>Ga0302322_100005897_pt1 | contig 10796 bp, 15 predicted proteins | sample Fen_T0_2_FD_203757 | JGI IMG/M metagenome (GOLD analysis project Ga0302322, IMG submission 203757) | Peat permafrost microbial communities from Stordalen Mire near Abisko, Sweden - Fen_T0_2 | ecosystem: Environmental > Terrestrial > Soil > Wetlands > Permafrost | place: Sweden: Abisko... | reverse complement strand
GGTTTCCCAGCGGAGGAGTTTATGATAACCGAAGTAACCTTTGCCGTCAACGAACAGATGTTCGTACACGCAGATGAATTCATGCAGATCGACATTGTTCCCGAAAATCAGCTTGTCCCCATGGCCAACGTGCCTGCTGACCAGCACCCAGCGTTAACCTACCTAGCCGGGTTGGGTAAGTCTTCACAGCGCACCCAGTGGGCTGCGTTGGGCGTAGTGGCCGCCGTGCTCACTTCTGGCCAATGCACGCCCTTGACGTTGCCCTGGGCGCAGCTCCGTCGTCAGCACGTCAACGCCGTGCGCGCCTGGTTGATTGAGCATCGCAGCGTGGCCACCGGGCGCCGGTTGATGGCAGCCCTGCGCGGCGTGCTCAAAGAGTGCTGGCGCTTAGATCTGATGACAATTGAAGTCTATCAGCGTGCCATCGATGTCAAAAACATCAAAGGCGACAAGCCAAGCCAAGCGGCCGGCCGTGCCTTGCGCGACGGCGAGAAGGCCGCCATGCTCCAAGCCTGCGCAGCGGATCCGACGCCGGCGGGCGCGCGGGATGCGGCGATCTTCGGGCTGGGCGTCTTTGGTGGCCTACGCCGCGCCGAGCTGGCCGGACTACTTATCGACGACTACGATCAAGCGGGTGGGGTGCTAACCGTCCGCGGCAAGGGCAATAAGACGCGGACCGTGCACGTGGCGCCTGGCGTGGATGATGCCTTGGCCGATTGGCTGCACGTGCGTGGTGAGCAGGCCGGCGCCCTCTTCTTGGCGATCAACAAGGGCGGGCGGATCCTCACGGATGGCATAAGCGACGCAGCAATCTATGATGCGTTAGCCAAGCGAGCAGCCGCTGCTGGGGTTAAGAAGTTTAGCCCTCACGACTTGCGCCGCACCTTCGCCGGTGATCTGCTCGATGCCGGCGCCGATATTGCCACGGTACAAAAAATCATGGGGCACTCTGACTCTAATACGACGGCGGGTTATGATCGGCGCGGTGAACGTGCCAAACAGTCGGCGATTGGTAAATTGCACATGGCTTGGGAGCGAAGGTATTAGCTTCGGAATTCCGAAAGTGGGCGCCTTGTTTGATTATGCGAAAGGGGGGTAAATGTTATCAGCTAATATCATTTACCGAAAGCCACCATAGAGGATGGCCAGTCCGATCAGCAGCAGGAATAGAAGCCCCATCCCGACCGCACCCAGCCCCAGCCCGACAATGAACGTTGGTTCCCTGGAACGCTCCAAACGCTCTAGGCGACGTTCTAGGGCTGTATTGTCATAATGGGGAACTATTCCCGCTGGCGTGCGTCCTAGAGCGTCTGGTGCGGTTTGCGGTGAAGAACTTCAACATTGGCGAAACTGGGGATTGACAGACAAATAGAGTAATGATAGAATAGAACGATAACGTTCATAGCAACACAATAGGATGGGTAGCAATGGGAGATAATGACAAATTGTTTACGACACAAGAGGCGGCGCAGCAACTAAGCATAAGCGACAGTCATATGCGAAAAATGATTATGCTAGGCAAAGCCCAGCCCAAACAAATGATGGGCGGCACCTGGTTTTTTACCGCAGACGAAATAGAACGCTTGCGCAACCGGCCAAAGAGGTCAAAGAAGTAAATCGTATGTAACGTTGTGAGCAGATGGTTCGAAGCATCTGCCCACAACTCGAACATAAAGCCGCTGAGTTAGCAGCGGGGATTATGCCTACACCTATTGTAGCGCATGGCCCTCACAGCGGTGAACTTATCAACCGTGTGAGGGTTTTTTGTACCCTCCACCTATTCACTATTGGAGGGACTATGCTAGAGATTGCATTGATCGTCGTTGTGCTTGTCTTAATCTTTTCTGTTATCGCAGCGCTGGACAAAGCGACTGCCCAGACTGACAACCGCGAACCGTATGCCCGTGATAGCCGTGGGCAAATCTGGGCGCTCAAGGTAGGCGCCGGAACGCCCCACGAGGATTACATTCACGATGGCACGCCACACCAAAACCCAGCCATGACGACGGAAACCCGCTGGTGGTTCATCTTCTCTTACACAGTGGACGTGTCCTACTACCCAATCACGATCAACGGGCGCATGTTGCCCGACCTGGAAGGCATCCAGGCCCGTGTAGATGATGGACGGCGCAACGGGCGAGACGTTGACCTGGTGACCCTGACCCCGGCCCTAGAGCGGGAGGTCATCAAGCGTGAGAATGGCGCCCAGTTGGGGCGAGACGTTTCAGCCGCTAATTTGGCCTATAAATTGAATGGAAAGCGACGGTAAACCATGAGCGACAAGAAAAAAGTAACCTATGATGAACAAATTGACATGGGTCTAATTCGACCCCGTAACAACATGGTCAAAGCCGCACCAGCCGCGCCGACCGTGCGCAGGATGCCACCCGCCGAGCTTAATGCCGTCTCCCACGTGATTGACGTGCAACCGAACGCTACCCATCATGTAGAGATGAAGACAAGTGCTGTAGACCGCAGCAAAGGCTTCTTGATTGCCACCGTCCCACTGTTCGGAGCGTTTGCGCTGGGGGTGCTGCTCATTGCTATTTTCTCGTTTGATGTGCCAATCCTGTCGCTGGCGGCCTTCCTCGTTTTCTGGTTATCGTTCGTAGCAGCCTGGTTACTGGCGTATCTATGGACGATCATCGTCAGTGCGGAAGGCATATCGATGTTCGAAGCTTGGTCCAAGTGGGGAGTTATCAAGCGCGAACAAAAGGAACGTTGGAACTATTACAAGAAATTGAACGGTGAATAAGATGGAGCTAACTCAGATTGTCGATCGCAAAAATGAGATCCGCACCTTGCCGGATGCACCACAATTTGTCAAGCAACGCATTGCGCAGGCCGCCACGGATCTGAATCGCGCGGGTGAGATTGCCCAGCATGTAGAGCTGGCCAACGAAGCGTTATGTCGCTTCACCGCCATGCTCTATCAACGAGATCCGGATGGCGTCTATGCCAACGTAGACCAACGTACAGGCCGGTTGCTTGTCCCCGCGCCGTGGGGTAACGCTGGCTGGAAGTTGTGGGGTTTACGCCATTGGGAGGCCGTGGTGCTACGTTCGGTGCTGATGGCGCGAGTCGCCGACCGCAAACGTCCTGCCCTGTTTGACTACAATGCCGACAGTCGCACCTGGTTCTTAAATGTCGGTGACTATGGCGTTATCGAGGCGGCAACCCACTATCTACAACGGGCAACCGTCTCCCTAACTGAGTGGCGACAACATACTGCGCAGTATCACACCAATGACTTGGAACGAAAACGGAAAGCAAAAAGACGTTGACAGGATACTATCTGGATTGTGCCTGGAACGTAGGAGGGCGCTATCTGGCTAGTATCTTGTCACTATGACATGGTAGTACATACACAAGGGAGCCGGTTTTTTGCTGGCGTGCGTGGGTGCAAGCGAGAGAGGGGAGAGGGATTATGTGGCTAGATTCACGATTTAGCCACATGTTTTATCGGGCATGGGCGTGGGAGGGAAACACCTGTTCTGTTATAATGCTCCCGTGAAAAATAACAAGCGCCACCCAATGACTTGTCCGGTCTGGTGGCGCTTGCGAGATAAAACAGAGTGACCTGTAGTGTAGCAAGCCGTTTCGGGTTTGTCAACCTACGATCACAATCTCTATCCCGCAAGCGCGACCAGGCCGGTAGTCACACCGGGGATTGGGTGCGCTTGTTTCGTTGGGGAGGGGATATGGCAAAGAAGATTACATCTATCGCTCATTTTATCTCGCTTTATTCTGGCTGGGACATCACCGTTACCCGCTACGTGATCGCCGGCATCGTGGCCGAAGGCAGGCCGACCGTTATTCGTTTAGGCGGCTTGGCAGAGATTCAGTTCAATCTCCCGATGGCGATCCCAAAACAAAAACCCAGGCAGATTGAAAGAGCGCATTACCCATTGAAACCACCGACGCCCGATAATGCCGGCTGGGATGCGGTTTTTGATTGGTACTACAGTGTCCCTAGATGCGTTTGCCGGGGACTAGAGGAACTGAGCCGGATGATAAGTTGCGCATATGGAACGGTCAGAAGGATGCACTTGCTGTATAAATCAGAGTACGGGGAGCAGCCCATGCACTATCTAGGCGACAAAAACGAGTAACAAAATGTTATCGACATTTCTCCAGCCGAGGAATAAGATCGGGTTGGTGTCGATGACGATTAGAAACGGAGGTAGGGTGTGAGCGATCAATATACCAGAATTACAGTGCCACTATCGAAACAGGAGTTTACGGCGCTACAGGCGTCAGCGCAGCAGGAATACCGTCACCCACGCGACCAGGCGCGTTTTCTGCTGCGCTCGATTCTACTACGCGACCAGTCCACCAATGACAACAGGCTCGCGCCGATGGACCAGATCGGGCGCGAGCCTGTTGTTTCGTAATTTAATGCAGACCTGTGCTACCAGGTCGAAAGGTCGAGACATGCCTATTGTAACACAATCAAATGAAATTCTGCTCCCCCCAAATCCGCCAAATTCAATCGAAATTTTAGACATGACGCGTCTCGACGGGCGCGGCGTCACTAAAGCCACCTGCCGGATCCGGTACGGGCCGTTCGTGTTCGCCGGTTATCGCGTTGTGCTTTTCCCGCTGGCCTCGCGGCCCATCGTTCAGCCACCGGCGCGCAACACCGGCGATGGCTGGGAGCCATACATTACGATCCTCAGCCCAACAGTAGCCGAGCAAATCACGTCCGCTGTTTTGTTGGCGTACAGAGGTGCAAAATGAACCTGCGTACCCTACTCAACCCCAACGCTATCCCGCGCGACCTATGGCCATACAGACAATATGTTGTCTGGAAATACGTTGACCGCGGCAAAGTTAAATTGGATAAGGTTCCAGTCAATGCGCTCAACCTAGCCAATGCCGGTAGCACGTGGCCCAGCACCTGGACGGACATTAGAACAGTTGTGGCCACCTACCAGGCGCATGAGGAGATGGCCGGTATCGGCTTCGTGCTAACCGAGCATGATCCCGTCGTTGGCATTGACATAGACAATTGCCTCACCAATGCCGCCCCGTCGCCGCTTGCTTGCGAATTGCTTGATAGGCTTGCCACCTATGCCGAGGTATCGCCTAGTGGCACAGGACTACGGATGATTGTCCGCTGTAGGCAACTGCCTGTCGTCGTCAAGCGGAAAGAGATTGAGATTTATCCTAGTGACCGCTGGCTTACTCTGACTGGTAACAGATTCAACAATCACCCTATCGCCGACTTCGATAATTTAGACTGGCTTACGAAAAAATACAAAGATGTGGCAGAGCCAACAGCGCGACCCACAGCTTTCCTCTCTCGTGAGCATGCACCACCACCCGCCGACGATGTTGATCTCTGGCGCCGCATCTGTCGCGTCAATCCGCTGGCCAATGCGCTGTACGCTGGCGACGTTGCCCAAGCGCAAGGCGACCAGAGTCGCGCCGTGATCTTGTTGCTTAATTCGCTGGCAAAGTGGACGGATGGCGACCCTGCCCGTATGCGCAGGATGCTTGAGCAGACCGCACTCGACCAAACCAAATGGTCTGAGCGCCGAGGTCAACAGACTTGGCTAGATGGCAGAATCAACGATGCAATTGAGTATATGGCAGTACGGGGGAGCAGATGACAACCACGACGAAAACGCAGACCAAGACGACAGCCAGCACCAACGGAAAAGTACCGCACACAGAGCCAACACCGGCTGCACCGGATAAAAAGCGCGTGACCTGGCGCGACTACACGGCCGCCATGTCTATACTAGGCTATGCCGTTCGCATGAATGAGCTAGACGATACGATTGAGGTCAACGGAGAAAAATTAACAGACGGGCTTGAAGCTCAAATCCTGATGAGGATGGCCGATGTAGGGTTAGACAAATCCGAATGGGTGAAGCGTGCCTACACCGCGACTGCTCATCAAAATCGCTATCATCCTGTCAAAGAGTTTTTGAATGGTTTGATTCCCGATGGCCGGGATTGGATAGCAGAATTTGAGAGGTATGTTTGGGATAAACACCCAAAAATAATCTATGCCGATGGTTCGGCTATGCCTGTTTTTGGCGCATGGTTGAAGCGTTGGGGAGTGGGAGCCGTGGCGAAAGTTTTGCGTACTGGATTGGTTCGTGGACAAAATACCGTGATCACACTATCCGGTGCGCAAAATCTAGGCAAGTCAACATTAGCACGTTCCCTCTGTCCGATGAGTGACGAATATTTCATTGAATCGCATATCGACCCCGACAGCAACGACCATACGCGCTATTTAGCGACAAAACTATGTTGGGAGGTTGCAGAGTTGGGAGCCACCACGCGCAAATCGGATCGGGAGTCGCTCAAATCGTTTTTGACCAGACAAGATGTAACGTTTCGCACGCCCTACGCTCATCACTCAGTGACCAAACCGGCGCTAACATCGTTCATTGGCACGATCAACCCGGAGAACGGTTTCTTGAATGACCCCACCGGCAACCGTAGGTTTTTGCCAGTGGAGTTAACGCGCATTGATTTTGGTTATCAGAAAGCCATTGACCGTCGTCAACTGTGGGCGCAATTCGTTGCACTCTACCAGGCCGGGGAAAGCGCAACCCTCACCCCGGAGGAAAACGCTATGGCCGATGCTATTCGCAACGAAAACGAAATCGAAGATGGTTATACGGGGTTCATTCAGAAATACTATGAGCTTGACCCCACCAACACCACTTGGACCACGACCACGACCGATATCGTAGACCAGTTGACGATCAACGGTGTGACCGGGGCGAACACAACCAACATTGGTTTGTCGCTAAAAAAACTTGGACTAGAACGAAAGCGCCAACGAGTAAACGGGATTCAGGAGACGCGCTGGATTGGTATCACTCGCAGCAGTTACGGCGATAAGGTGAGGCGTTGACGTGCAGGGTTTGTGCAGGGGTGTGCAGGGTATGTGCAGAGTTTTTTCTAAACCCTGCACAGCACTTTTACACCTATAATTAGCTCTCTGTGCATAGTGTTCATAGTTATATATATATAAGTATAGTAAATAGTATAGAGGATAGGGTGCAACGTAGTGCGTGGGAGAGTCTTTGGTTTATTCAAAAAAACTCTGCAACTCTGCACAGAGAGCCAAAAATACACCTGTCAGAAGCGTGTAGAGTAGGGTCAAAACTCTGCACACAAACTCTGCACACGGATCGAGTAAAAAATAGCTTGTGATCGATGAGAACGGCGCGATTTAGGCGAAAAACAGGAGAGGAGAAAGCTGTGGGTCGCGTAGTTGCTGTAGGAGGATTATCCCGATGACAAAAAGACAAATGGTTATCCAGATTCTCAGTGAAGTGATGGGCGTGAGTGAATCCGAAATGCTCGACAGGATGACGCCTGCCTTTCGGCGAATGGAGTTTAAGTATCCAGGGTCAACGAAAGGATTCGCTGTAGAACTAGGCGATGCAGAAGCGCAAGCGACTTTAGCACTTCTGCGCAGCGAGAAAGAAGGCGTCCTTGCTTGGCTTGTCGAAGGCGCCGCCAAAGCGCATAGGGACGGCTGGGCAGAATAGCCCTTTGCTTTACATGCTACAATTAGAACAAACGTTTCTTTCGTTCCAACATAGGAGACATAACCATGCCCAGTATTTTCGATATTGCACCGTCTGAACGCAAACAGTTTCTAGAGGATGAACGCAAGGCCGCTATCCAGGCGCAAAAAGATTTCATTGCCGATTTGCCCGCGGCCCGGATTCGCGAGGCCCAGGCCGCCGCCGCCGAAAAAGCCGCGGCCGCTGCGCAGGTCGAACTACAGTTTCGCGCTGAGGTCCGAGCCTCCTACGTCCAGGCCAATGGCAGTGACGCCGGCTTCGACCGTGAATGGCCGGCATTGCGCGCTGAGATTGTCAGACAGCGCACGCTCGACCACGTGGGCGACGTAGGGCGCAATGGCGACCTGGTAGACCAATGGCTAGCGCGTCATGCCGCCATGCCCCAACCAACCAACCCGCTGTTAGGCGGTGGCAGATGACGCCATTTGAGCTTTGGAATGCGCAGGTCAGCAAACTAAACGCCGCCCGATCGTCACTCGCCGACTTCGAGGCCGCGCTGGGCGAATTGGCTTTAACCAACGACGCCACCGAGTTGGCGCAGCGGCTGAATGAACTGCGCAGCGCCGTCACCGTGGCAGAGGCCGCAGAGGCGACGGCGCGCCGGAATGCACCGTCGCCGCGGGTCGAACAGAAGCGGGGGCAACTGGCGAATGCGCTGGCTCAGGTGGCGCATTGGAAAAATGAAGCCGAGACGTGGTCGGCGAAACAACAGGAATTAGAACCGGCATGGATTAATGCGCGAGATCGGGCATTATCCGCCATGCGCCTGATGATGACACACGAACATGCGGCGGAATCGTATCAGGGGGAGCTGGGCGATTTGACTCGGGAGGACAACGAGCGGCGCCAAAATGAGTGAACCCAAGACGAGTGAACGGCGCCTTGCCGCGGCGGAAAAACAGGTCAACGCCCTTGAGCTGCGCAAGGCCGGCGCGGGCTACCGGCAAATAGCGGACAAGCTGGGCTATGCCGGGCCCAGCGGCGCCTATAGTGCGGTCGAGGCGGCGCTCGCGAAGACGCTCCAAGAGCCAGCGGACGCCCTGCGCAAACTGGAATTAGAACGTCTCGACACCCTTTGGCTGGCGCTCTATCCGGTCATGCACAGCGGCGACCAGGGGGCAATCGCCCACGGCATAAAGATCATGGAACGCCGCGCCAAGCTCTTGGGATTAGATGCACCGACCAAAGTGGCGCCCACGGATCCGACCGGTGAACTGCCCTATGCTATGACCAGTGATGAATACGCCTTGGTTCGTGATGAAGCCTTGCGCGTGGAGGCAACCCTGCTCTATGGCAACGCTTGACCAGAATGCCGCCGAGTGGATAAAGTGTGCGGAGTCGCCGCTGTACTTTGTGCATCATTATTGCTATATCTTTGATGCCGAGGTCCGCGGCTGGATACCATTCCACTTGTGGCCTGCTCAGGCGCGCACGCTTAAGACAATTCAGACCGAACGCCTGGTCGTTATCCTCAAAGCGCGCCAACTCGGAATGACCTGGTTGTGTCTCGCTTTTGCGCTCTGGCAGATGCTCTTTCATCCGGCGGCGCAAATTCTACTGTTCAGTAAGCGCGATGATGAAGCAATGGAATTGCTCAGTAAAGAGAAATTGCGGGGCATGTACAGCCGTCTTCCGCGCTTTATGCAATGCCGTGGCATTCTCCAAACCAACGAACATGAGTGGATATTGAGCAACGGTTCCCGCGCCCTGGCCTTTCCCACCACCGCGGGCGATTCCTACACCGCGAGTTTGGCGATTATTGACGAGGCCGACCTTTGCCCGGATCTAAATCGCCTGATGCGTAGTGTCAAGCCGACGATTGACGCCGGCGGGCAACTCATTCTGCTTAGTCGCGCCGACAAAAGCGCGCCTGAATCAGAATTCAAGCGCATCTATAAGGCGGCCAGGCGCGGTCAATCCTCATGGCGTCCTGTCTTCTTGCCGTGGCACGTAAGGCCGTCCAGGGATGCGGCCTGGTATGCCGAGCAGAAACAGGACATCGAAGCGCGTACGGGGGCTCTGGACGACTTACACGAACAATACCCAGCCACGGACACCGAAGCCCTGGCGCCGCGTTCGCTGGATAAGCGGATCCCCGCTGGGTGGATTGAAGCGTGCTACCAGGAAGAAACTGGCAGCTTACCGGCGGATGCACCCGCTATTCCTGGTTTAGTCATCTACCGCAGTCCGCAGAAAGGGCGCAAGTATGCGCTGGGTGTGGATCCTGCGGAGGGTAATCCAACGTCTGACGATTCGGCCTTGACGGTGCTTGACGTGCTAAGTGGCGAGGAATGCGCGGTACTCTCTGGTAAATTTCAACCGGCGGTCATGGCGAGTTATGCGGATAAAGTTGGCGTCTACTTTAATCATGCGGCGCTCATGGTCGAACGCAACAACCACGGGCACGCCGTCATTCTGTGGTTGACTGAGCATAGCCAGTTGCGCGTACTGCGTGGCCATGACGACCGTCCTGGTTGGTTAAGTAGTCAAATGGGTAAGACACTATTGTACGATAAACTCTGTGACTATTTCCGAGACAACGCCCGCGACGGCCATCTCCTGTTACACAGTTTCGTTACGTACACCCAACTAGCCAGCATCGAAGGCAACACACTTCGGGCGCCCGAAGGTCAACAGGACGATCTGGCTGATGCCTATGCCCTGGCTGAAGCTGGGCGGTTAGCTACACTCGCCTATCGCCCACCGGCCCCGCGCCAACCGACGGTATCCATGAGGACGTGGTGATCGCCGCGACCCCCCTCTTAACGCCTTTATCTGTTACGATAACGTAATAAAATATCGTAGGGTAAACGGATGGTTCACCCGGCGCTTTTTGTGGTATAATTCTATTACGATAACGTAATAGATAGTACACAGGGAGATAACCATGAGCACCACGAAAACGCAGTTAACCACCCAGGAATTAGCGCAAGCCCTAGGAATTAGTGATGCCCGCGTGCGTAAGTTGAATCTTGAAGGCCGGCTGCCAGGTGCGCAAATCGTGGGCGGCACGTGGGTTTACCCCGTTTCGCTTGCGACAGTCGGCTTTACGAAGAAGAAGCCGGGGCGCCCCGCTAAATAGAATAGGCTTTATTGGGCGGATAGGCCGCGAAAACCTGAATTTTCAGCGGCTATCCAGCGACCGAACTTTACCCAACAAAAAAGCCGGTGTGCGACCGTAGGAAGTACGCACCGGCTTTCACAACAGGAGAATGCTTATGATAACCGAAGTAA
>Ga0302322_100005895_pt1 | contig 10797 bp, 9 predicted proteins | sample Fen_T0_2_FD_203757 | JGI IMG/M metagenome (GOLD analysis project Ga0302322, IMG submission 203757) | Peat permafrost microbial communities from Stordalen Mire near Abisko, Sweden - Fen_T0_2 | ecosystem: Environmental > Terrestrial > Soil > Wetlands > Permafrost | place: Sweden: Abisko... | reverse complement strand
ACCGGATCAGGCGGCAAGCCATGAATCCCAAATCACACAGCCCCGATGAGCTGCAGGTTGCCCTGCTTACGGTAAACGTCGCCAAGGAGCTAGTGGAGAGCATTCGAGCAGTAGCAGCGGAGATGCCCTGGACTCTTGTTCAGGCCGACTTCGAGAGCTACTTCTCCACGGACAAGCGCCCATACTTCAATCAGAAAGCAATCGATGCACAGGCTTGCATTGCGATTGTCGATTTTGACGCGGACCACGCACTCGCTCTCAAGACAATGGACTTTCTGCGAAGCAGCTTCTTTCATAAAGTCGCCATTGTCGCAATCTCGTCCGCTACCGACCCCGATCTGCTGCTCCAGGCAATGCGCGCTGGATGTAGCGAGTTTCTTGCAAAGCCATTCAACGAAAGCGAGTTCAAAGAAACCTTGGCTCGACTTGAACATCGCTGGTCTGCAATCAGCGCCCATACCCTCAGTGCGGGTAAGATACTCTCCTTCTTTGGTGCAAAGGGGGGAGTCGGAACAACAACGCTCGCGGTACATCTGGCCATGTTCCTCGTGAAAGACTTCAAGAAGAAAGTGCTTCTCATAGACAACCACAGCCAGCTTGGCCACGATGCCCTCTACCTCGGCCTGGACGGAACGCATCACACTTTTCACGAACTCGTATCCAACGTCAGCAGGCTCGATCAGGAGCTGCTGCGAGGCTTCATCGTAAGTCACCCAAGCGGCCTGGACCTGCTCTCTTCCCCCGACGTCTACGGCGGCGAAAAGAACACGGAGACCGACACTGTTGAGCAGACCCTGGAGTTTCTCGGCAGCCAATACGACTTCGTCCTCCTCGATTGCGAGGCGTCCTTCGACGACATCAATCTCGCGATAATCGATCTCTCAAACTGGGTCTACCTCATCGCCACTCCGGAGATCGGCGCCATACGTGATCTTTCCCGATACGTGGATGGCCTCATTCAAAACGAACACGCCACAGACAAGCTACAGGTCGTCATCAACCGCTACTCGTCAAGCGAGGCAGTGACCATCGAGCAAATAGAGAAAGCAGTTCGCCTCCCTATCGTATTCAAGATTCCGAATGAATACTTCGAACTCGTAAGAGCGATCAACACCGGACAGCCGGTCGGTTCAGAGAAGAACTCCGACTTTACGAAACAGATGTTGAAATGGGCCGCTGGCTTGGTGGGAGCAACCTCGGCCCGGTCTCCGGAGCAACCAAAGAAATGGTTCTCCCTATGGTAAACACCATCATATTGCACGTCACTAGAGAGGTTTCTGTGCATGGCTAATGCAATCGTCAGCGACGGTGCTCGAATTATCCCTCCTATCGTGAGGCTGACCAGGCCTGTCGCGGAAAAGGTTCAGCAGCAGATCAAAACCGCTGTTCATCAGGAGCTCATTAAGCGCCTGGATCTGGAGAAGATCAGCCAGATGCACGAGAACCGCGCTTCTCAACAACAATTACTCGCCGTCATTCTTCAGATGATCGACGAACAGAACATTCCATTGTCTTCCACGGAGCGCGATCGCCTTGCGCAAGAAGTGCTCGACGAAGTCTTTGGACTGGGGCCACTCGAGCCGTTATTGCAGGATGCGAGCGTGAACGACATCCTCGTTAATACTTACAACTCCGTTTACGTTGAGCGCCACGGCAAGTTAGAGAAGACATCCGTCGTCTTTCAGGATACCCAGCATCTCATGCAAATCATCGACAAGATTGTCTCCGCCGTTGGGCGTCGCGTCGACGAGTCCTCGCCGATGGTCGATGCCCGTCTGCCCGACGGCAGCCGCGTCAACGCCGTCGTCCCGCCGCTGTCGATCGACGGCCCCACGCTGACGATCCGCAAGTTCGCCACCGACCCGTACGAGGCCGAAGACCTCATCACCTTCGGCACCATGACCACCGTCGTGGCCGACTTCCTCAACCAGTGCGTGCGCGGCCGCCTCAACATCATGGTGTCGGGCGGCACCGGCGCCGGTAAGACGACCACCCTCAACGTGCTCTCGTCGTTCATCCCCGACGACGAGCGCATCATCACCATCGAGGACGCCGCCGAGCTCCAGCTCCACCAGGAGCACGTCGTGCGGCTCGAGTCGCGCCCGCCCAACATCGAGGGCAAGGGCCAGATCACGATCCGCGACCTGGTCCGCAACGCCCTGCGCATGCGCCCCGACCGCATCGTGGTCGGCGAGGTCCGCGACGCCGCCGCCCTCGACATGCTCCAGGCGATGAACACCGGTCACGACGGCTCGATCACCACCGCCCACTCCAACGGCCCGCGCGACACGCTCGCCCGCGTCGAGACGATGGTGATGATGAGCGGGGCCGAGCTGCCCCTCAAGGCCGTCCGCGAGCAGATCGCGAGCGCCTTCGACATCGTCGTGCACCAGTCGCGCTTCCGCGACGGCTCGCGCCACATCACCCACGTCACCGAGGTCGTGGGGATGGAGGGCGACGTCGTCACGCTCCAGGACATCTTCCTGTTCGACTACAACGCCGGCTACGACGACAACGGCGCGCCCCTGGGCACGCTGAAGTCGACCGGGCTGCGTCCCAAGTTCCTCGACAAGCTGGCCGCGCACGGCCTGCACGTCGACCCGTCGATCTTCGCCTTCGAGCGGTTCGGGGGCTGACCGTGGGCAGGGGTGGATCGCGGCGTCTGCGCGCCGCAGCGACGGGGATGGCGGGAGCACTGCTCACCGTGCCCGTCGTCCTCATGACGGGCGGCGCGGCCTCGGCCGCCGACGCCGGGATGACCGGCCAGATCGTGAGCTGGGTGCCGCAGGCCGACGGCCACGCGACCGCCGTGTTCCAGCTGCAGAACCCGACCCCGGGCGCGGTCATCGACCCGAACTCGGTCAAGGTCACGATCGACGGGCAGACCGTGCCGTCGCCGGCCAAGCCCATCGGCGAGGTCTCCACGGTGCGCGCCACCGTGCTCACCATGGACGTGAGCGGAAGCATGGCCGACAATCTGCCCGGCGGAACGACGAAGATCGCCGCAGCCAAGCAGGCCGCGGCGTCCTACCTCGCGTCCGTACCCAAGGACGTCCTGGTTGGCCTCGTGACCTTCGCCGACAAGGTGAACATCGTCCAGAAGCCGACCGTCGACCACGCTGCGGTGGCCAAGGCCGTCGCCGCCCTGGCACCCAACGGCGGCACGCACCTCTACGACGCTGTCATCGTCGCAAATAGCGTGATCACCTCCGCCGACGTCCGAAGCCAACTCGTTCTTTCGGACGGTAAGGACGCGACCAGCCGTGCGTCGCTCGCAGCGGCCGAGGCCAGCGTTGTGAATTCCAAGACCAACCTGAACGCGGTCGCCCTCGGCGCCACGGACGCGGTGCAGCGGAGCTCCCTCAACGCCCTCGCCGCTGCAGGGCACGGGCAGGTGCAGTCCACCGTCGACGCGGCCGACCTGACCAAGATCTTCGCCCAGCAGGCTGACGCGACGGCGTCGCAGGTGGTCGTTGACGTCGTGGTACCTCCAGCGTTCCGCGCCACGACCAAGAACGTCGTCGTCTCGGCGAACGCTGGTGGACAGACCGTCTCGGCCACCGGCGACTACATCATGCCCGCGGCGTCGGCCACGGCCACGTCGGACCCGTTCGCGTCGGCCAGCCCGATCCCGGTCGCGACGAGCACGCCCGGGATCACCTCGAAGTCGTGGTTCCTCCCGGTCGCGCTCGGCGCGCTCGCACTGGGTCTGTTCGCGCTGCTCGCGGTGGCGTTCATGTCCAGCGACCGCGAGAACCAGACCTCCGGCCGCGTGCGCCGTCGCCTCAACCGCTACTCGCTCGGGGCGCGCCCCGAGGCCCAGCAGCAGATCGCGGCCACGTCCGGCGCGCTGGGCCAGAGCAACGTCGCACGGTCGGCCACCGAGTTCGCCGGTCGGATGGTCACCAGCCGCGACCTCGACAGCATGCTCTCGCTCAAGCTCGAGGCCGCCGGTCTTCCGCTGCGACCGGGCGAGTGGCTGATCATCCACGTCGGCATCGCCGTGCTCGCCGCGCTGGTGCTCGCGCTGCTCACCGGGTTCGGCATCCTCGCCACCCTGCTCGGCCTCGCGTTCGGCCTCATCGGCCCCTACGTCTACCTGTCGATCAAGGAGAGCAAGCGCAAGGCGAAGTTCGCCGAGCAGCTCCCCGGGACGCTGCAGCTGCTCGCGGGCTCGCTGGCCGCGGGCCACTCGCTGCCGCAGGCGGTCGACACCGTGGTGCGCGACTCCGACGCCCCGATGTCGGTCGAGCTCAACCGCGCGCTCATCGAGAGCCGGCTCGGCGTCCCGGTCGAGGATGCTCTCGACGGCGCCGCGCAGCGCATGGACTCGGTCGACTTCCACTGGGTGGTCATGGCCATCCGGATCCAGCGCGAGGTCGGCGGCAACCTGGCCGAGGTGCTCTCGACCGTCGCCGCGACGATGCGCGAGCGCGAACGACTGCGCCGTCAGGTGCAGGTGCTCTCCGCGGAGGGCCGCCTCTCCGCGATCATCCTCGGCGCGCTGCCGATCGTGTTCGCGACGTACCTCGTCATCGTGCGGCCCGAGTACATCGGGATCCTGTGGTCGAACCCGCTGGGGATCGTCATGATGGTCGTGGCGGTGGTGCTCATGATCGCGGGCGCCTTCTGGCTGCGAAAAGTCATCACGGTGGAGGTCTGACGCCATGAACAGCTGGGTCTTCATCATCGGGCTCGTCGCGATCTTCGCCGGGATCATCGGCATCATCATGAGCTTCGCGACGTCGGAGCCCTCCGGCGTCACGCGCTCGCTGGCGGCGATCGACGCGCTCCGCACGGCTCCCGACTCGATGCGTCAGGAGCTCGACAAGCCGTTCGGCGAGCGGGTCACCGGGCCCGCGTTCGGCTGGCTCGTGCGGCTCGGACGCCGGTTCACGCCGGGCGACCAGGCAGCGCGCCTGCGCCGCAAGCTCGACCTCGCCGGCAACCCGGCGGGCTGGGACACCGACCGGGTGCTCGCCTTCAAGATGCTCGGGCTGCTCGTGCTCGGCGTGCTCGGCCTGCTGATCCCGCTCGTGTTCTTCGGAAACGCGCTGTGGGCGCTCGTGTTCGGCATCGGCGGTGTGGTCGTCGGCTACTTCGCGCCGAACATGGTGCTCTACCAGTCCGCGTACGAGCGCTCGGAGCGCATCCGTCGCGAGCTGCCCGACGCGCTCGACCTGCTCGTCATCTCCGTCGAGTCGGGCCTCGGCTTCGACGCAGCCCTCTCGCAGGTCGCGCGCAACACCGAAGGGCCGCTCGCAGGCGAGTTCTTCCGCGTGCTCCAGGAGATGCAGCTCGGCACCGGGCGCAGCGACGCGATGCGCGCGCTGGCCGACCGCACCGACGTCTCCGACCTCAAGGCGTTCATCACGGCCATGGTGCAGGCCGACGCGTTCGGCATCCCGGTCGCCAACGTCCTGCGCATCCAGGCGCGCGAGATGCGCATCAGGCGCTCCCAGCGGGCCGAGGAGTCGGCGCAGAAGGTCCCGGTGAAGATCCTGTTCCCCCTGGTCTTCTGCATCCTTCCGGCCCTGTTCGTGGTCATCCTGGGCCCGGCCGTCATCACGATCATGCGGACCCTGGGCAGCACCTGATCCGCGACCACGAACGAGGGCCCCGTCCGGCGGACGGGGCCCTCGTCGTTCGTGGTGGCACGTGGCTCACTCGGTGAACACGCGCGTGTCGACCAGCTGCTCGGCCACGATGCCGCCGGTGCGCTCGTAGCGCGCCTGGTCGAAGCGCTTGCGGAACTCGAGGTCGACGTCGGCGAGGCCGCCGCGGTTCTTCTCGATCGACAGCACGGCGAACGCGCGGTACTTGTCGGCGTTGGCCGAGCCGTACACGAGGTGGTGCCGGGCCACGACGTCGAACTTGTCGTTGAGGACGAGGACGACGTCGGCCTCGTAGGCCAGGGCCGAGGCGCCGCGCAGGTTCTCGGTGCGCAGCCGCTTGCCGTCGGCGATGCCCACGGCGTCGCTGGCCGAGATCGCGAACACCGGGACGCCGATCGTGAGCGCGAGGTCCTTGAGCTCTCCGGCCACGCGCGACATGCGGGCCTCCTCCTCGATCGCGTCGACCTCGATCGCCACCTTCTGCACGTAGTCGACGACCACGAACGGCTGCGACCCCGAGGCGTCGGCGATCGTCGTGGCGGCAGCCGCGATGTCGGGGATCGAGGTGCGGACGCCGCCGCGCAGGACGTGCAGGCGCTCGAGGTCGCCGGAGATGCCGGCCAGCGCCTCGGCGCCGCCCGGGGTCTCGCCGAGCTTGTCCGACAGCGAGGCCGCGGAGCCGTCGCCCTCGACGAGGGCCCGGACCGCCTTGAGCGGCACGGCGTCGCGGCCGGCGCGCTCGCCCGCCTCGGCGGAGAGCAGGCGCTCGAGCAGGTTCACGGCGTCGTGCTCGTAGGACACGTAGAGCACCTGGTGCCCCGCCGCGAGCATGTGGCGCGCCACCTGGAGCGCGAACGTCGTCTTGCCCAGGCCCTGAGGGCCGCCGAGCAGCGTGAACTCGCCAGGGCGCAGGCCGCCGGACAGGAAGCCGTCGAGCGGCTCGAACCCGGTCGCCCAGGGCCGCAGCGACGCTGCCTCGCCCTGGCGGAGCCGGGAATCGGTCGCGGCGAGGACGTCGGAGAGCTTCGAGAGCCGGAAGGAGGCCAGACCGTCATCGATCATGCGGTCATGCTCGCAGGTCGCTGCTCCGTGCGGGAGTGGCATCGTCACGGAGAGCACGTTCGGCGCCCTCACCTCGTCCCTTCGGACGACCCCCGGGTACGCCGACGGGCGGGCGCCACCGCCACGCCGGTGACCCGGTAGGTGCAAGCGGGAGCGCGGTGTGCCACCGTCGGTGCCCGTGAGCACCACCACGCTCGGACGACTGCGGCGGTCCCTCGACCCCACCGAGGCGATCGTCGTCGTCATCCGCTTCGGCGTGCTCACCCTGTGCCTGCTGCTGAGCCTGCTCTCCGACACCAGCGTGCCCGTGCCCGCGATCGCCGCGCTCGTGCTGCTCGCGATCCTCGCGAGCATCCCGCTGCCCTCCGACCGGGTCACGGCCCTGCGCCCGCTGCTCGAGGCCGCGGCGGCCGCCACGATCGTCGGCGCCGTCGTCCCCCTGCCCGGACCGCTGCTCCCCTATCTCGTGGTGCCGCCGCTCGCGGCCGGCATGCTCTCGGGCGCGCTCGCGTCCCTCATCGCGACCCTGGTGTCGCTGATCGTGCTGGTGGCCTTCGGCGCGCGCAACGACGTGCTCGTGTCGCGGCTCCAGGTCACGCTCATCGCCGAGTGGATCGGTCTCGGCCTCGCGGTCGGCCTCGTGGGCTCGTGGGCGCGGTCGCTGGCCAGCCGCGAGCAGCAGACGACGTCGACCTACGTCGCGGCGCACCGGTTGCTCAGCCGGCTGCGCGACGTGGCGCGCACCCTGCCCACCGGCCTCGACGAGGTGGCGCTGGCCCAGCAGGTGCTCGACACCATGCACGACGACCTCGGGTTCGACCGCGCCGCGCTCTACAGCCGCGCGGAGGGCGGCGTGCTCATGCCGCTGGCCTACTCCGGCGCCGACCACGTCGAGTGGATCCCCGCCGAGGACGAGGGCATCTGGGGCAAGGTCTGGACCACCGGCCAGGTGGTGCAGCAGACCGGGACGTTCAGCGATCCCGGCCACGGTCACTCCGCCGTGCTCGCGCTGCGGCTCGGCGACCGCCGCGTGGGCCTGGTCGGCGTCGAGCGCGACGGCGGCCCGTGGAGCGCGCGGCACCTCGCCCGCGCCCAGGCGCTCGCCGACGACGCCGCGCTGCGCATCGACACCGGCCAGCTGTTCAGCGAGGTGCGCGCCCTGGCCACCGTCGAGGAACGGCGGCGGCTCGCGCGCGAGATCCACGACGGCGTCGCCCAGGAGGTCGCGTCGCTGGGCTACCTCGTCGACGACCTCCAGGCCCGCGCGTCCGACCCCGACACGCGCGAGGAGCTGTGGACCTTGCGCAGCGAGCTCACCCGCATCGTGAGCGAGCTGAGGCTGTCGATCTTCGACCTGCGCAGCGACGTGCAGCCGGCGTCCGGCCTCGGCGCCGCCCTCACCAGCTATGTGCGCTCGGTCGGCGCGGGCTCGGGCCTCACCGTGCACCTGGTGCTCGACGAGTCGGCCTACCGGCTGCCCATCGAGGCCGAGACCGAGCTGCTGCGCATCGCGCAGGAGGCGATCACCAACGCGCGCAAGCACGCGCGCGCCCGCAACCTCTGGGTGACCTGCCGGGTCGATCCCCCACGGGCCTTCCTGCGCGTGGCCGACGACGGCACGGGGCTCGGCACGGCCCGCGACGACTCCTTCGGCATGGAGATCATGCAGGAGCGCAGCTCGCGCCTCGGGGCCGCGTTCGTCGTGCGCAACCGGGTCGGTGGCGGCACCGTCGTCGAGGTCACCCTCGGCGCCCAGACCCGGGCCGCCGACCTCGCCCTCGGGGCGGCAGACGCCGGGGAGTGACGCTCCTGGTCACGGAGCGTGGCATGATCGCATCAGCGACTCTGACGGCACGGCCAGAGAGGGGGTGCGGCGTGGCGATCTCGGTGCTCCTCGTCGACGATCACGAGCTCATCCGCCAGGGCCTGCGCCGGGCCTTCGAACGCGACGGCGACTTCGAGGTCGTCGGTGAGACCGGCTCGCTGGGCGACGCCCGTCGTCTGCTCGCGCTGCTCAACCCCGACGTCGTGATCCTCGACGTGCGCCTGCCCGACGGCAACGGCCTCGACGCCTGCCGCAAGGTGCGCGCCGAGAACGCAGAGATCGGCCTCGTCATCCTCACGATGTACGCCGGCGACGACCAGCTCTTCGAGGCGCTCGAGGCGGGCGCCTCGGCGTTCGTCCCGAAGAACGCCCCCAGCGAGGACGTCGTGGCCGCCGCACGCCACGCGGCGTCGTCGCCGCGCTCGTTCACGGCCAACGACCTCAACGAGGCGATGAAGCGCCGGCTCTCGCCCAGCGGCCCGCAGCTCTCGCCGCGCGAGCGCGAGGTGCTCGGGCTGCTCGCCGACGGCCTCGGCGTGGCCCAGATCAGCCGGCAGCTCTACATCAGCGAGTCGACGACGAAGACCCACATCAGCAAGCTCTACGAGAAGCTCGGCGCCGGGAACCGTGCGCAGGCCCTCATGACGGCGCTCAAGCTGGGCCTCCTCAAGCGCGAAGAATCCGGTCTGTAACTGCGGCAGTCCCTCTGCGTGACGACGGCGGTCGGAATCGTCCGTTCGGACGAGGTGCTTCCGCCTCTCCGACCGATCAACACGTCACTCTCCGCTGACATCCTCATGGTGTGCCCCGGGACGCGGGGTCGTCGGTTTCTCTGGAGGGGCTCCATCCATGATCACTCGCATCCGCACCCACATCCGTCGTGACGAGGGCGCCTCGGCCGTTGAGTACGGCCTGCTCATCGCGCTCATCGCGGGCGTCATCGTGCTCGCCGTCCTGTTCGTCGGCAACTCGCTCAACAGCAAGTTCAACAAGACCGGCAGCTGCGTCAGCAGCGCCTCCTCGTCGGCCTGCTCCTGATCTCGTAGACGACGGGTCGGCGTCCGGCGGACGCCGACCCGTCGTCGCGTTCCGGGTCCGACCCGTCGGACCACGCGGGACACCTGCCCCCGGCCTCGGCCGGATCCCGCCCCCGCCGCCACGGCCCCGCGCCACGACGGCGGATCGTCAAGGAGCACCACCATGTCGCTTCGCCGGATCCGCACCCACCTCGTCCGCGACGAGGGTGCGTCCTCTGTCGAGTACGCCCTGCTCATCGCGCTCATCGCCGGCGTCATCGTGCTCGCCGTCATCTTCTTCGGCCAGTCGGTCAAGAGCCGCTACGACAGCACCGGCTCGTGCGTGAACTCGGTCGTCAACTGCTCCTAGGAGCCCCCGCTCCTCGAGAGTCCTGCACCGCGGCGCGGCGGCGAGCCCTCCCAGGCGACGCCGCGCGGCGGTGGCATGCTCGACGTGCGTCGCCCGGACCGCGACCGCTCCCCCTGCGCGACGAGGACCCGTGACCAGCCCGACCACCACCGCAGAGCAGACGTCGCCCGACGCCCCCGCGCCGGAGCGCCCGCTGCCGTGGCTGCCGGTCGCCGCCGTCACCTCCTGCATCATCGCCATCTCGATCGGACGCGGCGTCATCCGCGACGTCGACCTCTACTGGCACCTGCTCGTCGGCCAGGACATCCTCGCCGGCACGCCCGTCACCGAGGCGGGCCGTGGATGGTCCTTCGCGCCGCTGCCCGACACGTGGGTCAGCACCCAGTGGCTGGCCGAGGTGCTCTTCGCCAAGCTCGACGCCGTGGCCGGGCTGGCCGCCTTCCCCGTCTACCGCACGGTCACGACGCTGCTCGCGATGGCTGTGCTCGCGCTCGTCACGCTCTACCGCCGCCCGGCCCGTGCGGGCACCTGGGCGTTCTGCCTGGCCGTCGTGCCCCTGTTCTTCACCGCGCAGGAGCGCAGCCAGCAGCTCACGTTCGTGCTCGCTCCGCTCGTCGGCTGGTGGGCCGAGCGGCTGTGGCGCGAAGGCCGCCTGCCGCGCTGGTGGGTGGTGCTCCCGCTCGTCGTGGTGTGGAGCAACTTCCACGGCGGCTGGATCATCCTGACGGTCGCGCTCGGCATCGCGGGCCTGGCCCGGCTGGTCGACCACGGACGGCGCGACCACGTGTGGTGGCAGGCGTGGCTCCTCGCCGCCGGAACCGTCGCCGCAGCCTGCATCTCGCCGTCGGGCATCGGGAACGTGCTGGCGTTCGTGCGCTTCTCGGGAGCCGGCGACCGGATCGGCGAGTG
>Ga0302322_100005894_pt1 | contig 10797 bp, 10 predicted proteins | sample Fen_T0_2_FD_203757 | JGI IMG/M metagenome (GOLD analysis project Ga0302322, IMG submission 203757) | Peat permafrost microbial communities from Stordalen Mire near Abisko, Sweden - Fen_T0_2 | ecosystem: Environmental > Terrestrial > Soil > Wetlands > Permafrost | place: Sweden: Abisko... | reverse complement strand
TCCTCCTGGGCCAGGACGACGACACGGCGGGCGCGGTCGGTGAACCTCTCGAACATCAGCGCTCCTCGTGCGGTCGGGCCGTGGACGGGAGGTCCTCCGGCTGACCTTGTCGATGCTATCTCCGGCTACCGACTCGAACACCCCGCGACCTCGGGGGCCGCGTGGCGTGCCTGTGCCGGTACTCGTGCTTCGACCAACGGTGACCTGGACTTTCGTGTTCCGCCGCGGGCCGGTGCGCTCCCCGTGTTCGCTACCGGCGGACGGCGAGCCGGGCGTTCCGGCCCTCCCCGCCCCCGCCGCGACAGCCCGGCACCGCACCGTGACCGGACCAACAGGGTGAACCACGCGTGACCTGACGTCAACGAACCGTACGCCCCGACCTCACCGGCGACCTGCGGGTCCACCCTCCCGGCCCACCCGAACCGGACACCTCGGCCCGCCCCGCGCCCGCCCCGCGCCCGGCTCCGGCCGCCCGTGCCCGGACGGCGCGCGACCCGCCCCGACCAGGGATGCGGCCCTCGCGGCGTCCGGCAGGGCATCATCGGGCCGGACGCCGGCACCCGGTCGCCCGCCGTCCCGACCGGGCGGGCCCCGCCCGGCCGTCGACCCCCGACTCCCGTCCCTCACTTCGTGCATTCCCGCCCGCTCCGCCGCTCGCCCGCTCCCGTCAGTTTCCGTCCGCTCCGTCCATTCCCGCCCGGGAGGAGACCCCGCATGGAGTTGCTCAGAGTCCGCACCGCCGCCGGCCGACCGGCGGTCGCCGTCCGGTCCGACCCGGGCGCGCCGCTGCACCGGGTGCCGACCCGGTCGCTGGCCGAGCTGCTCGCCCAGCCGCTCGCCGTCGTCCGCCGGATCCTGGAGGAGGCCCTGCGCGACGGCGACGAGCTCGCGGCCCCGGACGCCGTGCCGCTGGCGCCCGTCGACGGCACGACCGAGGTGTGGGCGTGCGGGGTGACCTACGTGCGCAGCCGGGAGGCCCGGACGCAGGAGAGCACGGTCGCCGACGTCTACGACCGGGTGTACGCGGCGGAGCGGCCGGAGCTGTTCGTGAAGGCGTACCCGTGGAAGGTCGTCGGGGACGGCGAACCGGTGGGTGTGCGCACGGACTCGACCATCGACGTCCCGGAGCCCGAGCTGGCGCTCGTCGTCACCGCGCACGGCGAGATCGCCGGGCTGACGATCTGCGACGACGTCAGCTCGCGGACGATCGAGGGCGACAACCCGCTCTACCTGCCGCAGGCCAAGGTGTACGCGGCGTCGTGCGCGCTCGGCCCGGTGATCCGCCCCGCCTGGGAGCTCGACCCCGTCGGCCGCGAGGTGTCGCTGGAGATCCGGCGCGACGGCGAGGTCGTCTTCGGGGGGACGACGAACACCGACCAGCTGCACCGGTCACCGCAGGAGCTGGTCGAGCACCTCTTCCGGGCCGACCGCTTCCCGGCGGGAGCCGTGCTGTCCACCGGGACGGGCATCGTGCCGGAGCTGCCGTTCTCGCTCGCCGACGGTGACGAGGTCGCGATCACCATCGACGGGATCGGCACGCTGCGCAACCCCGTCCGCCGCGGCCTCACCCCTTCCTGAGGCCCCCGACCCGCTCACGCAGGGGGAAGGGGGACGTCGAGGCAGAGGACGACGGCGTCGTCCTGCAGGGGTCGGCCGTCGTGGGCCTGCCGCAGCCCGCGGATCACGGCACGCACCAGCTCGGCGGCGCCGAGCAGCCGCAGCTGCGGCAGCAGGTCGGCCAGCCCGGCGGCGAACGGCTCGTCCCCCGCGCCGGGCGCCGACGCCAGGCCGTCGCTGACGGCGACGACGCGGTCGCCGGGGTCGAGCGCGAGCGCGGCGGCCACCCGGTAGGGGTAGTCCTCCTCGGCCCCGAAGGGCGGGTCCGAACCCAGGTCCAGCACCCGGACGCCGTGCCGACCCGCGTGCAGCACCGTGCCGCCCCCGGCGCCGATCGCCTCCAGCCGCACCCGCGCGGCGTCCGGGCGCAGCCGCAGCAGCACCGCCGACGTGACGACGCGGCCCGCGTGCCGGGCGTGCAGGGCGGCGTCCGCGAGGCGCGCCAGACCGGCCAGGTCGACGCCCTCGCGGCGCCCGTTGCGCAACGCCGCGACCGCCAGCGCCGCCGCACCCGACACGGCCGTCCCGCCGCTCCGGGGGCCGCGGCCCGCCGGGGCGCCGTCCGCGAGGGCGCCGTCGGCCGGGGCACCGTCCGCGGTCTCGTCCCAGCCGGGCCCCGCGCCGTCCACGAGGACGGCGGTGAGCCCCTCGCCGTCCACCGCCCAGTCGTAGGCGTCCCCCACCACGCTGTAGGCCGGTTCGAGCTGGGCGGCCACGGCGACGAACCCGGCGTCGAGGGACCGGCCGGGCAGCAGGTCCCACTGCATCTCCGCCGAGAGGGTGAGCGAGCGACCGCGCCGCAGCACCCGGTAGGCGTCGGTGACGAGGTCCGCGGCGAGCAGCGCCTGGCCGAGCAGCTCGCCCAGGGCCCGCACGCCGTCGAGCGCGGCGGCGTCGTCCGGCACCGCCAGGCCCGGGGCGACCTCCAGGACGCCGATCCGGTCGCCGTGCAGGCTGACGGGCGCGAGGAGGGCGTCGTCGGACCGCGGCCCGGCGCCGTCCCGGGCCAGGGCCGGGCGCTGGGCCGCGAAGCAGCGCCCCGGCGCGTCGCCGTCGACGGGCACCTCGACGCCGTCGGCCGACCGCAGGACGTCCATCCGGTGGTCGGCGAGCAGGAGCCGGCAGCGCGCCCCCGGCGCCTGGGTGCGGACGGCGTCGGCGACCGCCTCGAGGAGCCGGTGCGGGGCGGCGGCGGGCAACCGCACCGCGACCTCCGCCAGGACGCGCGACCAGTCCGTGGTGACCTCCCCTGTCGAGCGGCGTCGGGCGGGTGGCCGGTGGCCGGTCCTGGCGGTCGGTCCCGGTGGCCGTCTGGCGTCGCCGACCTCGCCCGTCGTGAGACGGTAGTGCGATGACGACGGGTTCGCTCCTGGCGCCGGACGCCGAGGCCCTGGCACGGACGGCGGAGGCCTTCGTCCTGGTCTGGTCGTCGATGCCCGAGGACCTGCCGGAGAAGATCTCGGCATCCCAGTTGCGGGCGCTGACGACGGTCCGGCGGCGCGGCGTGACGACGGTGACGGCGCTCGCCCGCGACCTGCGGGCGCTCCCCTCCTCGGCGACGAGGCTCTGCGACCGGCTCGTGGCGGCCGGCTACCTGGACCGGACACCGCATGCGGCCAACCGCCGCTTCCACGCGGTGTCACTCACCCCGGCGGGCGAGGGCCTGCTCGACGTCCTGGACGCGCACCGGCGCCGCGCGCTGGCCGAGGTCCTGGAACGGATGGACGACGGCGCGCGCGCCGACCTGCTCGCAGGCCTGGCCGCCTTCGCCGCGACGTCGGGCGAGCAGCTCGGCGGTGACGGGAGCGCGCCCTGGCGGCCCACCGGGCTGCCCGGCTCGGGTCGGGAGGCGACGGTCACGGACCTGCCGGACGACGGCTCGGACGGCCTTCGCCAGGCCGGCCACGGCTGACGGCTGACGGCTGACGGCTGACGGGTCGTTCAGCCCGCGTGCGCCGCCTCGTAGGCGGAACGCACCTCGGTCGAGACGCGGCCACGGTCGCTCACCTGGAATCCGTTCTCGCGGGCCCAGGCCCGCAACTCGGAGAGGTCGTGCCGTTCCGCCGCCGGGCGGCTCTTGGCACCGGCCACGGAACGCCCGCGGGTGACCGCACGACCACCGACCCGACGGGCGTGTCCCACCCACGGCGCGAGCGCCTCGCGAATGGCCTCCGCGTTCGCCACGGAAACATCGATCTCGTAGCTGACGCCGTCCAGCGCGAAGCTGAGGGTCTCGTCGGCGTCTCCACCGTCGACGTCGTCGACGAGGATGACCTGCACCTTCTGGGCCATGGTCTCTCCTGAAGAAATGATCGATCGATTCTCGACACTGAAATCTTGACGCGTGAACGCCCGGCTGTCAAAGGCTGATGGCGTTAAATCTTTCCGCCGGACGGTCGGCTCCCCCTCGGTGACCCTGACCGCAAAGTGACGGCGGGCAGCATTGAGCCGGCCCCCGCACCGGCGGGGCGCAGGGGCGGATCGGTGCTTGTGACCGATTTGTGCATCCCGAGCGGCGGCCATTACACGAGGATTGCGCGACCCATGGCCCGCCGGAGGCGACTCGGAGTGCACGGCGGAGCGCGGCCGGAGCCGGAGCTATTGCCCCCTCCCGGCGCCGCCCCTTTCCGGGGCGCGCACGCTCCCGCGCCGGAGATCGCGCCGGCCGGGCGCTATCCCTCGGCCCGGGAACGTGGAGGGGCGCCGGAAGGTTCCCGGTGCGGGTGACGCTCCGCGGGGCGGCGGTGCCTCGGGAAGTGACGCCCTCAGGAAAGGGCCGAGGATCCCGGCTCCGACGCCGCGTCGTCCGAGGCCGCGCCGGTCGCGCCGTCCGCGACCGCGGCGTCCTCGGCGGCGTCCAGGCGCGCCTGGGCGACCCGCTCGCGCCGGTCCGCCTGCAGGATGGCCCGCAGGGCGAGCCAGAACAGGAACAGCACGCCCACCGACGGGATGACCGCCACCAGCGTCGTCACGACGCCAGCTTACGAGGCCGGGACGGCGACAGGCGCCGGGGGCCCGGGCGGGCGCACGCCCTCCCGGACCCCGGCCGGGCTCGACGCCTCACTCGGGCTTGACGAGGGGGAAGAGCACGGTCTCCCGGATGCCGAGGCCGGTGATCGCCATGAGCAGCCGGTCCAGGCCCATTCCCATTCCCCCGGACGGCGGCATGCCGTACTCCATGGCCCGCAGGAAGTCCTCGTCGAGCTGCATGGCCTCGATATCGCCCTTCGCGGCGAGCAACGACTGCGCCACGAAGCGTTCGCGCTGAACCACCGGGTCGACCAGTTCGGAGTAGGCCGTCGCGAGTTCGAACGACCGCACGTACAGGTCCCACTTCTCGGTGAGGCCGGGGACGTCGCGGTGCGCCCGGGTGAGGGGCGACGTCTCCTCGGGGTAGTCGCGCACGAACGTCGGGGCGTGCAGGCCCGGCACCACGAGGTGCTCGAAGAGTTCCTCGGCGAGCTTGCCCGGGCCGTAGTGGGCGAGGACGGGGACGTCGAGCTTGGCCGCCAGTTCCGCGAGGCGTTCCATCGGCGTCTGCGGCGTCACCTCCTCACCGAGCGCCGAGGAGAGCGCACCGTAGAGGGTGATCTCCTTCCAGACGCCGCCGAGGTCGTATTCTTCGCCGTCCGCCAGGGTGACCACGGTGGTGCCGTGGACGGCGAGCGCGGCCTCCTGCACGAGTTCCCGGGTGAGCACGGCCATGGTGTCGTAGGAGCCGTACGCCTCGTACGCCTCGATCATCGCGAACTCCGGCGAGTGCGTGGAGTCGGCGCCCTCGTTGCGGAAGTTGCGGTTGATCTCGAAAACCTTCTCGATACCGCCGACGACGCACCGCTTGAGATACAGCTCCGGCGCGATCCGCAGGAACAGGTCGATGTCGAACGCGTTCATGTGCGTGACGAACGGGCGCGCCGCCGCGCCGCCGTGCAGCACCTGCAGCATCGGCGTCTCCACCTCGAGGAACTCGCGGCGGTGGAACGAGTCGCGCAGCGAGCGGACGACGCCCGACCGGGTGCGGACGACGTCCCGCGCCGACGGGCGCACGATGAGGTCGACGTACCGCTGGCGGACCCGCGTCTCCTCGGACATCTCCTTGTGCAGCACCGGGAGCGGGCGCAGCGCCTTGGCCGCGAGCTGCCAGGAGTCGGCCATGACGGACAGCTCGCCCGACCGGGAGGAGATGACTCTCCCCCGGACGAACACGTGGTCGCCCAGGTCGACGTCGCCCTTCCAGGCGGCCAGCGGCTCCTCGCCCACGCCGGCGAGCGACACCATGACCTGCAGCCGGGTGCCGTCCCCCTCCTGCAGGGTCGCGAAGCAGAGGCGGCCGGCGTTGCGCTGGAAGACCACGCGACCGGTGACGCCGACGACGTCGTCCGTCTCCTGCCCGGCCGCCAGGTCCGGGTGCGCGGCCCGGACCTGGGCCAGCGTGTGGGTGCGGGGGACCGCCACCGGGTAGGGCTCCGCACCGGCGGCGAGGAGCCGCTCCCGCTTCGCCTTACGCACCTGGATCTGCTCGGGCACGTCCGCCTCGGGGAGCGGGCGGCCCGGGACGGGCGGGGCGGCGGGGGTGGGCGCGTCGGCCGGTGGGGCGGTGTCGGTCACGAAAGGTAAGGCTAACGCGCGCCCGTTCCACCGGCCCCCACGTTTCCCCCGCCCCGCCACCCCCCGTTCCCGGATTGCATGATCGTCCCGGATTGCATGATCACGGCGAGGAGGCGAGGGTCAGGGGCGCGGGGGGCGGCCTCGGCGGTACTGCTCGTCCTCCGGGAGGCGACCGCAGGCGCCGACCGCCCGCAGGAGGTCCATCTCCTGCTCCCGGCGGCCGAGGATGCCGCGGACGGCGCCGCGCCAGGCCGCGTCGTCGCCGTCGGGTGCGTCGGGGGCGTCGGCCAGCTGGCGCAGCACGTGCACCAGGGCCTCGTGCCCGGCGAGCAGGCTCTCGACGACGCTGCCCGGGTGCGCGGGGTCGGCGGCACCGGCGTCCACGCCTGCCGGGAGCGGCGCGTGCGCCGCCACCGCGACGGCGACGAGCTCGCCGAGGTCGCGCGCGTCCCGCTCGATCCACTCGGTGCGGTCGAGGACGCCGCCCCACGCTCCGGCGAGGGCACCCGCCGTCCGCAGGACCCCCTCGGCCTGGAGGGCGACCGCAGAGCGCAGCAGCTGCTGGATCACCGCCGGAGGCAACGGGCGGCGGGCCGGCCGGGACGGCGCGACCGGCTCGGCCGCGCGGGCCACCTGGGCGGGGAGCTCGGGGATGCGCGTCCGGGCGACGGGGAGCTCGGCCAGGTCGGCGAGGTCCGCGGGGGTCGGACCGGCGGGCACGGCGGCCGGTTCCGCGTCGACGGGCGGTGGCTCCACCAGGGGGAGCGGCTCCCTCAACGGCATCGGATCCATCAGGCCTCGCGCAGTCAGCGCTCCCGCCGACGTCCCGATCACCTCGAACACCATCACCCAGCTCCTTTGCTCGGGCCGCCGCGATCCTCGGGCCGGCCCCTCATGCCCCGCCACCGCGCCCGGCACGGGTGGGCCCGACCGCGGGTGCGCCGGGCCCCACGTACGGGCCACGCACGGGCCTGGCACGGGAGGGACAGTACGGAGCCTGGGAATCACGGTGATGAACTCTGCGTAACCAACTACGTCCTTCAGGGGTCCATCGACCGGGTGAGCGGCCGACTTGACCTTGCCGCGGGCCGATCTCTCGCAAAATTTGTCCGAAAGAGGATTGATTCGAAGCTGATCTGGGGATGCCTACAACGAAGCGGTTGGCCGGCAACCGCGCCCGTCACCGGAGGTACCCCATGTCCCCGTCGCGTCGCCGTCGTCGTGCCAGTGCAGCGTGGGAGGGCCGGCCCACGATCTCGGTGGCCACCCTCCCCGGACGTGGGTTGTACGCGCGGCACCTGAGCCACCCCGAGGGCGTGGACGCCGTCTACCGGCCGACGGTGTCCCTGCCCGGTGCCACCTCGCGCGGCGCGGCCCTCACCCCGACGTGGCTGCGGGCCAACCTCGACACCGTGGACGTCGTGCACGTGCAGGGCGTGCACCCGCAGCAGAGCCCGCGCCAGATCGCGGAGGCGGTGGACGTCGTCCGGCGGGCCGGGACGCCGCTCGTCGTCACCGGCTACCACCTGTCCGACCCCTCCGGCGGGGACCCGGACCAGTACGCGGCCCAGCTCGACGCGCTCGTGCCCGCGGCGGACGCCGTCGTCACGCTGACCGACGGCGCGGCGGAGGAGATGCACCGGCGCTGGGGCGTCTCCCCGCTCGTGCTGCCCCACCCGCACGCGGTCGACTTCGTCCGGATGCGCCAGGGGCGTGCCGCCCGCTCCGACCGGCTGCGGGTGGGGCTGCACCTGGCCGCGCTGCAGGTCGCGATCGAGCCCGTGCTGCTGGTCGACGCGCTGACGCGGGCGCTGCGCGAGGTCGACGGCACCCACCTCGTGGTCAACGTGCACGAGACGGTGCTCGACCCGGGGTCGTCGAGCTACGCGGGCGACGCCGTGCGGCAGGTCGACCAGCTCGTGCGCGGCGTGGGCGGCCAGCTGCGGCTGCACCGGCCGTTCAGCGACTCCCAGCTGTGGGACCACCTCTTCGGCCTGGACGTGTCCGTCGTCCCCGGGCTGCACGGCTCCCACTCGGTGTGGCCGGAGGCCTGCTCCGACCTGGGCACCGAGGTCCTGCTGCCCTCGCACGTCCACGCCGCGAACCAGCAGCCCTGCCTCACCTTCACCCAGAGCCGGGACGTCGACGAGCTGGCCGGGTCGCTGGCCGTCGCGCTCGAGAAGGCGCGCCGCGAGCCCGCGCAGCGGGCCGACCCCGAGCAGCGCTGGTCGGAGCGGGTGCGGGTGGCCGAAGGCCTGCGGTCCCTCTACGAGCGCCTGCTGGGCCTGGACCGGCGCTGACCGCCCGGCCCGCCCGGCCCGCCCGGACCCGGTGGCGCCGGACCCCCGATCGTCAGCAGGCGAAGTTCTCGACGTGCGAACGGTCCCGCTCTTTGTGACCATCTTCACGTGGAGCAGCCTTCGCCCTCGGCGGTGCTCCCGATCTCGGTGACCCGGATCGGGACCCAGGTGGTCGTCCGGCCCACCGGGAACCTGGACGACACGTGCGCGCAGCGGCTCGCCGCCGCCGTCCGCGAGGTGGAGGCGCTGGCGCTGCGGCGCGTGGTGGTCGACCTCGACGAGGTCGGGCGGGTCGAGGGGGCCGGCCTGGACTTCCTGACGACGCTCCACGGCCGCTGGTCGCTGAAGCTGCTGAACAGCCCGGCGGGCCTGCGGGCCCTGCTGCCCCGCCAGCACCCCTCCTGACGCCGTCCCGCGCCGCGGCCTCGTCACGGCCGGTCAGGCCATGACGAGGTGGACGTCGAGCGCGGTGGCGTGCTGGGCCAGGCCGTCGACGTAGAGGTGGTCGACGCCCGCGACCGCGTACTCCCGGGCGAGGGCGAGCACGCCGACGCCCGACGCCGCGATCTCCACCGGCTCGGGCGTCGCCGCCCGCACCTGCCGGACCGTCCCCGCCAGGACCTGCGGCGTCATGCCCTCGCAGACGACGAACCGCGCCCCGGCGAGCACGGCCTCGACGGCCTCGATCGGCGTCCGGACGTCGATCTGGACGAGGACGCCGGGGAGGCGGCTGCGCACGGCGTCGAGCGCCCGCTCCACCGACCCGGCGGCCAGGGTGTGCTCGACGGTGACGTGCGCGGCGTCGTACAGGCCCGCGCGGCCGTTGCTGCCGCCGGCGCATCGGACGGCGTAGCGCTCCAGCGGGCGCAGGCCCGGCGTCGTCCAGCGGGTGTCGAGCAGGCCGGCGCCGGTGCCCTCCAGCGCGTCGACCCAGGTGCGGGCCACCGTCGCGACGCCGGACAGGTGGCGCACGATGTTCACCGCCGTCCGCTCCGCAGTCAGCAGGACCCGGGCCGGGCCGCGGACCTCCGCGAGCACCTCGTCGCCCCGCACCCGGGTGCCGTCGGGCACGAGCAGGCGGGCGAGGGGGACCGGCAGGCCGAACCGGGCGGCGGCCTCGGCGAGCACGACCGGCAGCAGGGGCAGCCCGCAGGTGACGCCGGCCTCGCGGGCGGCGAGCTCGGCGTGCCCGTCGTCGTCGACGGGGACCGTGGCCGCGGTCGTGACGTCGACCCAGCGCGGGCCGAGGTCCTCCGAGAGGGCGCGGAGCACGAACTCGTGGACCCACCCCGCGTCCAGCCCGGCGGCGGCGAGCGCCTCCCGGGTCCCGTCCTGCCACGCGGCACGGGGACGGTCGACGGCGCGGTGCCGGCTCATCGCCCCTCCCCACCCCTGAACCCGCCTGATACGCCGTTCACCCTAGTACGACGGTGAGTGACTGAGCGACTTCCGGGGGTCACCGATCTGGGCGCGTCGGTCAGGCCGGGCGATCCTGCGGTGCGGGCTCGCTCCCCGGCGCCCGGCCGACGACCAGCAGGGCGTTGTCGATGAGCCGGGTCGCGCCGACGCGCGCGGCGACCGCGAGCAGCGCCTCGCCGCGGTACCACTCGGGGACGTCGTCGAGCGTGTCCGGATGGGCGAGCACCAGGTAGTCGACCCGGCAGAGCGGCTCGCGGACGAGGACGTCGCGCGCGGCCCGCCGGACGGCGCTCGCCCCCTCGGGGGCGTGCAGCTCGGCCTCGCGCAACGCCCTCGACAGCGTGAGCGCCACCTCCCGGTCGAGCGCCGTGAGGTAGCTGTTACGGCTGCTCATCGCCAAGCCGTCGGGCTCGCGGACGGTGGGGACCGGCACGATCTCGACGCCGAAGTCCAGGTCGCGGACCATCCGCCGGATGAGCAGGAGCTGCTGGGCGTCCTTCTGGCCGAAGAACGCGGCGTCCGGCCGGGTGAGGTGGAGCAGCTTGGCGACCACCGTGAGGACGCCGTCGAAGTGGCCCGGGCGGCTCGCCCCCTCCAGCACGGTGCCCAGCCCGCCCGCGCTGAGCACGATCCCGGGGTCGCCGTCGGGGTAGACGACGTCCGGGGACGGCGCGAAGACGACGTCGACGCCCTCGCGGGCGCACAGGGCCAGGTCGGCGTCCAGGGTCCGCGGGTACTTGGCGAGGTCCTCGTTCGGGCCGAACTGCAGCGGGTTGAGGAAGATCGTCACGATGAGCGAGTCGCAGCTCGCGCGGGCCTGCCGGAAGAGGGTGGCGTGCCCTTCGTGGAGCGC
>Ga0302322_100005893_pt1 | contig 10799 bp, 6 predicted proteins | sample Fen_T0_2_FD_203757 | JGI IMG/M metagenome (GOLD analysis project Ga0302322, IMG submission 203757) | Peat permafrost microbial communities from Stordalen Mire near Abisko, Sweden - Fen_T0_2 | ecosystem: Environmental > Terrestrial > Soil > Wetlands > Permafrost | place: Sweden: Abisko... | reverse complement strand
GTGCCCAACTGCGACGGCAGCAGGCGCAGCTTGAGGGGAGTAGGCGACCGGGCGTTACGGTGACGGGAGCGCCGCCCGTCGATCGGTCAGTGGACGGCAGCTCCAGCGGTTCCTCCACCGGCTCGGGTACCATCCGCCCAGATGATCTCCGGGACGCTCACATTCATGCGTCCGTGGACTCGTTCAGCGGCACGTCCCCCGAACCTCGGTGTGGTGTCAACCCTCAGCACGTTGGAGAGGTGTCGTTGACTCCGAAGACCCGGGGTCGCAGGCTCCGAGCTCTTCTCGTCGGGCACTCATACGTCTCGATCGAGATTGCCCAGAAGAAGGCCAAGGCGCTCGCCCGTCTCGAGGGGCTAGAGATCGAGGTTGTTGCTCCGCGGCGATTCTTCGAGCTCGGTCACTGGATGGACGTCGAGATCCCACCCCGGGACTGGGGGTACCGGTTGCATCCTCTCCCCGTGGCGCTGCCGTCGCTGCGGGGTCAGCGCCACGCGTACTTCTTCGCCCGGGGCCTCCATGACGTCGTCCGCCGTTTCCGCCCGGACGTCATCGATCTCTGGGAAGAGGCGTACTCGGCGGCCAGCACGCAGGTTGCATTGACCCGAAAGCTGCTTGCCCCACGCGCAAGCCTCATCCTTTCGCCGAGTATTCGGATCGTCAAGCGTCAACCTGTCCCGTTCTCACTCGGCGAGCGATTCGTGATCTCGGAATGCGACTACGTCGTTGGCCGGACACCGGATGTCGTGGACGTCATGCGAGCGAAGGGATTCAGGGGCCCGTCGACCGTGATCGGACACGGGATCGATCTCTCGTTGCTCCAGCCGCTCGAGATGCGTGCGTGCCGCCAAGTCCTCGATCTCGAACCGGGACCGCTCGTCGTCTTTCTCGGCCGCCTTGTCACCGACAAGGGCATCGACACGCTGATCGAGGCTCTTCCGCACCTACCGGCCGTTCGGCTCGCCATCTTCGGCGAAGGGCCGGAGGAGCAGGCGTTGCGCCGACTGGCCGCCGGCAGCGGCGTCGGCGACCGCGTGCTCTTCCGAGGTCCGGTGCCAGCCGAGAGTGTCGCCACGGTCCTGAATGCCGGTGACGTCGTTGCGATGCCCTCGCGTATCGAGAGATGGGGCCGGGTTGCGATCGAGACGCTGGCATGCGGGCGACCGATCGTCGTCGGCGGCGACTACCTACCGGAACTCGTAGGCCCGTATGGCCGCTCGGTGCCGCCGGACGACCCGACGGCTCTCGCCGCAGCACTCGCGGCTACGCTGAGCGAGCCGCCGGAAGAACGTGCCCGCCGGGCCGAGGAAGGTCGCACGCACGCCCAGGGGTTCTCGTGGGACGCGCTCGCGCTTCGCTGGCGCGAGGCCTACGCCGGGAGCCTCCGTGCAACGTAGCCGCCCGCTGAGATGCGCGTTCGTCAACCACTACGTCGACTGGGGCGGCGCCGAAGCGATGCTCCTGACGCTGTTCGACGCGACCGACCGCACGCGGCTGGAGCCCGTGCTCGTCGTACCGCGTGAGGGAAGGCTGACCGACGGGGCTCTGGCTCTCGACGTTCAGGTCGAGTTCGTGCCGGTCAGCGAGTCGGTGCTCGAGATGACGCGCGGCGGCGCCAGCCGTTTCTCGGGGGCCAGAACCGCGGCCGGCCTGGCAACGACGATCGGGCACCTGGTGAAGGCTCTGCGCACGTTGGAGATCGACGTCGTGGTGACGAACAGCGCCAAAGCCCATGTCTATGGCTCGATCGCCGCATACCTCTGCCGCAAGCCGGTCGTGTGGCGGCTTCACGACACGCTCGACTCGCCAGACTTCGGGGCGTCGATCTCTCGACTGATGATCCGCATTGCGAAACGGGTCCCGCGCCGGATCCTCAGCGTCTCCGATTCGTGTTCGGCACCACTCCTGCGTGACGGCTTCCCCAAGGATCGAATCGTGACGCTCTACAACGGAATCGACTTGACTCCGTTCCTGGCCGTGCCCCCCCGCATACACGACGAAGCGCAGGCGTTCGTCGTGGGGTCCTTCTCGAGACTCACCCCCTTGAAGGGGCATGACGTCGCGATCCGAGCGATCGCCCAACTCGTCGAAGCCGGCCACGACGCTCGCCTCGTCATAGCCGGTGGTCCTTCGCGCGAGGCGCCCGGCTACGGCGACTTCCTTGTCTCGCTCGCTCATGATCTTGGGGTTGGTGACCGGCTGACCCTCCACGAGGGGTTCGCGCAGGGCGGGCTACCCACGATCATGACCGGTGTCGACGTCGTCGTGCAGGCATCTGTGCTACCCGACTCCCTTCCAACGACGATCATCGAGGCCATGGCAGGCGGCCGCACCGTCGTGGCCAGCGCGATCGGCGGCTGCCCGGAGCTTCTGGATAACGGGGACACGGGACTGCTGTTCGAACCGGGAAACATCAAGGAACTGGCTGACTGCCTCGCCTCGTTGCGTGCGGATCCGGAAAGGACTGACCGGCTCGGCAGAGCTGCGCGGGAGAGCGCGCTGCGCCGGTTCCCGGTCGACGTCTTCGCGGAGAGCTTCTGTCGTCACGTCGAGGAGGTTGCCGACGAGAGCGGGATCAAGCGATGACGACGCTCTACGTCACCCCCTCCACGCCACGGACGGGAAGCGGCCGCGGACTTCGCACCGTTGGCATCGCCAGGGCCCTGGCGCGCCAGGGTGATGTTCACGTCAGGTATGTGGAGTTCGACGGTTCGAGGCCGGACGCGGCACTCGAGGCCGATCCGCGCGTCTCCCTCGAGCCTCTGCGCGCATCGCGCGGTCTCCGGCGAGCCATGGTCTACGGCCGGGCCCGAGCCGCAGGCGCCCCGCCCGCCTTTGCGCGCGGCGTCTCCCAGGAGCTCGTTGCCGCCGGCCGCGACTCACGAGCATTCGAACGCATCGTCGCGGACGGTCCAACGGCCGCCGCCGCACTGATTCTGGTCGCCGGAGCGGACGGCGTGATCTACAACGCACACAACGTCGAATCAGGCTTCCGCACGACCCTGTCAACGGGGCAACGCGACTACGGGAGCCCTCGGCAACTCCGAGCGTTCGAGCGCAATCTTCTCGAGGGTGCCTCGGAGACGTGGTTGCCAACGCGGCGGGACGTGCGGGAGGCTCACGCCATCGCGCCGTTCGCAGCATGCCGCTACGCGCCCAACGTCGTCGATGTCTCGGCCATCGATGCCGTATCTCCAGCACGCTCGGGTCGCATCCTCTTCGTGGCGGACTTCTCGTACGAGCCGAACCTGAATGCCGCGCGATACCTCGTCGACGATGTCATGCCCGCGGTCTGGTCGAGCCTCCCGGCGGCGGAGCTCGCCCTCGTCGGGCGTGACCTCGAGCCGGACGGCATCTCTGACTCCCGTATCGAGCTGCTGGGATTCGTCCCGGACCTGAATGCCGAGTACGCGCGTTCAGCGTGCGCCGTCGTTCCGCTGCTCCAGGGAGGCGGATCCCCGCTCAAGATGATCGAGGCAATGGCCTACGGCCTTCCCGTCGTCGCAACGCCTCTCGCGGCCGCAGGCCTTGAAGAAGCGCTCGCCGGTGTCCACTACCTCACGGGCGAGGGGCCTGCCGGTCTCGCCGCAGCTCTGGTCAGCGCCTGTCGTGGTGAGTGCGATCAGATCGGACTGGCCGCAAGGGCGCTCGCCGAGAAGGAATACTCGATCGAAGCGCTCGCGCGGGTCATTCCCTAGTCAACGCCCGCAAGGCGTCATCGACGAAGGCTCCCGTCGAGCTCGCGTAGGACGACCACGACAGCGAGCGCGCACGCGTGTATGCGCGCCGAGCACGTTCACGAGCGTCCTGCGGTCGATCGATGGTGTGAGCGATCGCATCCGCCAGGGCCTCGGGATCCGCAGGTGGTACGAGCAAGATCTCCTTGCCGTCCTCGAGAATCTCCGGAATGCCACCGACCCGCGATGCAACGACGGGAATACGTGCGAGCGCCCCCTCGATAACGACCAGCCCGAATGGCTCGTTCCACGTGGAGGGTATCGCGAGCACGGTCCCTGCTGCGAACAGCTTCCGGATCTCGGGGATCGCAAGCCGACCCGGAAATGCACAACGGTCGGCGACACCGACCGTCTCGGCGACCTGACGGAGGCGGGACAGGTCGGATCGTGATCCACCCCCTGCGACCACGAGCCTGGCCGAGACCCCCCGGTCGGCGAGGAGCCCGCAGGCCTGTATGAGCACGTCGCAACCCTTCTCGGAGGAGAGGCGGCCCAGGAACACGATCAGCGGGGACGACGACTCCCGCCGCTCGACGGACGCGAACTCGCTGTCACGGTCCGTCGCCGGGTAGATCGTCCGCTCCAGAACCACGTCGAGCCTCTCCGGGACGGAGACCGTTGCGCGCAGGTACTCGCTCGCCCATGAAATCGCCACAGGCACCGCAGACTTCCCATCGAGCCGCAGCGGAGGGAGCGTGTTGATCACGCGGGCGAGGGCGGCGAGCGGATCGACGCCTGGTCGAGCCGTATGCGAGAGACGGCGCATGAAGCGATCGTCGCTGAAGAGCCCTCCAAACCACTGCTCACACACCCTGAAGATCGTCGGAATCCCCGTTGAGAGAATGACGTCAACGGCTGCATGAGGCAACTGTGCGGCATTCCAGACGAACACGGCGTCGGGGTCGAACTGCGCGATCTCCCGACGGGTCATTCGGGCAGCAAGCGCGGCGGCGGCGGGTGCCAGCAACCGTGCTACTCGTGGGTGCTTCAGCAACGGCAGCGCACGCACGACTTCGGATCCGAGGTCGGACGCGCTTGCCCCCTCCCTGGAGGTCAGAACACGGACAGTGTCTCCGCGTTCGCGTAGGAAAGCCACGATCCCGGCACACTCGACTTCATACCCACCGCGAACGGCGGGTGGATAGAGGTTCGAGAGAACGAGAATCCTCACCGAGAGGAGCCCCGCGGCCCCTGTGGGGACAGATTATCCCGCAAACGGCACCGCATCGTCTACGCTTCGCCGATGTTTCGTGGTTCCCTGCGGCAACGAGCCCAACCGCGCCGCGTCGCCAGGCCATCGCTCCGACGCGCTCTCCTCTGGACGCCTATCGCCGCGAGCCTGATGGTGATCGTTCCAGCGGGATCGGGTGCCACCGGCGCGACGCCGGCGAAGCAACGGGGCGGGCCCCAAGTCGGGATAGCCTGCACGGCCTGGGCAAGCCGCGACGCACGATTCAGCGTCACGCTCGGCAACCGGTTGTGCCGCGTGGAGTTCGACATCTCGACATCCGCCGCGGCGATGGACCAGGTGATCGGCCCGTATGCGAGAGCCGGGATCCGGGTGCAGCCCCTGGCCGGATTCGTCGGAAGACTTCCGTCCGAGGCAGATGCCCAGCGGCTGGCGACCTGGGCTGAGCGCTTCGGCCCGCGAGGAGCATTCTGGAGACGCTGGAAGCATCCGCTCCCGATCCAGAACATCGAGTTCGGCAACGAGACCTCATACACGTATCAGTACCCTTCCGGGGACCTTGCGTCCCGGGCGCGGGACTACGCGCTCCGAGCCAAGGATGCCTCGATTGCGCTCCGCGCCACCGGGGTGGGCCTGCTCGTCCAGGCGGATGACGCCGACACCAACAACTCGATCTGGGTCGATCAGATGTTCTCCGCCGTCCCGGATCTCGCCCAGCGCGTCAGCGGATGGACGATCCATCCGTACGGCGATGACGGCTTCGCGCGAATCAGACGGATGGTCGCCCAACTGGCGGCGGTGGGCTCGCCGCGCAGTGTCCCGATCTTCATCACCGAGTGGGGGCTCGCCAGCGTGAACGGCGGCCAGCTGAGCAACAACTACGGGTACGCCACGAATATGACATACGCCCAGGCCGCGGCAACGCTGCGTTCGGTGATGGCGCGCTGGAAGGCGATGTACGGCTCCCGGATCGCCGAGGTCATCTACTACATGCTGACGGACCTCAAGCCCCCGGGCTCGACGACGGACGGCGAGCAGTTCTTCGGAGCGTTGAAGGTCGACGGCTCCCGCAAGGGCGAATACACGCTGGAAGTGCGCGCTCAGGTCAGGAGCTCGATTGCGGGCAGCGCCCGCCAGCGCCTACCGTCGTCTTCGACCACACCGTAGCCTCCGGCGCCGGCGAATGCCTCGTCGTCGCGGACGACCTCCTCGTCAGCCGGAGAGGCGCGGGAGACCGCAGTTCACCTCAGCACCCGTGCCGCGGACGGACGGGTTGCTTCCCGGCGGCTCTGAGCTAACGTGATCACATGGGGGCGCTGCGGATAAAGACTGTTGCGACATCGATACCGGTCGTCCTCGGCGCCGCTGCCGTCGGGACGCTGCTGACACAGCAGACCCCGAAAGCATTGGCCCTGGTGGGGCTGTGCGTCCTCGGCGCCGTCGTCGCGGTGAGCTTCGAAGCCCCGATCATCGTGTTCGGGGCGCTCGCCGGCATCCTGGCGCTCGCATCGGAAGAGCTCGTCGATGACCGCCTGCTCGGACTCAATGGGCTGGTCTACGGCACGTCACTGCACGGGATCACGATCCCACTCGTGCTTGCCGCGATTCTCGCTCTGGCGCTCGGTGTCAGAGATCAGGCCGGGCACCGCAAGTGGCCGGGCGCTCCCGTGACGGTGCTGATCTGCTTCCTTGCCGTCGCCACGGTGAGCGCGATCCTCGTCGGCCCGCTCCGGGACAGCCTGCTCGTGGTACGGCCCGTGTTCATCCTGTTGCTCGCAGCGCTCGGAGGCTATTGGACAGCACTCACGTACAGCGTCGACCTACCGTTGAAGATCCTCGTCGCCGCTGCAGGGGTCGCGATCCTCCCGGGCCTGTACAACAGCATCTCGACCGGCGGCCTCTCGTACTACGACTCTTCCTATATCTATCTGATCGGGATGGCGGCAACCCTCGTCCTGTTCCGGGCGGTGGACATCGGCGTCATCCGGATCCCGTTCGTTCTGCTCTCGGCGCTGGTCGTCGTCCTCTCGTTCAGGCGCGGCGCGATGCTCGCCGTGGCGGTGACACTGATCATCACGGGCCTCGTCGCGGATCGGACGGGCTTCCACGCCTCCGTGTGGCTTGCAGCCGCATCGGCCCTGGTGATCGAGTTGGTCGCACCCGGCCTCGTCTACCCACACCTCGTGAAGCTCGTCACGTACTTCACCGGAAGCACCGGCCAGGACCCGAACGTGACGTATCGAAAGTACGAAACCGCCAATGCGTGGCTGAACGTCAAGCGCCACTGGCTCTGGGGCATCGGACCTACAACCGACTGGATCGTCTACCGGACGTTTGACGGCAAGTTCAAGGCGCTCGGTCCCGACTACCTTCACAACTCGTACCTGTGGGTCTGGCTGAGATACAGCCTCGCCGGGCTCATCCTCTTCGTCACCTTCCTCGTCACGCCCGCGATCGTGCTGATCCGACGGTCGGCACCGATCGTGTGCGTCGCGGTTGGAGCGTCGATGCTCGGGCTCGGCGTAGAACTCGTGACAGCCTCATCCCTCACGACGACCACGCGATGGCCGTTGACGGTGGGCCTGTTCCTCGGTATTGCACTCGCGGCACTCCAACTCTCGCGGGCACCCGACGGTCGGCACCAGTAGCGCCACCGCCGGCGCGACGGCAGCCTCTCCTCCTGACCTGCGCCTTACCAGGCGAGCGCTTTCAGCTCAGCAATTTCCACCGCACGGAACATCAGCAGCGCAGCCACGTAGGCGAGGGAGCCGAGCGCGATCGCGATGAGAACCGGAGCCGACACGAGGCGCAGCCCGACCAGGACTCCGAGAAGCACGAGTGCGGCCGCGACAATCCGCGGCACTCGGCCGAGGCCGGGCCGGATCGGCAGGCGCGGACCGACGAGCACGAGGCCAAGCGAAACGACAAGCAACTCCGTTGCGAGAGTTACCCACGCCGCAGCGACGAATCCCCACCTTGGAATCGCGACGAGATTGGCAGCGACGTTGAAACACAGCCCGGCCGCGGCGACGAAGACGTACCGAAGCTGGGTGTTCGTGAGGATCACGAGAATGCCGATCATGTATCCGAGCGACACTGGAACGAGCGTGCCCATCAGCACCGGCAGTGCGGGTGCCGCATCGGAGAAGGTTGGGCCGAACAAGAGCTCGACGAGCTCGTGTGCGTACACGAGCGCGACGACGAAGCCGCCCACCGAGAAGATCAGCATGACCTCGGTTGCGTCTTGCATCACGCGTTTGAAGCGCGCTGCGTCGGCCGTGAAGGCGGCTGCGAGCAGCGGCAGAGCCGTCGTGGCCACGCTGATGGCAACGAACTGCGATTGATCAAAGATCCGATACACCGCCGCGTAAAGCCCGGCTGCGCTCGAGCCTGCAAGCTCCAGCACGAGCACCTGATCGATGCGGCCGTACCCGAGCACGAGCGCGCTCGTCACCGCCACTGGAACCCCGACGCGCAACAGCTCACCCCACCTCGCTCGGGCTGACCCGAAGCGCACCGTGCCGAGGCGCAACGCGACGACCCCCTGCACGAACGTCACCACAACGGCGACGACTGCGAATGCCACCGCCAGCCCGACGATACCTCCCCCCACAACGAACACAAGCACTGTCCCGAGTCCCCACAGAACGCTCTGGAGGCTCATGAGCGCGACGGTCAGGGCGTTGCGAATCCGCAGCTGAAAGATCGCCTGGAGTGCGGCCGGGCCGCTGAGGAGGAGGGTCGACGACAGGACGATCCCCGCGAGCGCCATCTCGGAGCCGGATGAGATGGCGACGACGGCGAGCGCGGCCACTGCGGTCGCCGCGAGGGAGAGCACGAAGCGCAGCTGAACGAGAGCGCCGATCCATTCGGGCTCGACGGCCGGGTTCTCCGCAGCACGGCGGACGGTGACGGCAGTGAGACCGAGATCACACAGGGCACCGGTGAGCGACAGAATCGCGACCAGCGATGACCACTCACCGAACTCGGCGTCTCCGAGCGACCGGGCGACGAGGACAGTGACGAAGATGCCAAGGACCAGATTGCCGAAGCGTCCCACGATCTGAACCGCGAGATCGAACGTCACCCGTTGCCGCGGAGAGGGGTCGGGCGTCGGCTCCGTTGTCTCCTCGCCGGCGACGCTAGCCATCCGACTGCACAGGAACGCCGCCGCTCCGAGCGCACCACCCAACAGCACGCCGTCGTCCGAGAAGACGGGAGGGCTCCCACCCCATACCGTCGCTCGCGCACGCCTCGGCGCGCTCGCTCGTCGGAACCAGAGCGTCGCGTGAGGACGCCGGAATCACCTGTCGACTGGTTGGAGCGGATGCCGGCATGGCTTGTGCCGACGGTGTCCGTCGCACTGATTGCTGCACACGTCGGGTGTCGGGGATCGCACTCCGCCGCACTGTAGTGATACCGGCGGAGGTGGCAAGCAGCGCGCTTGCACCCGTCCGGCGCGCCGGCATGCGCTGAGGAACGTGCGCCGCCGATTGCACGGAGCGCGACGCCGGACATGTCGGGCAACGCGCCGGACGGCACCGGCCGGCGGCAAGGGAGACGCGCAGGCCGCAACCGCATAAGCCCTCCATTGGGGGAACTGGGACAGGCATATGTGCCCGATCTGAGTGAGGCCCCTGCGATTGAGCAATCCAAAGGAGTACCCACTCATGAGCCGCCCGCTTCGCATTCCGCTCCTCGTCCTCTCAGGCCTCGCGGTGGCGCTCGCCGTCGCCGCGATCGGCTTCGGCGCTTCGAGCGCCGCCTCCGGAAGCCCGGTCGTGGGTGTTGCCTGCACGCCGTGGGTCGCTCGGGACGTCCCGATCAACCAACGCCTCGGGAACAAGCTGTGCCGAGTCGAGTTCTCGATCACAGCGAGCTTCTCCGACATGGACACCGTGATCGGGGCATATGCAGCGGCGGGGGTGCAGGTCCAGCCTCTGGCGGGCTTCGATCTCCGCTCGCGCGGGCTTCCGACCACGTCGGAGGCCCAAGGCCTGAAAGCCTGGGCCCTACGGTATGGGCCGGGAGGCAGCTTCTGGCAGGGGAAGGCAAATCCCGTACCGATCGTGAACATCGAGTTCGGGAACGAGACGTCCTACAGCTATCAGGGCAACTACGGTGGCGCATCCGATCCTGCGTACGCGACCATGGCAAAAACGTATGCGCTTCGCGCCAAGGATGCCGCCCAGGCGTTGGCCGGCAGCGGGGTCGGCTTGTTGATCCAACTCGACGACGCGGACGGCTGGCCCTGGGTCTCGAACCTCAAGGCTGCGGTTCCCGACCTCGACCACTACGCCGCGGGCTGGACCGTCCACCCCTACGGGACGTCCGGGACGAGCAATGTCCAGCGAGTCCTCTCGCAGGCAGCATCCGCCGGTTGGTCGTCGTCGGTGCCTCTCTACTTCACTGAGTGGGGCCTCGCCACCGACAACGGCCGGACACTGAGCGACAACTACGGCTTCTCGCCGAGCATGACATACGCAGGTGCCGCGACGACCCTCCAGAGCACCATGGCGGACTGGAACTCCGCTTTCGGATCGAGACTGTCCGAGGTCATCTACTACATGATCACCGACTTGGCCGGATCGGGAGCCTCGACGGATCGCGAGGACTACTTCGGTGCCGTGACGAACAGCGGCGCTGACAAGGGCGCCTTGACGGCAGCGCTGCGGACCTTGGTCGGCGGAAGCCCGACGGCTGCACCGGCACCCACACCGGCACCCGCACCCGCACCCGCACCGGCACCCACACCGGCACCCGCACCCGCACCCGCACCGACACCGACACCCGCACCGACACAGACACCGACACCGGCACCCGCACCGGCACCCGCACCCGAACCCGCACCGCAACCCACACCGGCACCGGCA
>Ga0302322_100005892_pt1 | contig 10800 bp, 7 predicted proteins | sample Fen_T0_2_FD_203757 | JGI IMG/M metagenome (GOLD analysis project Ga0302322, IMG submission 203757) | Peat permafrost microbial communities from Stordalen Mire near Abisko, Sweden - Fen_T0_2 | ecosystem: Environmental > Terrestrial > Soil > Wetlands > Permafrost | place: Sweden: Abisko... | reverse complement strand
CTCGACTACCTGCTCATCGACATGCCCCCCGGCACTGGCGACGTGCAGATGGGCGTGGCCAAGCTGGTCCCCCGCGCCGAGGTGCTGGTGGTGACCACGCCGGCGGCCGCGGCCCAGAAGGTCGCCGCCCGCGTGGTGAGCATGGCGCGCAAGAACTTCCTCCGCGTGGCCGGCGTCATCGAGAACATGAGCGCCTTCACGTGCGAGCACGGCACCGAGTACCCGCTGTTCGGGGTCGGTGGTGGCGCGGCCCTCGCCCACGAGGCGGGCGTGCCGCTGCTCGGGCAGATCCCGCTCGAGCCGTCGGTGGTACAGGGCGGCGACGACGGCCAGCCCGCCGCCCTCGGCACGGGCCCAGCGGCCGAGTCGTTCCGCGCCCTGGCCGAGCGGCTGCACACCGAGACCGTGCCCCCCATCGCCATGGCCGACTGCAGCGCCCGCATCGAGCTCGGCAACGTCACGTTCCTGGGCACCAAGCCCGCCTAGGACCCCCCACCGTCCCGCGCCCTCTCTTCTCGTTTTGGGTCGATCTTCGGTCGCCCCAGCGACCGAAGATCGACCCAAAACGCGGCATGCCGGGTTTGAGGGGTCAGTCGGCGCGGCGGAGGACGGCGGCGGGGTTGATCGACGCGGCCTGGGAGGCCGGGATGAGCACCGCGGCGAGCGAGGCGAAGAACGGCACCGAGGCCAGCGCGGCGAGCAGCAGCCAGGGTGCGTCGAAGGGCAGCGGCTGGCCCCCGAGCGTCGCCGACTTGGTGAGCATCTGGTACGACGTGACGAGGCCCAGCGCCACACCGATCACGATGCCCTGCGCGGCGATGAACGCGGCCTCGGCCAGGAACGCCCGGCGCACCGTCTCGGCCGAGAACCCGATGGCCCGCAGCATGCCCAGCTGCCGGCGCCGCTCGCGCACCGCCCGCACCATCACCACCCCGAGCCCGGCGATGCCGATGATGAGCCCCAGCGCGAGGTAGCCCTGCATGAGCTGCAGGAAGCCCAGCTCGGTGGCGATGCTCTTGTCGACGAGCACCCGGAAGGTCTGCGCGTCGACGCCGTGGTCGATGAAGTGGGCGTTCAGCTGCGCCGCCACCACGGCCGGCGAGGTGCCCGGGTCGACCTGCACGTAGAACCGGCTCGTCACGGCGAGGTTGCCCATCAGCGACTTCACCGACGCGGCGGAGGCGAACGAACCGACCTGCGCGATGTCGTGGCTCATGATGCCGACGACGGTGTACACGCGGGTCTGTCCCGTGGCGGGATTGACGGCCGTCGTCCGGTCGCCGACCTGGACCTGGTCGTTGCCGGGTTGGCTCCCCGTGCCCTTCGACAGGAACTGCGCGTCGACCACGAGGCTCGACGGATCGGTGAGGAGGCTCCGGAACGCGGCCTCGTCGGAGGCGAAGGCAGCCGAGCGGGCCGAGAGCGCCGGTGTCCCGGACGCCAGCAGGCGGGCGTCGAAGCCCGACAGCGCCCACTGCTTGGGGGTGTGCGCGAACGAGGCGGTGAAGTCGGGGGCGGACTGGACGATCGGGGCGACCGCAGCGACACCCGGCTGGGCACGCAGCTCCGCAGGGGTGACCGGGTTGGCGGGGTTCGAGTCGACGCGCAGGTCGGTGCCGGCCCGGACCTCGTCGGTGAAGGTGTGCGCCTGTGCCCCGAGGATCTGGGAGTAGACCGCGATGAACGTGAGGGTGAAGACGATCAGCGAGTACATCGCCAGGAGCATGGCGGTGCGGAACAGGCGGGCCAGGGGGTAGGCCAGGCCGAGGCGGGCCGCCAGCCCGTGCCCGGTGCGTGACACGCGCTCGGCCAACGACACCCAGGCGTGGTCGATGGAGGAGGCCAGGGTGACGGCCGCGCCGACCATGATCACGCCCATCACGATGAACACGGGGATGCCCGCTCCCTTCGTGGCCCCCGGAAGGAACGTGAACACACCGCTGCACCACAGCAGCGCGGACGCGGACAGCAGCGACACCGTGGTGCGCCGACCGAGCACGGGGCGAACCAGAGGGATGGCGCTGAACAGCACGATCGGCGGCCCGACGAGCGCCGCGAGCGGTAGGGGGACGAGCAGGCCGGCGACGGTGACGACGCCGCCCAGGACGACGCCGATCGAGGCGAACAGGCTGGAGTGGAAGCGGTGCCCCTCGATCTTGGGGTCGGGCAGGTCACGGATGGCTCGCACCACGTTCATGCGTGCCGTGCGGGCACTCGTGATCCAGACCGTCAGCAGCGCGATGCCGAGGCCGATGCCGCCGGCGATGGCCAGGTCGACGGCCGGCGCGGAGAAGTGCAGCCGGAAGTCGTCGCCGCCACCGCTGAAGATGCGGCGCGTCGCCTGGACGATGAGCCAACCCACGGCGATGCCACCGAGCGCGCCGACGAACGCCGACAGCACCGCGTAGACGGCGCCCTCGAGCGCGAAGACGCGCATGAGGTCGCGCCGTTTGAGCCCCACGGCCCGCGCCATGCCGAGCTCGCGGCGGCGCTCCTCGGCGAGCATCACGAAGAGGTTCACCAGCAGCAGGACGCCGGCAAGCACGCTGAACACGCCGACGCCGGTGAACAGCTGCCCGATCTGGTGGCCGGACTCGGTCGCGTCGCGGAGCAGGTCGTGCTTGACGGTGAGCACCTCGACGTTCGCCTGCCCCGCCAGGCGCCGGTTGATCTCGGCCACGACCTGGTCGGTGTTGCCGGCACTGTCGAAGACGCCGCCCTTGTTCGAGACCATCAGCACGATCGACGGTGGCGTGGCGGCGGCGATGTCGGACTTCGCGGCCATCGAGGCGATGGTGCCGTGGGCCACGAAGGCGTCGAAGGCACCGGCGAGGCCGACCTGGGGCACGATCGTGCGGACCACGAGCGCGCGGGTCTGGCCGTAGGCGTGCAACGAGATCGACGACCCCACGCGGGCGCGCAGCTTCGAGGCCAGCACCTGGTTGATCACCACCTCGCGTCCGACCGGGTCGCGCCCGGCATGGGCGAGGCCCGTGGTCACCGGATCGTGGCCGAGGGCCCGCCCCTTGCCGAAGTCGGTCTCCGCGACGACGGCGTCGGGCACCGCCCGGGTGACCTCACCGGCGCGCCCGGCGGCGCTGAAGGCCGCCGGCGCGGTCACCGCCGCGGCGATGCCGTCGGTGCCCGGGATCGCCGGCGCCACGAGGGTGTGCCACGACGCGGGCAGGGTGACCCGGCCGACGGCGACGACCTCCTCGTCGATGGGGCCGAGCTTGGTGCGGGCGTCGTCGCGCAGCGACGACTGGAACGTGGCCCCGACCAGGAACGAGGCGGCGATGATGGCGGTGCCGAGCGAGGACCCGAGCACGACGAGCGAGCCCTCGGGCCAGCGACGGGCCAGGTTGCGGGAGGCCAGCCGGCGGAAGGCCGGCCGCAGCAGCGCGTCGTGGACCGTGATCGCCAGCATGGCGGCGATGAGCGCCACGCCCAGCCAGCCGAGGAGTCCGAGCATCAGGAGTCGAACGTGGGATCCGGCGGCGCGCCGTCGGGATGGCCGTCGTAGTTCACCAGGCCGTCGATCATCTGCACGAGGCGCTCGCTGGAGGTGCCGATCTGGTGGTCGTGGGTGACGACGACCAACGTCTGGCCCGCGGCGTGGAACTCTCGCATGAGGTGCAGCACGTCGGACGCGGTGTGCGTGTCGAGGTTGCCGGTGGGCTCGTCGGCCCACACGATGGCGGGCTCGTTGACCAGCGCGCGGGCGATGGCCACGCGCTGCTGCTGCCCGCCCGACAGCTCGAGCGGGCGGTGCTTGCCGCGGCTGCCGAGGCCGACGCGCTCGAGCATGTCGTGCGCGCGCTCACGCGCCTCACGGGGTCGGACGCCGGTGCACAGCAGCGGCAGCTCCACGTTCTCGGCCGCGGTGAACACCGGGATCAGGTTGAAGCTCTGGAAAATGAATCCCATGCGCCGGGCGCGCTGGGCGGTGCGCTGGGCGTCGGTGAGGGCGTGCAGGTCGTCACCGTCGATCATGACCGTTCCGGCGTCGATGTCGTCGAGGCCCGAGAGGCAGTTGAGCATGGTGGTCTTGCCGTTGCCCGACGGCCCCATGACCATGACCAGCTCGCCCGGGTTCACGTCGAGGTCGACGCCACGCAGCGCCTCCACCGTGCCGGCGCCGGTCTGATAGGTCTTGCGGACGCCCCGGGCGCTGAGGATCGGCTGGGTCGGCGCGACCTCGGGGCCAGGCGGTGCCGGCTCGGAGCCCGTCAGCGGGGGGCGGGAGGGCGCGACGCTGCCCGCCTCGCCGCCGATCGCTGCCGGCGAGCGCTCACCGGATGCGAAGGCCACGCAACGCCTCGGGGAGGCTCCCCGTGACCACCCGGGCGGGACCCGCCGCGGGAACGGGGCAGGCGTCGGGCTCGGTGGCGGAGTCGGTGCGCGGACCGCGCAGCACCAGGCGGCAGCCGAACTCGGTCTCGATCGACAGCGACTCGGCGAGCTCGTCGATGACGTCGAGCGTCACCGACTCGTCGCCGGGGTACAGCGCGCGGACGTAGTCGGGCGCGTAGACGACCACGTCACCCACGGTGCCGACGGGCTCCTGGTCGGGGCCGGGCCAGAAGTCCTCGTAGAGGAACGGTGCGGTCGACTCGCAGCAGCCGGTGCCGATGGTGACCGTCAGCGTGCCCGGTCTGGCCCGCCCCGCGCGTTCGACGACCTCACGGGCCCGGTCGGTGACGTCAACGCGCATGCGCCCATGCTACGGACGGCGACCGGCGGGCGCAGATCGCCCGCCGGTCGTCGCCGGTGCTGACCTCAGATCTCGCCGCTCAGCGCACTGAAGTGGATGTAGTTGTCACGCGTGCCACCGGGGTTGGTGTGCACGTGCTTGACCTGGCGGTAGACGTTGTAGCCCTCGACCCCGAGCTCACGGCCGATGCCCGACTGCTTGTAGCCGCCGAACGGCCGCTGCGGGTCGATGAGGTGGTAGTCGTTCACCCACACGGTGCCGGTGCGCATGCGGTCGGCGATCGACTGGGCGCGCTCGATGTTGGTGGACTGCACGCCGCCGGCGAGCCCGTAGATGGAGTCGTTGGCGATGGCGACGGCCTCGTCATCGGTGTCGTAGGGGATCACGCACAGCACCGGGCCGAAGATCTCCTCCTGGGCGATCTTCGCCTTGTTGTCGACGCCGGTGAAGATCGTGGGCTGGAAGAACGCCTCGGTGTCGAGGCCGTCGGCCAGGCCCGTGGGCTTGGAGCCACCCACGACGGGTTCGCCGACCTCGTCGCGGCCGAGCTTCACGTAGCGCTCGACGGTCTCGACCTGGCCGCGCGACACGAGCGGGCCGAGGTCGGTGGTGAAGTCGAGCGGGTCGCCGATGACGATCTTCTGGGCGCGCTCGACGAGCAGGGCCACGAACTCGTCGAGGATCGAGCGGTGGACGAGGGCCCGGGTGCCGGACTCGCAGACCTGGCCGTTGTGCAGGAAGGTGCCGAACAGCACCGCGCCGGCGGCGAGGTCGAGGTCGGCGTCGTCGAGCACGATGTTGGCCGACTTGCCGCCCAGCTCGAGCGTGACGGGCTTCACGGTGCCCGATGCCAGCTGCATGATGCGCCGGCCGACCTCGGTGGAGCCGGTGAAGGCGGTCTTGTCGACGAGCGGGTTGGACGCCAGCTCCTCGCCCACCGTGCCACCCGGGCCGGCGACGATGTTGACCACGCCTGCCGGGATGTCGGCCTCCTGGAAGATCTCACCCAGGGCCAGCGCGGTGATGGAGGTGAACGACGCCGGCTTGATGACGGCGCAGTTGCCTGCGGCCAGCGACGGGGCGATCTTCCAGGCCGCCATGATGAACGGGAAGTTCCACGGGATGATGCCCGTGGTGACGCCCTGCGGCTCGTAGCGCTTGTAGTTGCTGGAGGGAGGGAACGGCGTGCCCTCGAGGTCGACGCGGTCGGGCTGCTCCTCGGCGCACCGGGCGAACCAGCGGAAGGCGCTCACGCCACCGGGGATGTCGGCGAACATGGCCTTCTTGATGGTGCCGCCACCGTCGCGGGCCTCGAGCTCGGAGAGCTTCTCGGCCTTGGCCTCGATGAGGTCGGCCACCTTGTTGAGCTTGGCGGCGCGCTCGGCGCCCGACATCTTCGGCCAGGGCCCCTCGTCGAAGGCCTTGCGGGCGGCGCCGATGGCGCGCTGCGTGTCCTCGCGGTCGGCCTTGGCGACGTCGGCCAGCTTCTGGCCCGTGGCGGGCTCGTAGGTGGCGAAGGTGTCGCCGGATGCGGCGTCGACGTACTCGCCGTCGATGAACAACTGGTAATCGGCCATGTGCCGTTCCCCCTGGGAGCTGCAACGGGCGCGGATGGTGGACCCACGCATCGGTGAAAGCCCTGACGCTACCGGCCTGCACCGCCGCGGTCGAACGACCTGACGATCCGTCAGAACGGTCAGGTCGAGGTCAGGCCCGACCCCCGCTGGCGCTCCCGATCTCCTAGGGTTCGACGCATGGGCGAAGCGCAGGGAACGGGGCGTGAGGTGGCGCGTCCTTGATGCGTCTCTCGGCCGATCATCTCGAGGTGCAGCTCGACGTCGGCACGTTCGCGGCCGCGGTCACGGGGAGCGGCACCTACGGCCTCGGACCGCTCGAGGTCACCCTCACCGAGGGACGCTGGCCGACCTTCGGGTGGACCGTCGCGAACCGCGGGGACACGCCGGTGGCGGTGCGCTCGGTGGCACTGGTCTTCGACGTCGTCGACTACACCGGCGCGCTGCGCATGTTCCGGCACGGCTACCAGTCGTGGTCGCCGAGCGGCATCGCCACGTTCGACGTCGACGTCGACCCCTCGACCGTGGCCCGGTTCCCCTTCGTCCAGGCCGTGCACCACGCCGACCAGGCGACGGTGACCCTCACCGACGAGCTGCGCTCCGAGTGGTTCACGCTGCTCGCCCACGACGGCCCGGGCACGCTGCTGGCCGGGTTCGACGGCGGCGGCTGGCACGACGGCACCTTCCGCCTGCGCTGGGCCGGCGACGACAGCGAGGTCGAGCTGTGGGCCGAGGCCTTCCTGGGCGACGCGGTGCTGGCCCCCGGCGCCCGCCGCGAGCTGCACGGCGTGGTGGTCGACGACCGTGCCGACGTGCCGGCGTCCGAGCTGCTGGCCTCCTGGGTCACGCCGGTCGGCCACGACCTGGGCGCCCGCGTCGACGCGCCGTTCCAGCTCGGGTGGTGCTCGTGGTACCAGTACTTCCACGACGTCACCGAACACGACATCCGCGAGAACTTGTCGCGTGCCTCGCAGTTCGGCTTCGAGGTGTTCCAGGTCGACGACGGCTTCCAGTCGGCCATCGGCGACTGGCTCACCACCAACGCCAAGTTCCCCACAGGCCTCGACGACCTTGCCTCGTCGATCGACGCGGCCGGCTTCCGGCCCGGGCTGTGGCTGGCGCCGTTCCTCGCCGCCCCCGACTCGCGCGTGGCCACCGAGCACCCCGAGTGGCTCGCGATGCACGTCGACGTCAACGGCGACCAGCGCCCCCTGTACGCCTGGTGGAACGAGCCCTGGGGCGGCGGCCACGACGGCTTCATGTACGCCCTCGACACCAGCCATCCCGAGGTGCAGGAGCACCTGACCTCGCTGGCCGCGCAGCTCGTCGAGATCGGCTTCACCTACCTGAAGCTCGACTTCACGTTCGCGCCCTCGGTCGACGGCGTGTGGGCCGACACCTCGCTCACGCCTGCGGAGCGCGTGCGCGCCGGCTTCGACGCCATCCGTCGCGGCGCCGGCTCCGACGCCTTCCTGCTCGGGTGCGGCGTGCCGCTCTCGCATGTCGTCGGCGTGGTCGACGCCAACCGCATCAGCCAGGACGTGGCGCCGCTGTGGGACCTCGACGGCCGTGACCCCATCGTCGCCGGCTACCACGACATCGAGCCCGCCACCCGCAACGCCTACGCCAACACGCTGGCGCGCAGCTTCATGCACCGGAAGCTGTGGCTCAACGACCCCGACTGCCTCATGCTGCGCACCGAGCGCACCGACCTGTCGGCCGACGCGGCCCACACGTGGGCCCGAGCCATCGGGCTCTCGGGCGGCCTGGCCCTGGTCTCCGACGACCTGTCGCTGCTCGACGACGCGGCCCGCGACGTGCTGGCCGAGACCGTGGAGCTGGGGCGCGCGAGCGACAACGAGGCCCACAAGGGCGTCTCCCCGGTGGTGCCCGACCTGCTCGACGCCACCGTCCCCACCACCATCACCGCTGCCGGCCACACGCTCGTCACCGACGTCGCCACCGGCACGTCGACCTTCACCTGACCCGACCCGTCGTCGTCAGGCGGGCGCGACGGTCCAGGTACCGGCGTCGAGGTCGTCGGCGTCGGACGACACCGCCCGGCCGTCGGCGGCGAGCTTGCGCAGGTGCGCCCACAGGGAGCGGCGGGCCACCTTGTGGCGCTCCTCGTCGACGTCGTCGTAGACGAGGGGGACGAGCGCGTCGACCGTGACGGGCGCACCGGCGGCGGCCAGCACCTCGGCGACCTTGGCCTCGCGCTCGAGGCGGTGGTCGACGAACCAGTTGACGGCCTCGGCGGGATCGGTGAGCAGGTGTCCGTGGGCGGGCGCCAGCGTGCGGAGCGGCGGGCGCAGGGTCAGCAGCTTGCGCAGTGAGTCGAGGTAGGTGGCCATGTCGCCGTCGGGCGGCGAGATGACGACGGTGCTGCCCTCCATGAGGTGGTCGCCGGTGAAGAGCAGGCGCTCCTCCTCGAGCAGGTAGCACAGGTGGTTGCTGGCGTGGCCGGGGGTGTGCACCGCGCGCAGCCGGAACTCGGTGGCGTCGACGGTGTCGCCGTCGGCGAGGCTGCGCGACACCTCGAGGCCGTCGCGCGAGTCGAACGCCAGGATCTCGGCGCCGGTCCGGGCGGCCACGGCCACGGCCGCCGGCCAGTGGTCGATGTGGGTGTGGGTGCACAGCACCCAGCGGATGCGGTCGCCGCCGCAGCCGAGGATCGCGTCGATGTGGCCGGGGTCGTCGGGACCGGGGTCGATGACCGCGATCTCGTCGACGCCGACGAGGTAGGTGTTGGTGCCGGGGCCGGTCATCATCCCGGGGTTGGGAGCCAGGATCCGTCGCACCAGCGGCGACAGCGCGCTGGCGACGTCGGTGACGAGCGGCCTGAGCTGCTCGGCCTCGTCGGTGTCCGCCCCGCCCGTCTCCGAGCGGGACGAGCTCACGTCGGCTCCGCGTCGGAGGTGGCGCCGGACAGGTGCGCGCCGCCGACCGCGTCGACCTCGGGCATCCCCACGTGGTGCTCACCCGTGGCGCGGGGCGCACCGGCGGCACCGGCGTTCCACGCGGGACCGCCACGGTCACCGACGCCGGGCCAGCTGCCGAGCGACTCGTCGCCCGCGTAGGCCTTCTCGTAGTCGGGGTCGCCGGGCATGACGATGCGCACGCCCGCCTCGTCGTTCAGCACCCGCGGCACCATCGGCGGCACCTCGGGCAGGGCTGCGGCCGCGGCGAGCGCGTCGGACACGGTGGCCGAGCGCGAGAGCGACCGCACGTTGGCCACGGTGGGCGGCAGCATCGAGTAGGTGCCCGCGGCGTGCGCCTCGAGGGCGTCGTCGGGCCGGATCCACCGCGCGGCGATGACCTCGCGGTCGTCGTGGACGGGCTTCTGCCCGCCCGGCGCGGCGGCCAGGAAGAAGCGGGTGTCGTAGCGCCGGGGCGCGCCCGCGGGCGTGACCCAGTGCGACACGTAGTGCATGTCGCCCAGCTCGAACCGCAACCCCTCCTCGACGAAGACGTCGACGAGCCGGCGCTCGCGCTGGTCGACCCCGCGGCGGTGCTCGACGAAGCGCTCGGCCACGACCGGGTCGTCGAACCTCAGGGGGGAGCCGTCGGCCCAGCGGGCCGGCAGCAGGCCGGCCTCCTCGAAGGTCTCGCGGATGGCGGCGATCCAGAACGCCAGGCCGTTGCCGGGCAGCTTGAGCATGGCCGACGCCTCGGCGTCGGTGAGGCCGTCGCAAAGCGGCTCGACCTCGGGCTCGCCGTCGGCCGGGTCGACTCCGCCTCCGGGGAAGACGTAGGCGCCCCCCACGAAGTCGGAGTTGAGGTTGCGGCGCAGCATGCAGACCTCGAGCCCCTGCTCACCGTCGCGCACCAGCATGACCGTGGCGGCCGGCCTGATCGGAACGGACTCGCCGTTTCCGGTTGTGTCGATGTTGACGCTCACGCGTGGCCTCTCGACGCCGACGGAGGTCCGCTCGGGAGCTGGTCGCGCCCACGTGGCGGGACCTCCCAGCCCTCGACGTCGACCACCTCGCCCTCGGCGCCACCGCGACGCCAGCGGCGGGCCGCGCCCGCGGCGGCACCTGCGGCCGGGCCCGCGCTGCTGACGACGACCAGCGTGGACTCGACCCGGCTGCGCACGACGCGCAGCACGAGGTGGCGCACCACCGCGCGGATGGGGGGCAGGATCAGCAGCAGGCCCACGGCCCCGGTGACGAACCCGGGCAGCACCATGAGCACGCCGCCGACGAGGATGAGCAGGCCGTCGACCACCGAGTCGCCGGGGAGGCGACCCGCGTCGACGTCGGCGCGGAAGCGGCGGAGGGCGCCCAGCCCGGCCCACTTGAGCAGGAAGACCCCGAGGACGCTGACCAGCAGCATCAGACCCAGGGTGTCGAACCAGCCGATGGCGCCGGCGACCTGGATCGTGACCAGCAACTCGATGACCGGCACGGCCACCAGCACGATCAGGAAGACGAGGAACATCTCCTCAGCGTACCGCCCGCCCTCCCGACCTGACCCTGGCACGCGCGGCCAGCCGGTCGAGCCGGTCGT
>Ga0302322_100005891_pt1 | contig 10801 bp, 10 predicted proteins | sample Fen_T0_2_FD_203757 | JGI IMG/M metagenome (GOLD analysis project Ga0302322, IMG submission 203757) | Peat permafrost microbial communities from Stordalen Mire near Abisko, Sweden - Fen_T0_2 | ecosystem: Environmental > Terrestrial > Soil > Wetlands > Permafrost | place: Sweden: Abisko... | reverse complement strand
GAACGGGCAATGCCCACCAGCACACCGTTCTTTCTTGCGGTTACAATTAAATTGGCGTTTTGGCACATTAGCTTTATCCTTTCGGGGTCGTCAACCGGCCGGCGTTCAGCAAGCGTGCTGCGCCGAAGCACATCAATAAATTCTTCAGCGTTTAGTGTAAGTTCACGGGAATAGATAATTTCTTCGTTTGCCATCGTTGGTCTGTTTAAACTTTGTAATAATACAATTATTGTTTGTGCTGCCAAAAGGTAAGGTCCATAATCCCCATCGCTTAAGCCATATTATTAAACGCCTGTTTTCTTGAAAGATTAATCACCTGTTCTGCCGCAATGTTAGTCCTGAAGGCCGAAAAATCAGGCGCAAAGGGCATTAATGTGGATTTTAACAAATTGGTAATGATATCCACAATATCTGACCTATATCATTTTATTAGCGCGAAGCTTCTTTATCTTTAAGGGCTTTTTAACCCTAAAAAATGATAGCTGAACCTATTAAAAAAACAAAACATCGTTATGGAGTTGCCACTGCCTATGGAAAAAATTTCAATAGGCCACCCGGACAAATTGAGGAAAAAACCGGATACCGTTCAGCCATAGGGAACGCTTCGGAAAAACAAGAATCAATAGTGTTGATTTCGCTTCAAACATCCGGTCTGTTTAACTCAAAATCTTTCTTTTTTCGCTGGTTCACCAAAACCGGAATGTTTATTTTGTTGAGTATCGCCACGTTGTTTTTATTTATTTTTGATAGAGAGGCTAAATTTTTGGACGAGTATTAAACCAGGATGTCTTCAGTAGCGGTCAAATAAGATCTGTATGTTTTTTTACTTTGATCTTTCACCGGCAGAGATAAAATTGATGGTTAAAATTATTGCATTGACGTATGATTACCGTTTATAAAGATGAAAACCATTAACAGGGAGTGATAATTAAAACAGCCGGCTTAAACCAACGTTATTATTATCCCCAAAAACTAAATTAACTTAGCGAATTATATCGTTAAGCTATGCTTTTTCATTTCAAAGACAAATTTCCTGAACTAACGTCTTATTGGGATAAATATCTTGAGTTCCAGCAGCGTGTCGAAGTACCCGCAAAAACAGTATTATTAGCAGAAGGAAAGGTATCGGGCCAATACCTGTTTATCCAAAAAGGATGCGTCCGTTTAGCGTTTAACAATAATGGAACCGATAAAACCGTGCAGTTTTTTTTTGAAAATGAAGGACTTTCCTCATTTGAAAGTTTTGTGAAGCATACGCCAAGCCTGTTTACCATCGAAACGATTGAACCATCAATAATTTATTTATTACCGAAACAGCAATTCAACAATTTAATAACCGAACTGAGCGCTGAGCCCGGTTTTCTTAAATTGATGCTGGAGATTGCTACCGAAAGACAAATACATTATATGCACGAATTTGTATCTTTTATCAGGGATACGCCCGAACAACGCTACCAAAATCTTTTAAATCAACGGCCGCATATCATTCAGCGGGTGCCGCAGCATTACATCGCATCTTATTTAGGGGTAAGCAGGGTGCATCTCAGCAGGATAAAAAGCGCCCTTGTACGAAAAAAATGATGTAAAATATTCGGTAACATTTGTTATCGCCTCAGCCCCATGCCTTGTTGTAATTTTGCCTGACAAAAAAGAAAAAAGAGATGAAAGCAGCAGTAATGTATCAAAAAGGCGAATTACCCCAATATGTGGATTTCCCCGAACCTATCGCTCAAAACGAAGACGAAGTATTGGTAACTGTTAAGGCCGTTGCCATAAAGCATTTTGATAAGGGCAGGGCAACCGGCAGGCATTATTCAAGCGATGCGCCAAAAGAGGGCGGCCGCGTGATCGGCGGCGACGGTGTTTGCCTGCTTGAAGATGGCACAAGGGTTTATGGTATGGGCGTGAGTGGTATGCTGGCTGAGAAAGCAACCATTGAAAAAGACCGAATGGTAAAATTGCCTGCCGGCATAAGCGATGCCACTGCGGCTGCCCTGGCAAACGCAGTCATCGGCGCAGCGATGGGCTTGCGGTTTAAAGCGGGCATTCAACCAGGCGAAGTAGTATTGATTAATGGTGCAACAGGTTTTACAGGGCGGGTGGCTGTACAAATAGCAAAACATTATGGTGCGAAAAAAGTAATCGTAACCGGACGAAATCAACAATCATTAAATGATTTGGCGGAACTGGGCGCCGATGAAATTATTTCGGTGACACAGGGCGACGAAGCATTTATCGCACAAATAAAAGAGGCGCATGCAAAATCGCCGGTTGATGTAGTTATTGATTACTTGTGGGGCCATACCGCCGAAATGATATTGGCCGGTTTAATGGGTAAAGGTTCGTTTACGCATAAAACAAGATATGTCTCGGTAGGCAGCATGGCCGGGGACCTTATCCAGCTATCCGCCGCAAATTTAAGAAGCGTAAATTTACAGTTAACAGGGTCCGGTTTGGGCAGCTGGTCAAAAGACGAAGTGCGTAAGCTTTTTTCTGAAATATTACCTGAGATGTTTCAGCTGGCAGCTGACGGTAAGCTAAAAGTGAAAACGATCGGGGTTAAATTAGCAGACATCGCTGATCTTTGGAATCTTGACGTTCCGGATGGGCAACGATTGGTGGTGACGTTGTAAGCTTTGTCTATATCGCATAATACAATCCGCATAAAAAAGCATTCCGGGCGAACCTGGCCGCTATAAAAAAACCCGGCGCCTGATAAACAGCGCCGGGTCGGGGTATTATGGGTCAACAGTATTTTTTTAATGCACTACTCTGGAGCTAACGAAAATACCGGCGAAATCAAAATTGACAATATAGTTTGTACTGTTGGCAGTAATAAAAACACGATATCCTGCTACTACCCCTTTGGTACTTTCCATATATGCCGCCTGGAAAACATAAGCCGGGTAAGTGGCCGTTAAGTAAGTTATAATACTTGCTGGCAAGTCCGCCTGGGCAACCGGAGTATGCAACCCGCCATGTTTCTCTATCCTGATCCTGTTAATTAGTGTCCCGGTGGCGGTAATATTGGTAGCATAAAGTACGGTGTCCTTACTGATTAATACGTAAGTAGTATCAGGGGTAATAAAGGCATGCAACAGTGTATCTGCGGGATAGGTAGTTGCAAAAAAAGTTGAAACGGCAGTTGGTATGGCGGTTAATGCAATGGAATCGCGGTGCTTGCCATCCCTGTTGCTGAATGGCCCGCCTTCATGCCAGCCACGCCCGCCTTTGCCCATATTGGCGCCATCCTGTTGCTCTAAAACGCTCACAAATACACCGGCTGCAGTGAATTTAAGGCCGATATAATTTCCGTTATATTTAATAATAACCACATAGCCATTAGCTACGTTCAGGCTGTCGGTAGTTTTGTAAGCTTTTTCGAAAGTATAGCCCGAATAGTTCGCTGTTAAATAAGTGTCAACGGCGGTTGGGAGTGTGCTAAAGGCAACGGAATCTTTTTTGCCGTGCGAAGGGTAACAGTTTACCAGGTAAATGGTATCGGTACCGGCAGAAGAGGTACTTGCTAATGTTGTAAGGGCAATTGTGCCCGTTGAAGTAGTGGACGTTGTTGTTGCCGAAGCTGAACCGGAAGTCATATCCTTCTTACATGAAAAGACGACGAACAGGGTGCTTAGCATCACCAGGCAGAGGCAGGTAATTGTGGTTTTCATTTTGTAATTCTTTAATTCATAATCGATCCGGCTATAAGCGATCCGCTTTGTAGCAATTAAAAGTAAGGCGGAAATCCGGGTAGAGGAACGATGTGTCGATGAAGGGAGGCTTTTTACCGATAAATTTTTTTTTGAAGAAGATGGGCAATGATCCTTGCCCTTTAAAATAAAAATGCGGGGCTATTTACACCGGTTTAAGCCGTCGGTACTTGATTCATCGCCGGGTTTAATGATGAGTGCCTTCTCAAAATACGGTTTGGCATCTGCTTTTCTGCCGGCCATAAAAAGCGACCAGGCCAGCATGTGGTTCCCATCGTAATCAAACGGATACAGATCTGTTACAACTTTAAAAAGCCTTGTAGCGTTTTCAAATTGTTTGTGATTATAATAAATAACACCTGCCCAATAGCTGGCCTGGGTATTTTTAGGGTCGATCTTCAGAATAGCCATATATTGCTCCAGTACTTTATCCCAGCTTTGTAAAAACGATAGTGGCTTTACATACCCGAATTTAGCTTCGATGGCGCCAGGTTTAAGGTTTACGGCTTTCTGGTAATAGTTTTGCGAGGCATTATAGTTTTGGTTCAGGTAATGCAGCCAGCCCAGCCTGATGTTTATTTCGTAGCTGCTTTCGGCGTAATAAGGGGATATATCATTTATTGCTGCCGAATAATTTTTATTTAACTCGTTGGTATAGCTGTTATGGAAGGCTTTTTGCAAAATGGCATTTGTCTGCCCCTGCGTAGCGGAAAACAGTAAGCACAAAATCCGCAGTAACAAGCTTCGTTTTAAAATTTCCATAAAACACCTAAAGTGACAGAGTTTTGATCGTATTTTATTGATTGATAGGTATCCGCTTTTTTCTCATAGGTATAGCTCAATTGCAGCCGGGCATGCGGATTTAACAGGTAAAAAACAGTTCCGCCGGCTCTGAATGTTGTTTTGTCTATCGCATTATAAATATAAAGCCCGTCGGCATCAAAATAATCGTCTTCATTTCCCAAAGTAACAGTTGATTCCAGCCAGGTGTTTTTAATTATTTTGAAGCCCGCAGTATGGCTAAAAATAAAGTTATCGGCGCCATCCAGATGCGTAACCGATGCCCTGCCGGTTGTATATAAATTCAAATTTCCCAACGGGTAATAAGTTAGCCTGGCATTGTATTGTTCAACCGGTTTGTTTTCAAGCCGGCCAAAGTTAATATCAGTCTGTATATCGGCATAGGTCCCGGAATATTTTAAACCTATTAAACCCAAATTACTGTCATATATTGTGTTATTAAACTTTGTATTTAAATAATGAAATGAGCCAATAACCAATAAGTTTTGGGTGGCACTAAAACTCAATCTCGCGTAATATTCCTTTTGCCGGTCGATCGATCGGGTTGAAATCCGGTCATTGTGATAATTATTTGCCAGTTTAAAAATATTCTGGTTAAAGTAAGCCAGTGATTGATCGAGCTGAAAACGCCAGTTTAAGCGGTTACTTAGCGTAATGCGCTGGTAAAATCCATTATCCCTATTGATATCATTATTTTGCTTTACACCTGATTCTGCACCGGCAACAATTAATCCATAAGGTTTAAGCCCTTCTTTATTTACAGCTTCCTTATCCATAAATGATGCGTTATAGGCTGCCTGCAAATCGTCGTTCAAAAACTTGCAGCAGAAATAAGCGTAATAACGTGCTGTTTCGTTATAGGCGTCTTTATTTAATACTTGCTGGTAATCTTTTAATGCCTGCTTATAATTTCCCGTTATAAAAAAGGCAAAAGCAATCTTTAACCGTAAACCAGGAAAATCAATCCCGGCAAGCCGGGCGTTATTGCCATAGCTGATGAGTTGTTTCCAGCTGCCTTTATTGTACAATTCAGTCGAAATGCTATCAGCTACCGCGACATTATTTTCCTGGCACCATGCTTTATGCATAGCAAAGGTAAAAACCAATATCAGTAAATATTTTCTTTTACCCATTTTACTTTGGTGTCAATTCCGTTGAGGTGGATATTAAATTCCTGCAAGCCGGTTTCTGAGATCTCAATAGCGGCGTGCATTTCCTGCGTTGCTGCGCCAAATATGTTTTTGAACTGTTTAACGTTTATTAATATTCCCCCCTTTTTTGTTTTGTTGCTGCTTTGATAGTTCAGCCTGATGAACCTGTAAAAAGGTGCGACCAGGTCCTGCAGCCATAATTGAATTTTATTACGGCATAAGTGAACCGGATATACATCATTTGCTACAATGCCCGGGTCGTTGATAAAATAAACCCGGTAGGCGGCCAGATGAAAATGATAAAGCAGCGAATTTTTATCCCCATAAAAACTGGTGAAATAAAATTGAGTGCTATTGTTTATAAAATAGGCTGCTGCACCGGTTTCTTTACTGTATATATAGGACAGGCCCGTTTCATCGGTAAAAACTTCTATCGATTCGTTACCATCTCTATTTGAAGATAACACAGCAGCGTAGCCCGGCTGAAAATCGAAAGCTTTTTGAATGGTTTTATTGATAGCCGGAGGAGTTAATACCTGCCCTTCTTCGGGTATCTGATAGTTATCGAAGCGGATATTTTTCCCCTCGCCTGTCATGTAAAAAGCAAAAGGATAGACCAGTGTTTTGGCATCGATATAAGCGGTAGCCTGAACCTGGAAGTGCAGGTGAGGCTCAGGCGAATGGCCGGAGTTACCGCAACGGCCAAGCAGGTCGCCTGTTTTTACCAGATCACCCGTCTTAACTTTCAGAGAGCCTTTTTTTAAATGAGAAACTTTTGAATATAACCCGTCAAGGTGTTTAACGACCACCGTATTGCCCCAGTTCTCTTTTTTGTTTATACCGCCAATAGCATTGTCTTCCACATGATCCACTATATTGGTCACAATTCCATCGCCGCAGGCCAGTACAGGTTTGTTGAAACAATAAAAATGTTCAGGCAAATTCCCCGGGTGTTCGAAGGTTTTTTTCTCATCGTCCTCAATAACAAAGTCAAGGGCGCTCCCCCATTCGTTTTTATGGGTGATATTGCCGTTATAACCCTGCGAAACCGTCCAGCTCCCCATAAAAGGCAGGCTAAACCTGAAGTATTTTAAATCATCCAGGCGGTTTTTTTGATTAAGAAACTGGTACAAATTCCTTTCGGGCGAATAATGCTGTACGCTTACAAGGGGTAATTTTCCGGTTTTCTTTCTCAACAAAAGAAAATAGAGCAGGGTGATATTGATCATGCAAAACGGAAGCGCGAAAACCGGTAAATTATAGATGGCCATTAACGCGCTAAGGGCATTTGTGAGCATAAATAGTACAGGGATGCACAAAATGGCCAAAAAGTATGTGCGGACTGACGGTACTAAAAAAAAGCTGCCGATAGTAGCTGTAGAAAGCATAAAATTGGCCCCCAGATTGTAATAGCTGATGCCATCGGGATAGTTATGGGTGAGGGCATTGAACAGGAGAGCGCCAATAAATCCCATCACCAGCAGGCTGAACATGATGCGCGAATGGATAAATACCCCGATGCCAATGAGTATGCCGGTTAAAATATTATTCTGAAACAGCACCGCGCTCAGGGAGCGGAAAAACAAATTAAGATAAAAGGGCAGGGCTGCGGCCAGGTACCCATGAAGGCCCGCAATGCCACCTATACCAGCTGAACTTTGAATAAGCAGGAGCACGTTTTTTTGCTGAAGGCCTCCATGGTAATATGCTCCTTCGCCAAAAAGCACCAGCCAAAAACACAATATAAAAGGGATGGATAATATGGGCAAACCCAATTTGCCCAGCCTGCTGGTAAGGGTAACAGTAAGCATGATCACCAGCAAACAGGCGAAGACCAGCCACAGGACATAGTAGGATGAGAAATTGAAAAATGTACCAAAGGCCAGGCCAAGCAACAGGCTGTTAAAGCTATAAACCCCCGATTGTACGTTTTCATGCTGATAGCCAACGAGCTTTATGATGCTTAGTGAAAACAGGGTACAGCACAGCCCGCTTACTCCGGCAATCGGATTAATAAACGATACGAGCAGCAAAATGCCACCAAGCACCTTGTTTTGCGAAAAAAACAAAATGGCATAAGTGTTTAAAATTGCTTTGATAAATGATGAAATTCTCTTTTTCACGCTTTATTTCAGATGCCCTGGGGTGTATTCGTTTGTTTCAATATAACTCAATGTTTCCGGCTTTTTTATTAAATGTACCTGCTCGTGTTCATCTATCAGTACAATGGCGGGCCGCAGGGTAATAAATTGCATCCACTGCGTCATGTTATAGGCGCCTGCCTTATGTACCACAATCTGATCGCCGGATTTGAGCAGCGGCAGGTTAACACTTTCCCTTATCACATCAATATTCATGCACAGCGGGCCATATATCGCCGTATGTTCAATGGTGGAGCTATAATCGTCAGCCGGGCTTACCTGGTGATCGTACCAGAAAGATGTAAATAAAATATTTACGCCAAAGTCGACAATCGTAGCCAGTTTGCCGTCGCTTAAGCGCTTGTTGGCGAGTACGGTTCCCAGCAGGTAGCCGGCGTCATCAACCAGCAGCCGGCCGCTTTCCAGTATGAGCAGGGGCAGGTCATCGTATTCAAACCCGGCCCTGATGAGTGTGCCGGTTATTTCTTCGGCAAATTCATCAATCGATGGCAAGGTATCTGTCCCGGGTAAATAAGCGCCCTTTAACGTATTGGTTGAGGGAAAACCACCGCCAAGGTCCAGGTACTCAATATGCTGTTTGAGTTCGGTATTGCATTTTATAGCCAGGTCGGCCATTTTTGATGCAGCCACGCCATAGGGAGCCGTAGTTTGCACATAAGTACCTATATGGCAATGCAAGCCGGTAAGCCGAAGTTTGCCCGATGTCACAATCTTTAAAATTGTCCGCCATGCCTCGCCATTTTCGTAATTAAAACCAAAACGGTCCCACAGGGGGTACACGCCGGTATCCATATTTACACGGATGGCAACTTTGGGCTGTTGACCGGGCTTATCGCACAAGGTTAATAAAAGGCCAAGTTCTTCCGCATGATCAATATGGATGAGCGAATCATTTTCAATAGCCAGCAAAAGGTCCTGTTTTGATTTACCGGGACCATTAAATATTATTTTATTGCCCGGAACACCGTTGCCCAGTGCTTTTTGATATTCAAAACCCGATACTACCTCGGCCCAGCTGCCCTCCTGGTGAAAAATGTTACAAACTGCATTAAGGTAGTTGGTTTTATAACTCCATGCAAATTGTACTTTCGGATAACGGGTACTAAATGCCCTGTATGCAGCGCGATAGTTCCGGCGGATCTGCTTCTCGGAAATCACAAACAACGGCGAACCGTAGGCTTCAATCAGATTTTTAACCGGCACGTTATCAATAAACTTAAATGGCTGTGGCCCGCTGAGGCTGCCAAATTTATTCATTGCACCGGCTGTCAGTTTTTTTATATAGGGTCTTTCGTACTTTAGTTTTTCCATGACGCTGGTTTTTTATAATTCTCCAAAGGCCGAAAATTGCTGAAACTCCGAAATATCCACAACATGATCCCATGAATGCCTGATAAATAATTTACCTGCATGGTATTCATTAAAAGGAATGACCTCTTCGTCCATGGCCATTTTTACCAGCGAAACCGGTTGGTTTTGCCCTGCCGCCGCCGCCAGGTAGATCCATGCCGGGAACCTGGGGTTTATTTCGAGAATGAAGAGACGGTCTTCGCTATCCTTTATCACCTCCATTTCATAAGGCCCGTTCCAGTTGGTGGCCTTTGCGAAGCTATTTGCCAGTTTCATCAAGGCCGGGTCTTCAATAGTAACACCCGCCCATGCTTTTCCTTTATCCGTAATATACAATTTGCGCATGGGGACAATACTGATATTGTTCCCTTTGCCATTGCCCAATCCGGCAATATTGATTTCGGTTCCCTTTATATATTTTTGGGCGATTACCGGGTATCCCCATGCTGCTCCAACCTCATGGAAAGCGTTTAATGCCGCATTCAATGTATAGGCCACAGTGGCCCCGTAAAACTTTCCTTTAATAACGAGCGGAAAATTCAATTCCTCTGCTGCCGTTTTCAGGTCTGCTTCAGTCAATAATTTGTGATCCGCCGGGACATCAAAATTATTTTGCCTGCCAAATTCTGCCAGGTTTACCTTGTCTCGGATCAAAAGCTGTTCGATAGAAGGTAAAAGGGTTTTTATACCCATTTTTTTTAAAAGCGGGGCTATCTTGATGAAGTTAAATAGTTCGGCATCAAAATTAGGGATGATCATATTTAATCCCTCCTTTTTGTGGATATGACGGATGCGCTCAATTAAACTTTCGGTTCCCGCAGTCGGATACGGTACCTGGTAGGTTTTATTAACCAGGTAATGCATATAAACGCCGGGTTCCAGGGATTCATAGGACAGCCCGATTATTTTAACGCTGATGCCTAACCCTTCCTTTAACGCCCGGATTACGGCCACCCCGGGGCCGGGATTGTCATTTGCGTTAAGTCCGGTTACGCCAATACACAAATCGTATTTATTTGCCGTCATAGGTTCCCAATTCCAGCAAATTAGCTTCTTTTAATTGTACTATCCAATCTTCCCAGTCGCGGTCAAGCTGTTCGGGGCCGACCTCGTATTTTTGTAATATGTTTTGTTTGATACTGGCTTCATCCTCACCATTTTTTATCGCGAGCAAAATGTATGAAGCCATGGCATTTCCGGAAAAAGAATCGCCCGTAGCAGGGTTAAATATAAAGCCGCTTTCGCTGGTAGCAATATTTTTCTTTAGTTTCATTATTCTTTTACCTGCTCAATTCCAGGTTATAAATGTAGTGTTTTTCAAAATATCAGGATGCCATTAAGTAATCAATCCCGGGGGGCGAACAATTGCATGTCAATCGGTTTCAAAAAAATCGCATCACATTTATAAGCGTCCGACCTTGTTTTTTTGTTTTTATAAACCGTTACTACAATAACCGGTATATTTTTTAAATGGTCATCCCGTTTAATGTCCCTGCAAATCAGTTCACAATCGTTGCGTAGTAACAAATAATCTAAGATGATCAAATCGGGATTTATCAGGCTCGCTTTATCGTACACCGCATTTGGGTCGTAAATGGTATGGATATCAAAATCTCCGTACTGC
>Ga0302322_100005890_pt1 | contig 10801 bp, 8 predicted proteins | sample Fen_T0_2_FD_203757 | JGI IMG/M metagenome (GOLD analysis project Ga0302322, IMG submission 203757) | Peat permafrost microbial communities from Stordalen Mire near Abisko, Sweden - Fen_T0_2 | ecosystem: Environmental > Terrestrial > Soil > Wetlands > Permafrost | place: Sweden: Abisko... | reverse complement strand
ATTTTCACTTGCCTTCCGAGACGCCTGTCCGCGATGGGGCGGTGGAACTAAGCACCTGGAGAGGCAAGTGAAAATGACTTGGACGGGTGACGACCGCCAAGAGTGACCTCCATCACATGGACGAGAGCGGAGTGCAGCTAGGCTTTCTTGACAGCTTTGGCCTGTACGAACGAGCTGAGAATTTTCCAGATTTCGCCGCGCCGTTACGATGCAACTCTCTGGCGTCGGCGCTTGAACCCGACCTGCAGAATTGGAATATCGCCGTGACCGTATTTAGTAAAACACCGCTTCTCGACACCATCAAGACACCCGAGGATCTGCGCCGACTCAAAGTGGAGCAGGTCCGACAGGTCGCCGATGAACTGCGTCAGGAGACCATCGATGCGGTCTCGGTAACAGGCGGACATTTTGGTGCCGGTCTCGGTGTCGTCGAACTGACCACGGCGATTCATTATGTGTTCGACACGCCGCGCGACCGCCTGATCTGGGACGTCGGCCACCAGGCCTACCCGCACAAGATCCTGACCGGCCGGCGCGATCGTATACGTACGCTGCGTACCGGCGGCGGCCTGTCCGGCTTCACCAAGCGCGCTGAGAGTGATTACGATCCGTTCGGCGCCGCGCATTCCTCGACCTCGATTTCCGCCGGCCTCGGCATGGCAGTGGCCCGCGACCTCTCCGGCGGCACCAACAATGTTATCGCCGTGATCGGTGACGGTGCAATGTCGGCCGGCATGGCCTATGAGGCCATGAACAATGCCGGCGCGATGAACTCCCGCCTGATCGTGATTCTCAACGACAATGACATGTCCATCGCGCCTCCGGTCGGCGCCATGTCGGCCTATCTGTCCCGCCTCTACTCCGGCAAGACCTACCGTACCTTGCGCGAGGCGGCCAAACAGCTCGGCCAGCATCTGCCGAAGGTGATCGCCAACCGCGCCAGCCGCGTCGAGGAATATTCCCGCGCCTTCATGGTGGACGGCGGCACCCTGTTCGAGGAACTCGGCTTCTATTATGTCGGCCCGATCGACGGTCATAATCTCGACCATCTGCTGCCAGTGCTGAAGAACATCCGCGACATGGAGACCGGCCCGATCCTGGTCCATGTCGTCACACAAAAGGGCAAAGGCTATCCGCCGGCGGAGGCCTCCGCCGACAAGTACCACGCGGTGGCCAAGTTCGACATCGCCACCGGCACCCAGGCCAAGGCCAAGCCGAACGCGCCGCAATACCAGAACGTGTTCGGCCAGAGCCTGGTCAAGGAAGCCGAGAAGGACGACAAGGTCGTCGGCATCACCGCCGCGATGCCGTCCGGCACCGGGATCGACATTTTCGCAAAGGCGTTTCCGAAGCGCACCTTCGACGTCGGCATCGCCGAGCAGCATGCGGTGACCTTCGCAGCCGGCCTCGCCGCCGAGGGCTTCAAGCCATTCTGCGCGATCTACTCGACCTTCCTGCAGCGCGGCTACGATCAGATCGTCCACGACGTCGCGATCCAGAGCCTGCCGGTGCGTTTCGCGATCGATCGCGCGGGCCTCGTCGGCGCCGACGGCGCCACCCACGCCGGCTCGTTCGACAACGCCTATCTCGGCTGCCTGCCGAATTTCGTCATCATGGCGGCCTCCGACGAGGCCGAACTGGTGCACATGGTCGCCACCCAGGTCGCGATCAACGACAAACCGAGCGCCGTGCGCTATCCGCGCGGCGAAGGCCGTGGCGTCGAAATGCCTGAGGTCGGCGTCCCCTTGCCGATCGGCAAGGGCCGCATGATCCGCCAGGGCAAGCAGGTCGCGCTGCTGTCGTTCGGCACCCGTCTGGCCGAATGCGAGAAGGCGGCCGACGAACTCGCCACGCTCGGCCTCTCCGCCTCGATCGCCGACGCCCGCTTCATGAAGCCGCTCGACGAGGAGCTGATCCTCAAGCTCGCGCGCGAGCACGACATCCTGCTCACCATCGAGGAAGGCTCGATCGGCGGCTTCGGCTCGCATGTGATGCAGATGCTGGCCGACCACGGCATGCTCGATGGCGGCCTGAAGATGCGCGCAATGGTGTTGCCCGACGAGTTCCTCGACCACGACACCCCCGCAGCGATGTATGGCCGCGCCGGCCTTGATGCCAAAGGCATCGTCGCGAAAGTGTTCGAGACGCTGGGCAAGGACTACAAGGCCGAAGTGGTCAAGCTCGCCTGACGCCGCTGCGGCGTCACGAGGTGAATGATGAGGATCTATCTGGCAGGCCCCGACGTATTCCTGCCGGATGCGCTTGAGATCGGACGGCAGAAAGCCGCGATCTGCGCCCGCCACGGCCTCACCGGATGCTATCCGCTCGACCATGCCGTCGACCTCGCCGCTGCTGATGCGTCGTTGGCGATCTTTCGCGGCAATGCAGCCATGATGGACGGGTGCGAGGCCATCATTGCCAACCTTACCCCGTTCCGCGGTCCCGGTGCGGACGCCGGCACCGTCTACGAGCTCGGCTATATGGCGGGCAATGGCAAGCTGTGCCTCGGCTATTCCAACGATCCGAGCCGCTATGCCGACCGCGCCCGCCGCTTCACTGCGGTCACACCGCAGGACGGCCGGCTGGTGGATTCGGAAGGCCTGACGGTCGAGGATTTCGGGCTTCCCGACAATCTGATGCTGATCCATGCGCTCGACCTGTACGGCTGCAAACTGGTGACGCCGCGAGAGAGGCCTGCTGACGTCTGGCACGACCTCGCCGCGTTCGAGGCTTGCGTGCGGCTTGCGGCAGAACGGTTGCTGCGAAAGTGAGAGGGAGCTGTCGTAATCAGCAGCTCGTTCTCAATGCTGTGTCGTTGACGCGAACTCCGCTGTCGTCCCGGCGAAGGCCGGACCCATAACCACAGGAGGTCGTTTGTGGCAGGCGAGTGGTCAGATCTTTCGCATCCACAGCGTCCTGTGGTTATGGATCCCGGGTCTGCGCCCCGACGCGCTGGGCGCGTCGGGACTGGCCCGGGACGACATCGGGGCTATAGATGCCCATGAAGAATGACCGTTGATAATCTGATCATGACCCCTCCCCGCAAACGCGCTGATATCCTGCTGGTCGAACGCGGCCTGTTCGAGAGCCGGGCGCGGGCGCAGGCCGCGATCGAGGCCGGGCTCGTGATCGCCAATGACAGGCAGGTCGCAAAGCCGTCCGAGACCGTTCCGGTGGACGCGGTGCTGCAGGCAGCGCCCGCGCATCCCTTCGTGTCCCGTGGCGGCGTCAAACTGTCCGCGGCGCTGGAGCGCTACCCCATCGAGCTCGAAGACCATGTCTGCCTCGACGTCGGCGCCTCCACCGGTGGCTTCACCGAGGTGCTGCTGGCCAACGGCGCGGCGATCGTGTTCGCCATTGACGTCGGACGCGGGCAGCTGCATGCCTCGCTGCATGGCCACCCCCGGATCATCTCGATGGAAGCGACCGACATCCGCTCCTTCGATGGCAAACGCCTGCCGCAACGACCCGACGTGGTCGTGATCGACGTCAGCTTCATCTCGCTCAAGGCCGTGCTGCCGGTGGCGCTCGAGCTTGCGGCCTCGCCGATGAGCCTGCTGGCGCTGATCAAGCCGCAATTCGAGGCCCGAGAAATCTATGGTAAGGGGGCGCATGGCAAGGGCGGCATCATCCGCGACACCGCCGTGCATGCCCAGGTCTGCGACGACATCGCAAGTTTCGCTGCATCGCTCGGCTGCACCGGGATCGAGGTGTTTCCGTCGGCGATCAAGGGCGGCGACGGCAACGCCGAATTCTTCCTGGGAGCGCGCCGCCATGGTTGAGCGCCTCGTCATCGATCATGTCGGCCATCGCGGCGACGGCGTTTCGCTGTCGACGGGCGAAGCGCTGTTCGTCCCGTATACGCTTCCCGGCGAGACCGTCGAGGCAGCTCTCGTTCCGGGCCATCCCGATCGTCGCCGCCTGCTCGTGCTGGAGACGGCAAGCCCGGAGCGGATCCCGCCGTTCTGTCCGCATTTCGGGATCTGCGGCGGCTGCGCCATCCAGCACTGGCAGGTCGCGCCCTATCAGGCCTGGAAGCGCAATCTGGTCGTCGACACGCTGGCCGGCGCCAAGCTCGATTGCGAGGTCGCCGAACTGATCGATGCCCATGGCGCCGGACGGCGCCGCGCCACCTTTCACGCGCGGATGGGCACCCATGAGATCCTGAAGGTCGGATTCTCGGCTGCGAACAGCCACGAGATCGTTCCGATCGACCACTGCCCGATCCTCGATCCCGGCCTTAAGGGCGCGCTGGAGGCGGCCTGGGCGCTGTCCGAGGCGCTGAAGCCCACCGGCAAGCCGCTCGACATCCAGGTCACCGCCACCAGCAATGGCCTCGATGTGGATATCCGCGGCTCCGGCCCGCTGCCATCGTCGCGCGTGACCGCACTGTCTCGCCTGGCCGAGCAGCATGGGCTGGCGCGGCTGACCCGGCATGGCGAACTCGTCCTGATGCGCAAGCCGCCGGTCATTGCGATCGGCGCGGCGCAGGTCACCCTGCCCCCCGGCTCGTTCCTGCAAGCCACGGTCGCCGGCGAAGCGACCTTGGCGAAGCTGGTGCAGGAGCGCATCGGACGCGCCAAGCGCATCGCCGACCTGTTCTGCGGCGTCGGCCCGTTCGCGCTGCGACTTGCATCCGTAGCACAGATCGCAGCCTTCGACAGCGATGCGGGTGCGGTCTCCGCGCTACAGAAGGCAGCCAGCGCAACGTCGGGCCTGAAGCCGGTGAAGGCCGAGGCGCGCGACCTGTTCCGCCGCCCCCTGATGCCGCAGGAATTGCGCGAGATCGATGCGGTCGTGTTCGATCCGCCGCGGCAGGGCGCGCAGGCGCAGGCGCAGCAGCTGGCGGCGAGCAAGGTGGCGGTGGTGATCGCGGTCTCCTGCAACGTCGCGACCTTTGCCCGCGACATCAAGCTGCTCATCGATGGCGGCTACAAGCTCGAGACCGTGGTGCCGGTCGATCAGTTCCGCCACAGTCCGCATGTCGAGCTGGTGGCAAGGCTGGTGCGGTGAAGTCGCAAGCCACGCCGTCATTGCGAGCGCAAGCGAAGCAATCCAGAGCCGAGAAACAAGTCTGGATTGCTTCGCTTCGCTCGCAATGACGGCGGCACGAGGGTGGCTTTAATGGTTGCTACGAACTGGCGAGCGCCGCACCCCTACGTGCCGAAGTGTGGCAGCGTGGTTAACCCGCAGCGAGTTGCGCCGCTTGACTCTGGCTCTGACTGTCCTCTGTCCGAAACGCCGCGGACACGGCCTGATCGACGCGATCGATCCAGATGAATTCAAGCTGGTTGCGAACCTCTTCTGGGACCTCATCGAAGTCCCGCTTGTTGCGGGCAGGCAGGATGACCCGTTTGATACCAGCCTGCCCCGCCGCGATCACCTTTTCCTTGATACCGCCGACCGGAAGAACCAGGCCGCGCAGACTGATTTCACCGGTCATCGCGGTATCGCCAGGGATGGCCCGCTCGGTCAGTAACGACACCAGCGCCATGAACATTCCGACGCCGGCGCTCGGTCCATCCTTGGGAACGGCTCCGGCGGGAACATGAATGTGGATGTCGCTTTTCTCGAACAGGCCGGGATCAATTCCGAGCGAAACCGCCTGGTTCTTGACGATGCTGAGCGCCGCCTGCGCGCTCTCCTTCATGACGTCTCCAAGTTGTCCGGTCAAAATCAGTCTGCCGCTTCCGGGCACGCGGGTCGCTTCGATGAACAGGATGTCGCCGCCGACCGGGGTCCAGGCGAGCCCGGTGACGACGCCGGGCACGCTGACACGCATCGCAACTTCATTCTCGAATTGAAGCGGTCCCAGAATCGACTCGAGATCGTCTGTTTGAACGGAGACCGAGCCACGCTGTCCCTCCGCGATCTGAACGGCCGCATGTCTCATGACTTTACCCACGGTTCGCTCCAGGTTCCTGACCCCGGCCTCCCGCGTGTAGTTTTGAATGATGGCCCGCAATGCCCCATCGGAAATCTCAAATTGATCCGACTGCAATCCGTTGGCCGTCATCTGGCGGCGCACCAGATAGCGGCGACCGATCTCGAACTTCTCGGTCGCCGTGTAACCCGAGAGACTGATGATCTCGAGCCGGTCCCGCAGCGGACCGGGTATGGTATCGAGGACATTGGCGGTCGCTATGAAGACGACTCGACTGAGATCGAACGGGACCGCGAGATAATTATCGCGGAACGTGTTGTTCTGCTCGGGATCCAGCACCTCGAGCAGCGCGGCGGACGGGTCGCCGTGCGCGCCGGAGCCCAGCTTGTCGATCTCGTCCAGCATCATCACGCAGTTGCGCGTCCCGGTCTTGCGCAGGGCCTGGATGATGTTGCCGGGAAGCGCTCCGATATAAGTCCGCCGGTGGCCCCGGATCTCCGCTTCGTCATGCACGCCGCCAAGGCTGACCCGCACGAATTTGCGCGACATGGCCCGGGCGATCGACTGGCCCAGCGAGGTCTTGCCCACACCGGGTGGCCCCACGAAGCAGATGATGGGCGCCTTGCTCTGGGGGGCGAGCTTGCGAACAGCGAGGTATTCAATGATCCTGCGCTTGATCTTCTCGAGTCCATGGTGATCCTCGTCGAGAATGCGACGCGCCTCGACGATATCGATCGGAGCTTCGTCAGGCAGCTTCCACGGCAATTCGATCAGACAGTCCAGATAGGCGCGGATCATTCCGTATTCCGCGGCAGAATCCGGCATACGCTCCAAGCGTCGCAACTCCTTGCGTGCCTGCTCCTCCACCTCCGCCGGCATCGCTGCTTTGGCGATGGCGTTGCCGATCTCGGCGATCTCGGCGGCCTTGCCTTCTTCGCCGTCGCCCAGCTTCTTGTGAATCGACGCCAACTGCTCGCGCAGCAATATCTCGCGCTGACGGGCGTCGAGCGTTACCCTGGTTTGCTGACCAATCTCGTGTGAAAGACGCAAGACCTCGATTCGATGGGCGAGGATTCGGGAGACCTTCTCAATGCGCGCGGCAACGTCGACCGTCTCCAGAATGCCCTGCTTTTCCTCGGAATTTGCATCCATGTAGGATGCGACGAGATCGGCCAATGCACCCGGTGAATTCGCTGATTGCACAGCGTCCGCCAGCTGTGGCGGCGCCTGCGGCAGCAGCTCCAAGGCCTCCAAAGCCAGGGTCCGAAGATACAGGAAATGAGCTTCGATCTCCGACGTCATCGGGACGTCGCTGGCATCGGGAATTCGCCGAATGCGCGCCACGAAGAAAGGCCAGCCGTTCAGGAACTCGAGACTCTCGAAACGTTCTTCACCTTGACACACGAGATGGTGCGATCCGTCCGGCGCAGTGATGTAGCGGACGAGATTGGCGACCGTGCCCATGCGATGAAGGTCGCTCGCAACGGGGTCTGCAGTCGCGGACTCACGCTGCATCACGATTCCAACTTGTCGCTGGTGGCGCAAGGCATGATGTGCTGCCGCGACCGATCGATTTCGGCCGACCGTGACCGGAATCACCATGCCCGGAAAAAGAACGAGATCGCGGACGGGAATGATGATGAGCGCGTCTGACGGCGGGCTTTCAGTCACCGCCTGCTCCGCCTCCGCCTGGACACTCTCCGGTTCATCCATGGGACGCTTCAGCCTTGTCCAAGGTGATGAGAAGGCAGCCATCAACTGCCGATCGACGAACGCGGTAGTAGCGTCCGGCGGGAAGGCGTATCCGCCGTTCAAACCTGCCTTGCGGGATTTCCAACCGGTGGATGACTGCGGTCCGGAGCGCGGAGGGAAGGATACGTGTCCCCGTCACCAGAAGATCTTTGTCCTCGATGATCGCTTCGACATGGTCCGGATTCACGCCAGTCAACGCGACGAAAACCAGGACCTCGCTGTCGGTTTCGAGAATGTCGGCCGGAGGTTCCCATGAAAGTCCGGCCGCGACTGACGGCCCCGGTCGAAATATCTGTTTGTGAAGGCGCTCGGCCTCCGCGAGCATCGTGCAGGCCTCCGCCCACATCCAATCAGGATAAGTTCGGTTCATGCGTCCACCTGGAGGATCTTTGCCGTCATCATAAGCCAATGGCGAGTGTGGCGAATTTGAAGGCCCCGAGAAACGGGACCTGAGAGGTCGGGTCGTCGCACGGCGAAGGACAGGCAACGGTCCGACTTCAGGAACAGCAGATCACGGAGCAGCGCCGGTGGTTGCAATGCGTTGATCCGGATCGGCCCTCAACCCAGCGGCGGCCGGCATCGCGCCGGCCGCCCCGGTTCTCGTGCTCACCAGTTCAGTGCAATCTTGTCCTGGACCTGGGTCACGCCAGGCACCGACCATGCAGCGGTCTCGGCGAGATCGCGCTCATGCCAGTTGGCCAGCTTGCCACCAAGCGTCACCTTGCCGCCGTCGGTGCTGATCGAAAGATCTTGCGCCTCGAAGGACGCGACGCGGTTGAGCGCCCTTTCGATCTTGTCGCGCACGTCATAGGCCGCAATGTGGGGCTTGATCATGATGTCATTGGTGACGCCAAGGACGCCGCTCAGGCGATGGACGGCCTGGTCGGCGGCTGTCTTCTGGTAGTTCCAATCAACCTCTCCGCTCAGGGTGATCCATCCCTTGTCAACGGTCAGTTTGACCTGGTCGTTTGGTACCGCGCCGTCGAATGCGAGATTTTGCACCGCGCGCTCGGCGATTTTGTCGTCCGCCCAGATAACTCCACCGAACAGCCTGACCTCGATTTCTTCGGCGACGGCCTTGACGCCCTTCACCCGAATCGCTGCCGCGTTGGCTGCCCGCTTCTCCCAATAGCTCGGCACATGGCCGCTCAGGGTGATGACGCCGCCGCTGGCGGTGACGCCGATATGTTCCGAAGTGACTGACGGCTCCCACGCCAATTCGTCGATGACCGCTTGCTGCAATTGCTTGTCGTTCATGATGGATCGCCTTTGTTCATTCGAACCTACGCGACAATCATCGCGCCTCGATGCTCGCACGCACGGCTACCAATCGGAGGTGGGCAACTACTCAGTCGTTTCCGTCTAAAAATCCATGCCACCCATGCCGCCGCCTGGAGGCATGCCGCCGCCGCCTGCGTTCTTTTTCGGCAGTTCGGCCACCATGGCTTCGGTCGTGATGAGGAGAGCAGCAACGGACGCCGCATTCTGGATCGCCACACGGACCACCTTGGTCGGGTCGATGATGCCCTTGGCGATCATGTTGACGTACTCGCCTGACTGCGAATCGTAGCCATAGGCGTACTGATCCTTCTCGAGGATCTTGCCGACGATGACGGAGCCGTCCTCGCCCGCGTTGATCGCGATCTGGCGGGCCGGCCAGGACAGCGCCTTGCGCACGATCTCGACACCGGTCTTCTGATCGTCGTTCTTGGTCTTGATACCCTTGAGGTGTTCAGAGGCACGCAGCAGCGCGACGCCGCCGCCCGGGACGATGCCTTCCTCGACGGCCGCGCGGGTCGCATGCATCGCGTCATCGACGCGATCCTTGCGTTCCTTGACTTCGACTTCGGTCGCGCCGCCGACACGGATCACCGCGACGCCGCCCGCGAGCTTGGCCAGACGCTCCTGCAGCTTCTCACGGTCGTAGTCCGAGGTGGTCTCCTCGATCTGCGCCTTGATCTGATTGACGCGCGCCTCGATGTCGGCCTTCTTGCCGGCGCCGTTGACGATGGTGGTGTTCTCCTTGTCGATCATCACCTTCTTGGCGCGACCGAGCATGGCGAGCGTGACCTTTTCCATCTTGATGCCGAGATCTTCCGAGACCGCCTGGCCGCCGGTCAGGACCGCGATGTCCTGCAGCATGGCCTTGCGGCGATCGCCGAAGCCGGGCGCCTTGACGGCCGCGACCTTCAGGCCACCGCGCAGCCGGTTGACGACCAGGGTGGCGAGCGCCTCGCCCTCGACGTCCTCGGCGACGATCACCAGCGGCTTGCCGCTCTGGACGACGGCTTCGAGCAGCGGCAGCAATTCGTTGAGGTTGGAGAGCTTCTTCTCGTTGATCAGGATGTAGGCGTCGTCGAATTCGACGCGCATCTTGTCGGCGTTGGTAACAAAGTAAGGAGAAATGTAGCCGCGGTCGAACTGCATGCCTTCGACGACATCGAGCTCGGTCTCCAGCGACTTCGCTTCCTCGACGGTGATCACGCCCTCGTTGCCGACCTTCTTCATCGCGTCGGCCAGGAATTTGCCGATCTCCACGTCGCCATTGGACGAAATGGTTCCGACCTGGGCGATTTCCTCGTTCGAGGTCACCTTCTTGGAGTTCTTGACGAGGTCGGCGACGACGGCTTCGACCGCAAGGTCGATGCCGCGCTTCAGATCCATCGGGTTCATGCCGGCGGCAACCGACTTCGCGCCTTCCCGGACGATAGCAGCCGCCAGAACCGTCGCGGTGGTGGTGCCGTCACCGGCGGCGTCGGCCGATTTGGAAGCGACTTCGCGCACCATCTGCGCGCCCATGTTCTCGAACTTGTCCTCGAGCTCGATCTCCTTGGCGACGGTGACGCCATCCTTGGTGATGCGGGGGGCGCCGAACGACTTGTCGAGTACGACGTTGCGGCCCTTGGGGCCGAGCGTGACCTTGACCGCGTTGGCGAGGATGTCGACGCCGCGCAGCATGCGGTCGCGGGCTTCGACGCCGAATTTGACTTCCTTGGCTGACATGATGATCTCCGTTGTCCACTGTCCACGCGTCACCCGCCAAGATTGCGCGAAACGGCGCAGCCTCAGCGAGACGATTTGAAGTGTTGACCCCAATCCCGGACGCCGGCCACGCCGACGCTTCAGGACTGGGGAAAGTGACTGGCGCTTAAGCCGCCTTCTTCT
>Ga0302322_100005889_pt1 | contig 10804 bp, 8 predicted proteins | sample Fen_T0_2_FD_203757 | JGI IMG/M metagenome (GOLD analysis project Ga0302322, IMG submission 203757) | Peat permafrost microbial communities from Stordalen Mire near Abisko, Sweden - Fen_T0_2 | ecosystem: Environmental > Terrestrial > Soil > Wetlands > Permafrost | place: Sweden: Abisko... | reverse complement strand
TTACTGCCCACTTTGCTACGCCGCTGCGACGTGTTGTGCTACGACGGAACAAGAACTTTGCCACCCTAAGTTTGGAGCTACGCGAAGACGTCCTCCCGATACATCAGTTGCGCACCGGGCCCGGTGGAGGTCAGTTGCTCGAGATCATGATACCAAAACCAACGCGCAACTACTTGGCGCCGCAGGGCAAATCGCCGAGTATGCGTGAGGATAGGCGAGCCAAGGCAGACTCGTCACCTAGGCCTGAACGCCACAAAGCCGCGCGGCCAGCCCCAAAGTCAGCGCCGGGACCGAAGCTCTAGGGTCGTGAATGGAGCGCCGTAGTCGAACAAGCACGCCGCTGAGTGGGTGTTGTCATGAGTGCATTCACGGCACGATTCGGCGAAGCATAAGAACATGGTAATGGGCCAGGCTCGAGTTCGAGTTCGAGTAGCGTGGTCGGTAGCGTTGGTGTGTGGGGTATACGTGGACGCACTACCTCGTCTTGCCTCAGCGTTACCCGACGATTCGCTCGAATCCAAAAGAACCATATCGGACGCGGACTCGTCAACGCAGCGCAGCGGCGCCAGAGCTCCGAGTGGTGCGGACCAGGTGCGGTCGCCCTCGCCCGTGGAGGTCGAGGCGCGTCAACCCGCACGGGACATTGAGCTTCGTGCCGGACACGTGGAAATCGAAGGTCCACTGAATCGACTGAGTTTATCCGGTGGCGTCGAGCTGACCGTGCATCGCTACCGTGTTACCGCGGAGCGCTTGACACTCGAGCGGTCTGCTCAAGGCATTATGGTCGATGGCGACGGGCGCTTATCGTTCTGCCCTTGTGCCTCCTCGCCAGTTACCGTCAGTTTTTCCCACGGGACAGTAGCCCCGCCGACGGATCTGCTGTTGAAACAAGCCACCTTTCGAGCCTGTGGCGTCCCCGTTTTTTGGCTGCCCGCCTTCTGGGTGCGTTCGCCCAACAAAGTCGGGCTATTGACGCCCAAACTCGCTTGGCGTGCCGCTGACGGACCGTGGTTTGGGACGGGCGTCCACTTACCGTTGTCGGCCAACGCGGATAGAAGCGGTGGAGCGTTGGAGTTACTGGGCGGGGCGTATGTGCTCGGAGGAGCAGACATTGGTGCGCAGCTCCGAACGGCTCGGACAGTTACGTCCGTGCGTTGGGATCACTACAAGAGCAGCCTCTTGGAAATTGACTCGTCGGGTTATCGGCATTGGGACAATCGCTTATCTTGGTCGTGGCAGATGGATGCATTGAGGGGAACCCGCGTTCGAACCGGTCCAGTTGGATTTGAGGCGGCCACCCGCAGCTACGATAGGATTCGATCGGAGCTGGCATTTGCCGACGGGCGCACTACGCTGGCAGTGGGGGTGCACGGCGACGTTGCCAGATCGACGGACTTGGGGAATTGGGGACAGCTCGGTCCAAGCGTTCGTTGGGGCGTTGGCAGCGCATTGGGCGGTTTCGGTCGGGTGGATTCTTCTCTTTCAATGCTCGGGCACGTACGGCAGAGCAACGGTGCTGGAGTCGTAGCGATCCATAGTTCGGATTTGGGCGTGGATTTTCGACCGGGACCACTCTCGGTTCGCTGGGTTGCCCGTGAGCGCTGGCTTCTCGGCAGTGGGGACACTCGTGTACATGATGCTGGTCTAGTTGGCTCTGAGGTGCGGGCGGGACTACCTTTGGTGGCAACGTTCGAAAGTCGTAAAAGCCACTGGGTCCATTGGGTCGAACCGTTCCTTGTTGGCACTGCCGCGCTGCGCGGGTACGGCTCTGCGTACGGTACGACACCGTCCCGACCAGTTGCCACGGCTCAAGCAGCACTACTGAATCTGGTTCATCACGAAGCGACATCGACCAACGCTTCTCTCCAGTTGCGCGGGGGCGTGATTGCAGAGTCAAATGGCACCTCCCGTGCGCTTGCGGCGCGTTCGCTTGCAGCGGGGAACTGGCTGGCCGTAGGCGGAGATATCGGTTGGGCTGACGGCTACCGGTGGATGTCCGTTCTGCGCTCGCGAGTTGGGAGAGCAGATCGTGTGGCGCTTCGAGCGCGCCTGGAAGGTCGCGGCGCAAGGCAACCGACGGAGATTCGATGGCTGTTCGACGAGGGTTGGAATCCGTGGTGCGAGAGCTGGTTCCAGAGACAAGGCTGGGTTGCAGGCGCAGACGTAGACTTAGCCTTGGGAGCACAGGTCGCACTGTCGGCAGGAACGGTGTACGATGTGGGTCACAGTAGTCTTGTCGGAGAAAGCCTAGGGGTTTCCTATCGACATCCCTGCGGGTGTTTCGCTGCGAATTCCCGAGCGGACTGGCGCGTCGGCCGGGGCGGTTTGGACGTGCTTGTGCTGCTAGAGCTAATGCCCTAGGTGTGAGTGATGCATGCTGACGTCCGCGCGCGCACTCAGCTACGCTAGGGGATAGTGACGAACGTTCAACCGCCCACCTTTAGTGAGCCACCGCTGCAGAGCGAGCCGCCTGTAGCTCTGACATCGGCTCCACCCACGATAGTCGTTGCCGAGGATGACCGGCTCACGCGTGAGTTGCTTTCGGAGATTTTGCAGAGCCATGGGTTCCGGGTTGAAGCCGTCGAGGATGGTCAGGCTGCTGTCGAGCGCGTGGGGCGCGGTGGTGTTGACCTGGTTTTGCTCGACATCCTCATGCCACGACTCAACGGGCTGGAAGCCTGCCGGTTGCTAAAAAGCATGACGACTGACGCATTTCTGCCAGTCGTTCTCGTCACCGTAAAGACAGATACTGCAAGTCGGGTTGAAGGGCTGCGAATTGGTGCCGACGACTACGTATGCAAACCGTTTGACGAAGACGAGTTGGTTGCGCGCGTGGAAGCGATGCTACGGGTCAAGCGACTCCACGACCACGTTGCCCGCGCGCGCGCAAAGCTCGAACGCTTGAGCGTGCATGATGACTTGACTGGACTCTACAACTACCGATATCTCCACAATCGCCTCAGTGAGGAATTCAAGCGAGCGGAACGCTATCACGAGCCTTTGGCTTGCATTCTTGTCGATGTCGATCGTTTGCAATCACTGAACGAGTCTGGCGGGCGCGAGTTTGGTGATCACGTGTTGGCTGCCGCGGCCGAGGTTGTACGGCATAGCGTTCGCGAGGTCGATGTTGTGGCTCGTTTCGGGGGTGACGAATTTCTTGTCGTCCTGCCGAGTACCCACTTTGCTGGTTCCGTAACGGTTGCTGAGCGAATTTGGCGCGAGGCCTCTGAGGCGACGTTCACTCCCAATGGTCGTGACGTGGTAAAGATAACCTTGTCATTAGGCGTCGCACTTTTTCCGTCGCGCGACGTGAGGTCCAAGGACGCACTGCTGCGCGCTGCCGACGCCGCGTTGCATCAGGCAAAAAGGGACGGGGGGAATCGCGTCTGTGTATTTCAACAGCAGGGCTACATGTATACACCCCTGGCGGGGGCGCCAATTTTCGACGTATCTGCGGGCATGGGCGAAACTTTGGTAGGTTCCAATTCGCTGCCGATCGAGCTGCCGGGATTTGATCCGTCGAGGGAAGCGTTGGTTACGCTGCGACCAGATAAGTCGCCAGCTGCCGACCGGGTTGAAGTCGAAGCTCTGAGAGAGCCGTCGAACGTACATCGGGCGGACCGTCCAAGAGAGGAGCGATGACGCTTTCTGCACGCACCAGGGCAAGTGAGTTTCCCATGGGCATGGAAGAGCAACCAGCGCGGGTGCTTGTGGTTGACGACGAACCTGCACTTCGCCGGAGCCTGGCGCGACTGCTGTTGAGTCGTGGCATGCAGGTCGTAACGGCGGACGACGGGGCTGCCGCGATTGAGCTCTTGTCTGGTCAACGCGTTGATGTGGCACTCATCGATTTGATGATGCCGCACGTCAATGGCCTGGAGCTCTTGGACCATATCAAGGCGCAACATCAGGGCGTCGAGGTAATCATCATGACTGCCTTTGGTGACGTCGAGACCGCGGTGCGAGCGGTACGGGCTGGTGCCTATCACTTCTTGACCAAGCCCTTCCGTTCGAATGACGAAGTGGTCTTGACGGTCGTCAAAGCTGCTGAGCGCAGACGCCTGCTCGACCATGCTGCCATGCTCGAGAAACGCCTCGAACAAATGGAGAAGTTCGGGGAACTTATCGGTAACTCTGCCAAAATGCAGGAGGTGTACCGCTTGGCGTTGGGGGTCGCGGCCACTCAGTCGACCGTGCTGATTCTCGGCGAAAGTGGCACAGGGAAGGAGCTGACTGCGCGGGCCATTCATCAGCACTCCCCGCGGGCGGAAAGGCCGTTCGTCGCCGTAAACTGTTCAGCAATCCCGGTCGACCTGGTCGAGAGTGAACTATTCGGTCACGTTCGGGGTGCTTTTACCGGCGCAACGGCGACGCGTGAGGGGCTATTCGAAGCCGCGAACCTCGGCACGATATTCCTCGACGAGGTTGGAGATTTGCCCCCGCTCGCGCAAGTCAAGCTGTTGCGGGTCCTGCAGGAGGGTGAAATCAAGCGCGTTGGGTCCAACGAGACGCGCACCGTTGACGTTCGTGTGATTGCAGCAACCAATGTCGAATTGCGCAGTCGAATCGCCGAAGGCGGATTCAGAGAAGACCTCTACTATCGGCTCAACGTAGTGGCAATATCCTTGCCACCGATCCGTGAGCGACAGGACGACATTCCCTTGCTTGCGTACCATTTTCTTCAGAAGTACGCGGCGCGCGCGGGGCGGGGGGTGCATCGAATTTCTGCTGAGGCCATGCAGCTTCTTCAGTCCCAGCCGTGGCCCGGCAATGTGCGCGAGTTGGAGAACGCAATCGAATACGCGATCGTATTTTGTCGCGGGGAAGAGATCGGGACCGAGGCGTTGCCGATGGCTCGAGTCGCGCAAAAGTCCCCGGGTGGACCGCGAACGAGTCGGGAGCCGGGGGCCCTCGTACTTCCAAGTGGCCTCTTGGACTTGCCCTACCGGGACGCCAAACAGCGAGCGGTTGATGCGTTCGAAGTTGCCTACTTTGACGCCGTTTTGCGCCGAGCGGGAGGAAACGTCAGCGAGGCAGCGCGGCAAGCTGGGCTCGATCGGTCGAATTTCCGCAGGGCGGCAAAGCGAAGTGGAGTAGGTGGAGGAGTCAGTTAGTACCTCTGTCGGTCTGGGTTTGCTAGGCTCGGACCCACGATGCTGCGTAGAAACTCCCTGTTGGCGATTCGATTGAGCTTGGGCGGGCTCGTGTGGGGCCTTGTCGCTGGTGCGGCATCTTCAAGTGACACGGACCCGGTTGGGATAAATTCCGCGCGGCCAGTGACGTTGGCGCGATGTCTCGAATTGGCCGAGCGCAATTTCCCGAAGATTCAGGAAGCTCGCGCGAAACGCGCACAGAAAGAGGCGCAGGTCGATCAAGCCAGATTTGCGCCATTCTCTGAGTTCAGTGTAACGGGTGGTGTCGCGCTCGCTCCAACCGTGAGGGGCACGTCGCAATACAGCTACAATACTGACAAGGCGTTGACGAGCAGCATGGGCCTCGGATGGCAGGTTGGCATCGATGGGGCGCTACCACTCTACACGTTTGGCAAAATGACTCACGCTATTGAGGCCGCAGAAGCCGCGACGAGAGTGGGTGACCACGAGATCGACAAGGAACGCAATGAAGTCAGGTTGAACGTGCGCCGTGCCTACTATGGCGTCCAACTGGCGCGCGATGCTCTCGGTTTGGTCAAGGACGCAGCCAGTCAGATCGACGCCCAGATCGAGAAGATGCGGAAGGAAGTCGCTGTCGGCGAAGGCGATGAGCTGCAGCTGCTGCGAATACGAGTATTTCGTTCAGATCTGACGGTGAGGGAAAGCGAAGCAAAGAAGCAAGAAACCGTTGCGCTATCCGGCTTGAGGTTTCTCACCGGCGTAGGCGATGCCCTTGACGTACCCAATGAGCCGCTATTGCCGATCGAGCAGAACATTGGCACACTTTCCGAGATCCTCAGGTCGGCAAGTCGTCATCGACCCGAACTCGGCATGGCCCAAGCTGGGGTACTTGCTCGGCAGGCAAGTCTCAAGCTAGAGCGATCGCGACTATTTCCTGACTTGGGCTTGGGGTTGAGTGCTCGGTGGACCTATGCGCCGGAAGTGACTGACCAAACCAACCCATTCGTTCGTGACAATGGCAACTATCTGGCGTTTGGGGTGAGTCTAGTTGCACGCTATAAGCTTGATTTTATGTCACAGTCGGCACGGATCTCGCAGGCCAAAGCTCAACTCGAAGAAGTATCGGCTACCCAGCTGTGGGCGCGCGGCGGTGTTGCCCAGCAGGTCAAGGATGCGTATGCCGAGGTTGAGGACACCCATCGCCGCATGAACGCTTTAGCGGACGCCGCGAAGTTAGCCAAACAGTGGATGCTCAAGGTTCAGCAAGGAATCGAAGTGGGAACCATGGACGACGAAGACATCGTCATGCCTGCTCGGGAGTATGCGACCAAGCGGTTCGGCGAGATGTTGGCGACCTACGAGTACAACGTAGCGCTTGCCAAACTGGCGCAAGCTATCGGCGACGAACATATCCTCGGTAGATGATGCGGGCTAGGGCCGGCAACCGAACACCTGCCAGCAGGCAAGCGGGTCTGACCCGGCACGCAGCCCTCTCCGTGGATTAGGTTCGAACTCTTATGTCGTGATCGTCAAGCAGCTTTTCGATACTCCCCAAAGCATTCAGCACCGACTCAGTCACCATCTGAACGAGTACCGGCAAAGCTCCCTTGAGGGCTTCGTAGTAGCGTTGTCGTTCAGTTGAATGGATGATCGTCGGTGGATGACCAGCGCGCAGCAGCATCAGGTTCATCACCAGCCGCGCTACCTTGCCGCTGTCGGTTTGGAACGGGAAGACCCGAAGCAGTTCGTAATGCACCCGAGCGGCAACCCGGATTGGACTCTTCAACTTCTTTGGTTCGGGCCCATTGAGCCAATCGACTACCTGTCGAACCTTGTAGGTAATCTTCTCCGGGTGGGAGTACTCGTGGAAGTAGAGTCGGTGTTGAGGTATGTCGCGACGATACTTGACTGTCTTGATGTCGCCCTCTTCAGGATGAAGGGTGACGTAGATTTTCTTGATCGTATCGACTGTGATCGGAGCGCGTTTTCTTTCGCCTAGGTCGCGCACCAAATCAATCGCCTGCTTGTGTCGCCGAATTTCTTCGATGACAGGCTGAAGGCTGGAGTCGGCGACACTGCCCGATGCTGGATCGATTGCAGTCTTGAGCTCCTGGAAAGTGTAGACGACTCCTTCAAGGGCGCTATCGTGGTGAATCCACGACATATCAATGGTTTCACGGTAGTCGCGATTGAAGCCGTCAGGCGCCGCTTTGAGGCGTTCTTCGATAACGCGGTAGCGGTCTTCGACATTCTCCGGGATTGGATGTGCACGTTCGGCAGCCCGAGCAGCTTCTTCTTCTGGGGTCGCCGAAGTTTCTGTTGCCGGTTTCGAAGGACTCTCAGTCGTTGTGCCCGAGGCGCTTGGGGCGACTGCGGCAGTCGCATCGTCTACACCTGGCGGCTCCGAATCAGTAGGAGCCCCGGCATTTACCAGGCCGTCCGCCATCGCAGGGGTCAGAATGCGGCGAGTTGTTCCAGACTGATCAGGAATGGCCTTTGGGGAGTAAATTCTCGTGGTCGTGCTGCGACCGCCACCAAGCTTATTGGCGTTACGGGTCGCTTCAGCAATCCGACCCTCGAGTGCGCGCCGTGCGGCCTCTTTTACTGCGCGAATCTTTTCGCGTTCGGCCTCCTTCGCTTTGCGGTACGCTTCACGCTCGGCTTCTCGCTTTTCGCGCTCCTCTTCCTTCTGGCGACGCAGTTCCTCACGCTCCGCTTCGCGTGCGGCCTTCTGCTCCGTCCGTTCCCGCTCTTTGGCAAGTCTAGCGCTATCGCGCTCCTGCTGCTTGCGCAGCTTTTCGTCTTCCGCGGCTTGACGCTGAGCCTCTTTTGCTGCGGCCTTCTCGGCCAACTTGCGGTCTTTGTCGAGTTCTCGGGCTTTCTGTTCTGCTTCGTGGCGCTTCTGGAGCTCAAGTGCCAAACGTTGACGTTCGGCTTCCTTTTTTTTCTGCTCGGCGTCCTTGAGCTTTTGTGCGACGCGGCGTTCGGCTTCCTTCTGCTTCAGCGCGGCGACCTTCTGCTTTTGGGCCACCACGCGTTCCGCCTCACGCCGCCTGGCGTCTGCTTCTTTCTGCTTCTGCGCAGCTCGAGCCAGTGCATCTCGCTGCCGCGTCTGCTCGGCAAGTTTCTTGGCGACCTCGCGGGCCTTCTGGGCCTGGGCGCGCGCCTTCTCAGCGTTCCGTCTTTCGACTTCGCGCTGCTTGGCAACCTGTGCTTTGGACTTCGCTCCCGAGCCAACCGATGCTTTTCCAGAAACCTTGACTGGTTGTATGGCCTTCTTCGGTTTGCGTGCCGGTTTAGCGCGCAGCTTCGGGACCGCTTTGAGCGGTTTGCTGCCAGCTTTGGCACTTGGAGACCGTCCAGCAGGCCGCTTCGGAGGGTGGTCCTTCGCTGCAGCCCGCTTCACAGGTTTCTTACTAATTTTGTTGAGCTTTTTGTTGGCTCTAGCCGACATTGCCGTCACGCAAGCAACCCCCGAATACACCGCTGACCAGTGAAGTCGAAGTATTCCAGTTTGAATTGGGGCATAAATCCCCTACAACTTGAGCCGACACGCTAGCCGGTTTATACCCCATGCGTCAAGGCGGAGTTTGTGCCCTGTGGGCGAATTTTGGCCACGGCCGGCTAGTCCACCGTAATCGTCATCCGAGGGCCTGACTTGGGGCCGTACGAGTGGCCCGTTTCGAACCCAAACTTCGCCGGCGAAGCCCACGTACACAACCTGCCTGGCAGCTAGCAAGGCCCTTCGCAAGCATGCAGCTAAGTTGCCGCAACTGAGAGCCATTAGGGTTCGCTGTTTACTAGGCGATTTGTCCTGGTCGTGAGTACTTCGACGCCCGTCAAAGTCACGAGAACAGTGTGCTCGAACTGTGCGGAGAGACTTCCATCTGCTGTAACGGCCGTCCAGTCGTCATCCAAGATGCGAACCTCATAGCTTCCCAAATTGATCATGGGCTCGATCGTGAACGTCATGCCTGGTTTGAGACGAGCTCCACGGCCCGACTGGCCGACATGACTCACCTGCGGATCCTCGTGAAATCGTCGGCCAATTCCGTGACCGACGAATGCGCGCACGACCGAGCAACCATTGCCTTCGGCATATTCCTGGATGGCCGCCCCGATGTCGCCCAGTCGGGCGCCAGGTTTGACTTGAGCGATTCCGAGGTCGAGGCAACGTCGAGCGACTTCGGTAACGCGTCTGGCATCCTTGCTTACATTACCAACGTAAAATGTTGCCGAAGTATCACCGTGGAAGCCGTCATAGATGTGAGTGACATCAACGTTGATGATGTCACCCTCTTTAAGGGCTTGGTTCGAGGGAATGCCGTGGCAAATCACCTCATTGACCGATGTGCAGCAACTCTTTGGGAACCCCCGGTAGTTTAGGGGCGCAGGGATGCAGCCGAGACGCAATGTGTCTCGGTGCACAAAATCGTCGATTTCACGCGTTGTGACGCCCGGAACAATGAGTGGACCAACGGCCACGAGAGTTTCGGCGGAGAGTCGCCCTGCAATCCGCATCAGTTCGATTTCTTTGGACGTCTTTACGTCTATGGCTCCGGTCCGTAGGCCCATTGCGTTGCTCTCCCGAAGGGTGTGAAGTTGGGCGGTCGCTCACTCAAAGTTGACGATTGCCGCCGCTTTGGCGATCGCAAGTTTTGTCTTCGGTGTGTCCGCCAATGCGTGCCAGTGCTCAACGGGCAGGTTGCCCTCGGCAAAACGAGCCCAACAAAGATTCAACCTCTTCCCCACGACATCATTTTGCGAGGATTTGAGCAGCGAATAGCCGGAACTCGTACGGCCCAGGTAGACTTTGAACGGTTCTCCGACGGCCGCGTAAGGGGCCAGTCTGCCGTGTATTGGTGGCTCAGTTGGTTGAAGCTCAAGCTCGACGCGGCCGTCCTCGTCACTGCGTTCGGTGGTAACCGTCACGATCTGCGCATTGACCACAAATACCGATCCCCTGAGGCGTTCGCTGATGCGTCGGTCTGAAGTCGAGATGGTCGCCTCCATTGCGGGCGCGAAGACGTCAGGGTCGATCCCGTCGTCAAAAAGCACTCGCATGGGCCCCGTGTAGGCCATAAGATTGGCTGCTGAGTCAGTGCTATTGGCAGGGCGGACGAGTGCGGACGTGGAGGCGTCACAACCCGCGAAGAAAAATGCACCAGCAAAAGACGCGACTCGAATTGGGGATGAGAACTGGGGCAAGGTTGCTCCGGCAAACCTAATCCGGGAATCGCTTGCGGTCGAGCCACCATCCGGACCAATTTGCCTTTTGATCCCAGTCCTGACTCTGCGGAGGCCGCCCCTGGCTGATGGCGACGACGCGGTAGATTGTCCGTAGAGGGACTAGGCTGCCGCCACTCAATGACGTAGACTTCTCCGCGCCGACCGCACCTGGGGCTGGGACCCAACGACGGCCAGCTCACGCGAAAGGTGAGCCAGTTCGCAAGCTTTGGAGGATGTTAGTGATGAAGCACAAGCCTTGGATGTTGCTCTCGGCCGTTGTAATTGGTGTTGGCGCTGCGGGTGTAACGCTGTGTCTCCCACGGTCGGAGGCTCTGGCAAAGCCGGCGCCAAAGGTGGCGAAGGTATCCACCCCGATGCTCAAGCGCGATGTGGTTCTTGCGCCCCAGGGACTCAGGTGGGGAACCTCATTTGCGTTGCTTGGCAAGGTCTACGATGACGCT
>Ga0302322_100005888_pt1 | contig 10805 bp, 10 predicted proteins | sample Fen_T0_2_FD_203757 | JGI IMG/M metagenome (GOLD analysis project Ga0302322, IMG submission 203757) | Peat permafrost microbial communities from Stordalen Mire near Abisko, Sweden - Fen_T0_2 | ecosystem: Environmental > Terrestrial > Soil > Wetlands > Permafrost | place: Sweden: Abisko... | reverse complement strand
GCCATCGAAAGCACTATCACGGTAGCGACGAACGAGTGGAAGTACGTCGCCGAGGTAGCCTTCGACCTCGACGCGGAGCTTCCACCGGTCCCGTGCCTGCTGCATGAGTTCAATCAGGTGATCCTCAACATCGTCGTCAACGCAGCGCACGCCATCGCGGATGTCGTCGGCGGCGGAAACGAGAAGGGCAAAATCACCGTGAGCACGAGAAAGGTCGACCAGTGGGCCGAGATTCGCATCTCTGACACAGGCACCGGCATGTCCGAAGACGTAAAGGCGCGGGTCTTCGACCCCTTCTTCACGACGAAAGAAGTCGGCAAAGGCACGGGCCAAGGGTTGAGCATCGCGTATGCCGTGATCGTCGAGAAGCACGGCGGCTCGATCCACGTTGAAACTGAGGTTGGCAAGGGCACCTGCTTCGTCATCCGGCTACCTCTTACCGACTCTGCGGAAGCGGAACGCGTCGCAGCAGCCTGACGCAGCCACGGAAACTCCCCGGCGGGAAATCTACACATGCCCCACACAAGAGCCAAAAAGATACTCATCGTCGATGACAGCGCCGCCGATCGCGAGCTCGTCGCGCGCTTGCTGGGCGCGCAGTTCGACGTCTTCGAAGCCCCGGACGTACCGCAAGGGCTCGCAGCGTTCGAGCGCGAGAAACCCGACTGCGTGCTGCTGGACCACCACCTGCCAGCCACAGCGGGACTCGACGGGCTGGCGGATTTCGTCCGCGCCGAGGCCGTGGTGATCATGATCAGCGGCACGGAAAGCGAGGAGCTAGCCGCGGAGGCGTTCAGGCGCGGCGCCCGCGACTTCATTCGCAAGAGCACTCTCACGCAACCGCTGTTGCAGCGGACGATCAGGCGCGAGTATGAACGCCGCCAGCTCGAGCTTGCGCTGCACGCAACGCGGCAGCGCTTCGATGAGGTGGCAACCCGCATCGCTGAGGTCCTCTGGGTGCGCTCCCTCGATGGAGAGTTCCTCTACTTGAGCCCCGCGTTCGAGCAGATCTGGGGAATATCTCGAGAAGGAATGACGTTGGCCCTGTGGGAAAGTCACGTGCATCCCGACGACCTCGCATTGAATCGGGAAGCGAGAGCGGCCTGGAATGCTGCGCGCGAATATGAGCTCGACTTTCGGGTCGTTCGCCCCGACGGACAGATTCGTAGAATCCACAATCGCGCCTATCCGATCTTCGAGAACGGCGTGCTGACGCGGTACGGAGGTCTCGCGCGCGACGTGACGGACGAGGTCCGGTTGCAGCAGGAGTTACGCCTGGCGCATAAGCTCGAAGCAATCGGTCAGCTCGCGGCGGGCATCGCGCACGAAATCAATACGCCGGCGCAATATGTCAGCGACAATGTCACTTTACTGCCATTGCTGAAATCGTTCGCGGGCCTGCCCAAAGCGGGACGCGACCTCATGCCCGCGGAAATCACCGAAATCCGCCACCTCGCCCGGGATACCGACCTCGACTACCTGCTCACCGAACTCCCGAGTTCACTGGAGCAGACGGCTGCGGGCATCGGGCAGATCAAAAAGATCGTGAAGGCGATGAAGGAGTTTTCGCACCCCGCGGACGACGTGAAGGCCGTCGACTTGAACCACGTGATCGAAACGACGATCACCGTGGCCAAGAACGAATGGAAATACGTAGCCGATGTCATCTTGGATCTTGCGCCGGACCTTCCGGCAGTCGCTTGCAATCCATCCGAGATCAACCAGGTGCTGTTGAACCTCATAGTCAATGCCGCCCAGGCGATCGGCGAAGTCACCAACCGCGACAGCAAGAGCAAAGGCGAGATCAAGATCAGTACACGCGCGGATGGCGTGGACGTTGTAATCACGGTCGTCGACACAGGCTGCGGAATCCCCGACGCCATTCGCGACAGGATCTACGATCCTTTCTTCACGACCAAGGACGTCGGCAAGGGCACCGGACAGGGTCTCGCTATCGTCCATCGCATCGTCCGGGAACGGCATCGCGGCACCATCGAGTGCGATTCGACAGTCGGTAAAGGAACTCGGTTCGTTATTCGGTTGCCCGTGACTGGCCTCGCCCCGGTGGGCGTGCCGACCGCGCGTAGCGCCGTGGGTTAGTCTCGCCGCGAAACGCTCACTCGCCGGCCTCGTCTTCGATCCCGACATTCGCGCTCACACGTGGACGGCCGCCTGGGCGTTCGAGACGTAGCTGTTACGGTAGGTGCCTGCCGCCAAAGTCCCAGACGCGGCGGGGCTTTACGCCGTGGTTACGGTGTGACACGTCCCAGATCCACCTTCGGGCCCGATAGTGCGCGCCCATTACCGGGGTCCCCCGGGGAGACGCATGGTCGTGACCGCCGAAAGTGGCGCGGATCTATTCGGCGCGCTGGCCGCGCTGTGCAACCGATTTCGCGCCGAGGGAGGAATCTCCTGCCACGTCACGATCGGCGAGGCACATACGCGCTTCGATGCCCCTCTCGCCGACGTGCTCTATCGAACCGTGCGCGAGCTGCTGACGAACGTGCGCCAGCACGCTCACGCGACACACGTCACCGTGTCGAGCGCCCGCGCGCGCGATGGCTCCATCCTGATCGTGGTCGCCGACGACGGCATCGGCTTTCCGGACCACTGGCGTGAGTCGAATCCGTTTGCCGCCAACAGCGGTGTTGGCCTGTGGAGCATCGACCAGCGCCTGCGCGAGTTCGACGCGTATCTCGACATCCACTCCACCACGCAGGGCTCGCGCGTAACCATCGTTCTACCCGCGAGCCTGCTGACCGGCGACTAGCCGCTCCCACGAGGTACCACCGATGTGTCACTCATCCGCCGCGCGCAACGCGGCGCCTACATTCGAGTCCCTGGCCGAGCGGCTGCGCGACGGACCTCTGAAATGTCTCACGGCGTTGCAAAACCAAGCGGAAGCGCTCGCCGAGGAGCAACCGACCGGCAGCGACGAGGTGCTCCGGCATTTGCAGAGCCTCGTAATGCTCGCGCAGTTCAGCATGACGCGCTTCCACGAGTTCACGGCCGAGCTGAAGACGCTCGTCGATCATGTCACGCAGGAATCAGCAGATTCGGCGGACCGCCATTAAGCGCGCTATTGCGTGCGCGCCGCCGCCACCGCGAGCCCGCGCGTAAGCTCGTCGCGCACCATCGGGTCCACGCGCCAGCGCTCGAGAAGCGAGGGCAACGTGTCTTCGGCTCGTGGATCGAGGCTCAGCAACCGGCCGCGAGCGCGCTCCGCAAGATCCGCTCGCCCGGCCAGCGCGGCGGACGCCGTGACGATCAGCTGCCCTAACGGCCAGTTCGGCGCGTCGATCTTGAGCGCGGCCACCACTGCTTCGGCGAAATGTTGCGCGCGGAGTTCCGCGAGCGCGCGCGTCGCGTACACCCAGCCGGGGGGCTTGGCGGTGAGCTCGATCGAACGATCGACCATCGAGAGGCCGCGTTCCGGTTCCCCCGCAAACACGTACAGCGTGCCGAGCGCGGCCAGCGTCTGCGCCCGATCGGGATGCAGGGCGAGCGCTCGCTCACCCGAGCGCCGGAAATTCTCGCCGGATAAGAACTGCACCTGCGCGAGCGCCAGGTTCCCGAGCGTGCTATCGCCGTCGATATCGAGAGCGGTGCGCGCGGCTTCGCGCGCACGATCGAGCGCCGCCGTACCCGCGGTGGGCGCTGCACCGTAGCCGTAGGCGTGCCGATCCGCGAGCAGCAGCGCGAGCCCCGCCCACGCGGCCGCTTGTGGGTTGGCCACCTTAGTCATGCGCTCGAAACACTTGAGCGTGGATTCGTGCGAGGCGGCGTCGAGCTGCCGGCGGTAGTCGTAGTACTTCAGAACGCAATCGCGTGTGTTCAATGCGTCCTCAGGCAACTGCTGCACGCGCTCGAGCTCTGCGTCGAAGATCGGTCCGTACGGTTCCGCCACCGCGCCGATTTTGTGCGCGACGCGCTCCTGATCGGCCGACGAGCGCTTGATACCGATCGGTTCGTCGTATGCCGCGTTCCACAGTTGCGTGCCGGTGGACATCGCCAGCACGCGTGCCGTGATTCGCACGCCGTCGACGCTGTCGCGAACGCTGCCGCTCAGCACGTACGCGGCGGGGGCATTCACCGGGATGACCACGCGGCTGCTGCCACCACGCACTGCGCTTGCCGCCGGCTCCGTCGCCACTGCGAACAGCTCGACATCGTTCAACGACAGCAGCGTCTCCTCGGTCAGGGCGTCGGCAAGGCCACGCAGCTCCGGCTGCGCGCTAAAATCCTCGAATGGCAGCACCACGATCGGCGGCTTGCCGCCGCGCGCCAGCGCGTCCTCAAGGGTCGGGAGATCCGCACCCACGCGCGAAGGCATACGCAGTTGCTGCACGACGACGAGCGCCGAAAGCGCGACCAGCAGCGCCGCGATCACCCAGGCGCGGACCCGGCGCCGACGGCGTTGCGCACGCACGGAGCTCGGTGCCACGGTCGGGCTGGCCGCATCCGTCGCTCTCTCGAGCCGCGCCGGCGGTTCCGCGGCCGGCAGATATGACCACACGACGGCATAGCCGCCGCGCGGCAAGTCGACACGCAGCTGATCGCGTTTGCCCTCGCCCGCGTAGTACTCCGCGAGGCGCCGGCGCAGACGGCCACCCTCGACGCGCACGAGCGGATCGTTCTGCGCGTCGAAATCGGCCGGGCGGCCAAAAACCTCGACGGCGATCGTATAGCCCTTGAGCCGCTCGCCCACGCCTGCGAGCGTCTGCTCAACCGTGAAGCGCAAGAATTTTGACGAGCGGCCGGCCTGCTCGAAACATTGGCTGCCCAGGATCCGCTCGAGTTGCTCGCGAATCTCGGCGGCCGTGGGTTCCCGCTTGGCTGCGGTGTTGTTATTCACGTCGGGCTGCTCTTGGAGCATGTCGCTGACTGCTCGACCGGCGTCCCTCCCCGACGCTAGAGGCTCCGCCCGTTCGCACTGAAGGTCAAGCTTCGGCGCACCAGAATATTGCTGTGTTACCTTGGCGCGCACAGGCAGCGGGCCTCCGCCCGCGGGGAGGGGAGCAATGCACACCGGGTTCAAGTGGTTCTGTTTAGTGGCCGGCGCCGTGGCGTTCGTGACCGCGAGCCGCGCCGACGTCGATCCGAAAGCGGTGCTGGTGGTGCCGGCGAGCGAGATCAAATGGGTCCGCAATGCGGCGGGCACGAACGAGACGGCCGTGCTGTTCGGCGACCCGAGCAAGCCTGGCCCGTATGTCATGCGTATCAAATGGCTGCCGGGCAACTTCAGCCGTCCGCACATTCACAACACGGATCGGTTCTTCGTCGTGATCTCCGGCACGTGGTGGGTGGGTAGCGGCACGAAGTTCGACCCTGCGAGCACGGTGCCGGTGAAACCCGGCGCCTACGTTGCGCACTTCACCGGGCAGCCGCACTACGACGGCGCGAAGGATGAAGAGGCCGTGATCCAGGTGTTCGGCACGGGGCCGCTAACGACCGAAGTCGTCGAGAAGAAATAGCGCGGCTGGAAGTGACGCCTATATCGGCTGATGAAAGTGATAACCGATCACGATGGCCCAGACGCTGTAGTAGATCAGTAAGAACAACGTGAGGCAGGTGCCGGCGATTCGCAGCGGCTGCGGCGCCACGCGCTTCCACACACCGATCGCCTGCAGAACGCGCGACACGACGAGCGCAACCCCGCTCCACATGAGCACCGTACGGCTGCCGCCGGCCAGCTCCACGAGCGCCATGAGAATCAGGATGATCGGCACGTACTCGCCGAAGTTGCCGTGCCCACGAATCAGCGCCTGAAGCGCGGGGACACCGCCGTCGCCGAGGCTCACCCGGTGCTTGATGCGCGCCCTGATGACCAGCGCGGAAAGAGCTGCGTATAGGACGCCGAGCATGCCGGCGGTGATCAGCGTGTTCGTCAAAATCGGCATGCGGTGCCCCTCGGTTAAGCGTCGCCCGCAGCGTCCGCCGGCGGCGGCGGTCAGGTCAAGCTCGATTCGAGGCCTTGCCTCTATCTCGGCCGGCGTCGCTATCGCTATAATCGCCGCGGATTCAGCGAGGGAGCCCGCCGTTGCGCCATCAAGATCAGCAGTTCTTCGACAGCTTCATGCTCGTGATCGGCATTCTGATGGGCGTTGCAGCCGGCCTGTTCTTCCTCGCCCGGGCTGTCTCGATCGACACCCAGGGTAAGTACGTAGCCGCCGACCCGGCCGTGCTTGCAGCCGTCGCCGCCCGCATCAAGCCTGTCGGCCACGTGCTGATGGCGGGTGACGCCGAGCTCGCGGCCGCGGCCGCCGCTGCAGTCGCCGCTCCGAAGCCCGAAGCCGCGCCGCTGACGGGAGTCCAGGTCTACAACGCCGCGTGCATCGCCTGCCACGCGCCGCCGGGATTGAACGGCGCGCCGCCGATGGGTGACGCCGCCGCATGGGCGCCGCGCATCGCGCAGGGCGTCGACACGTTGCATCAGCACGCGCTCAGCGGCTTCCAGGGCCAGAAGGGCTTCATGCCGCAGAAAGGCGGCCGCGTGGACCTGTCGGACGCCGAGATCGTGGGCGCCGTCGACTACCTCGTCGAGCAGGCCAAGAAAAAGTAATCCTGCTGGGGCACGCGGAGGTTCGCGCCGACATGCGTCGGCGCGCCCCGCCTGTCGCTATTTCGCGCCCGCGTCCGAGCGGTACTCCGTGCGCGCCTTCTCGACCAGCGGCGCCGGCATGACCGTCGCCCGAATCTTGAACGGCACGTGAGCCTCGACCTGCACCTTCGCGGACGGCTTGTCCTCGCCCCAGGTGAGCGTCACTTCCGTGCCCGGCGCTGCGAACTTCGCGTCGATCGTGCCGAGCGAAAGCATCGCGCGCTCGTTGGCCGAGTAGCCCGTCCACGTCGAGAGTCCGACGAGCTTGCCGTTCGCCTCAACCCGGTCGGCGTGAAACGTGTCGTACAGCGACATCGGCAGGTTGATGAATTTGGCCATGGGCCCTTTGTGGAACATCGACCCGTAAGCGGCCGCGGTGTCGTCGCCGTTCCAGACGAACGTGACTTTCTTGCGGCGCTGGCTGCTACCGTCCGCGACCATCTTCTCGAGAGCCGCGCGCCCGACGAAGTCGTGATCGAAGCCGATGATGCGGCCGTAATCCATGTCGTACGGCGTGAAGTAGTAGTCCTCGATGTTGTCCGAGTGGAAACTGCCACCGAGCGGCGACGTCGTCTCGTACGCCTGGTCGGTCAGCCACTCGCGATACGCCTTCATCTTCTCGCCCGAGTAAACCGCGGGCAGCGGGCGCGGCAACCAGCCGGACTCGAGCGCGTTCGTGTGATACGCCCGGCCGCCGACCTGCACCATGCCGTGCTTCTTGCCGGCCGCGAGCAGCGCGGCCATCACCTTGTCGTTGTCCTTCCACGGCCCCCACATCTCGAAGCCCGGCTCGCCCGCCATGCCGTGGCGCAGCGCGCGCACGTCGCAGCCCGCGATCTTGAAGCGGGCCATGTAGAAGAACTTCAGCTTCGGGGGCTCCTGCCCCGTGGCTTCGCGGATGACGTCCATCGCGCCCGGACCCTGTACCTGGCACCGCCAGAGTTTCGGATCACCTTTGCGGTAAAACGAGTTGTCGTCGCGCCAGACTTGCACGTTGTAGCCGCCCGTCACGGCGTTGAAGTGCAGCCAGTTGATCGACGGCGGAATACCGACGGCCTGGTACTCGTCCTCTTCCAGGTGGAACAGGATGTTGTCGCCGATGACATAGCCGTCATGATTCACGGCGACGAATTGCTTGGCCATGTCGACCGGGAACTTCGCGACGCTGTTGACGGCGAGCTTGCTGATGACTTTCAGTGCATCCGGGCCTTTTATGTTCAGATTCGCCATGTGGTGCGACTGATCGAACAGCACGGCGGTGCGGCGCCACGCCATCTGCTCGTCGCGCCAGTTCGTGAACTCCGGTATCACGCGCGGCACGATGGCCGGCGGAGACGTCGATTCCCACAGCAGCTTGACGGGGCTGCCTGCCTGCTTGATCGCTTCTTCTAGATTCTTCGCCATGGTCGTGCTTCCAATCCCTCTATAACAGGGCGAGTGCGACGGGCATGACGGTTGCCATGCGTGCACGCGCGGGTTTCAACGTGGCGCGCCCGGAGGGATTCGAACCCCCGACCCCTGCCTTCGGAGGGCAGTACTCTATCCAGCTGAGCTACGGGCGCGTGCTCGGCAGTATATCGCGGCGTTGAGTTACTTCAGCAGCTCCGCGGCCTTAGCCAAGCCCGCGCGAGCGCACTCGTCGTCGTCCTTCTGGCTCGAGCCGGAGCTCGCGACGCCGCCCAGAATCTCGCCGTTGACGGTGATCGGCACGCCGCCGCCGAGCGCCAGGATGCCGGGCACGTTGCGCTGCGGCGCTCGGGTGGGATCGTTCGCAGTGGCCTGCTGGAAATCGAGCGTCGAGGATCGAAACACCATCGCCGTGTAGGCCTTGCCGCGCGCCATGTCGATCGTGGCCGGGCTGGCCAGCTCATCGCGCAGCACGACGAGCAGCGTCCCGGAGCGATCGACCACGGCCACGCTCGTGTGGAACCCTCGGCCTTTGCATTCGGCGAGCGCGGCCTCCGCGATCGCTTTCGCGGCGTTCAGCGACAGGATCTTCTGCGTCACGACGCCCTGGGCGCCCGCGTGCGATGCGACGAGCCATGCGGCGGCGAGAACCGTGCATCGAGTCGTGACACGCATCGAAAGTCTCCGCTATTTGCGCTCCGGCAGCGCGAACACATAGAGCGCGTTGCCATTCGCCGGGTGATGAACATCCGGCGTGATCAGGGACGGCACCACGCGCGGACTGCCGCCGCCGGTGCCCGTCGGCACCGCGACGAACTGGCGGCCACCGGCACTGAACGTGATCGGGAACCCCTGCACCGACGTGCCGAGCCGCGTCTGCCACAGAATCTTGCCGGTCTGCACGTCGACCGCCTTGAACTGCCGATCGAGATCGCCGACGAACGCCACGCCGCCGCGCGTCGAGAGCACGGCCGTGAGAAACGGCGCGCGCTGCTGAATCGACCACAGCTCCTTCAGCGTGCGCGTGTCGTACGCCGCGAGCTTGCCGACGTTGCCGTTCGTGCCCGGCATCTCGTAGAAGCGCCGGTCCGCGGCAGTGCCGCCGCCGCCGAGCACCTTCTCCACGTTGAGTCCCCGCATCTCCATGCAGCTCTGGCTCAACGGAATGATGAGGCGTTGCGTCGGCGCGTTGTAGCTGATGGCCTGCCAGTTGTGGCCGCCCTCGGTGCTCGGGCACGCCTGCACCCACTCGCCGACCTTGCCGTCGACGATGTCGGCGCGATAGCGCGGCTGCCCCGTCTCGGGATCGAACTTGTCGAAAACGTTTTGCAACACCGTCTCGTGATGATCGATGTACGCGCCGGTCTGCCGGTTCAGCTTCCACAGGATTCCGGGCTTGCCGATCGTGAACACGGCTTTCTCGCCGCCGACGTCGACGAGAACGCGCTCGTACACCTCGTCCAAGTCGAGCGATTCGCCGGGCGCGTGCTGGTAGTACCACTTGAGCTGGCCGGTGTCGGGATCGAGCGCGACGGTGCTGCTCGTGTAGAGCGCCTTGTCGAGCGACGAGTTGCCGCGGCTCGCGGGCACCCACGGCTTCGGCTGCGCCACGCCCCAGTACGTGGTGTTCAAGTCGGGGTCGTAGCTGCCGGTGATCCAGGTGTCGCCGCCAGTGCGGTATTGATCCGGGATATCGCCCCACGTATCGCCACCCGGCTTGTTGCTCGTGGCAACGGTTTCGAACCGCCAGAGCTCGTGCCCATCCTTCGCGTCATAGGCGCTGATGAAACACTTCTCTTTGCGATACAGCGTGCAGTTGCTCAAGCCCTGGATGACTTTGCCGTGAACCACGATCGGCCCGCTCGGCGCTTCGTACGCGCCGTTCGTGCGGTCGCCGAGCGTCTTTTCCCACACGATCTGGCCGTTCTTCGCGGATAGCGCCACGAGCCGGGCATCGTTCGTCGCGATGAAGATCTTGTCCTCGTAGATCGCGAGCCCGCGGGTGGCCTTCGCCGCCACGATCGGCCCGACGCGGTTCTCCCAGATCAACTCGCCCGTGGCAGCGTCGATCGCTTGCACGATGTTGGTGGAGTTGTTCAGGTACAGCACGCCGTCGCGCACGATCGGCGCGGGCTCGCTCCAGCCGCCGTCAGTCATCGACCAGACCCACTGCAGCGTGAGCTGGCTCACGTTGTCGCGCGTGATCGAGGAGAGGTCGCTGTAGTTCCATGCGCGATAGTTGCCGCGCATCATCAGCCAGTCGGCGCCGGGCTGGGCGCGCAGATCGGCGTCGGTGACAGGTCGAACGCGCTCCGCGTTCCCGGCCACACTGATCCCGGTACGGCCGCCGGTCGAGGCCGCCGCGGGCACGGCACTCGCGAGCGCGGCGCGAAACGCGTCGGTCATCGTGCCGGTCGCGACGCTGCCGATGCGCACGGTCGTGTTGGCCGCAAGCTCGGAATTGCCAGGCACAGCGCCATTCGCCGCGAGCACGAACGCGGCAAGGTTCACGTAGGTTTGCGTGCCCAAGCCGCCGGGGCTCGCGGGCGGCGGCGGCATCGCCACGCTCAAGAACGTCACAAGGTCCTGCGCCGTGCGGTCATTCCAGGTCCGTATGAAATCGGCGCCGACGAGCGGCTTCGCTTCGTTGGCGCCGCGCAGATCGGGCTGGTGGCAGCCCGCGCAATTAGCGAGATACGAGGCTCGACCCGCCGCCGCCTGCTGCGCAGTGAACGGCGCGTTCTGGGCATGGGCCAGCGAGGCCACCGCGCCAAGCGCCGCCGTCAAACCAAGTCGA
>Ga0302322_100005887_pt1 | contig 10805 bp, 10 predicted proteins | sample Fen_T0_2_FD_203757 | JGI IMG/M metagenome (GOLD analysis project Ga0302322, IMG submission 203757) | Peat permafrost microbial communities from Stordalen Mire near Abisko, Sweden - Fen_T0_2 | ecosystem: Environmental > Terrestrial > Soil > Wetlands > Permafrost | place: Sweden: Abisko... | reverse complement strand
GCATGACGATCGGCCTACGCCGGTTCCGGACGGCTGCCGCTCCGATCACGATCCTCGGCGTAGCGGGCACGTTCCTGACGGCCCCGCTCGTGGCGGTCGCGGCCCACTACGTCCTCGGCTTCGATTGGACGGTCGCCCTCCTGATCGGCGCGGCTCTCGCCCCCACCGACCCTGCTGTCACCTTCTCTGTCCTGGCCGGCAAGGAAGTGGAGGGGCGCTCTGGCACGATCCTCGAGGGCGAGTCAGGGTTCAACGACCCGGTCGGGATCGCCCTGATGATCGGGATGATCCAGCTGGCGACGGACTCCCACGCCAGCCTCACGGACGTCGAGATCGAGTTCGTGAAGGAGATGGGCATCGGCCTCGCGGTCGGCGCAGGCGCCGGGACAATCCTGCTCCACTCGCTGCGGCGCGTGCCCTTGCCCGACCGCTCGCTCTACCCCGTGGCGGTCGTCCTCGCCGCCGGAGTCGTGTACGGAGCCACCGCGGTCCTGCACGGCTCCGGCTTCCTGGCGGTGTTCGTGGCGGGGATCCTGATCGGTGATGCCGAGTACCCGCGACGGGTCGAGGTCCGCCACTTCCTCGCAGCGCTCGCAGATCTCGGCGAGCTGGCCGTCTTCGTCGCCCTGGGGCTCACGATCGACCTCGGCTTCATTTTCGCCGGGGCGGTCTGGTGGCAGGGGCTCGTCCTCGCCGCCCTGCTCGGCTTCGTGATTCGGCCGCTCGTCGCCACGCCCCTGCTCCTGCCGTGGAAGCTGTCCCGCGGAGAGCGGCTGTTCATCACGTGGGCGGGCTTGAAGGGCGCTGTCCCGATCCTGCTCGCGTCCCTCGCCGTCGTCGGCGGCACCGACCAGGCGCCCGAGATCTACGGGATCGTGTTCGTGGTCGTGCTCTTCTCGGTCGTCGTACAGGGAACGCTCGTGCCCCACGTGGCCGTGCGCCTCGGCGTGCCGATGGCCGACGCCGACCCGTAGCCGTAGCGCGGGGCCGGGATCAGCCGAGGTAGCGGCGGCGGCGCGCTGCCTCGTCGATCCGCGAGTCTGCGCCCGCGAGCACGGCGCCGAGGCCGACGAGAACGATGAAGACGATCACTGCGATTTCCATGGGCGGATGATCGCTGCCACACTATTATCAGGGCAAGTCGAGGATTTCATGACATTCATTACTGAAGCTGATCAAACACAGGACCGCTGGCTCGGTGTCGAGGTGCGCCACCTCGCCGCCCTCGAGGCGGTTGCCCGCGCCGGCTCGTTCGGCCGCGCCGCCGTCGAGCTCGGCTACACGCAGTCGGCCGTCAGCCAGCAGATCGCCGCGCTGGAGCGAATCGTGGGCGAGAGACTCGTGGAGCGCCCGGGTGGCCCGCGCGCCGTCTCGATGACGGAGGCCGGCGCCCTCCTGCTCCGCCACGCCGAGGCGATCGTCAACCGCCTCGACGCGGCCCGGGCCGACATGGCCGCCCTCCGCGCCGGCGAGACGGGCACCCTGCGCGTCGCCACCTACCAGTCGATCAGCGCCCGCGTCCTGCCGATCGTGATGCGCCGGTTCATGGGCAGCTGGCCGGGAATCGCGCTCGAGCTCTCCGAGCCCTCGAACGACGCGACGCTTTACCACGGGATCGAGAGCGGCGCCATCGATCTGGGCTTCTGCAGCCTCCCGGTGCCCGAGGGACCGTTCGCCGCGCTCGAGCTGCTGACCGACCCGCACGTGCTCCTCGTCTCGAGCGACAGCCCGCTCGCGCGTCGGCGCTCCGTGTCGTTCGCCGACCTGGATGGGGTAGCCCTGATCGGCTCGAACCTCTGCTCGAGCTCGGTGATCGTCGAGGAGGAGCTGCGCCAACGCGGGATGCCGATCGCCTACGCCTTCCGGTCGGACGACAACACGACGCTGCAGGGCCTCGTCGCGGCGCGATTCGGCGTCGCGCTGATGCCGCTGCTCGCGATCCAGCCGGGAGACGACCGCGTCGAGATCCTGGCGCTCGACCCACCGGTGCCGCGCCGTCGCCTCGCCGTGGTCTGGCACCGCGACCGCCACCGCTCGCCGGCGGCGCGCGCGTTCGTCGAGATCGCGGAGGAGGTCAGCCGCGAGGTCGAGCACGAGCTCGTCGAGCCGTAGCACCCCGGCGCCCGCGACGGGAATCGTCGTCTAGCCTGTCTGAAGGACGGCATTCGACAAGGAGAAGCACGATGGCTGCAGCGGCGACCGGAGTCGAGGAACGGCTCCTTATTGGCGGCGAATGGCTGGAGGCCGGCGACGGCGGCCGGTTCGACGTCACCGACCCGGCGACCGGAGAGGTCGTCGGCTCCGTGCCCAACGCAGGCGAGAGCGACGTGCAGGCTGCGATCGACGCAGCGGCCGCGGCATTCGAGGACTGGCAGCACCAGCCGGCGCTGCACCGCGCGCGCATCCTGCGCCGCTCGGCCGACCTGATCAGGGAGCGGCGCGAGCGGATCGCGCTCGTGATGACCTCCGAGCAGGGCAAGCCACTCGCCGAGGCCTCGGGTGAGGTCGAGTACGCGGCCAGCTTCCTGGAATGGTTCGCGGGAGAGGCCGAGCGCATCTACGGGCAGATCGTGCCGCCGATGAACCCTGTCAACCGTGTGCTCGTGCTGCGCCAGCCCGTCGGCGTCACGGCTGCGATCACCCCGTGGAACTTCCCGGCCGCGATGCTGACGCGCAAGCTCGGCCCGGCCCTGGCGGCGGGCTGCACGAGCGTGGTCAAGCCGGCCAGCGCCACCCCGCTCACCGCCGCTCTGATCGTCAAGGCGATGGAGGACGCGGGCACGCCGCCCGGCGTCGTCAACCTGATCACGTCCCGCTCGTCGGGGATGGTCGCGGATCAGCTCTTCGGTGATCCGCGCGTCCGCAAGATCTCGTTCACCGGCTCGACCGAGGTCGGCAAGGAGCTGATCCGGAAGTCGGCCGACCAGGTGAAGCGGCTGTCGCTCGAGCTCGGCGGCCATGCCCCGTACGTGATCTTCGAGGACGCCGACCTGGACGAGGCGGTCGACGGGCTGATCGCCTCGAAGTTCCGGAACGCCGGCCAGACGTGCATCTGCGCCAACCGCACCTACGTGCAGAGCGGGGTGTACGACGCGTTCGTGAAGCTCCTCGCGGAGAAGGTGACGAAGATGGTCGTCGGCCACGGCACGCAGGACGGTGTCACGATCGGACCGCTGATCGACGAAGGCGCCGTCGAGAAGGCCGACGAGCACGTGCAGGATGCGATTGCGCACGGTGCCCGGCTGATCGTCGGCGGCGAGCGGCTGACGGGCTCCGAGTACGCGGGCGGCTCGTTCTACGCGCCCACGGTGCTCGACGGCGTCACGCCCGGGATGCTGATCTCGCACGAGGAGACGTTCGGCCCGGTCGCCGGCGTCACCCGCTTCGAGACCGAGGAAGAGGCGATCCGGGTCGCGAACGACACCGTCTACGGGCTCGCGGCGTACTTCCACACCCGCGACTACGCGCGCCTGCTGCGGGTCGCGGAGAAGCTCCAGTACGGGATCATCGGCGCCAACACCGGCCTGATCAGCGCCGCGAACGCGCCGTTCGGCGGGGTCAAGGAGTCTGGCTACGGGCGCGAGGGTGGCGCCTTCGGCATCGACGAGTACGTCGACGTCAAGTACGTCCTCGTCGGCGGCGTCGGCCTCTAGGACCGACCCGGGGGGGAGCGGCCGCCGGCCGCTCCCCCGGCTATCCTGCCGCCGTGGCGCTCTTCTCCAGCAAGCCGTCGGCGCCGGCCGCCAGCGACCTCCGCCGCGAGCGCCGAGCGCTCCTGCTGCTGCGCGAGGACCGGCTCCGCGAGCTCGGCGGCCTCACGCTGGAGATGTACCGCCGCGACCACTTCAACGACGTGCTGATCGTCGAGCGCTGCGCCGAGCTCGTGGCGATCGAGGCCCGGGCGAGCGAGATCGAGGCCATTCTGCAGGGCTCGCGCCTACGGGGCCGTGGCGCGCCGATCTGCGCGTGTGGAGCACCTGTCCTGATAGGAGCGCGCTTCTGCCCGAGCTGCGGCAGGTCGCTGATCGACGAGCAGCCGGCGGCGGAGGCGGCCGGCTGATGCAGTGCCCCCGCTGCGGCGAGCCTCTCGCCGCGGGCCAGGAGTACTGCCTCGAGTGCGGCCTGCGGCAGCCCGGCCCGTCGCGGCTCGGGCCGGTGCCGCCGAGCCGGCGCTCGCTCGTGCTGCCGCTCGTGCTGGCCGCCCTCGTCGCTGCGGGCGGTGCGACCGCCGCGATCGCCCTCACACGCGAGAGCGCCACGGCGACACCGATCCTGACCGCCACGGGCGGCAGCGAGTTCGTGACCACTGCGCCCGTGGCGCGCGGCACGCTCGCCGACTGGCCGGTCGGCGAGGGCAGCTGGACGAACGTGATCGTCTCGCTCCCGAAGGTGGAAGGCCGGGATGCGGCGCTGGCGCGGGCAGAGGAGGCGCGGCGGCGGGGCTTGCGACAGGTCGGCGTGCTCGATTCCTCCCGCTATGCCAGTCTCCATCCCGGTTACTGGGTCGTCTTCTCGGGCGTCTACGCGAGCGAGCCGGAGGCTACGAGCCGCCTGCGGGAGGCAAAGGGCGTCCAGCGGGGCGCCCACACCGCGCGAATCACCCGCTAGGCCGTTGCCACATATGGCAATTTAGACCCGGAGTTTGTAACACGGGGGCAAACCCGGTAGAGTGGACGGGAAACGGGCCACGTACCGCCCGATACCCGCCTACATATCGCCTTTCCGAGGGAGTGAACGCCGCCTCATGGAAGACCACGTCGCCTACTTGCAGTCCTGCATGTATCAGTATTCTCGGGCGATCTACCGGTCGATCAAGGATCTGATCGACCCCTACACGGATCAGCAGACGCGCCTCGAATCCCGTCGCAGCGTCCTCGAGGAGTGCGAGCTGACGATGTCACGGCTGGCAGCCGACCCGCAGTACTTTGCGCGCCCCGATCGCGCTCTGTTCCAGGACATCCGGCGCTACTTCCCGATCACGGCGCAGGCCCAGGTCGCCTGGGCGGTGCGCGAGGGAGTCGGCGCAGCGATCGCGTTCATCGAGCAGCAGATCGAGGCCGGAGCCTTCGACGGAGGCGTCGCCCGGTGCAAGGCTACGACCCGTAAGGGCAAGGCCTGCCAGCGGACGCCGCTTCCGAACCGCGACTACTGCCCGTCGCACCAGCATCTGGAAGCACGGACCACCTCGATCGCCGCGTAGCGGCGGGTGAGGCTTCAGCCTCACCTCCGGTGCCGAACGGCAGACGGCCGAGGCTGAAGCCTCACCCCGGGTAAGCTCGTAGCCACGATGTCGCACGACACCGACAAGCTCATCCGTCAGCTCTCGCTCGTCGCCTTCCTCATGGCCGAGCGGCGGCCGCTGACCGCGCGCGACGTGAAGGGGAACGTCGAGGGGTATTCGGAGATGTCGGACGAGGCCTTCGCGCGCCGCTTCTACTCCGACCGGGCCGAGCTGACCGGCCTCGGGGTGCCGCTGCACTCCCAGCGCGACGAGTTCACCGGGGAGGAGCTGTACACCCTCCGCTCGGAGAACTACTTCCTCGACCGGCTCGACCTCAAGGACGACGAGCTCGCGGCCCTGCAGACGGCGCTGTTCTACCTGGACGGCAAGTTCGCTTACGCCGAGCCGTTGCGGCTCGCGCTGCAGAACCTCGCGCTCGGGCGCCCCGGGTTCCAGGAGGCGCGCACGGACACTGCCGAGCGGGTGCGCGTGAACGCGCCGGACTACTCGCCCGAGCTCGCCGGCCGGCTCTCGAAGCTCGAGGCGGCGATCTCGAAGCAGCGCACGATCAAGTTCGCGTACTGGTCGCCGCAGCGCGACAAGGTCACGGAGCGAACCCTCAACCCGTACGCGCTCCGGCTCGACGAAGGCATCTGGTACGTCGTCGGGCTGGATCTCGACCGCGATGGCGTCCGCACCTTCCGCGTCTCGCGGATCCGCAGCGACATCCGCTTCGCGACGCGTCGGGAGCGCGACTTCCGCCTGCCGCCGGAGTTCGACGTCGAGGCGCATCGCGTCCCGCGTCCCTGGCAGATCGGCGACATCGCCGGCACGGCCCGCATCGCGGTGCAGGGCGACACCGCCTGGTGGGTGCACCGGACACTCTCCGATGCCGGCGTGCTCGCCGACGGCGTCTTTGAAACCGCGTTCGCCCGGATCGAGCCGCTCGCCGGCTGGGTCCTGAGGCAGAACGGCCGGGCGATCCCACTCGAGCCGAAGGCACTGCGCGACGCGGTCGCGGATGGCCTCACCCGCCTGCGCGCCGGCCACGAGGGCGACACCCCGGCGCAGGCCCGCGAGCGCCGTGTCGAGGTGCCCACCGACCACGGCGACCGCCCCGTCGCGCCGATCGCACCGGAGCGGTTCGGCGTCCTGCAGGCGCTCCTCGCCCACCTGCTGTCCGCCTGCGGGGAGCGTCGTGATGCGCGGCTCGACGCAGACGAGCTCGCGACCCGCTTCTCGATTCCCCGCGAGGAGCTGCAGGAGACGCTGTCGCTTCTGAACCTCGTCAACTTCGGCGGCGGGTGCTACACGGTCTACGCCGAGGTGGACGAGGACGAGGGCGTCGTCAGGGTCGACAAGGAGCTCTACGGGGACGTCTTCCGCAGGCCGCCGAAGCTCACCCCGCTCGAGGCGCGCGCGATCCGCCTCGCGATCGACTACGTCGGCCCCACCATCGCCGCCGAGGCCGGCACGCCGCTCGACCGCGTCCGGCGGAAGCTCGAGGAGACCTTCGGCCAATTCGACCTCCCGCGCGCACCGACCGACAACGCCGGAGACGCGGAGGAGGAGCTCGTCCGCACCCTCTCCGACGCGGTCGAGAAGCGGCGCGTGGTCGAGATCGAGTACCTGAAGGAGGGCGACGAGAGCCCGACGACGCGGTCCGTGGAGCCGTACACGTTCGAGCGGGAGCTGCCGGTCTGGCGCGTCCACACCTGGGATCGCACCGCGAACGGCCCCCGCACATACCGGCTCGACCGGATGCGCTCGGCCCGGCTCACGGACGAGAGGTTCGAGCCGCGCGACGGATTTGACCCTCGCTACCTGAACGAACCGCGGCTCGCGCGGCTCTGGCACTCCCCGGTCGTGGCGCGGTGGAAGACCGAACGAGGCGCACGTCTGCTGACGGACAAGGCTGCAATCTCGGAGCTGCCGTTCAAGACGGACGAGTGGCTCCTCTCCGAGGTCCTCGCCGATGCCGGCGAGACGGTCGTGCTCGAGCCGGCCGACATGCGCGCGAGCGTCGCGGCCAGGGCCCAGGCGCTCCAGGCGGAGCTCGGCGTCACCGCGAAGCGGAAGCGGCCGGCAGCACGAGCCTGAACGTCGCGCCCAGCCCGGGCGCGGACTCGACCTCAACCCCTCCCCCGTGCGCTCGCGCGATCGAGGCCACGACCGCGAGGCCGAGGCCTTCACCGGGGCGCGCGTCCGTCAGCCGCACACCTGCGTCGAACATGCGCGCGAGGTCGTCCGCGACGATCCCCTCTCCCTCGTCGGCCACGGCGACGACGACGGAGCCTTCTACCCTGCACGCCGTCACGGTCACGCGCGTGCCGTCCGGCGCGTGGCCGAGCGCGTTGCCGATCAGGTTGTCGAGCGCCTGCCGCAGCCGCGAAGCGTCGGCCTCGACCAGCAGCTGGTCGGCGCCGGACTCGAGCACCACTGTACCGCGCAACGCAGCCGCGTCGACCGCATCGCGCGCCACGCTGCGCGCGTCGATCAGCTCCGTTCGCAGCGAGGCCGACGCTCCCTCGGCGAGCAGCCGCTCGATCGACGCGACTGCCCGGCCGGCGAGCTCGACGAGGCGCCTGCGACGCTCGCCGTTCCCGTCGGCGTACGCCCCGGCAATGCCCGCGAGCGCAGCCACCGGGCTCTTCAGCTCGTGCGCGAGCTCGTCGAGCGGCCCGCGTCCCCCGGTCGCGGTCCCGGTCACGTTCGCCATCGCAGCCGCCGCCGTTGGCATCTCGGGTCTCGTCCGTCCGGGCCGGTTTGTGTTGATGCGACACAAAGTCCGACGGTGCTCCCGGCGCGAGGGCTCATAGCGGGTGCCGAGCGGACATTGGGTTGATTCAACACGAAGTTCGGGTACGGGCGCCGATGCGCGTGGCGGCCCACGAGGCCGCGTCGGCGACGACCGGGTCCTCGTCGTCCGCCAATGCCAGCGCGAGCGGCAGGTGCTCCTCCCCGCCGACGTTCGCGAGCGCGTAGAGCGCGTTCCGTCGCAGCCAGCGCGGGTCGTTGCGGGGCACGTAGAGCCGGTCGACCTCGGCGACGAGCTCTCCACCGTCCCGGGTGAGCCAGTCCGCGAGCGCGACGTTGGGAACGGCCTCGTCCGGGAGCGGCAGCCCGCTGCGCCGCTTCTCGACCCCGCGGTTCCACGGGCACACGTCCTGGCAGATGTCACAGCCGTAGACCGATGCGCCCAGCTCGACCCGGTACTCCTCTGGTACGGGGGCGGGCGCCTGCGTCCAGTAGGACAGACAGCGGCCGGCGTCCAGCACCCCCGGCTCGTCGAGCGCTCCCGTCGGGCAGGCGTCGATGCAGAGCCGGCAGCGCCCGCAGTCGAGGTCGAGCGGGGCCGTCGGCTCGATCTCGACGTCGGTGACGAGCGCGCCGAGCACGACCCAGGAACCGTGCTCGCGGGTGATCAGCATCGTGTTCTTGCCGTAGAAGCCGAGGCCGGCCCGGCGAGCCCCCTCACGGTCGACGTGCTGGTTCTCGTCGACGAGCACCCGGTAGGTGCCTCCCAGCGAGCCGCCGAGCGCCTCGAGCTTCTCCCGCAGGAGGGCGTAGTGATCGCGCCATGCGTAACGCGGCAGCCTCCCCTCGCCTGGCCCTGGATCGGGGCCGTCAACCTGGTAGCAGAGGGCCGCCGAGACGACCGTCCGCGCCGCGCCGTCGAGCAGCCGTTCCGGATGGCAGGAGACCTCGGGCCGGGCCGTCGTGAACGTCATCCCTGCGAAGAGGCCCCGCGAGCGGCGCTCCACGATGTGCCGCTCGGTCTCCTCGTAGGGCACGGCGGGCGCCGCCCCGACGACGTCGAGGCCGAGCTCCGTGCCACGTCGTGCAAGGTCGGTCGCCCTCATGCGAGGATTGTGCCCGTGAAAGCGATCCGCATCCACGAGGACGGCGGCCCGGAGGTGCTCCGGTACGAGGACGTGCCCGACCCGGAGCCCGGCGAGGGTGAAATCCTCGTTCGCCTCGCGGCTGCCTCGCTCAACCATCTCGACGTCTGGATCCGCAAGGGACTGCCCTCCGTGCCGAAGCCGAGGATCATGGGCGCCGACGGCGCCGGCGTCGTCGAGGCGCTCGGGCCGGGCGTTGAGGGGATCGCTCCGGGCGACCGCGTCGTGCTCAATCCGGGCCTCGAGCACGACCGCCGCATCTCGGTGCTCGGTGAGCACGGCGACGGGACACACTGCGAGCTGATCGCGGTGCCTGTGGCACAGGTCCTTGCCCTCGACGATGCGATCTCGTTCGAGACGGCGGCTGCGTTCCCGCTCGTCTTCGAGACCGCCTACCGGATGCTCGTCACGCGCTCAGGCGTGCAGACAGGCGAGTGGGCGCTGATCTGGGGCATCGGCGGAGGCGTCGCGACCGCGGCGTTCGAGATCTGCCGTGCGCTCGGGGTGCGCACGATCGTCACGTCCGGCACCGAGGCCAAGCTCGAGCTCGCCCGCGCCTGGGGCGCAGATGTGGCCGTGAACCACCACAGCGGCGACGTCGTCGCGGAGGTCAGGGAGGCGACGGGTATCGGCGTGGACGTGGTAGTCGAGACGGTCGGAGAGGCCACCTGGCGCCGCTCCCTGGACGCCGTGCGGACAGAGGGACGCATCGCGGTCTGCGGCGCCACCAGCGGGCCCAATCCCCCCGCGGCGCTGCACCGATTCTGGTGGAAGCAGCTGACCGTGCTCGGCTCCTCGATGGGCTCGCAGGAGGACTTCCTCGGCGCCTACGAGCTGATCCGCAGCGGCCGTGCCCGCGTGCACGTGGACAGCGTCTTCCCGCTGGTCGAGATCCGGGCCGCCCACGAGCGGCTGGAGGCGGGCGACCAGATGGGCAAGATCGTCGTCTCGATTCCGTAGAGGATCGGCGAGTTCTTCCCGCCGGAGAGCGGCACGCCGGCGACCACGACGTGGCGGGACGGCCGCTGAGCCCCGATGCCCGCGTGCGGGCTAGCCGAAGCCGAGGATGAACTTCGCGTCGTCCGACATGCGGTCGGGCGTCCAGGGCGGGTCGAAGGTCAGCTCGACCTCGACCTTCTCCACGCCGGGAAGGGCCGCGACGGCATCGTGAATCCCCTCCTGAATCATCGGGCCGGCCGGGCAGCCCATCGACGTGAGCGAGTGGATGACCTTCACGTAGGGGCCTTCGATCTCGGCCTCGTAGAAGAGCCCGATCTCGACGATGTCCATGCCGAGCTCCGGATCCTCGACTCCGTGCAGCGCCTCGATGACGTCGTTCTCGGTGACCATCCAGCGAGTCTAGCGGTGGCAGGCTTGGCTTCAGCCTGTCGCGCGGCTTTCACACTCGGGCGAGCCGCTCGGCGCCGGTCAGCACGAGGTCGAGCATTTGCCCGATCGCGTCGTCGAGCGAGGTGTTCTCGATCACGGGCACGTCGAAGCGGCGGGCGCGCTCGAGCAGGGTGGTCTGGATCGCTCGGATCTCCGGCAGCCCGTCGACGTACCGCTCGAGCGGCCGCAGCCCGTCGGTGGCCGCGTCGCGCACCCAGAAGTGGCTGCGGTGCGCGTCCTCGTCGCTGATCGCGACGACGCACTGGACGACGAGGGCGTCGGAGCGGTCGACG
>Ga0302322_100005885_pt1 | contig 10805 bp, 9 predicted proteins | sample Fen_T0_2_FD_203757 | JGI IMG/M metagenome (GOLD analysis project Ga0302322, IMG submission 203757) | Peat permafrost microbial communities from Stordalen Mire near Abisko, Sweden - Fen_T0_2 | ecosystem: Environmental > Terrestrial > Soil > Wetlands > Permafrost | place: Sweden: Abisko... | reverse complement strand
TGCCCAAGTCGACCACGATGTTGTGGCCCTTCTCGAAGCGACGAACGATGCCGCGGATCAGCTGACCCTGGCGATCCTTGTACTCGTTGAAGATGATGTCACGCTCGGCGTCGCGCACGCGCTGCAGGAGGACCTGCTTGGCCGTCTGCGCGGCAATGCGCCCGAAGGTGCTGCGCGCCTGCTTCATGTCCAGCACGGCGCCGAACTCTTTGTCCTGTTGGCGCGCGCGCTCGGCGTCACGCGGGTGCCAGAACACCTGGAAGCCGAGCTCTTCACCAATTTCGGCTTCGAGGCCGTGCTTCACTGCGACGTTGAGAGCGATCTCCCGCTCAGGCTGAGTGACCTCTTCGACCACGGTCATGTACTGAAAGAGATCGATGTTGCCGCTCTCTTCGTTGAACCGGGCTTCGAGCTCACGAGTCGGACCGAACGCAGCTTGCGCTGCTTTCAAGATGGCCGCCTCCATCGTCTCGATGAGCACCTTCTTGTCGATGCCCTTCTCCTGGGCGACCTGCTCGACGATCGTGCCGAGGTCCATGCCTAAGCCTGCTGCTGCTGCCTGCGCTGCCATCTGTCACCTGCTCCGTTGTGGCGATTGGGCCTTTTTGGGCTTGTCTGAAGTGCGCTGCTCGGACCGCCTTGCCGAGGCGCGAGCGCCCGTTCCCTTCTTCCACTCGAAGAGGATGCGAGCGCTCTGAATCGTTTCGAACGCGATAGCGGCGCTTTCGCCTTGCTCGGTTTCGATGAGCACTGCCCCTTGGTCGCTCAGACCTTGGAGGGTGCCGAAAATCACGGACTGACCCGCACGCGGCTCGGTCAGTTTGAGGCGCGCCGCCTGTCCAGCGAAGCGCTCGTAGTCACGCCGCACGTACAGCGCACGCTCGACGCCGGGTGATCCCACCTCCAGCGTGTACCGGTGCGGGATACAATCTGCGACATCGAGCGCGGCCGACAGGTCCCGCGAGATGTCGGCGCACAAGTCGATCGTGACGCCGTAACCCGGCAGGCTGGAGCCGGGCGGTTCACTGCTTTCCGTGCGCTCGATACTGATCTCGAGCAGCCAACCGCTGCGATCCGTGCGCCAAATACACTCCACGCACTCGACGCCATGCGCCGCGAACACGGGACCGAGCGCTGCATGCAGCTTCTCCCGATCGATACCTGGAATTTTTTCGTACGAGACGTTCATGCGGTGCAGACAGAAAATGAAAAAAAACGGACCCTCTGAGTAGAGCGGGTCCGCTGGGAACCACCCAAGTTGTCGCGGCGCATTCTAGCCGACGGCCCGCGGGCCCGCAAGGGCCCATAGCCAACGGGAATCATTAGCTATTTTTGTGCCCGCTCAAAAAAACCGTGATCAAGCGAGATTCGGCAGAGTGACGAGGTCCACATGCAGCACTTCGCCGTCGAAAGCCATGATTTCTTGCAAAGACGCGTCCGACGGCCGAGAAGCCAGTCGAATCTTCGCGCAGGCGGCCCGACCGCCCTCGAACACGGTGTTGTCGAGCTCCTGAACATTGATCCCGTGACGCTTGAGCACTCCCAGCACGTTGGCGAGGGCGCCTACCTTGTCCACGTGACGGACGACCAGCTGGTAGCGAGCCCAGGACGTGGCGCTGATGTTGACCACATTGGGTACCTCACCCTTGGTCAGAAAGCCGCGCAGGATGCGCACGGTCTCGTTGGCGATGGCGATCTGCGCTTCGTCCGTAGAAGCGCCGATGTGAGGAGTCGCGTAGACCAAGCCGCTGGTCAAAATCGGATGGGAGTACTCCCCCTCGCGAGTATCCGGTTCGTTGGGCAAGACGTCGAGCCCGACGCGCAGTCCCTTTTTCGGGATCGCCTCGAGCAGCGCGTCGTAATCGACGAGCTCGGGGCGTGCCGTGTTCACGAACATCGCTCGCTCTTGCAAGGCGTCGATCACTTTGCGGTCGACGATCCCGCGTGTGCGCTCGCCGAGTTCGAGATGCACGCTGAAGATGTCGACGGAACGCGCCAATTCTTCCGGACTCGCAGCGCGTGTGACGCCCAGCTCCGCCGCCTTCGATGCCGACAGCGAGCGCGCCCAAGCGTGCGGCTGCATGCCGTAGGCCTGCGCGAGCTTGATCACCGCGCGGCCCACGTGACCGGTGCCCAGGATGCCGATTTTTCGCCCGTTCAAGCCGACGGCGCGGGCAAACTCGTGCTTCGCCCACTTACCGCTGCGCAGGCTGGCGACGCCGTCCGGCACTCGACGGTCGAGGCAACCGATGAGCGTCAGCGTGAGCTCGGCCACCGCCGATGCGTTCTTGCCCGGGCAGTTGGCGACGTAAATGCCGCGCTCACTAGCGGTAGACACGTCGATGTTGCTGACGCCTGCCCCGGCGCGGATGATGAGATTCAGCGCTTTACCAGCGTCGATCGCGGCCTTGTTCACGACCGTGCCGCGGACGATCAGCACATTCACGCCGTCGAGCACGTTGACCAGCTCTTCGCCGTCGAGGTCAGGGTCGTAAATGACCTCCACACCCAAAGTTCGCATTTCGTCGAGGCTCGACTCGGAAAGCCGATCCGCTGCTAGGACTCTCATCTTTCGGGCCTTCTATCACGAGCCCCCGGCGGATTTTCCCAACGCGTGACGACGGCCGGCGATTTCCAAGAAAATTCCGCCGTTTTCAGCCGCGACCAGCCAAGGCCCGAGCGAGATTTGCGCGGTCCGCGAGAAGCGGGCGCGAAATCGGCCATTTTTGACGGTGGTGTACAGCGCTCCCTGCGGGCCGAGCACGAGACTAGCCGGATCCAGCGGACTTTCACTGCCATCCGAAAGCAGGAGTTCCAGCCGCCCCGCCTGCTCGCGCAGCCCGAGCACGAAAAATGGCACGTCGACCACCCGGAAGTAGCTCCAATCGTAGCCGTTGTTCAGAATGAAGCGGCCGTCGTCCGGGTGCAGGTCGATCCACGACGCAAATGCGCGGGCCATGCCGGGGTGCTCGACCAGCGCCCCGTCGTGATGAAACCGCCCTTCCGCGTCGAGCTCGATCGAACTCTCGCGCGAGCGGCCCTCGGGAGCCGGAAAGCGAAAGAACTCGGGATGATCGGCGGGGCGCATCGCGGGCTGATTGTAGCGCCGTTCAAGCTGCGGGCGACCGCCGAGGCAACAATGCTCGCAGGGTTGCGTAGCTGCCGAAGCAGAGCAACACGTCGCCCGCGCGCAACACGTCCGACCCGCGCGGGTTCGGCATCACCGACGCTTCACGCGTGATGCTCAGGACTTGTACCTCGCGGTCACGGAACGAAAGCTCGGCCAGAGTGCGATCTTCGAACTCCGAGCCGGTGGGCACACGGAATTCGACCACGCCGTAGCCGCTCTTCAACGTCAAGCGCTGGCGTAGATCGAGATCGGGAAATGCCACCCGCTGCTCGAGCTGCTCGACGATGGCCGAAGCCACGTCTACACCCGTCGCGGCCTCGATGCCCTCGAGTCCGGGGGAAGAATTCACCTCGAGGACTTGCGGACCGTCCGGGCCCTCGAGCATGTCCACACCCGCGACGTGCAGGCCCATCACCTGCGCGGCCACGATCGCGGTGCGTTCGAAGGCGGGATCGATGTCGATCTTCGTCGCGCGCCCGCCACGGTGCAAATTGGCTCGAAACTCGTCCGCGGCCGCCTGCCGGCTGATGGCCGCGACGACGCGATCACCGACCACCAATGCGCGAATGTCTCGCCCGCGACTCTCGCTCACGAAACGCTGGATCACCACGTCTTGGCGCGTACTGTGCAAGGTTTCGATGATGGCTTCTGCCATCTTGGTCGTATCCGCCAGGATCACGCCGATGCCCTGCGCGCCTTCGAGCAACTTGATCACGACCGGCGCGCCGCCCACGGCTTCGATCGCTTGCGTCAGGTTGCCGCGATCCCGCGCGAAGGCAGTGGGGGGGATGCCGACCTCGTGTCGACTCAAAATTTGCGCCCCCCGTAGTTTATCGCGTGCAGAGCTGATGGCATACGACGAGTTCAACGAGAAGACGCCCATCTGCTCGAACTGACGCACCACCGCGGTGCCGAACGCGCTGATTGAAGCGCCGATGCGGGGAATCACCGCGTCGTAGCGGGATAGCTTCCGGTTACGGAAAAACAAGGCAGGCCGGCCGGACTCGACGAGCAGGCTGAAGCGCAGGGTGTGGAGCACCTTCACGCGGTGCCCTCGCTTCGCGCACGCCTCGCGCAAGCGGCGCGTGCTGTATGCCTGGGAATTGCACGACAAAATCGCGATGCGGAGGGTCATGTGCGCGACCTTTCTCGACTGCGTTTGGCGGACGCCGTCGTCGATTTTCCGACCGCTACGCCTTTGGGGGCAGCAGATTTGCGATTGCTCGGCGCGTGCAACAGGTAGCGGCGACTGGGATCGACCAGGAAGGCGTGCGCCAGCGCGCTGCGGCCGATCAACATGCGAAATATCATGCGGCCGCGATCCACCAGGCTGAGTTCGATTTCCCGTTCGACGGGCCCGATGCGAACCTTGACGGCCACGAAGATGCGCACCGTGAGTTCACCGCTCGACGGCCGCACTTGGCCGCGTCGAGCGATACGGGCCTCGACCGTAACACGCCGCTCGCTCTCGCTTCGGCTGAGGCGCACGTCGAAGCGCACCCGATCCGCGCCCAGTTCGCGAATGTTCTCCACGTGGAGAGCGCTGCTGCGCGCGCCGGTGTCGATCTTTGCCCGAAGACGCCGGATGCGCCACGCGGGGATGTCGACGTATTCGGTTACGCCGATCACCAGCGGTTCGGCTGCGCTACGGGTCACGCGCTCCCACGCTACTACAGGCCGAAGCGTCGAAGCCAAGCCTGTCGTAAAAGTCGACTAAAGCGCCTCACTCGAAAATTGTGTGCGAGTTTGACCGCCCCGGGTTTAATAAAAACGAACACCCGCCCATGCCCGACGAATTTCCCACCCTCGAGGCCGTCGCCGCGCTCGGCGTCTTGGCGCTGCTGATCCGAACGCTACTCGTCGCCAGTGAAATGCGAAGCGTGCCCCAGCTGGCGGAGAAATTGGTCGAAGCGTTGGGGGTAGAAGATCGTAGCCGCGCGCTGGCCGCTTGCAATGCACCGGCGGCCCCCGCCCTGGCCCGGTCCGCTCGTGACCTGATCGCGCTGGTCGGCGACCCGCCCTATGGGACAGACGCCATCCTCGAGCTGGAACGCGAGCAGGCCGAGCTCGAGCAAGAGCTCGCGCGACGCGGCGAGAGCGGGCGCGCCCGGGACTTGATCGTGCTGGCGGTGTTGATCGGTGCGATGGCCTTCGCCGTGCTGTCGAACCTGCTGGTCAGCAGCTGGTTTCACGGCCTGGCCGCGATCGCCTCACTGCTCGTGATCGTCGGCTATGTGATGCGTAGCCGCCTCCGCAGCATCGAACGCGCCGAGCTCGGCCGTATCGGGGACGCACTGAGACGCATGTTGCAGGCTTCGCCCAGCGTACCCAGTGCGCGCCGCAGCCTGCATTCCATCGAAGGAGGCTGTACGGTCTGTGGCCAGACCGTCTTCTTGGTCGCCCGCGACGCTGCGCTGGGTGCCTCGTTGCCCATCCTCGGCATCCATGAGCTGCGAATCTGCAAAAATTGTGGGTTCGTCAGCGGTCAGGCCGAAGACTCGGAGGCGTTGGCAGCAGGCGCGCTCCAAGAGCTGAGCGTGCCCTTGGAGCTCGAAGACGAAGCCAGTTCGGACGACACCGAGCACGATGGTTGAGCGTATCGCTCCGCTCTTTTCTTGCATTCCCGGGACTTACGAGACACGTTCCGCAAGCAATGGATAGCTCTGGCACGCACGACGCCAATCGCGCCTATTACGACGCCTTTTCGGCGGGCTATGAAGATCACCGCGGGGACAACGACCCCGGTGGCTACCACGACCTCTTGGACGAGCTCGAGTCGGAATACGTCAAGCGCTATGGCGCGGGGCGTGACGTCTTGGAGGTCGGCTGCGGCACGGGACTCGTGCTGTCCCGCATCGGCAAGTTCGCGCGCACGGCGCGGGGCGTGGACCTTTCGCCCGGCATGCTCGAGAAAGCTCGCGCCCGTGGCCTCGACGTGGTGGTCGGCTCTGCCACCGCTCTGCCCTTCGAGGACAACCAGTTCGACGTCACCTGCTCGTTCAAAGTGCTGGCTCATATCCCGGAGATCGAGCTCGCCCTGCAAGAGATGGTGCGCGTGACCCGCCCCGGCGGAATCGTGCTGGCAGAGTTCTACAACCCGTACAGCTTGCGCGCCCTGCTCAAGCGCTTCGGGCCCGCCGGACGAATCGCCGCAAGCGCCAACGAGAGCCACGTTTATACTCGCTTCGACTCCCCTTTCGGTTTGCGCAAACTGCTGCCCAAGGGCACGCTGCTGATTGGCGCGCGGGGCGTTCGAATCGTCACTCCGACCGCCAAAGTGATGAAGACCGCGCTCGGCCGGCTGATCTTCCGTGCCGCAGAGCGCGCCCTGTGTGATTCGCCGTTGCGCATATTCGCCGGCTTCTACGTCGCCGCGATCGAAAAGCGCAGCTGAGGCCAGCCAGGCCTGGTGCCGGTTAGAACCGTCCACTCACCCCGAGCACTGCGCCACCCGCTACCGGCACCGCGGTCGGCACGACGCGCAGAAACGACGTCTGAGGTCGGAGTTCCGGCGGGAGATCGCGCTTTCGAACCTGACGCCGCTCGGGTACGAACGAAAGCTGTGCCTCGAGGACGCCCAAGACCGATACCCCGAGCCAGGCATAAGATGAGTACTGGAGCGCGCTCACCCAGTCGCGAATTCGGCTATTGTTGCTGGGGTCGGGGTTGTCGACTCGGCTGGTCGCCAGTGCCAAGTGCGTCTCGACGCCAAGAGCGGTCAGGGTGCTCGCCGCCAGCAAGACTTCGCTGGTGAGGAAGACGAAGCCGAGTGGCTTGTTCTGGTTTTGAAACTGGCCGACACCGAAAGGCACGAGCGCAATCCAGCGCGTTCGCGGGGTGACGAGGGTCTCTTGTTGAGCCAGGCGCTCGAGCCCCGCAACGCGCGCGCGTTCTTTCCTTGCTCTCGCCTCTTGTTGAGCGGCTACCTCTTGTGCGCGCTTCACGCGCTCGTCTTCGGCCTTGCGAATCACGTCGAACATCGTTTCACGCACGCGCAAGAAGCGATCGATGACTTGTGGCGGAAAGACCAGGCTATCCGGCGGTTTCATCTGTGGGTTCTGGCGAATGGCCGCGCGCAGCGGTTCATCCGCCAACTGATTTTGACCGCTGCCGATCAGACACGCGGCGTGATAGATGCGTGCGCTTTCGACCACGTCGAGGTCGTGCAAGGGGTGCGGGCTATCGCTACTCAAGAGTCGATTCAACGAGTTGGCGCATTCCCCGTACTTACCGGCTTCGTACAGGCTGACGACGCGCGCTAGCTCGGCAGTGTCGTTCAACCGCGGCGCTTCGGAGATGACAGGTCCGTGAGGGGCGGCCTGCGCGCGGAGCGGCGGCGCGATCAGCACTGTCCCCAACACAGCTAGGCTCATACGGAAGCGTGACAAACTCATCCAGGACCCCCCAGGCCGGGAGGTTATGGCCCAGGGATAGTGAAGAGTCGTCCGGGGCTGAGCGTCAGGTCAAATTCTTTCGGGGGCAGACCGCTGGTTATCGGGGATAGAAGCGTGCAATGCGCATGCAACGACGCCATTGCCATGCGGATTTTTTGCTGGCCGGGAACGTTGAACGAGCCGAGCTCCCCACAACTGGCGGTCGTCCCTGGCTGGCCTTGGAACTCGATCAGTGCCGGCTTGAACTCGATCGTCCCCCGTACGGTCTGTACCTCGGCCGGGTCGCTCGGCCTGACCACGTTCACGGTCATGGTTTGGGGGGCCACACAGCATTCTTCGTTCGGCGGGACGAATTCGAATGTATGCGGCCCGACTGTCAGCTGATGCGGCGGTCCGAACCAGACGATCTCTTGCCCGTCGACCTTGACCGTCGCGTTCTTGGGACCGTCGACCAACACACGCACCGTGGCCAGCTCCGGCGTGGCAGCCGAGGGCGTCTGGCGTGGTTGCAAGTGCCCCGCTCGACGCGCGACTTCTGTCGCCAAGCGCCGGGGTTCGGCACTGCCCGACGCTGCAGCGGGCGGCACCCCGATGCTCGGTGCCGGCGCTCGTGAGCCCACGCTGGGCGACGATTCGGCGGCATTGGCGGTGGTCCTCGGCGGCGGCCGCGAGTGCAGCCAAGCGGCGATCGCCGAGATCACGGCGAGTGCGCTCGCGATCAACAAAAGCCCGGCCGCTCCGCGCGTCAGTACGCGGCGCACCCGTTCACCTTGAGCGATCTGGGCGACCTGTCGCAGGAGTTCCATGTCGTCGGGTCGAAATGCCAGCGCCCGGTTGAATGATGCGGCGGCGCCAACGAAGTCTTTCGCCGCGCGCGCGCTGCTCGCGCGCTTACACAACTCGGACACCAAGCGCGGCTCGTACTCTTTTTCGTACGCCGCGCTGTCACGCAGAAATGCCCAGATTTCGCGGCGCAGATCCGTGAACCCCAATTGGGCGAGTTCACCCTTGAGCGCCTCAGCCAAGGCCCCCGCGCTCTGATAGCGGTCGGCGGCGTCACGCGCCAAAGCTCGGGCGACGATCCGAGCCAGGCCCACGCCGACGGTCGGCCGAGCGCGATCGGCCGGGGTGAACGAACCGTCCAGCACCCGACGCAGAACCTGGGCCGGATTCTTGCCATCGAAAGGGAGCGCGCCGACCAGCGCTTCGTACAGCAATACGCCCAGACCGAAGACGTCCGCGCTAGCGCTCACGTCCCCGCCCTCGATTTGCTCGGGCGCCATGTGCGCAGGAGAACCGAGCACTTGACCCGTGGAGGTGACCCCCTGCACGTCCAGCAATTTGGCGATGCCGAAATCGGTAATCTTCACGCGCGCGACACCGGGCGCTTCCGCCTCCGACTGACCTTCGGTCGGCATTTCGAGAAGCACGTTCTCCGGCTTCATGTCGCGGTGAATCACGCCCAAGCCGTGCGCGTGTTCCAAGGCAGAGGCGATTTCGACCGCGATCGCGGCCGCAACCTCGGCGGGCAGGTAGCCTTGTTGCGCGATCAACTGGCGCAGGGTGGTGCCGCGCACCAACTCTTGCACCAGGTAGCGCTCCGGTTCATCGGCGTCGGAGACGTCGTAAACCTCCACGATGTTCGGGTGTTTGACTTTGGCGACGGCGCGCGCCTCACTGACGAAGCGCGCGGCGACCTCTTTGTTTTCACGCAGGTGATGGTGGATCACCTTGACCGCAACCTCACGACCGAGACGCCGATCGCGAGCGCGGTACACGGTGGCCATGCCGCCGTGACCAATTTCCGCGATGAGCTCGTATTTTTCGAGCTCGGGGCTACGCCCGGAGAGCGCTGTTAACAGGGCACCCTCCGTCGCGCCTCATGATTCACGGAAGCTGCTCCACGCGAACCGCGTTCGTTGCGCCGCGCACGCCGACGCGAGCGCCGTAGACCATGACGTAGCGCTCACCAGACTTGACCAAGCCATTGTCGGCCAAGATTTGACTGGTGTTCTGCACCTGCTCTTCGAGGTTTGGCGCGGCGCTGACCAGCGTCCGGGGCGACACACCCCAGTACAACGCCAAACGACGCAGAGTGCGATCGTCGGTCGAGAAAGCCAAGATGGGCGCACTCGGCCGGGCTTTGGAGACGAGCCGGGCGGTCAGGCCCGATTCCGTCAAAGTGACGATCAACTTGGCCCCGACCTCACGAGCGATGGCGCAGGCAGCGTGCGCGATCGAATCCGGCGTGGTGTGGTCCGGCTCCGACGCGGCCGGCGCGAAGAAGCGGCTGCCTTCGGCTTGGCGAATGATGCGATCCATCATGCGCACCGCTTGGATGGGGAATTTGCCGCTCGCGCTTTCGGCCGACAGCATGACGGCGTCCGCGTTGCCGAACACCGCGTGCGCGACGTCACTCGCTTCAGCGCGCGTGGGCCGCGGCGAATCCACCATCGACTGCAGCATTTCCGTAGCCACGATCACGGGTTTACGATGAATGCGACAGGTGCCGATGATTTGCTTTTGAATTACCGGCACTGTCTCCGGCGGAAGCTCGACACCCAAATCACCACGAGCGACCATGGCGGCGTCGGCGGCGCGCACGATCGAATCCAGGCGCTCGACCGCCGAGGGCGTCTCGATCTTGGCGATGATCGGCGTGGGGCGGCCCTTACGCTCGCAGATTTCCCGGAGTTCCTGAATCTCCTCGGCGCGTCGCACGAACGAGAGCGCGATGTAGTCCACCCCGAGCTCCAGTCCGAAATCCAAGTCGTTCTTGTCCTTCTCGGTCAGCGCGGCGAGGCGCAGGCCCGAAGAAGGCAGATTCACTCCCATGCGCGGCCGCATCGGACCGCCGTGCTCGACACGACACTCGACGCGATCACCGCGAATTGCCAGAACGCGCAGTTCGACCTGACCGTCCGAGAGCAAGATGCGGTCATCGACGCGCACGTCGTCTTTCAGCGGCGGGTAGTCGATGGAGATCGTGCGATCGTCCCCCGTATCACCCGCGATCAGATCGACGGTGTCGCCGTTGTTGAGTACGGCGGGGCCAATCTTTCCGGTTCGGATTTTGGGACCGCAAAGATCTTGGAGCAATGCCACGGGCTTGCCGAGCGCGAGGCTCTCCGCGCGGACCATCTCCACCATGTGAGCGTGATCGGCGTGCGTGCCGTGTGAGAAGTTCAGCCGCGCGACATCCATACCTGCCTCGATTAGGCCTCGAATGGCATCGCGGCTATTGACGGCGGGTCCGAGGGTACAAACGATTTTTGCGCGGC
>Ga0302322_100005884_pt1 | contig 10806 bp, 9 predicted proteins | sample Fen_T0_2_FD_203757 | JGI IMG/M metagenome (GOLD analysis project Ga0302322, IMG submission 203757) | Peat permafrost microbial communities from Stordalen Mire near Abisko, Sweden - Fen_T0_2 | ecosystem: Environmental > Terrestrial > Soil > Wetlands > Permafrost | place: Sweden: Abisko... | reverse complement strand
GCTCGAGATCGGCGCCGAGGTGAAGGGGAAGAAGAAGTAACCATGCCCTTCGTGCTCTCCACCATGGTGGCCCAGACGGTCGTCTTCTGGATCATCGCCGTCGCCATGGTCGCCGCCGCCATCGGCGTCGTCCGTTCGCAGAACGTCGTGCACGCCGCGCTGTACCTCGTGGTCGTGCTCGCCGGCGCAGCCGCGCAGTACATCCTGCTCGTGGCCGAGTTCGTTGCCTGGGTGCAGGTGCTGATCTACATCGGCGCCATCGTCATCCTCTTCCTCTTCGGCATCATGCTCACGCGTGCGCCGATGAGGCCCGACGGCCCGCTCGACAACGATCAGCGCTTCGCGGCCGGGGTCGTCTCGCTGTTCCTCTTCGGCGTGCTCACCGCACTCCTGGTCGACGCCTACGGCGATGCGCCGCAGATCCACCCGAAGGCGTCGATGGTGCTGAAGGGCAGTCCGACCGCCATCGCCTCGTCGATGTTCCGCAACTACCTCGTGCCCTTCGAAGTCGTCTCGATGCTCCTCCTGGCCGCGCTCGTCGGCGCCGTCGTGATCGCGCGGAGGGACTGAGCGGCCGTGACCCTCAACAACTTCCTCATCCTCAGCGCGTTCCTGTTCTGCACCGGCCTCTACGGAACGCTGGCGCGACGAAACGCCGTGCTCGTGCTCATGAGCATCGAGCTGATGCTGAACGCGGTGAACCTCAACCTGGTGGCCTTCTCGGCGTTCCGCGAGAACGTCACCGGCCAGGTCTTCTCGCTGTTCATCATCACGATCGCCGCCGCCGAGGTCGGTGTCGGCCTCGCGATCGTGCTGCTCATCTACCGGAACTCTCGCAGCGTCGACCTTGACCAGGCCGACCAGTTGAAGGGCTGATCTCGACGTGTTGGACAACGCCTGGATCATCCCCGCGATCCCCGCGGTCTCGTTCTTCCTGATCCTCTTCTTCGGGAAGCGCATCCCCACGAAGGGTGCGGCCATCGGCATCACCGCGCTCGGCACCTCGTTCGTGCTGTCGTGCGTCGCGGTCTACCAGTGGATCGACCGCGTGGAATCGGCGACGGGCGGCAAGTCGTCGGGCCTCGCCGCGTTCGGGCGCAGCCTGGTCACCCACGGCGCCGAGACGAAGCCGGTGGTCGAGCCGGTGTTGCACCACGTCACCTGGTGGTCGAACGCCGGCATCGACTTCGGCGTCGGCATCCGCATGGACGGCCTCGCGGTGATGATGCTCTTCGTCGTCACCCTGATCTCGTTGCTCGTGCACATCTACAGCACGGCGTACTTGCACAACGACATCCGCTACACGCACTACTACGCGATGCTGAGCCTGTTCTCGGCCGCGATGCTCACGCTCGTCGTCGCCGACAACACCCTGCAGCTCATGGTCGGGTGGGAGGGCGTCGGCCTCTGTTCGTTCGCCCTGATCGGCCACTGGTGGGAGGAGGGCGCCAACAGCAAGGCCGCACTCAAGGCGTTCATGACCACCCGTACCGGCGACATCGGCCTGCTCATCGGTGTGTCGGTGCTCTTCTGGGCGGCGCGCAGCTTCGACATCGGCAAGATCAACGCCTACTCGCTCAGCCCCCGTGCCGACCACGGCATGCTGCTGGTCGCGGCTTCGTGCCTGATGCTCGCCATCATCGGCAAGAGCGGCCAGTTCCCCCTCCACACCTGGCTCCCCGACGCCATGGCCGGTCCCACGCCGGTGTCCGCGCTCATCCACGCGGCCACCATGGTCGTCGCCGGCGTGTACCTCGGCGCCCGCCTCTACCCGGTGTTCTGGAACGGGTTCTCGATCGGCAACGGCGGCGTCAACTTCATGGTGCTGATCGGCGGCATCACGATCATCATCGGCGCCCTGCTCGCGTTCGTGCAGGACGACATCAAGAAGGTGCTCGCCTACTCCACCATCAGCCAGCTCGGCTACATGGTGATGGCGCTCGGCGCCGGCGCGTGGGTCGCCGCGGTGTTCCACCTCTTCACCCACGCGTTCTTCAAGGCCCTGCTCTTCCTCGGCGCCGGTTCGGTGAGCCACTCCGGTTCTCACCACTCCTTCGACATGAAGAAGGACATGGGCGGTCTGCGGAAGTTCATGCCGATCACGTTCTGGACGTTCATCGTCGGCACGCTTGCCCTCGCCGGCATCTTCCCGTTCGCCGGCTTCTGGTCGAAGGACGAGATCCTGGTCACTGCGGGCCAATCGGGCTACGACTTCTTCCTGATCGTCGGTCTCGTCGGCGCGTTCCTCACCGCGGCGTACATGACCCGCTGCGTGTACCTCACCTTCTTCGGTGAGTACCGCGGCCACGGCCACCCGCACGAGTCGGAGCCGGTGATCACGGTCCCGCTGATCATCCTCGCGGTGTTCGCGGTGCTCGCCGGCTTCCTGAACGCCGCGGCGTTCCACATCGAGAAGTTCGCCACCTGGGTCGAGCCCCGGGTCGCGTTCCCCGAGCTCGTGCACCCGGCGTTCGATTACCCGAAGGCGGCCATCTCGCTGTCGATGGCGGCGATCGGCATCGGTGTCGCCGCGTTCTTCTTCTTCAAGCGGGAGAAGATGGGCAAGCTCAACGGGCTCACCGAGCGCAACAAGGTCGCGCACGCCGGGTACATGTTCCTGGTCAACAAGTACTACCTGGACGCGCTCTACGAGAACGTCATCGTCGCTTCGATCCGCGGCCCCATCGCGCGTGGTTGCTACTGGGTCAACCAGCACGTGGTCGACGCCGTGGTCAACGGCGCAGGCAAGGGCGCCAAGGCCACCGGGCAGTGGACCTACGACTACCTCGACCGCAAGGTCGTCGACGGCGCGGTCAACGGCACGGCCGAGGTCACCGCCGAGAGTGGCGGTCTCCTGCGTTACTTCCAGGCAGGACGCGTGCAGCGGTACGCGCTCTACATGTTCGCAGCGGTGGGGCTCCTCGCTCTGCTGCTCCTGATCGCAAACATCTGAGTCGAGGGGAATCACTTCGATGGACTGGTTCGACAGCTGGGCCCTGACGCTGGCGGTATTCCTTCCGCTGGTGGGCATGGCGATCGTGCTGCTGATCCCGAAGGCGGAGGAGGGGCTGATCAAGGTCGTTGCCCTTCTCACCACCCTCGTGACGGCGGCGGTCGGCATCGGCATCCTCGCCAACTTCAACCTCGACGACCGCCACCTCCAGTTCACTGCGAACGAGGAGTGGATCAAGGTCATCAACAGCCGGTACCACGTGGGCATCGACGGCATCTCGCTGCCGCTGATCCTGCTCTCGATGTTGGTCACGGTCTGCTGCGTGATCTACTCGTGGAACCACTTCCCCGAGCCGCACAACCCGAAGGCGTTCCTCGCCCTCATGCTCCTCCTCGAGACGGGCATGATCGGCACCTTTGTCGCACAGGACCTCATCCTGTTCTTCATCTTCTTCGAGATCGTGCTGCTGCCGATGTTCTTCATGATCGGCGTGTGGGGCGGTCCGAACCGCGAGTACGCGTCGATCAAGTTCTTCCTCTTCACGATGTTCGGCTCGGCGTTCATGCTGCTGAGCTTCCTGGCCATGTACTTCCTGTCGAAGGTGCACACCTTCGACATCGTGACGCTGTCGCACCTGCACGGCGCGGGGATCGTCCACGGCACGCAGCTGCTGGTCTTCGGCGGGATGTTCCTCGGCTTCGCCATCAAGGTGCCGATGTTCCCGTTCCACACCTGGCTCCCCGACGCCCACACCGAGGCACCCACGGTGGGTTCGGTGCTGCTGGCCGCGGTCATGCTGAAGCTCGGCACCTACGGCTTCATCCGCATCGCACTGCCGATGCTCCCCTCGGCCGCGCAGACGTGGGCGCCGTGGATCGGCCTGCTCGCGGTGATCGGCATCATCTACGGCGCACTGTGCTGTCTCGCCCAGCGCGACATGAAGCGACTGATCGCCTTCTCGTCGGTCGCCCACATGGGCTTCGTGATGCTCGGCATCGCGACCCTCACCGACTTCGGCATCAACGCCGCCGTGTTCGGCATGGTGGCGCACGGTCTCATCACCGGCATGCTCTTCTTCCTCGCCGGTTCGGTGCAGGAGCGCTACGGCACCCGTGAGATCAGCCGCCTCGGCGGCATCCTCACCCAGGCGCCGAAGCTCGGTTGGCTGCTCGGCTTCTCGGCGATGGCGTCACTCGGTCTGCCCGGCCTCGCCGGCTTCTGGGGTGAGTTCCCGGCGATCCTGTCGTCGTACCAGCCCAAGCTGCCGTTCGGTCTGTGGGACGGCTCGGCCGGCACCCTTGCCACCTATCGCACCTTCATGGTGATCTCGGCGGTCGGCACCGTGCTCGCCGCGGGCTACCTGCTGTGGATGTTCCAGCGGGTCGCGATGGGCACGCCGAAGCCCGAGTTCGAGAACGCCCACATCCACGACCTCCACACCGAGGAGTGGATCGCGTTCACGCCGCTGCTCCTCCTCATCGTGGCCCTGGGTATCTACCCGCAGCTCCTGTTCAAGATGACGGACCTGCCCGTCACCCAACTCGTCCACGAACTCAGTAGGGCTCTGGGGTGAACCCGCACGTCGACTTCCATGCGATCGCGCCGGAGATCGTTCTCACGGCGACGATCCTGATCGCGCTGCTGGTCGATCTGATCTGGCCCGAGCACTCGCGCGCGGTCGTGCCGCGCATCGCCTCGCTCGGTGTCCTGGGCGCGTTGATCCCGGTGATCACGCTGATCAACGACGGCGCGACGCGCTCGATGTTCGGCGGCGCGTTCGTGGTCGACAACTACGCGCTCGCGATGCAGGCGTTCTTCCTCGTCGTCACCTACGTCACCATCCTGCTCGCCACCGACTACATCGGCGAGGGCGACTACCACCAGGGCGAGTTCTGGGTGCTCATGCTCACCTCGGTGCTGGGCATGCTGGTGATGGCGTCGTCGCGCGACCTCATCTCCATCTTCGTCGCGCTCGAGACGATCACCATTCCCACGATCGTCCTCGCCGCGTGGCGCAAGCACGACAGCAAGTCGAACGAGGCGGCGATCAAGTACCTGATCATCGGCGTGCTCTCGTCGGCGATCATGCTCTACGGCATGTCGCTGGTCTACGGCGAGACCGGCTCCACGCTGCTGAGCAACATTCTCGTCTACGGCCGTTTCCACGAACTCACCCCGCTGTACGCGGTGGCGATCTTCTTCACCATCGGCGGCTTCGCCTTCAAGGTGAGCGCGGTGCCGTTCCACTTCTGGACGCCCGACACCTACCAGGGCGCGCCCACGCCGGTCACCGCGTTCCTGTCTGTCGCGTCGAAGGCCGGCGGTTTCGTCGGTCTGCTCATCCTCATCAGGTACGGCTTCTGGTTCTCGCACGAGGCATGGGAACCGGTGCTCTGGTTCCTCGCCGCGGCGTCGATCATCTACGGCAACCTGGTCGCCCTCAAGCAGACGAACATCGTGCGCCTGCTGGCCTACTCGTCGATCGCGCAGGGCGGTTTCATCCTCGTGCCCCTCGCCGTCGCCTACCAGGCCGGGGCGGTCTCGCTGCAGGCGGTGGTGATCTACCTCTGCATCTATGCGGCGATGAACCTGGGAGCCTTCGCCTGCGTGATCGCAGCCGCCCGCCGTTCCGGCTCCCGCGAGATCGACAGCTTCTCGGGGCTCGGCAAGACCGCACCGACCCTGGCGATCCCGCTGACGATCTTCATGTTCTCACTGGCCGGGCTCCCGCCGTTCGCGGGCTGGTTCGCCAAGTTCGTGATGTTCCGCGCGGTGCTCGAGGCGCAGACGCCGGCCGCGACGGTGCTCGGTGTGATCGCGGCGCTCGGCTCGGTCGTGGCGTTCTTCTACTACGCCACCGTCGCCCGCAAGATGTGGTTCCACGACCCCGTCGACGACACCGTGCGCGAGACCCGCACACCCCTCGGCCTCAACGTGGCCATCGGCCTGTGTACGGCCATCGTCATCATCGTGGGTGTCTACCCGCAGGTCTTCGCCCGCATCGGCGAGTGGGCCTTCCCCGGCTGACCCTTCCCGCCCCCCACCAGGTTGCGTCACCAAGGCCGGCCATGACCGGGTTTGGTGACGCAACGTCGGGTGAGAGGCAGTGGATTGCGTGAACGGAACGGCGGAACTCGAGCAGCGGCTGATCGAGCGGATCCATCGGGAAGGTCCGTTGCCCTTCGACGCGTTCGTGGAGGAGGCGCTCTACGGCGACGGTGGGTTCTTCTCCTCGGGCCACGGGGCCGGGCGCGCCGGCGCCGACTTCGTCACCAGTCCCGAGGTCGGACAGCTCTTCGGCGCCCTGGTGGCGCAGTACCTCGATCGAGTGTGGGACGACCTCGACCGCCCGGATCCGTTCGTCGTGATCGAGGCGGGCGCGGGGCGGGGGCGGCTCGCGGCCGACGTCCTCGCCGCCTCACCCCGGTGCGCGCCCGCGCTCCGCTACGTGCTGGTGGAGCGCTCGGAAGAGTTGCGAGCCGCCCAGCGCGAGCGGCTCACCGTCGAGCCGTTCGACGAGGCCCTCGGGCCGGGCGCCCCCGACCCCGACGATCCCGACGGGCCCGAACTCGTGGCGGTGATCGGCATCGGTCCGATCGTCACCGCCCTCGACGATCTGCCCGCGGTGCACGTGGTCGGAGTCGTGCTCGCCAACGAACTCCTCGACAACCTGCCCTTCCGGGTCGTGGAGCGGGCGCCCGGAGGCTGGCTCGAGGTGCGGGTGGCGCACGACGGTGCGCGCTTCGTCGAGACTGTCCTCCCCGCCGCCCAGCACCTGGCCGCCGAGGCCGACCTCGTCGCCGCGGGTGACGTGCCCCCGGGCACGCGCCTGCCGGTGCCCGATGCCGCCACGGCCTGGCTCCGGAATGCCGCGGCGCTGCTGCGGCAGGGTCGGGTCCTGCTCGTCGACTACGCGGCGAGCGGTGCGGAGCTCGCGACGCGCGGCCAGGCCGGCTGGCTGCGGACGTTCCGGGCCCACGAACGCGGCGGATCACCGCTCGATGCGCCGGGCACGCAGGACATCACCGTCGACGTGCCCGTGGAGTTCCTGGTCCATGCCGCAGCCCGCGCGGGCCTCGGTCTCCTCATCGACTGCACTCAAGCCGACTGGTTGCGCGACCAGGGCCTCGACGACCTCGTGGCCGCCGCACGCGAACAGTGGGACGCCCGTGCCCACGTCGCCGACCTCGAGGCCCTGCGTCACCGCAGCCGCGTGTCCGAGGGGACCGCGCTCACCGACCCCGCCGGCCTCGGCGCCCACCGCGTCCTGGAGTTCGGCCCCGGGTGACGCCCGCGCCCCCCGGGGTAGCCTGACCCGCGCACTGCTCACCACGGGGGAAACGGCGATGGCGGACACCGGCGACACGATCGAGTCACTGCTCGCGGAGGGGCGCACGTTCCCGCCATCCGACGCGTTCAAGCAGCAGGCGCTGGTGGTCGGCACCGACGTGTACGACGAGGCGGACACCGACTTCGAGGGCTTCTGGGCCCGCCAGGCCGACACGCTGCTCGACTGGTACGAGGACTGGCACACCATCCTCGAGTGGGACCTGCCCTTCGCGAAATGGTTCGTGGGCGGCAAGCTCAACGTCTCCTACAACTGCCTCGACCGTCACGTGGAGGCCGGCCGCGGCGACAAGGTCGCGTACTACTGGGAGGGTGAGCCCGGCGACACGCGGGTCATCACCTACTCCGAGTTGCTCGACGAAGTCTCCCGGCTCGCCAACGCCCTGAAATCGCTCGGCGTGGAGAAGGGCGACCGCGTCTGCATCTACATGGGCATGGTGCCGGAACTGCCGATGGCGCTGCTCGCGTGTGCGCGCATCGGCGCCGCGCACTCGGTCGTGTTCGGTGGCTTCTCCGCCGACTCGCTGCGCGACCGCATCCAGGACGCCGGCGCCAAGGCGCTCATCACCGGCGACGGCGCGTGGCGCCGCGGCAACGTCGTGCCGTTGAAGACCACCGCCGACCTCGCGGTCGCCGACTGCCCGACGATCGAGAGTGTGCTCGTCCTCCAGCGCACCGGCCAGGACGTCCCGATGACCGACGGGCGCGACGTGTGGTGGCACGACCTCGTTCCGGCCCAGTCGGCCGAGTGCGTGCCCGAGCGCATGGACTCCGAGGACCTGCTGTTCCTGCTCTACACGAGCGGCACCACGGCCAAGCCCAAGGGCATCATGCACACCACGGGCGGCTACCTCACGCAGGTTGCGTGGACGCACAAGCACGTGTTCGACCTGCACCCCGACGACGACATCTACTGGTGTGCGGCCGATGTCGGCTGGGTCACCGGCCATTCGTACATCGTGTACGGACCCCTTGCGAACGGCGCGACGAGCGTGCTCTACGAGGGCACCCCCGACTTCCCCGCGCAGGACCGCCTGTGGCAGATCATCGAGAAGTACGGCGTCACCATCCTCTACACCGCGCCCACCGCCATCCGCTCGTTCATGAAGTGGGGCGCGCAGTGGCCCGAGGGTCGTGACCTCTCGTCGCTGCGCCTGCTCGGCAGCGTCGGCGAACCGATCAACCCCGAAGCCTGGATCTGGTACTGGGAGCACATCGGCGGGGGGCGCTGCCCGATCGTCGACACCTGGTGGCAGACCGAGACCGGCGCCATCATGATCAGCCCGCTGCCCGGCGCCACCACGTTGAAGCCCGGCAGCGCGACGTTCCCGCTCCCCGGCATCGGGGCGGAGATCGTCAACGACGACGGCAACGCGGTCGACATCCCCGGCGGTGGCTACCTCGTGCTCACCCGTCCGTGGCCGTCGATGCTGCGCGGCATCTGGGGCGACCCACAGCGCTACCACGACACCTACTGGGGCCGGTTCGACGGCCGCTACTTCGCGGGTGACGGCGCCAAGCGCGATGACGACGGCTTCTTCTGGCTGCTCGGCCGCGTCGACGACGTCATGCTGGTCTCGGGGCACAACATCTCGACCGCCGAGGTCGAGCACGCGCTCGTCGGGCACCCCGCGGTCGCCGAGGCCGCGGTCGTCGGCGCCACCGACGCCACCACCGGACAGGCGATCAAGGCGTTCGTGATCCTGCGCACCGGCTTCGATCCGTCCGACGAGTTGGTCGGCGAACTGCGCGACCACGTGGGCAACCACATCGGTCCGATCGCGAAGCCGAAGACGATCCTCTTCACCGAGGACCTGCCCAAGACGCGCTCGGGCAAGATCATGCGCCGCTTGCTGCGTGACGTCGCCGAAGACAAGGCGCTCGGCGACACCACGACGCTCGCCGACCCGTCGGTCGTCGAGGGCATCAAGGCCCAGCACCTCGCTGCCGCGACCGAGGACGAATGACGACGTGACCCCGCCGAACGACCTCGCGGCGGTGCCGGAGCACTGGACCTGGCACAGCGGCCCGATCGAACCCGGCCCTGCGGTCGTCGTCGACATCGACGGCGTGCTCTCCGACGCGGCCGGGCGCCAGCACTACCTCGAGGCCCCGCGCCGCAACTGGAACATGTTCTTCGAGGCGTGCGGCGACGACCCGGTGATCGAGGAGGTCAAGGTGCTCCTCGACAATCTGGATCGCGACCTCCAGGTGGTGCTGCTCACCGCCCGTCCGGAGCGGGTGCACCACCTCACCGAAGCCTGGCTGCGCCGTTACCAGATCCGCTGGGACGTGCTCCTCATGCGCCCGTGGGGTGACTACGAGATGGCGCGCGACTTCAAGCAGGCATCGGTGTGGGAGCTGCGCGCGTACGGCTTCGAGTTGCGCTTCGCCATCGAGGACGACCGCCGCAACGTCGACATGTTCCGCATGGAAGGCGTGCCCTGCGTGTACTTCCATTCCGGCTATTACGACTGACCAATTGCACCTTCGGGGGGACCGAGCAATGAGCGAACAGCACCTGACCGATCTGCTGGGACTGCGCGGCAAGCCCGCGCTCGTCGTGGGAGGCGGGTACGGCATCGGGCGCGAGAGCGCGCTCATCCTGGCGCAGGCCGGCGCCGACGTCGCGGTCGCCGACCTCGACCTCGAACGCGCGAAGGGCGTGCAGGCGGAGATCGAAGCGCTCGGTGTGCGCTCCGCCGCGTTCTCGGGCGACGTCACCAAGCGCGAGGATTGCGAGGCCATCGTCAACGGCGCTGCCGATGTGCTGGGCGGCCTCGAGGTGCTGATCAACATGGTGGGTACCGCGGGCTGGTGCCCCGTCGTCGACATGACCGACGATGACTGGGAGCTCGACCTGCGCCGCAACCTCACGCAGCACTTCTACGTGTCCCGTGCCGCTGGCCGGATCATGATCGAGCAGGGTCGCGGCGGCCGCATCGCCGTCGTCGCGTCGGTCAGTGGTCTCTACGGCGCGCCGAACCACGCGTCGTACGGCGCGGCCAAGGCGGGCCTCATGGACCTGGTGCGCACGATGGCCCACGAGTGGGGCCAGTACGGGATCCGCATCAACGGCGTGGCCCCCGACATGATCAACACGCCGCGCATGGCCGCCACCCATGCCGCGCAGGGCATGGACCCCGACGCGAACGCCAAGGCCGACGGCGCACCGCTCGGCCGGGCCGGCCTGGCCGACGAGATCGCCAAGCCTCTCGTGTTCCTCGTCTCCGATATGGCGAGCTTCATGAGCGGCCAGACGCTGGTGGTCGACGGTGGCATGCGCGCCGCGTTCCCGCACTGGCGCGCGACCGAACAGATGCGCTGAGCCGGCGCGTCGCCCGCAGACAGAGCGCATAGCCTGCGCCGGTGATCCGACGGGCAATCGGCATCGTTGTCGCAGTCGGACTGCTGCTCGTCGCCGCGCCCGCAGCCCAGGCGACGACCGATTCGGCCGCCAAGGCGCCGAAGCAGTGGGACCCGCGTGTGCGCGAGTTCGTGCGCTT
>Ga0302322_100005882_pt1 | contig 10807 bp, 11 predicted proteins | sample Fen_T0_2_FD_203757 | JGI IMG/M metagenome (GOLD analysis project Ga0302322, IMG submission 203757) | Peat permafrost microbial communities from Stordalen Mire near Abisko, Sweden - Fen_T0_2 | ecosystem: Environmental > Terrestrial > Soil > Wetlands > Permafrost | place: Sweden: Abisko... | reverse complement strand
GCCTGCGCCACCTGCCATGTGCATGTGCGCTCGGGCGCCGAGTTTCTGGCGGCGGCTGACGATGAAGAAGAAGACCAGCTCGACGATGCCTGGGGGCTCGACGCGCAGTCGCGCCTGTCGTGCTGCGTCAAGGTCAAGGGTGCCAGCCTCGTGATCGAGCTGCCGCTTTACACGAAGAATCACGCGCGGGAGAAGTGAGGGCGCGGTCTGCGGGTCACACCGACCTGAAGGCAGGTATCGAGGAACACCCAGACTGGGGTTGACGCTGTCCCGCCAGCAGGACCAAGCGAGTTCGATTCGGGTAGCCGCACTTTCCCGCCCACTCGTGGGACGTTTGGCGTCAGGCCTCAAGTGGCGCCAGTGGTCAGCACGTTGTGCCAATGAAGCGGCACTATTTCGCCCCTTATCGGCGAATGGAACTTCAGGTCTTGAGCGAAGCTGCCGACATGAGGAGTAGCGGTGCACCTCGGTCCTTCGAGACCGTTGCGTTGCTCCTGCGAAACCACCATCAACGACCCTCAAACCCACGAGACCCTCATGAAAATCGTCCTTCAACCTCTCTTCCCGAAGATGATGGTCACGTTCGCTCTGGCGGCCGCCATAGCCGCCCCGGCACAAGCGGGCGAGCTTCCCGCCAACGTGGCATCGAAGGTCGAGGCAGTGACGAAGCAGCTTGTGCAGCTGGCGGCCGACCCGATGATCGTGTCCGCTGTGAAAGAGGCGAATGGCCGCGATGCTGGCGGCATGAACAACGGCAAGTGGTCCGACATTGCCGACACTGATCCCGCCGTCAAGGGCATCACCAGCAGCAAGGTCGGGGCGCAAATTACCAAGTGGGAAGCCGCGGACGACGCCATCAACAAGCTCGTTTTGCGTGATCAAAAGGGTAACGTGGTTGGAGCAAGCGCCAAGCCGCTGCTGTTCAACAACGCCAGCCGTCCGCAGTTCGCGAATGCGATGAAAGGTCAGCCGTGGGCCGCCGCAGAGGTCAAGTCCGACCCCACGACGCAGATTCAGAGCGTGCAAGTGGGCGTGCCGGTCATGGATGGAGGCAAGGCTATCGGCGTCTTGCACGCGGGCGTTACTGCCAAGTAAAAGACAAGGCCGGTGCGTTCCTCGAGCGCTCGTCGCGCCGTCATGGCCAGCCTCTGGCTAAAAGGAAAGAAGACAAGTGCTTAAGAACATGAAAGTGGGGAGCCGCATGGGTTTGGGCTTTGCGGCCGTGTTGGTGCTCCTGATGCTCATCAGCGCCATCTCGTTGGTAACGCTCAATTCGGTTCGAAGCCAGCTGGCCACTGTGGTTGGTGAAGATGCTGTTCGCCTGCGGCAGGCCATGGATATGCGCGACCTGGCCAGGTATCAGGCCCTGACGCTGCGTGACGTTGTGATGCAGGACGATCCAGCATTCAAGAAGAAGGAACTCGCGCTGATGAAGAAGGCGCGAACGGACTACGACAGCGTCGTGGCATCCTTGACGGCCAGTGCCACCGAGCCCGAAATCAAAGAGGGTCTCGAAGCCGCGGCCGCTGCCCTGACAAAGATCAAGGCGCCAATCGAGAAAGCACTCGATCGGTCGATGTCGGATGACGTACCTGGTGCCTCCGAAGTCGTCCGGGAGGAGGTGCGCCCGGCGCAGTTGGTGCACGTCGATGCGATCTCCCGCCTGGTGAGTGCCGTTGAAGATGCCTCCAGACACCGCTCAGCCGATGCCGAGCAGCGGTCCCAGAAAGCCTTCTGGCTCATCGTGGCCTTGGCGACTGCGGCGATATTGAGTGGCGCTGCAATCGCCTGGCTGATCCAACGCAGCATCACCAAGCCATTGGCTCGCGCCCTGGAACTTGCCGAGGCCGTCGCGGCTGGCGACTTGTCGCGCAACGTGACTGTCGATTCGACGGACGAGATCGGTCGTCTGTTGCAAGCACTGAGCACTGCAACGGGCAACCTCGGCCGGATGCTGCATGAAGTTCGCGGCAACGCCGAGAGCGTGTCCACAGCCAGTGCCGAGATTGCCCAGGGCAATGCCGACCTCAGCCAGCGCACCGAAGAACAAGCCTCCGCTTTACAGCAGACTGCCGCGACGATGGAACAACTGGGCTCCACCGTGCACAACAACGCCGAGAATGCCAAACAAGCCAATCAGCTTGCGCGCGGCGCTTCCGAAACGGCCGTCAGGGGCGGCGCGGTCGTGGGCAAGGTGGTGGATACCATGAAGGGGATCAGCGAGTCATCACGCAAGATCGCCGACATCATCGGCACGATCGATTCGATCGCCTTCCAGACCAACATTCTGGCCCTGAACGCTGCGGTGGAAGCCGCGCGAGCGGGCGAACAGGGCCGTGGATTTGCCGTGGTTGCCGCGGAAGTGCGGATCCTGGCACAGCGCAGCGCCGAGGCGGCAAAGGAGATCAAGAGCCTGATCGGCACATCGGTCGAACGCGTGGAGCAAGGCACTACGCTGGTCGACCAGGCAGGCGCCACAATGACCGAAGTGGTGGCCTCCATCAAGCGAGTGTCTGACATCGTTGCCGAAATCAGCGCCGCAAGCACCGAGCAAAGTTCGGGGATCCAGCAGGTGGGTGACGCTGTTGGCCAGATGGACCATGTGACCCAACAGAATGCCGCGCTTGTCGAAGAATCGGCTGCCGCAGCAGAAAGTTTGAAGGGGCAGGCTCAGCAACTGGTGCGTGCAGTCGCGGTATTTAAACTGGCCCAGGCCTAGGACCGAGACGGTCCGCGGCACGCTTGCGGAATGCACGATTCCGCTCAGAGAACCTGCTGATCCGAAGGATGGGGCGTTTAGCAAGCTGGTCGAAGATTTGCTGGCCGAGGCAGACGACGAAGAAGACCAGCTCGACGATGCCTGGGGGCTTGACGCGCAATCGCGCCTGTCGTGCTGCGTCAAGGTCAAGGGTGCCAGCCTCGTGACCGAGCTGCCGCTCTACACCAAGAACCACGCGCGCGAGAAGTGAGCGCGCGGCGCGGCACACCCTGTGTCGCCGGCTGACCAAGCTCAGAGGACGACGCTCCCCTGCTACCCGGCCGCGAGCATGGCGGCGGCCACCTGCACTTGGCCGTCGCCGGCGAGCTTGTCCAGCAGCCGCTGGACAGTGGGGTTTGAGCACAGCGTATGGCGGAACGCCTGAAACGCGGCGCTCACCTCGTCAGGCTGCTGCTGGAAGAGCGCCAGTAGGAAGGGGTCGGGCCGCTGGATGGCAATGCCAACCGTGGCCAGCTTCTTCACCCCGAAGTCCTTGACGTTCTTGGTCACCAAGCTCACGACTTGCACGCCGGGGTAGTACGCCTGCGTGAGCACGGCATGCGCGCACGCGGCGACGTGGGTGTCCTTGACCGAGCGCATCCCAAAGGCCACCGCCTGGAACTGGGCCTGCACGTCCGCCGTCGGGACCTCGGCCGCCGGCAGCGACCGACGCATGAGCGCCTCGTTCGCCTGGGCGGCCGCGTCATCGGGCTTGCGGCCGGTGGCCACCAGCGCGCGGCTCATCTCCTCGAGGATGAGCGGGCTCCAGTGCAGGTGGACGAGCCCCTGGTAGTCCAGGTTGATGAGAAAGCCGCGGTGGTGGCGCCGAAGAGGGTGTCGGCGTCTGCGACGACGGGGATGGCCACGGGACCAGGGCCTTGCTCAGCGCGAGAAGATTTCGTCGTCAAGTGACGCGCCCAACTGCGTGAGGGCCCGGCGCCGGCGCGTCTGCTCCTTCTTCTGCCACGCGAGCACCGAAGACCTGAGCACCCGGCGCTGGTTGCCCACCTGCTGGTGCAGCTCTACATCCCCCGCGTCGATGCGCGCGACCATGTACGGCCGCGAGACCCCTACCAGGTCGGCCGCTTCCTGGCTGCTCAGCACATGGTCGGCCGCCTCGGCCGCTGCCGCACGCTTGGGCCTGTAGGAGCGCTGCGCACGCATTGGCATCGTCACCTGGAAGGCCTTGACGAACTCGTGCCTGATGGCCCGCACCGCCGCGGGCGAGATGTTGTGCACGTGCTGGCGCACGATGTCCACCAGCGGGTTGACCTTGACGGACACGTTCAGGACGATGCCGGCCAGGGTCTTCACCGGCGCAGCCGCGGCCCTGCTTTTTGGCGCCGCCGGGGCCTTGGCCACTGCAGCCGCCGCCCCCTTGCGCTTCACTGACCGCGCGCCACCCTTCTTGGCCGCGGGAGGCAAGGGCTTGGCTGAAGAGGCTTTCTTGGTCATGGGCATGGTGGCTACAACTGTACCAGCGCACTTCTCGAAATACGCGAAACTGGCGAAACGACACAAGCGGGCGAGGACACCTGAAAAAATAGCACGCCGATGAGCAATGCCTTGGAATTCATCGCGGGAGGCTCAGGGTTCAGTTCGGGAAGCGCTCGACATGTGTCTCGCCCCGGCGGCCGGCGTAGGTGACGTGACGTCCGGCAATCCAGACCGTGTAGCCGATGCAACCCGCACGCTGCGAGAGAAGCTTGAACTCGGGGTACATCACCCGTCCCTGCTGCGCGCCCAGGATGGCCGCGCGCACCTTGTCGCCGTCGAAGGCTTCTGCAATCGCCTCTTGCGGCAGTTCAAACCCAAAGTCAAAGCTTGTGCCGTCGGGGAGGTAGTAGGTCGTACGGCCCGATCGGTAGTCGACGTGGTACGACTCGACCTGAACGCTCATCAGTTGCGCGATCACTTCGCCGAAGTGGATCTGGCCCTTGTTCGAGGCCTCGAAGGTGGCCTGAACAACGGCCCGGGTTTTCTCGTTCATGGTGGTTCCTGTTCTGGAATGAAGGTCCTGATCGGTCAGGCAGTGGGGATGTCTTTCAGCTGATGGTGTTGCACGAGGGCCTTCATGGTGGTCATCAAGACTTGGCGCTCCTGCGCATCGAGATGGCCGAAGAAGTGCTCGTCGTTGGCGTCGGCCATTGCAGCCAGCAGGGGCACCATGGCCTTTCCTGAGGGGGTCAGAGCGAGGGAGTGATCCCGAGAATTCCCGCTGGCGAACTGCCTCTGCGCGAGGCCCTTCTCCTCAAGTCGGGAGATCACCTTGGATGCAGCGCCCTTGGTCATGACCAGTGCCTGGATCAGTTCAGCGTGGCTGGTCTCGTCGCGTGCCCACAAGGTGCGCAGCGCCACCCATTCCGTCACGCTGACGCCCTTGGCTTCCAGCAGCTGCTGGAAGCGGATCGAAACATGGTTGGATACGAAGCGCAGCCAGAAGCCCAGATGGGCTTCCAGGGGCGACGGTAATGGCGTGCTCTTCTTGGTCCTCATGATGTTTCCTTGGAAACTCGATTCAGTTTAGTTTCCTCGGAAACTCGTGTCAACAGGCCGAGCCTTCGGTTTGTGGCGTAGTCGCAGCGACGGTTGATTCATGCTTGCGGTGGCAGGTCGCTGCGCCAGCGTTTGTGATTTCACAAGGGCGACCGCCGACCGCTCATGTCCAGGCCCTGGCCGCCATGACCGGCGGCTGTCTGGCCACGCAACTTGGCTGTCAGCAATCGGGCGGTCAGTTTGAGCAGCTGGCTGTCGCGGCCCGACACAGGGCCGTCGTTTTCTGAACTCATCAAGAAGCCAGGATGCAGTCGACGCAGCAACGCCGTCGAAGACAGAGCGCCGCACTCCCAGCGCAGGGCTCACCGGTTCGCGCACATGATGCGCACACCACCTCCCGTGCGCAACCCGTCCTTGCGTCGCGCGAAGTAACGCAGGTTGAGATCGTCCGGCGTGGCACTCTCTGCGGAACTGAAACCCAGCTCAAGCAGTTGCCCCTGCAACTGCGTGGGATCGAAGGTCGACAGCCATGGCTCACCGAGCGCGGCAATCTGCTGCCCGAGCACTTCATTGATCACGCGCTCGATCGGGTTCAGCATCGTCGGCGGGACGCGGTAGTCGAAGCACAAGCAGCTGCCCGCGACAAAGCCAGCCACCGTGCCGAGCGTCGCCAGCACCGCGTCGGCCGTCAGGTACATCGTCACGCCCATCCAGCTGACGCAGGCCGGCTGGTCGGCCCGAAACCCCGACTGCCGCAACGCGCCACCCAGATCGTCGCGCTCGAAGTCCACCGGCACAAAAGTCAGCGACGAGGGCACGTCGATCCGAGCCTCGGCCAACAGCTGCTGCTTCCAGCGCTGCGTGCCGGGATGGTCCACCTCGAACACCCGCAGGCGCTCATCGCGGTGCGGATTGCGATACGCAAAGGTGTCGAGGCCGGCTCCCAGCAAGACGTACTGGCGCACACCCGCCGCTACGCAGCGCGAGAGCTCACCCTCAACGAATCGGCTGCGCGCGACCAATGCGCCGCGAAGGCCCCGTGAGATCGGATCGTTCAGCACGAACGGATCGCCTCGCAGCGCGGCCTCCGTGGCCGCGCCCAGCAGAGGCAGCGCGATCGGATCCGGGAAGACCAGCGGCTCGTCGAGCAACTGGTGCACGGCGCGCAACGAGGCGACGGTCAGCGCCGAGCGGCTCGGCTTGCCCTGGCGAACGATGTTGGTTGGCAAGGTGGACATAGCAACCTCCTGTTGTCGTAGAGGCCCCATCGTCCACCCTCACGTTGCGTGAGGGTCAAGGGCCGCAGCCTGCTCCACGTAGCGCAGGGTCTGCAGCGTGAAGCCCTGTCCAGCCTGAATCATCGGTTCGTTCTCGTAGGCCGCGAGCAGCCGGGCGCGCAAGGTGGCGTCGTGTCGCACCATCCGGTCCAGCAAAGCGTGCCATTCGCGCGCCAGCTGTTGCGCTTGCGCGGAATGCGGTGGCACGCCATTGGCCATCAAGCGCTCGGCGCGCTCGTTGAGCGCGCGCCAGTCTGGATCCAGTGTCTTGTCCAGGCGCTGCCACTCGTCCGCACTGATGTACTTGGCAAGCACGGCCAGCCGCACCTGAACCGCCTGGTCGATGTAGTCCAGCAAGGCTCGGTCCATCCCGGTGGGCAACGGCAGGCTCGGCTGCTCGCGCAACATGCTGCCCCAGCGCTTCAGGAGCGCGACGTCGCCATTGGCCCAACGCGCCGACACGTCCATCCATCGCCGCGCCAGTGGCTGCAACTCGATCGAATCGGGCAGCACGCCGCGGTCCATCGCGTCGTGGATCGCCTGCAACAGGGGCGGCCACTCGGCCTGGCTGCGCTTCCACCGCTCGAAGATGAGTTTGAGTTCGGCAGCGCTGAAATACTGCTCGAAGGTGTTCATCATCGACAGGCTGGCGAGCCAGTCGGCGATCTCAGGCTGACCCCCGCCTGCGAGGATGAGCTGCATCACGCTCAGCCGATCACGCAAGGCCTGGGCCTGGACGATCTCCTGATCCAGCGTGCCGATCTGCTGCGCAAGGATGGCCGGTAGCGTGACAGCGCCGCCGTCAAGCAGCTGCGCCACCTCGCCAAGCGGCAGCCCCATGCGGCGCAGGGTCTGGATGCCATGCAGTCGCGCAACATCGTCACGGCTGTACAGCCGATAGCCGCTCTCTGAGCGCCCCGAGGGACGCAGCAGCCCGATGCTGTCGTAGTGATGCAACGCGCGCACGGTCAGACCGGTGCGCTTGGCCAGTTCACCGACTTTGAGGAGCATGTGAGGAGTATCCATCCACGACGCGACAGCGCATCCAGAGAGACAGAGGAACTCAGGTCTTGCGGCGCCGACGGAGCCCCTCTGCCATCGAGCACGCCTGCGAGAAGGTCTGCGCCTGCGCCACCTGCCATGTGCATGTGCGCTCGGGCGCGGAGTTTCTGGCCACGGCTGACGATGAAGAAGAAGACCAGCTCGACGATGCCTGGGGGCTCGACGCGCAGTCGCGCCTGTCGTGTTGCGTCAAGGTCGAGGGCGCCAGCCTTGTGGTCGAGCTGCCGCTGTACACCAAGAATCACGCGCGGGAGAAGTAAGGGCGCGGTGCAGGGGCGCTTTGTGTCGTCACACCGCTAGCTACAGGTCTGGAGACTGGTTGCCGGGGCAAGTCCTCTCGATTGAAGGGGTAGCCGTCACTGCAGGTGCTGAGCGATTCGCCGAAGCCAGGTGCGCACTTCGTTTGCTGGGTCCGAAGCGTTAAGTCGATCAGCGGTCATTCGATCAGCTGCTCCGCGATTGAGTCGGCGCTTGGCTTTGCTAATCTTCTTTTCGCGCTTGTCCTCGTCAAGGGACGCCCAAGCAATGGGTGAGCCCGAAGCGGAGTGAACCAGTTCAGCGACAAGGGCTGGCACATCGTCGAATGGCTGGATGTTTGGCGGCGCATACCCGAACTCTTCGCCTATTGCGTCGGGATGGATAAGGTTCTCCGCCTCTCGGCACGAAGTTGTGAATGCAATCGCGCCATCACCTCGTGCATTAACGCGCTCTGCTGACGCGTGATATTTGGGAAGCATTGGCGGCTCGTTGTCGCGATCCATTATGTGAACCTCAGGGATCGACAGACCCTGTAGTCGGTTGGTCCAAAGCTCGAGTGTTGACCCGCCCATTGGGATGTAAACGAGCCTTCCGGATTGCTCTTCCGCTCGGAGGTCGAGGATGTCAGGCTCTGTTGCCGACAACGCAACGGAGATTCGGCTCAAGAATTCGATGTCGTTCGGCCCTTCAACCCCGACAAAGAGTCGAACGTTGTGGTTCGGAAGGATGCCGAGTGTGTCGCGTAAGCGAGCAGAAGCGGTCTCGTCATTTGCAGCGACTGTACGTACACGTCCGTCCCCGACCTCGATAAACCGAATCTGCTGCTGATTAATCTTGCGCGCGAGAAGTGGATTGTGCGTTGTGACAATCACTTGCATGGAAGGTGACTGAGAGAGGTCTTGAAGGGCCTCCAGAAGAAGCAACTGATTGTTCGGGTGTTGAGACGTCTCCGGCTCCTCTATCGCAAGAATCACGTCTGGAGCTCCGCGCTCGCCGGAAAGTTGCTCTGCTTTAGCGCGGAAGAAGTTGATTAGAAAGAGGCGCCGGACGCCGCTTCCACGCTTGTTCAGAGGCACCTGATCTTCGGCTGTGAGTGAAACAGAGAACACCTTCGACCAATTGAGTGAAGAGAAGATCGGATTGAGCTCGCTTGCCAGGCCAGGGTCCATCTCGCGGATCTTGTCGATCGTTGCCCTCGTCACCGATTCAACCTGTTGTTTGACGTGGTTACCTATGGCGTCCAGTTGAGCTTGCTGGCCCGCGAGTGCTTCTCGGATGGCGAACTTCAAAGGGTCTTGCGCTTCAGCGTCTTGATCCGAGCTCGGCCGGTCGGCTCGAAATAGCTGGTAGAGAGGCAGGGAGTTTTGCAGCGGCTTCCAGATAGACGCTTTGACCTCAAGTTGTATCTCTTGAAGTGCCAGCGCCTCCTGAGGCACAGAGCCCCAGATTGCGTGTCGAATTGCCGACTTGACGGCTTGATTGACACCGTTGAGCTCGACCCCTAGATCCTGGGCTCTGCGGCGCAACTGAGCAATGGTGAGCGAGAAGAGATCATTGAACCGATCTGCGGATGGGTGCAGCGCGGTTACGAAAACCTCTTCGCACTTTGGCGAAGCACCAGAGAAGCGCTTCGTGATCTCAAGTAGTCCTGCTGAGTTAAGCAGGTACTCGTCCGACGGGGAGATGGTTGCATCTGAGTCAACAATGAGAACCTTTTGAAGGTCGCGAAACACGCAGGTGATTTCAATAGGTGCGGCGTTGCCAGCACCAATTGATCGATCCTCGCCATCTAACTTCTCAAGATTGAAGAACGCGTCTAACGCTTCAAGCACTGTGGACTTTCCTGCGTCGTTCTTGGCGATGATGCATGTCAGCGCATCGAAATCCACAGAGAATTCTGCGCGGTAGCAACGAAAGTTTTGAAGTCGGACTTGAGCGAGTTTCATCCTGACAGGCCTCCGGTGGTTCTTTTGTCACGGCTAACGTGATGTGGACGTCGCACTCACGAGCTGCGTATTGCCACAAATGGCTGCATACAGCCGTCCGTGGATAGATATGTATTGCATATGCTGTAACCCGTAGAGGGCTGAGAGAGTGATGGTCAGGTCTTGCGACACAACATTTCGCTGCACCGCGGCGCGTCGTTGCTCGATTGCAAGAGCTGACACTCATGACTGATGATTAGCGACGCCGGGTTCAGCCCTTTTCGGTAGGGTCATCACTTTTGAGTTCGGCGAACTTGGCCGCCATCGTGGGGTTAGCTCGGGTCAGCTTCTTGATCGTCACGTCCTGTGCCTTGTCGTTTGCGAGACGAAGGTTCCGATCGGTACCGAGCAGGGCTTCCTTCGTTTTCTGCAGGTGATCAATCGACTTGTCGATCTCTTCGATCGCTGTTTGGAATCGCTTCGAGGCGAGGTCGTAGTTCTTCGCGAATGCGGTCTTGAACGTTTCGAGTCCCGCTTCGAAATTCGTGATGTCGATGTTCTGAGCCCTCACGAGCGCCAGCTCCGACTTGTACTTCAGAGAGTTCATTGCTGCATTCCGCAGCAGCGTAATGATTGGAAGGAAGAACTGCGGTCGGACGATGTACATCTTCGGGTAGCGGTGGAACACATCAACAATTCCAGTGTTGTAAAGATCACTATCGGGCTCGAGCAGAGAGACCAAGACCGCGTACTCACACCCCTTCTCGCTGCGGTCCTTGTCGAGTTCCCTTAGGAAGTCCTCGTTCCTGTTCTTGGTCGAAGTGCGATCGCTCTCGTTCTTCATTTCGAACATGACCGAGACGATCTCAGTACCAGCCTCATCCGAATCGCGAAAGATGTAGTCCCCCTTGCTGCCAGTCCGCGCGTCGTTGTCCTTCTCGAAATATGCTCTCGGAAACGCCGTTGCTCGAATGCGGTTGAACTCGGTCTCGCAATGCTGCTCGAGGGTTTCGCCAACCATCTTGGTCGAT
>Ga0302322_100005879_pt1 | contig 10811 bp, 7 predicted proteins | sample Fen_T0_2_FD_203757 | JGI IMG/M metagenome (GOLD analysis project Ga0302322, IMG submission 203757) | Peat permafrost microbial communities from Stordalen Mire near Abisko, Sweden - Fen_T0_2 | ecosystem: Environmental > Terrestrial > Soil > Wetlands > Permafrost | place: Sweden: Abisko... | reverse complement strand
CTCCTTTGCGGGAGCCGCATTGTTGGTGGGCGGCCCCTCGACCTCGGCACCGGCGAACCCTTGGGGGTACGTGTTAATGTTCGGAGCCGCCATCGCCTGGGTGCTCTACCTCTTTGCCATGAAACCCCTCCAGACGAGATACCCGAATTTGGCGGTGACCACCTGGCAGATGATCCTGGGGGCGATCAGCTTCGCTCCTTTTGCCTGGGCCGAGGGGAGCGATTGGCGTTGGCCATCGGTCCTGGGGTGGGGGAATTTGGCCTTCCAGGGCGTGGTCTGTTCGGCGGCTTCATACCTGCTCTACAACTATGCTCTGAAAAAGCTCGGCATGCGGCCGGCGAGCCTCGCGGTGAACCTCATTCCTGTGATCACTGCGGTGGCGTCGTATTTCCTTCTGGGAGAAATTCTCGGTATTTGGCAGTGGGTGGGAGGTGTCCTGGTCCTGGGGGCGGTGGTCACTGTAGGGATCCGGGGACCAAAGGCAACGAAACCCGCACGATAGTCCCCTTCCCCAACCCGGGACTGGCGGCCTCGACGCTCCCCCCGTGGAGAATGACAATGCGATGGACGAGGGCCAGTCCCAGACCGCTCCCTGGGGAAGCCTCACTGTGTGACCGGGCAGATTCGGCCTTGTAGAACCGTTCGAACACCCGCCCCACTTCTCCAGGGGCCAGGCCGATTCCTGTGTCTTCAATCTCGACAGTCCACGGACCAGCACCGGTCAGCCGCACCGTGATCCGCCCACCGGCCGGGGTGAATTTGATCGCATTGTGGAGGAGGTTGGTCCAGACCTGGGTCCACAACTCCTCGTTGCCCATCCCTTCGACTTCGAAGAGGTCGGCTTCGATTTCTAGGTTCTTGGCCGCCCACTGGGGTTCCAACGCCACCAACACCCTTCGCAACTGAACATCGAAGCGAAACCAAATGGGTTCTGGAGGTCCCTCCCGGTCTTCGAGGGCATTGAGTTTCAACAAGGTGTCGGCGAGGCGACTGAGCCGCCGAGCCTCGGTTTCGATGATGCCTAAATACCGCTGGCGTTGCTCCTCTGGCAGATCCTGACCCCGCAGGGCCTGGGCGAAACCAAGGACCGACGTTAGGGGGGATTGGAACTCGTGGCTGACGTCGGAGACAAATTGGCGTCGAAGCTCCTCAATCCGTGCCAAGGATTCGGTCATGGCGTTGAGGTTGACCGCTAGTTGCTGAAAGGGTTGCTCTGGCCCGCCGCTGTGGACCTTGTCGAGGGGCACCTGGACGCTGAAATCGCCCCGACCGATCCGACCGACGGCCTCGTTCAGCAACCCGAACACGTCGACGTGGTGTCGCCGGAAAAGCCGACTGGCCAAGAAGGCACCTCCCATGGCCACCACGAGAGAAATCCACAGTTCAGCCACACCCCTCACCAGAGGGTGCCAGGCCGCGGCAAGGCCGAACGCCGTAAACAGCAGCACGACACCGACCCAGATCGCAGCGGTCGATGCGAAGATAATGACAATGGACCTGAGGAACAGCCAGAAGAATTTTCGGCGATTGGCGGCGGTCAAGAAACGACCTCGAACCGGTACCCCACCCCCCGGAGCGATACGATGCGGTACCCGTGGGACTCCTCGGGAAACCGCGTCCGGAGCCGGTTCATGTACACGTCCACAGTGCGGTCGCTCCCGAGAAAGTCGTCTCCCCAGACTGCGGCCAGCAATTGGTCGCGACTGAACAACCGACCCGGTGATCGGGCCAGAAACAAGAACAACTCGAACTCCTTGGCAGGAACTGTGTGCCTGACGCCCTGGGCCGTAATTGTGAAACTCTCGGGCTCAAGAAACAAGGATCCTGCAGAAATTGCCGTCGCCGGAGCGGAGGAAATCGGACCAGCTCGCTTCAAGAGAGCCTTGACCCGGGCCACGAGTTCAACGGGTTCGAAGGGCTTGGCCAAGTAATCGTCGGCTCCCGCGTCAAAACCCTGGAGTTTGTGGTGGAGCTCACCCAAAGCGGTGAGCATCAGAACGGGGACAGCCCCTTCCCGACGCAAGCGGCGGCAAACCTCCCGACCGTCGACCCCGGGCAAAAGGACGTCGAGGACGACCAAGTCGAACCGCTGGCGCGCCGCTTCCTCCAAGGCTCCGTGCCCCGTCGCTGCCGTCACCACCTCGTGGCCTGCCCGGGTCAGGAACAGGGTGACCAGCTCGAGGATATGGGCATCGTCGTCAACGACCAGCAACCGCGACATTGTCTTCCAGTGCAACCTTGTCTTCCAGTGTAGCCTTCCATCGCAGTTGCTGCTCGGCGAAGCTTCGGTAAAGCGCGTGAGACTCGATCAGTTCTTCGTGGCGTCCACTCCCCGTGAGCCGGCCCGACTCCAAGAACAGAATGCGATCCGCGCCGACCACGGTGCTCAGACGGTGAGCGATGATCAGCGTGGTCCTGCCGGACATCAGAGTCCCGAGCGCCTCTTGAACAGCCTTCTCGCTTCCGGCGTCCAGGCTTGCGGTAGCCTCATCGAGCATGAGAAGCACTGGATCTCGGAGCAGGGCCCGGGCGATGGCCAACCGCTGCCGCTGTCCACCTGAAAGCTTCACACCGCGCTCGCCGACCTCGGTGGCGTAGGCCTCCGGCAGGGCCTCGATGAAATCGGCGGCATTCGCGGACCGCGCCGCCTCGCGGATCTCTTCATCGGACACAGGGCGCTCGAGGCCGTAGGCGATGTTCTCGCGAACCGTACCAGCCAAAAGAGGACTGTCCTGGGGGACGTAGCCTATCAGCGAACGCCAGGCTGGAAGGTCCAGGTCAGCAATGTCCTGGTTGCCCCATTTCACGACCCCGGCCCCGGGTTGGTAAAACCTCTCCAGGAGCGAGAAGACGGTGGTCTTCCCTCCCCCGGAAGGCCCAACGATGGCCGTCACGGTACCGGGTTCGAGGACGAACGACAAATTCTGAATCACAGGCCGATCCACCGTGTAGCCAAAAGTAACCCCCTCAAAGGAAACGGTTTGCTGTCCCAAGGTAGGTAACGCACCGGCCTCAGAGGCCTCGGTCTTCGCGTCGAGGAGCTCCAAGAGGCTGTCCGTCGCCCCCCGGGCCTTTTGGACCTGACTGAAGAACTGGGCAATCTGGGTCACCGGCATGACCACCTGGATGAGGTAAAGGATGAACGCAACCAGGCCGCCCGCCGTCAAGGCTCCCGACGAAACCCGGAGCCCACCGTACCCGACAATGACCACGAGAAGCGTCATCATGACCAGGCCCATGATGGGCCCCACCACCGACTGGACCTTCCCTTCCCTCCGTCCCAGGCGAAACAAGTCTGCCACCGCCGCCTGCCCCCTGGACCTTTCCCTTTCCTCGGCGCCAGAGGCCTTTACCAAGCGAACTTCCGACAGCACCTGACCCAGGATGCCCGACAACCGAGCCGTCTCTCCCTGAATCTGCAACGAAGTCTTCCACCGGATTCGCCCCAGGGGAATCATGATGGCCATGACCACGGGAATGGCCGCGAGCATCACAAGACTCATCTGCCAATCCAGCCAAAACAGAAAACAAACCCCTACCAGGGCCGAAAGAATACCCGTGACAAACCCGGGAAACTGGTCTCCCACAAGGTTCTGGAGCACCAACGTGTCGTTGGTCATCCGTGAAGCGAGGTCGCCGGCCGGCTTGGCGTCAAAAACCGAAACAGGAAGCTTGAGATATTGATCCCAGAGGCGGTTGCGGACGGCCGCGACCACCTTCAGCCCTGCGTAGTAGAGGGCGTACCCAGCCAGGGCGCCTCCGACCGCTTGGAGCAGAAACGCTCCCACGATGAGGGCGACAGTGGACGGCTGAAGGGACTGGATGGCAAACCCGTCGACCAAACTCTTGGTAAACAGGGGGACCACGAGCCCGGCAGCGGTGGTCACCAGACTGAAGACCAATGCAGCAGCCATGAGGCCGTAGGGAGGCTTGGCGGCTCGGATCAGTCGAAACAGCGGGCCAAAGCCCTTGGACAAAATGGGCCGGTCGGGTTGGGTGGGACCCTGGGGTCCCCGGTGTGAATCGCTCATGAACCCAACTTAGCCCTGAACGATCAACGCAAGATCAACAAAAAAAAGACCGGCACAACGCCGGTCTCTTTCAATTCACTTGAAAACGGAATCAAGCTCTCCCGGCAGAACCGAGAACTTCCTTGTTCTTGTGGGAATAGAGTTTCTTGAGTTCGTCCCGGGCGGGTCCCAGGTACTTCCGAGGATCGAACTCGCTGGGGTTCTCGGCAAAGACCTTGCGGATGGTGGCCGTCATGGCAAGCCGACCGTCGGAATCGATGTTGATCTTGCACACAGCGCTCTTGGCGGCCCGGCGCAATTGTTCCTCGGGAATACCCACCGGGTCCTTCAGCTTGCCGCCAAACTTCTCCAGCGTCCGGACATGTTCGATGGGCACCGACGACGAACCGTGAAGAACGATAGGGAAGCCAGGGAGCTTCTTCTCGATTTCTTCCAAGATGTCGAAGCGCAGGGTCGGGGGAATGAGGACGCCATCGGGGCTGACGGTGCACTGTTCACGCTTGAACTTCACGGCGCCATGGCTGGTGCCGATGGAAATGGCCAGCGAGTCGACGCCGGTTCGCTTCACGAAGTCAATGACTTCCTCGGGCTTGGTGTAGCTCGAGTGCTCGGCCACCACGTCGTCTTCGATACCGGCGAGAACACCGAGCTCACCCTCGACGGTGACGTAGTCCTTCTGGCCGTGAGCGTAGTCGACGACGGCCTTGGTCAGCTTGATGTTCTCTTCGTAGGGAAGATGGGAGCCGTCGATCATGACGGACGAAAAGCCGCTCTCGACGCAGCTCTTAACCAGTTCAAGGCTGTCACCGTGGTCCAGGTGGAGGACGATGGGAATCTCGTATCCGAGTTCCTTAGCGTAAGCCACGGCGCCAGCAGCCATGAAACGAAGCAGAGTGGCGTTGGCGTACTTCCGGGCTCCGGCCGAAACCTGGAGGATCACGGGCGACTTGGTCTCGACACAGGCCTGAATGATGGCCTGCAACTGCTCCATGTTGTTGAAGTTGTAGGCGGGGATGGCATATCCGCCCTTAACGGCCTTGGCGAACAATTCTTTAGTGTTCACCAGGCCCAGTTCCTTGTAGGAAGTAGCCATAGGATTCTCCTTAGCTTGGGTAAGCTTCCCCTTCAGTTTTAGTCGGAACCCCCCCCAAGGTCAAGGGAACGACTTTTTGCGCCCCTGGGGTTTTCCAAAGCTTTCCCCAGGTTATCCACAAATACTGTCGTTCGGGTGGTCTTTAGGAAAGGAGTCACTCACCGTGAAAAAGCCGCCTGTACGTTTGGTTGTCACCAAAAAAAAACGGAAAACCCGTCTCTCAGAGTCTGGTACGAGGATTCAGTAGGCAAAACTTGAAGAATTTTTCCCCAAGTACAGAATTCTAGACAGAGAAATCTCGCGTCAAGCCGAAAGTTTCCAGAAGCACAGAAATTTTCCACAGGTTATCCACAACCCTCATTGGTGCTTGCAAACCGAAACCTGGTTTTTCCGGCTGTCAAGAGACCGAGGGCCCAATCCTGCGAATTTTTTCCGTGAGCCGGTCGAGCTCCTCCTGCTTTTTCACGAGAAACTCATCTTCTTCGGCGGGCCTGTGGAATGCATCGTAGTCGGGAATGATGAGCCCCCCTCGGCGATCGTCCCTTTCCTTGGCCCGAAGACTGGAGGCCCAAAGGCTCTTCTCCTCGACGAGGTAGAGTGCCAGGTTCTGTTCGAGGGAGAAATAGTCGAGATTGAGCCTTCGGAACAAACCCCGTAGCCACTCTGGGTCGCAGGGGATGCCATCGAGCTCGCTTTCGGCAAAGAGCTTCAGACCAGCGTACTTCAGGAATTCCCGATAGACGTTCAGAGCCTCCCGCCTGTCTTCTTCGAGCATGTAATTCTTGCCAACCGCAGGAAGATCCTCTCGGGTATACACAGGTTTTCCCTCGGTGTTCGCCAGAAGCACCCGAGCTTTCCACAACTTTTCCACAATCTCGGGGCGGAAAATTCTGAGGTCGAAGGTGTGCCGCCGGGCTCGGTTGCGTTGCAGATACTTTGCTTCGTTCCGCAATAGCAAGTAGACGTTTTCCTTGAGGACCCAGCCGGGAATGACCCGATTCAGGCCCCGGGTCTCGGGGGTATCGTGGGGTTCGTCGAGAATAAGTGAGAACGGCAATGAGAGCCGTTGGGGGAGGGTGACCACTCCCGAAGCCAGGATGGAATACGGGGCGTCTTGAAAGTTCGCCGGAAATTTCACCGCCGTGGCCAACCCGAAGAAGGTTCCCTCGCCTGCCCAAAGCTCCTGGTCTGGAGAGCGGCTCGTATGGTTCGAGCCGATGTTCGCCCCGTAACCCACGTTGCCTCTACCCTCGGGCCACCATGCGGCTATCAGCAGGCTCTGGTGATGGAAACCCACGAATGGGCCGAGGAAACTCGCGGTGACCTCTCCGCCGCTCACCGAGGTGTTGGGACCAATAAGGCTCTCGGTCACCAGGGCTTGGCGGCCAGCGGCGCTGTACTCCAACAGGATCGACTGGACAACCTGGGCAGCCGAGCCAACCTCGCCCCCCCATTGGACGATGGCACCCCGCAATTGGACAGCAGAGCCTAGAAAGACCGATTCCTCGGGGGTCGAGACGAAGGTGCACTGGTCGATGCGCTGGGCCGCGTGGACCCGGGTTCCGGGCCCAAAATAGGCCCGGTCGACCCAGGGAGTGTTGAGGATCTGGACCCCAGCTCCCACAACCGTGCGGTCGAAGGTCACGGCTACCACCAACCTGTCGACGGCTTCCCGAAGCTCGGAGTCAGTGAGATATTGTTCGCCGGAGTCGAGAGTCATGCTGTCCCAGATTCGGATTTCTCGCCCGGGGGTCTCGAGGCCTGCTTTGATCGCCGAGCCTACGCCGTACGAGGTCGGGGTGCTGCAGTCGAGGGTGGAATTCCGTACGATAGCCCCGGCCCCAATGAGGGAGCGCCGGACCAGGGTGCACTGGTCAACCAGGGCCCCGGATCCAACCTCGACGTCCTCGAGCACCGAATTGTAGACCTCGCCGTCCAGCACAATCCGCCCGGAGAAGCGGTTGCCGTGGATGGTCTGGAGGTCAAAGGTGCCTCCCGCCAAGACAACGGCCCCGGGTCGGAACAGGTTGCCCTGGGACCGAAGGCTGTCCACCTCGGCGGCGGTAAGGGACCGGCCCACCGGCGGTGCGGTGCGAAGAAGCCGCAAGGCTTCGAGGAGGGGGCTTTCGAGCATCGGGAAGGACTCCTGGTTTGACAAAGCAAAGACCGGCCCCTAGAATATCCTGAGAAACTGCGTTTGTTCAGGGTCCTCCCCTGCCGGAGGGACGCTTTGCCCGAAATGAGATTGAATTCCCCGATACGGTCGGTGTTACTCTTGGCGGCGGCCTTGGCCGCGTGTCTGGGCCTCTTGGCCATTCGGTTCCTGTTCACAGGACACTTCTCCTACCTCTTTCTCATCCGCAATCTTTTCCTCGGACTCGTTCCCTTGGGAGTGGCCTTCGTCGCCCTCTTCGTCGAAAGGCGCAACTGGGGGGGGTGGGGCCGGGTCTGGATGGTAGTCTTCAGCGTCCTTTGGTTGGTCTTCTTCCCCAATTCGTCCTATATTTTCACCGACTTCATCCACCTCATCCAAAAAGGCCTCGAAGGCGACAACCCCAACGCCCGTGGATTGGACAATATGTTGGTCTGGTTCGACCTCATGAACCGTTCGCTGTTTGCGTTTGTCGGACACTTCATGGGACTCGCCTCGCTCTACGTCATGCACAGCTTGTGGAAAAAGGAACTCGGTCGCTGGGTGGGCTGGCTCATCGTCTTGATATCCTGCTGGGCTGCGGGGTACGGAGTTTTCATCGGTCGCTTCGTACGGTGGAGCACCTGGCACCTGTTCACCGAACCCGGTGACTCTTGGACTAGCCTGATCGCGAACCTGGCAGCCCCCGACGCGTGGCTGTTCTCCTCGGGCTTTGGCGTTTTTCTGTCGGTGAGCTACTTCTTCGTCTACGTTTTCAAGAAACACCTGTTCATCACCAAGGAGCACCCATGACCGACCTTGACCGCGCCGTTGCCGTGGCCGCCGAAGCCCGCAGCCACTCCTACTCCCCTTACTCGGGGTTTGCGGTGGGGGCCGCGTTGAAGCTCAAAGACCGCGATGTGTACGTTCCAGGGTGCAATGTGGAGAACGCCAGCTTCGGTGGGACGATTTGCGCCGAACGGAGCGCCGTAGTGGCAGCGATCAGTCAGTACGGCCCCGTCGGGTTCGAATCGATCACCGTCGTCACAGACACCCAGCCGCCCGCCTATCCCTGCGCCTTCTGCCGAGGGGTGCTTTCGGAATTCGCGGGCCCCGACCTGACGATCTACTTGGCCACGCCGGGAGGGGTCAAAGTGACGACCACCCTGGGCGCCATCCTTCCCCACCCGTTCAAACTGGTCTAGCAGGGTCCTACGATCGGGTTGTCTGAAAGCCCTCGCTGGAAAGGCTCATCTTGACGAATCGAGCCCGGGAATTCGGGGGATCATTGGTGAGGTGGGCCTGGATTCTCCGGGCTGCTTCGGGGCCCTTGGCACAGATCAGCAGGTAGCCCCCGCCGCCGGCACCTAGCAGCTTCAGTCCATGGGTCCAGTCAGCGATCCGGTCGACCAAGGCTTCGATTTCAGGACTGGAGGTTCCGGCATCGAGGGCCTTATTCAGTTTCCAAGATCGGTCGATGATCCGCCCTGTCTCCTCGAGATCGCATTTTTGAAGTGCCTCGAAGGCGTCTAAGGCATGGGACTTGATGTCATCGACGATGGAAAGCCTGGGTCCCTCATTCAGAAACATGCCCGAGACGATTTCGGCGAGGATGGTCTTCGCCATTCTAGTGATGCCCGTGTAGTACAAAAGCCAGTGATCCTTGGTTTCCGGCTGGGTAAACAGGAGGTCGGGTAACCATCTGACCCCCACTTTTTCTTGCCAACCGGGTTCGGTTTCGAGCATTTTCAGACCCGGCATGACGCCTCCGAACTGATCTTGCCAACCACCACCGGTGGTGAGCAGCTGCTCGAGGATGAGGGTGCGGTGGCAGAGGTCTTCCCGGGACCAACCTAACCGGCAGAAATCAGACAGAGCCCCGAGGATGGTCGCTGCCAGGATGGAACTGGTGCCCAGACCCGAGCCCTGGGGAATGGCAGCGAGCAAGGAAATCTCGATGCCGCCGCCAAACTCTTTCAACTGGTGCTCGAGGGTGACGAACCCTGCGGGGTTGAACCGGGGGTGAAACCCGGCCAGGGTCAAAGCCATCCTAGGAATGGAAAATGCCGACCCGGGGGAGACTTGGCCGAGTTGTTCATAGGTCGTGATTTCTTCGCTCACCCCGTTGTCGATAGACCTCAAAACGAAGGTGTGCCGGGGCGAAAGCCGCACGAAGACCTGGAGCGGGGGCTGGCCGTTTAGGTTCACCGCCAGATTGACCACCCGGCCACCCGTCTGGATGCAGTAGGGCGGTGTGTCGGACCAGCCACCGGCCAGGTCGAGCCGGGCTGGACTCCTTCCCCAGACGATCTGGTCAGCGAAAACGTCGAGCCTTGGTTGGGCCTGCAGGGACACCGATCTGACGAGCGAGGCCCGAAGCTCCTCGAAAGCCCGCCGTTCGTCGGGACGACCATCGTCTCCTCGGCGCCTAGTAACTTCAGAGCGGAACATGAAGTCCCTGAACCGCGTGACAGGATCCGCAGAATCCGGCAAGGGAGGGGGCAGGGCGAGGCGGCCCCGGGCGAAGTCTGACGCCAACGCCTTGAGGTCGATTTGATAGAAGACGCTGTGCTGGCTGTTCTCCGCCAACTGGGGGAGGGTGGCCAATCGGAACTCGTCCCTTTGCTGGTACAACCTGATCAAGTTGGCTTCCCCGCTGAGGTTTTCGGCGCTCAGTCTGGGTTGGTCCAGCCATTTTACCGAGAGCGATCCATCTCCCTCTCCTGCAATCATCCACTTCGCCCAGTCTTCGGTCAGTCCATCCCTGGAAAAAACAGGGAACAGCGGCGCTTTCTGAAGGTCGGTCACCTTCTCCATCCCTGCGGCGGCCAGACTCAGGCCCCGTCGTGCCAGCCACTCGGTCACCGACTGCCCCATCCACATGGTGGCAGGATTGGCAGGATCACCGGTGAAACTGTCGTCGATACCGTAGGGTCTCAGGCAAAACTGATCCAATCCGACGGGTACAACGTCGAGGCACAGGCCGGATTCCAGATTCAGCACCCAGTGGTTCTCGGGGATGCCGGTCAGCACATGGTGGTCGCTGAGGTTCCACCCCTTGACCCACGAATTCTCGATCCAGATGTGGTGATGCTTTTCTGTCCAAAAGGCGGGCGTCACCGCATTTTGGGTGAACAGAGTGGGATGAGGTTTGACCCTGTGATGCCAAAGAAACCGTTGATCTTGAACGAGATTCTGGATCTTTCCCATGCTGGTGATCAGTTCGAGGCTGGTTCCGAAGTGGAAGAAACTTCCACCCTCAAGGGGAACCACGGCCACTGATAGAGCCGAAACTTCGGGATCGGGGTTGGTGGGCCGCTGGCCGAGGGCCGGCCCGAAACTGCCGTATAGGTCGTAGTACCCTGGGACCCCTCCGGCAAAACCCGACCCATCCCATCCGCTCTTCCCCATAAGCACCCGGACGGCACGGTCGCTGAGGATCCAGAGACCGACGTCCATCTGGTAGAGAAACTCTCCTCCCAGGTCCTCGATGGTTTGATGAACTGGTTTTTGGAGCATGAATTCCAACCGTTGGGGGTCTTGGTGAGGGGTGAAG
>Ga0302322_100005878_pt1 | contig 10812 bp, 7 predicted proteins | sample Fen_T0_2_FD_203757 | JGI IMG/M metagenome (GOLD analysis project Ga0302322, IMG submission 203757) | Peat permafrost microbial communities from Stordalen Mire near Abisko, Sweden - Fen_T0_2 | ecosystem: Environmental > Terrestrial > Soil > Wetlands > Permafrost | place: Sweden: Abisko... | reverse complement strand
CATATTATTATCAATCCAACCCGAATATGCCTTACAGAAGATTGCCCAACACTGACACTGCCCGCATAAAGGCGATGAAAATTGCCCTTGAAAAGGGGAAAGAGCTTCCGCCAAATAAGCTGGCTTATTCATCGAAAACAATTGTCCGGCTCCAGAAATTTCTGCCACAATTCGATCACAACCTGCAGTTATACAGACATGCATTGACTTCACAGAATAAAAAAAGCAGGGATTATAACGAAATTGTAAGAAAAGCAAGGGTCTATCTGACACACTTTATCAGAGTTATGAATATGGCAATATTCCGTGGTGAATTACCTGCAGAAACAAGGGCCTTTTTCGGACTTGCGACAGATGAATCAACTGTTCCATCTTTTAATACGGAGCATGATTTAATGAATTGGGGAAGAAGGATAATAGAGGGGGAAGAGTTCAGAATAAAAAAAGGAGGGAGCCCGATCACTAACCCTACCATAGCTGTTGTAAAAGTAAGATTTGAAAATTTTATTGAAGCCTGGACCTATCATAACACACTTGCCAAAAGGACCATCGATTACACCGAAAAGAATCAGAGCCTCAGAAAGGAAGCTGATGAAATAATACTTAAATTATGGAATGAAGTTGAAAATACCCACAATTCACTTCCTGAAGAAATCAGAAAAAATTTGTGTGAAGAATATGGGCTTGTATATTTTTACAGGAGAGGAGAGCGTGATAAACCTCATGCTGCTGAATGACAGCCGCCTGAATGATCTTCACTCCCTTTGAGATTATCGATAAGTTTTCTTATTCCTGAAATAGAACAAAATCATAAGACTGAATGCTATGGGCAAAGGCAAATAAATTGCCTGGTGCCACAGGGGAAAATTAATAGGTGCATTTAGATTGTCCCACAACACCCCCAACTCCCAGAATAATTAATATTGAAACAAGAAGCTGATAAAGAGGCGATTCCCTGTTCAGATTGAAATTTCTCCTATTATCGTTCGTTTTAGTAATTTTGCAGCACTTAAATATAAACAAATATGCACTTGTAGGTACGTTGCATGCAACGTACTTACCATAACGCATTCAAATTTAATATTTTCATAATTTGAAAATAGGCAACACAATATTAGGCGAATATCCATTATTCCTGGCGCCAATGGAAGACATTACAGATCCTTCTTTCAGAATGATCTGTAAAATGAATGGTGCTGATTTTATGTATACTGAATTTGTCTCATCTGACGGTCTTATCCGGGACGGCCAGAAAAGTATCAAAAAACTTGATATATACGATTTTGAAAGACCGATCGGAATTCAGTTATATGGTCATCTGATCGATTCGATGGTAGAGGCAGCTCTTATTGCTGAACAGGCAAAACCTGAACTGATTGATATCAATTTTGGCTGTCCGGTTAAAAAAATTGCCAACAGGGGAGCCGGTGCCGGGATGCTTCGTAACATACCTTTGATGATTGAAATGACTGAAGCCATTGTTAAAGCAGTGAAGCTGCCGGTGACGGTCAAGACCAGGTTGGGATGGGATGAAGAAAACAAATCGGTTGTTGATATTGCTGAAAAGCTCCAGGATGTTGGTATTCAGGCATTGACAATTCACGGGAGAACCAGAGCCCAAATGTATAAAGGAAGTGCTGACTGGACACTCATTGGTGAGGTAAAAAACAATCCCAAAATCAAAATACCTATAATAGGAAACGGAGATATTGATGGTCCTGAGAGAGCACAAGAGATGTTTGACAGGTATGGAGTTGATGGCATAATGATAGGTCGTGCAACAGTAGGAAGACCATGGATCTTTCGCGATATAAAGCATTATCTGAAAACTGGTGAATTTTTACCTGAACCATCCATTAACGAGAAAGCCGATCTCGCTATTCAGCATCTCGACAAATCGCTGGAATACAAGGAGGGCAAGAGAGCTATATTTGAAATGCGCCGTCATCTTTCCAATTACTTTAAAGGATTGCCTCATTTTAAGGAAACACGCCTGAAACTTCTTACTGCAACAGACGTCGACGATATCAAGGTCATCATAAATGAGATCAGAGAAAAGTGGGGTGATTTCAGAAGCGAGGATAAGACTTCAATATACAATATTTAGCTTCTTCAAGTATCGCCCCATTCCTCAAAGTGGGCTAGTTTGATTATGCTCAATATTTCCGGAGACGTCACAGTACGATTCCCCTTTAGGGGGATCCCGCGAAGCGGGAGGGGGTATTAAGTCCAACCCGGATTTTCTTAAACAGAAGAGGAAATGTATCCCATTTGAAAATAAATTTCAGGACCGAGATAAAAATAATCCCAGTAACCAGAAGGGCAGTGAATTCAATCCACGGATGAATATTGTATTGTGCATAAATAGCTGGAGTCTGCAAAGCTGAAGATTCACTTGTTACCATAATACACAGGAAGATATTATTAGCGGCATGCGCCCCCATTGCCGCCTCAATACCATCGTCAAGAATTGTTATAATACCAAATATCAGTCCAAAAACAATATATTGAGGCATCATAGTAAAGAATCCAAATTCCTTTACTTCCGGATTCAATCCATGCAGGAGACCGAAAAGGATTGATGTCATTATTACAGGAAACCATCTGTTTTTAACCAGGGCAGCAAAACCCTGCATAAGATAGCCTCTGAAAAGAATTTCTTCCAGTGCTGCCTGAAATGGTATGAAAAGTATTGAAATTATTGAAAGAATGATAAGTGAATCTGTTTTGTTATTTAGAGTGAAATTAGCGGGATCAATTTTGAGATTAAAGAAGAGGTAAAGACCTGATAGTATAATCCAGACCGCGGCGGATATAAAAAACCTGTTCCATCTGATTTTTTTAGTTCCGTTTATTGTCGTCTTAAGTGTGCGATGATTCAGAGGCTTAACGAGAATGATAAACGCTATTAAACCGGCAATAAACGGGAAAAGTATAATTAAGAATCCTGCGTTTGGACTAAGCCCGATTATGCTGTAATCATTCGGATTTGCAGCATACTTTGAAAACACTGCAGCATCTGAACCGGATCTTACCAGCAAGGAAAGTATCAATGGTATGGCTCCTAATGTGTTGGCTGCAATAAGTATTAACGCAAACATAAGAAGATATCGCCAGAAAGCGTTTTTGCCGTTAAATGCAGATTCCAGATGATTCATATGAAAAGATGTTTTTAAAATTCGGAGCTCGTTCTCCTTGGATAATCAATTGAATAATGCAGTCCGACACTTTCATGTCTGTTCTGCGCCATTTTTATTATTATATAGCCGACATTTATAAGGTTCCTTAATTCGCATATTTTCTTTGATATAAGAGATTTTTTATAAAGTCTTTCGGTCTCTTCATATAGAATATCCAGACGGATCATAGCTCTCTCCAGCCTGATATCCGACCTGACAATACCAACGTAATTACTCATTATCATCTGCACTTCTTTGCAGCTTTGGGTAATGAGAACCATTTCCTCGAGGTGGGTTGTCCCTTTATAATCCCATAAAGGTATTTGCTCCTCAAATGTCAGTTCGCCCAGCCTGGGTCCCGAATGAATTGCTGCCCTGTGAGCATATACCGCAGCCTCAATTAATGAGTTGGATGCCAACCTGTTTGCACCATGCAACCCTGTAGAAGATGCTTCCCCTAAAGCATAAAGCCTGTCAATATTACTTTGTCCGTTGATATCTACTTTTATGCCACCGCAGGAATAATGCGCACATGGCACAACAGGTATCATATCTTTGGTTATATCGATACCTCTTTCAAGACAATGTTCATAAACATTAGGGAAGTGGTCAATAAGACCTTGCTTGCTAAGATGTCTGCAATCGAGCCATACATGGTCATCTCCCCATATTTTCAGTTCATTATCGATTGCTCTGGCAACAATATCACGTGGTGCAAGAGACCCTCTGCTGTCATACCTGTTCATGAACTTCTCCCCCGAAAGATTCTTCAGCACTGCTCCATAACCGCGTAAAGCCTCTGTAATAAGAAATGAAGGTTTTCTTTCAGGATCGTATAGTGAAGTAGGATGAAACTGGACGAACTCCATATTCTCAATTGTGCCCTTTGCCCTGTAAACCATTGCTACTCCATCGCCGGTGGCAATTTCAGGATTTGTAGTGGTAAGGTAAACATTTCCGATTCCACCTGTAGCAACTATGGTCACTTTCGAAAGCAGGGTAATCACTTTCTGGTTAATGAGATCGGCAACATATGCACCGTAGCATTTAATATCCGGATAATTTCTTTTTACAATTTCGCCGAGATGATGCTGTGTAAGTATCTCAATTGCAAAATGATGTTCAAGTATCTCTATGTTTGGCTCATTTCTGACCCTATCAGTTAAAGTTTTCTGGATGTTTTCTCCGGTTTTATCTTTATGATGAAGTATCCGATACTCAGTATGTCCACCCTCCTTAGCCAGATCGTATGTGCCGTCTTCTTTCTTATCAAATGAGACTCCCAGGTTAATGAGGTCCTTTATCCTGTCAGGAGCTTCCTGAACTACCATTCTTACAACTTCCTCATTACAGATTCCGCCGCCGGCAATAAGAGTATCGCTTATATGTTTCTCAAAATTATCTGGTTCACTGAATACGGCAGCAATACCTCCCTGTGCAAACTTTGTGTTTGTATCTTCAATATTTGCCTTGGTAACAACCGTAACTTTACCATATTTTGAAGCCTTCAGGGCGAAGGAGAGTCCTGCAATACCTGAACCTATTACCAGAAAATCAGTTTTCTTTTTCATTTCAATTTAAAAAAACACCGGGCAAAGATACAAATAGATTTTTTGAATAAGCTTCTAATGACCCCCTTTGTCCCTCGCCTTGTAAAACACAAGATTTTGAATTACTTTTGTCTCCCGCTAAAGTAAAATAAATCGATTATGGCTCAGGAAGATAATTTTAAAAAACTCGTAGCACACTGCAAGGAATACGGATATGTTTTCCCATCAAGTGAGATCTACGACGGATTGAGTGCAGTTTATGATTATGGTCAGTATGGAGTTGAACTGAAGAATAATATCAAGAAATACTGGTGGGATAGTATGGTCCTTCTCAATGATAATATTGTGGGTCTCGACTCAGCCATATTCATGCATCCGACAATCTGGAAAGCTTCGGGTCATGTTGATGCTTTTAATGATCCTCTGATAGACAATAAAGATTCGAAAAAAAGATACAGGGCAGATGTTCTTATAGAAGAGCACCTCGCAAAAATTGAGGACAAGATCACCAAAGAAGTAGACAAAGCAAAGGAACGGTTTAGGGAAGCATTTGATGAAAATAAATTCAGGGAGACAAATCCAAGGGTCCTGGCTAACCAGGTGAAAATAGATGAACTGAATGCCAGGTTTTCAAAAGCTCTTAATGAATCCAATCTGGTTGAATTAAGGCAGATTATTATCGATAATGAAATTGTTTGTCCTATATCAGGTACCCGTAACTGGACAGAAGTCAGACAGTTTAACCTGATGTTTTCTACCGAGATGGGCTCAACGGCAGAAGGTGCCAACAAAATCTATCTTCGTCCCGAAACCGCCCAGGGGATATTTGTGAATTTTCTCAATGTCCAGAAGACAGGCAGGATGAAGATCCCATTTGGAATTGCTCAGATTGGAAAGGCATTCCGCAATGAGATTGTTGCCCGGCAGTTCATTTTCAGGATGAGAGAGTTTGAACAGATGGAGATGCAATTCTTCGTCCAGCCCGGAAGTGAACTGGGATGGTTCAAAAAATGGAAAGAAGTCAGGATGAAATGGCATCAGGCGCTGGGTTTCGGAAGTGAGAATTACCGGTTCCATGATCATGTTAAACTGGCTCATTATGCTAATGCTGCGACGGATATCGAGTTTAAATTTCCGTTCGGATTTAAAGAGGTAGAGGGAATACATTCAAGAACTGACTATGACCTAAAACAGCATCAGGAATACAGTGGGAAAAAACTGCAATATTTCGATCCTGAAAAGGGTGAATCGTACGTGCCTTTTGTGATAGAAACTTCAATTGGCGTTGACAGGATGTTTCTTCAGGTAATCTCTGCCGCATATCAGGAGGAGGAACTGAAAAAAGAGGATGGCAGCACCGATACACGTGTGGTATTAAGACTTCCTTCGTTTCTGGCTCCTGTCAAACTTGCAGTTATGCCTCTCGTGAAGAAAGACGGGCTGCCTGAAATAGCTGAAAAAATTGTGCATGATCTTAAATTTGACTTTAACTGTCAGTATGATGATAAAGATTCTATCGGCAGAAGATACAGACGTCAGGATGCAATCGGTACTCCATATTGTATAACCATTGATCACCAGACTCTTGAAGATAAGAGCGTGACAATCAGGTATCGCGATTCAATGGAGCAGGAAAGAGTTCAGATAACCCAATTAAGGGAGATTATTGCAGAAAAAGTAAGTATCAGAAGTCTATTGAAATTGTTGTAGAGGTTGTAGAGGTTGTAGAGGTTGTAAAAGTTGTATAACCTTTACAGGTTGTGGTAATTGAATTTCAGTAGTATATAATTGTAACATCATTTATATTTTGAAATTTAGCAAATGGCACAACATCACTGGAAGGATTTAATGGTTTGGAAGAAATCACATCAATTGGCTATTGACATCTACTCCATAACAAATTCCTTCCCGGAAACTGAAAGATTTAATCTGATCAGTCAGATCAGAAGAGCAGGTACTTCTATACCGACAAATATTGTTGAAGGTCATGATCGTAGCTCAACTAATGATTTTTTACGATTTCTTTACATTTCACGTGGATCACTTGAAGAAGTCAGATACTTATTCTTGTTAAGCAAGGATCTTCAATTCATTGAAGATAAATTGTATCAGGATATTGAAAACAAATGCATCGAAGTAAGTATCCTTCTTAATAAACTCATTAATTCATTGAAGTAAATTAATGTATAATAAAACCTTTACAACTTTTACAACTTTTACAACCTTTACAACCTTTACAACCTTTACAACTTTATAACAAAACTATTGTCAAACAAAGTCTTGATAATCACTTACTACTGGCCTCCAAGCGGAGGAGCCGGCGTGCAACGCTGGCTTAAATTCTCGAAATATCTCCCTTTATATGGATGGCAGCCGGTAATACTTACAGTTGATCCTGAATATGCTGCATATCCTGTTACTGACAATTCACTTTTGAAGAATCTGTCTTCTGAACTGGAAATTCACCTAACCCGCGCTACAGATTATTTTGCTATTTATAAAAAAGACAAGACCAGAATTCCTGCTGCGGGCTTTGCTTATAATATAGACAACACACTAAAAGGAAGGATTCTTCGATTCATCAGAGGCAACTTTTTCCTTCCCGATCCCAGGAGAGGATGGAACAAATACGCTTTTAAAAAGGCGTGTGAACTAATTGAATCAGGAAATATCACACACGTCATAACAACAAGCCCCCCTCATTCGACTCAGCTTATTGGATTAAAGATCAAAAAGAAATATCCGGGGATAAATTGGATTGCCGACCTGCGCGATCCATGGACTGATATATATTATTATAATCTGTTCTATCCGACATTTATCTCAAAATTGATAGATTCGGCTTATGAGAAAAAAGTTCTCAATAAGGCAGACAAAATAGTAACTGTGGGAAGTTCATTGAAAGCCCTGTTTTCTTCAAAGCTTTGTGGTGCAGAAAACAAAATCACAGTTATTACAAACGGTTTTGATGATGATGATTTTGCAGGACTTGACTCTTCTTCTCCTGAAATTTTTACAATTTCTTACACCGGCACTCTCTCTGATACCTATCCTGTTACAGTGTTTCTCGATGCCCTTGATTTTATAAGAGAAGAAGGGTACAATTACAGGTTAAAATTTATCGGGACTGTCACTCCAAAACAAAAAGATCTGATCCTATCCCGATCGGGAGCAGCGCCTGTTGAGTTTATTAGTTATGTTGATCATCCCACTGCTATAAAGTATATGCTCGAAACTTCAGTTCTTTTACTGATCATTCCTGTTCATAAGAGTAACAGAAGCATTATTACCGGGAAAATATTTGAGTATATCGCATCCGGCAAGCCAATAGTTTGTGTTGGACCGCCGGATGGTGATGCTGCTGAAATCCTGAAAGAAACAGGTCATGGCAGAATGTTTTCCTATTCAGATTCCAAAGGGATCCAGGAGTATATGACAACATTGATCCTTGGGAATTCCCCTGATTCAAGGACCGGCTCAAAAGTTTACAGTGCAAGCGAATTGACTAAACAGCTCATATCCCTTTTCTAAAAACCGACTAAAACTTAGAATTTAATGAAGCTACCTCCCCTGTTTTTTCTATCTTTAATAAACATTTAAGCTCTTAATATTCCATTAGAGGAATTACATGATGAGATGTGGCATAGTTGTCGATAATGAATTAAACAGTGACGTACGTGTACTTCGGGAAATAGGGATTCTCAAAGAACAGGGATTCGAAATTTTTGTACTATGCTTTGGGTTCCGGAAATCCTCTGATAATCATCTGCCGGGTGTAAATATCACAAGAATCAAAATCCCTAAAAAAATAAAGGATTTCTTATTTTTCCTGTTAAATACCATTCCTGTTTACGAATGGTTCTGGGCTTCCCGGATTAAAAAATTTATTTTAAGTAATAAAATTGAAGTACTGCATGTTCATGATCTATATATGGCGCGGGCTTCATTTAACGGAATTAAAAATTCAGAAAGACCCATTCCCTTAATTCTTGATCTGCATGAAAATTATCCTTTTACTGTAACAACCTACAACTGGACAAAAGGAGTATTAAGAGGTCTGATCTCCCGGCCGCAACAATGGAAGAAAAAGGAAAGAAAGTATCTTGAATTTGCAGACACGATCATTGTTCTGAGTTCAGATTTCAGGGATCTCCTCATATTACGTTATCCAGAACTGTCTGTCTCGAGATTCGTTGTATTACCAAATGTGCCCGATCTTACACAGGTATCATTAAATTCCAAAAATGCCATTGGAAACCCTTTCCTGAACAATTTTCCTGTAATTTTTTATTATGGAGTGATTGCCGAAAGAAGAGGTGTGTTTGATTCCCTCGAAGTGTTTAAAAACCTATTAATGGAAAACTATCAGGTTAACTTTCTTCTTATCGGGCCTGTTGACAAAAAAGACAAACCATATTTTTTAAAACTTATTAATAATGAATTATTTGCCGGTAAAGTACATTATATTCCATGGATAAACGCCAGCGAATTGTTCGACTATCTTAATATGATTGATATCTGTATCGCACCTTTTCACAAGAATCCGCAGCATGAATCAGGAGTAGCAAATAAAATATATGAATACATGCTGGGAAGTAAACCCATTATAGCATCTGATTGCATTCCGCAACAAAAACTGATTGAAAAACATAATTGCGGATTCATTTTCACAAACATGGCGGAGTTTAAGAATAGTATTATAAAGCTCTTGGAAGACAAAGATTTAAGAGTTAATCTCGGGAAAAACGGGTTTGACGCAATTATGAAGGAGTACCATGTAGGGATTGTTAAGGAGAATTTAATATCTGCATATAAAACAATGGGCTTCTGAGCAGAGGCTGTCAGCTTATGAGGACTCTCGTTTTTATAACATCTCAATTTCCCTACTCAGCTGGGGAAACATTTATAGAAGCTGAATTCCCTTTTTTAAGCCGGGAATTTGATAAAATATTTATCATATCACAAAATATATCGGGGAAGCAGACCAGGGCTCTTCCTGAGAATGTAACAATTTACAGATACAATACATCAACCTCACTGTCCGGATTCCTTCTTCTGCCATTTCTCTCACTTTTTAATTTTGGTATTATTTCCAAAATGGTAAAAGATGAATTAATATTCAGAAAAAGTGCAGGCAACCCGCTGACAATAAAAAACAGACTAATCCTAGTTAAAAAAATCATCAAAGCTATTCAGTTAAGGGATTTTATCCGCGGTAAACTCCTGGATGAGAAGATAAATGGCAATATAGTATTCTATTCATACTGGTTTAAAACAGGAGCTCATGCAATCGCATTGCTTAATTATCCTGACAGCATTAAAGTTGCCCGCGCACATGGGAGTGACATCTATGAAGAAAAAACCAGCCAGGGCTATCTGCCTTTGTTAAAATTTACAGCAAAAAACCTGGACGCAATATTCTTTATTTCAGAAAATGGCAGGCAATACTTCTCTTCGAAAACTAAAACCATAAGTCCTTCATTTATTATATCCCGTCTTGGGATAGCAAAACCTTACACCGGAGAAGTTAAAATACCAAAGTCAGATAAATATGTTATTGTGTCCTGTTCTAATATGATCCCGCTCAAAAGGATCGATCTTATTATCGCTTCACTGGAACTGGTCGTTTCAGACAAAAAAATATCATGGTTTCATTTCGGAGGTGGCATATTAAGTGATGACCTCGAAAAACTGGCTGTAGAAAAATTAGGCCCCCTGCCAAATATAGAGTATTCCTTTATGGGACAAATTCCTAATGATGAATTGCTTAAATTTTATAGTTCGAATAAAATTGATCTTTTTATAAATACGAGTTCCACAGAAGGAATACCTGTCAGCATAATGGAGGCACAATCATTTGGCATTCCTTCAATTGCAACAGATGTGGGCGGTGTAAATGAAGTGGTCAGGGAAGGAACCGGATCACTGCTACCGTCTGATTTTAAACCTTCAGATCTTGCGAAGCTGATTCAGCAATATGCAGCTTTACCGGAAGAGGAACAGAAGATACTCAGGAATAATGCCCTAAATAACTGGGAAAGCAATTTCAAAGCTTCTGACAATTACTACGATTTTATGTTGAA
>Ga0302322_100005877_pt1 | contig 10814 bp, 11 predicted proteins | sample Fen_T0_2_FD_203757 | JGI IMG/M metagenome (GOLD analysis project Ga0302322, IMG submission 203757) | Peat permafrost microbial communities from Stordalen Mire near Abisko, Sweden - Fen_T0_2 | ecosystem: Environmental > Terrestrial > Soil > Wetlands > Permafrost | place: Sweden: Abisko... | reverse complement strand
GCGGATCGAGGTCGTGGTCGAGACCTACGAGGAGGGGCAGTACCAGCGCACGCTGCGGGGCAGCCCCGCAGGCATCGAGGCCGCGCGGGCCGCGGCGCCCGAGCTCACCGACGCGCAGCGGGCGATGTTCGCCCGGGTGCACGCGGTCATCGCGATCGACCTGCCGTTCGACGTGGCGACGATCGCGCCCGACCTGGCCTGGGTCCAGGGCGTGGGCGCGGGAACTGCCCAGCTCGAAACGGCCGGGCTCGCCGAAGCCGCGATCACGCTCACCTCGGCCGCGGGCACCAACGCGGTGGGGATCGCCGAGTTCGTGGTCGGTCGGGTCCTCGAGGAGCGCAAGCGGTTCGCGGAGCTCCGCGCGCACCAGGTGCGCCACGACTGGCAGATGCTGACCGGCACCGAGCTCGCCGGCGCGACGGTCGGGTTGATCGGATTCGGCGCGATCAACGCCGCGGTGGCGCGCCGCCTGCGCGGCTTCGACGTCTCGATCCTCGCTTGCCGACGTTCCGCGAAGCCCGGCGACTCCGCCCCCGACGTCGACGAGCTGTACCCGACCGACCGGATGCACGAGATGCTCGGTCGGTGCGACACCGTCGTCGCGGCCGTGCCGGAGAACCCGGCGACCATCGGCCTCATGGACGCCGCGGCGTTCGCGGCGATGGCGCCCGGGTCGTTCTTCGTGAACGTGGGCCGCGGCACGCTCGTCGACGAGCCGGCGCTGATCGACGCGCTCGAGCGGGGCCACCTCCGGGGCGCGGCGCTCGACGTCGCGAGCCAGGAGCCGCTCCCGCCCGACCACCCGCTCTGGGACGCCCCCAACCTCTCGCTCTCGTACCACTGCTCGACGTCGCCCGGGGCAATGGCGGGAAACCTGCAGCGCCTCTGGGCCGAGAACGCTCGCCGCTGGGTCGCGGGCGAAGACCTCGTCAACGTGGTGGTCGGGTGAGCCGCGGCGACCCGCTCGTGATCGAGCTGGCGGTCAACGGCATGACGCCGCGGGAGCGGAACCCCCACGTGCCCCGCTTGCCGCACGAGATCACGGAGGAGGCGCTCGCGTGCTTCGCCGAGGGTGCCGCGATCGTGCACGCGCACACCGATCGCATCGACCTCCCGCTCGACGAAGCGGTCGACGAGTACGTCGCGGCGTGGGCACCCGTGCTCGCAGCGCGTCCCGACGCCCTGTGGTGCCCGACTCAGCTGCCGTTCGCGCCGACGATGGCCGAACGCATCGCGCACTACGCACCACTCGTGGAGCGCGCCGGCCTTCGCCTCGGCATGATCGACCCCGGTTGCGTGAACGTCACCTGGGCCGACGACGACGGCCTGCCCGCGGCCGGGCTCGGCCCGTACGTGAACACGATCGAGGACGTCCACGTCGGCTTCGGACGGTGCGTCGAGCTCGGCCTGGGCGCGAGCGTGTCGATCTACGAGCCGACCTGGCTCAACCACACGCTGGCGTTCGCGCGTGCCGGACGCCTCTCGCCCGGCTCGATGTGCAAGCTCTACTTCGGGGGGCCCAACGGGTACTTCGCACGCGGCACGGGCGTGTCGTTCGGGCTGCCACCCACCGCCAACGCGCTCGCGGCCTATCTCGACATGCTCGCGATCGAGCCGACCTGCGGGTTGCCATGGTCGGTCTCGGTGGTCGGCGGTGACCTCCTCGCCACCCCCGTCGCGGAGCTCGCGGTGCGCGCGGGTGGGCACCTCAAGCTCGGCCTGGAGGACTACTCGGGTACCGAGACACCCTCGAACCGCGAGCTGCTCCGCGCCGCGCGCGAGCTCGGAGAGCGCTGCGGCCGGCCCGCCGCGACTCCGGAGCAGACGGCGACGATCCTCGGGCTGGCGGATCCGACGAATCCGTGAGCATGTCGCACCAACCACCACGAAGGGGTCGCCATGGCCAGGTTCGGTGAGTACATCTCGGCCGACTCGCACGTCACGGAGCCGGAGGCGGCGTTCGCGACGATCGACCCGGAGTTCGCGGACCGGGCACCGCGGCTCACGCACCTGCCCGGGCAGGGGGCCACGATCGTGGTCGACCCCGGCGGCCCGGACGAGAGCTTCGTCCCCTTCGGACGGATCGCCGCCGCGGGACGCACGAGGATCCCCAAGCCGGGTGGCTGGAGCTGGGACGAGCTGCATCCGGGTGGGTACGACCCGGTCGCACGGCTCGAGGAGATGTCCGCCGACGGCTTCGCCGCCGAGGTGATCTTCCCCTCGGTGGGGATGGTGCTGTGCGCGCACCCGGATGCCGCCTACAAGAAGGCGTGCTTCGACGCGTACAACCGCTGGATCGCCGAGTGGTGCGCGACCGACCCCGACCGGTTGCTCGGGGTCGGGCAAACCGCGGTGCGCACGCCCGACGAGGCCATCCGCGATCTCGAGGCCATCAAGGCGCTCGGCCTGCGCGGGGTGATGCTCCCCGGGTTCCCGGGCGCCGAGGACTGGCACCACCCCATGTACGACCCGTTGTGGGAGGCGATCATCGACCTGGGGCTGCCGGCGTCGTTCCACATCCTCACGTCGGGCGAGGGCAAGCGCTGGCGCGGCCCCGGCATGAACGGGTTCCTCGGCATCTTCCACAGCAACCAGGACCTGTTGGGCACGCTGATCTTCGGCGGGGTGTTCCAGCGCCATCCCGACCTGCGGGTGGTCTGCGTGGAAGCCGACGCCGGCTGGGCACCCCACTTCATGTTCCGCATGGACACGCTGTACGAGCGCCACCATGCGTGGGTCGGCAAGACCGACATGGGACCGGGCTCGTCGTCGGACCCGTCGATCCGGCACACCGACCTGTCGCGTCGCCCCTCGGAGTACTTCCGGGAGAACATCTACGTCACCTTCCAGGACGACGAGGTGGCGCTGCGGATGCTCGACCTCCTCAACCTCGAGCGCCTGATGTGGGCCAACGACCATCCCCACTCGGATTCGACCTGGCCCGAGTCCGAGGCCATGCGCGAGCGCTTCGCCGCCATCGTCGACGAGCCGACGCTCGATCGCATCGTGCGCGACAACTGCGCGGACCTCTACGGGATCGCGACGGCGGCGCCCGCGTGAGCGACCGCGGGGTGCGCCTCTGCGGGCTCGACCCGGCCCAGTGGAACGACGAGGTGCGGGCGATCCTGGAGGCGGCGCTCGAGAACGTGCGGGGCAGCACCGCCCGCGCGGGTGCGGCCGAGGGGGAACCCGCGGGCGACCCGCTGCCCACGCTCACGCTCATCGCGCACCAGCCGCAGCTCCTGGGGCCCTTCCTCGGCTGGGCGGCGACGCTCGCGGGCACGGGGAAGCTGCCGCGGGCCGATGCCGAGCTCGTAGCGCTCCGCACGGCCTGGGCGTGCCGGTCGCTGTTCGAGTGGCGCGAGCACCGGAACTGGGGTCGGGCGGCTGGACTCACCGACGCGGAGATCGACGCAATCGCAGTGGGGCCCGACGCTCCGGGCTGGACGCCGCGACAACGGTCCTTGATCCGGGCCGCCGACGAGCTGCACGCGGCTGCAACCATCGCTCCCGAAACCTGGGCCGCGCTGTCCGAGCACCTCGACGCGGGTGAGCTCGTGGAGGTGGTGCTCGTCGCCGGGCAGTACCGGATGTTGTCGTCGCTCGTGAACGCGGCGGGGACCGACGCCGCGCTGGCTCCGCCTCCGGACGCGGACGGGCCCGGCCTCCGGCTCGCCTCGTCCGCGGCCGACGCGCCGTGGCTGGGGTCGTGGTCCACGCCCGACGGGCTCCTGGGACTGAGCGATGCGGTGGTCCTCGTCACGGGTGGCGCGCGCAGCATCGGCAAGGGCTGCGCGTTGCAGCTCGCTCGTGCCGGCGCGCACGTCGTCGTGGCCGACGTGGTCGATGCCTCCGCGACGGTGAACGAGATCCGAGCGCTGGGCCGACCGGGCTTCGCGATCCGCGCCGACATGCGCTCACGCGAGGCCGTCGACGCGATGGTCGAGGCGGTCGTGGCCCGCTTCGGCCGGCTCGACGTCGCGGTCAACACGGTCGGCAGCACGAAGGGCCCGAAGCCGCTCCTCGATCTCACGATCAGTGAGTGGAACGACGTCGTGGAACAGAACCTCGCGACGACGTTGCTGTGCGTGCAGGCGGAGGCTCTGGCCATGATCCGGCAGGGCACCGGCGGGTGCATCGTCAACGTGTCATCGCTCTCCGGCGTCGTGGCTGCACCCAACGCCGCGGGTTATGGCGCAGCGAACGCGGCCGTCGGACACCTGACCCGATCGGCCGCGCTCGAGCTCGCGCGCTACGGGATCCGGGTGAACTGCATCGTGCCGGGCACGCATCACACCGAGACCGTCCAGCAGGCGCTCGACGAGGACCCCGCCGTGGGGGAGTGGATTCGTGCCGTGGAAGCCGCGACGCCCCTCGGTGCCCTCGGGACGACGAGCGACGCCGGGGGAGTCGCGGTGTTCCTCGCGTCGGCCCTGTCGAACTACGTCACGGGCCAGGAGATCGTCGCCGACGGCGGAATGATGCACACCACGTCGCGACCGCCGATGGGCGGTGGCACCGAAGCCGTCGCCGCACGTGCGGTCACGCAGTTGCGACGTCCTTGACCACGCCGAGCGTGTGGGTCGCCGCAAGGTTGTCGGTCAGGTAGTCGGGCGCGTCCTGGGTGTCGATGAACCAGCCCGTGGGGCACATGGTCAGGATCTCGACGAACGAGAAGCCCTCGTCGTTGACCTGGGCCTCGAAGGCCCGCTGGAGCATCTTGCGGGTGCGGGCGACGTTCCCCGCGTTGTTCACCGCGCACCGGCCCACGAACGCGACGCCGTCGAGGTCCGCAAGCATGTTGCTCAGGCGAATCGGGTAGCCGTGCTCGCGGCCGTCACGGCCGTCGAGCGTGTTCTTCGTCCGCTGACCCAGCACGGTGGTCGCGGTGATGTGGCCGCCGGTCTCGCCGAACACGCCGTTGTTGAGCATCACGCAGGTGATCCGCTCCCCACGGGCCGCGGCGTGGATGACCTCTTGGAGCCCCTCGTTGACCATGTCGCCGTCGCCCTGGATGGTGAACACCACGGTGTCGGGCTTGGCCCGCTTGATGCCGGTGGCAACCGACGGGGCCCGGCCGTGCAGCGCCTGCGCGACCTCGCAGTCGAGGTTGTTGGAGAACGCCGTGTAGCAGCCGATCCCGAACACGCCGATGGCGCGCCGGATCACCCCGAGCTCCTCGATGGTCTCGAGCACGGACCGCATCGCGATGGGCTCGCCGCAGCCCGGGCAGAGGTGGTGCGCGCCGACGTCGATGAGCGACGGCGTGAAATCGTCGACGAGACGCGCCCCGGCCGGCGCGGTGTCGGTGGCCAGCACCCGTTGGCCCTCGACAGTCTGGATCCGCAGCTCGACCGGCTCGCTCACGCCGCACCTCCGATGTCGTCGAGGACGCCCTGTATGCGCCGGCGCAGCACGTCGACGTCGAAGTCGGGCGCGATGCCGAACCCCGAGGTGTCGAGGCTGAGGCCGCCGATGAACCGGGTGGGGACCGCGCCTTCCAGGGCGAGGCGCACGTCGTCGACCATCTGACCCTGGTTGTTCTCGTACACGGCCACGAGCCGGGCCCCGGCCGCTGCATCGCGCACGGCCTGGTCGGGGAACGGGAACAGGCTGATCGGCCGGACGATCCCGACCCGGTGGCCCTCGGCACGCAGCTGAGCGACCGCGTAGCGCACGTACTTCCCGGCGGTGCCGAAGGCGACGACCACGAGGTCGGCGTCGTCGCAGTCGACGACCTCGACGAGCCGCTCGATGCCGTCGACCATCGCGCTGGTCATCTCCGCGGCTCGGCGGTAGAAGTCCGCCAGGTCGTACCCGACGTCGTCGCGCTGCTTCGTGTCCCCGAGCGGGGAGACGAGCCGCGCGTTCCCGGACCCGCTGCTCGATCCGTCGAGCCCCCAGTCCTTCGGGGCCACCGGTCCGAAGTCGATCCGCTGGATGTCGACCGACGAGTACGTGTGCGCGATGTAGTAGTCGCCGAACAGGAGCACCGGGTTGCGCCACTCGTCGGCCAGGTGGAACGCGCGCTGCACGAGCACGGTCGCCTCGGCCACGTCCATCGGCGCGAGGACGGGGGTCCGGTAGTCGCCGTGGCCACCGCCGCGGGTGGCCTGGAAATAGTCGCCCTGGGCCCGGGCCATGTTCACGATCACGAGGGGGAGCTGGGCCATCGCAGCCTCGGCGATCGACTCCTGCATGAGCGACAGCCCCTGCCCGGTGGAGCCCGTGGCCGCCCGCATGCCGGTGGTCGCCGCACCCCACGCCATGCCCACGGCCTCGAGCTCGCTCTCGGCGTTCACGCACGATCCCCCGACCTCGGGGAGCCGCTTGGCCATGTGCTCGAGCAGCTCGGTGAACGGCGTCATCGGGTAGCCCGCGAAGAATCGGCACCCCGCCGCGATCATCGCCTCGGCGATCGCAGGGGAGCCCTCCAGCAGCTCGGCGCTCATCCGGCACCTCCGTCGTCGAGCGAGACCTCGACCGGTTCCTCCAGCTTGTAGACCTGGAACACGAAGTCGGGGCAGATCTGCGAGCACGCCTTGCACCCGGTGCAGCCGGGGAGGAGGAGCGGGTAGCGGTAGCCGGTGCGGTTCACCGTGTGCGTGGTCATCACCAGCACCCGGGGTGGGCACGCGTCGATGCAGAGGTCACAGCCCTTGCACGCCTCGACGTCGATGACGACGTGGCCACGGGTGAGGGTGCCCGGGCTCACACGCGGTCTCCGGCCGGGGCGGCCGCGGACCACGCAGGGAACGCGTCGCGGTCGACCGCGGCGAACCCGGCCCGCAGGGCATCCTGGTTCAGGGCGATGTGCTTGGTGCGGTACGGGGGAAGGGCGAGCGGGACCGCGTCGACGAGGGCGTCGAGGCCCACGAGCCCGGTGAGGCCGGACAGCGCGCCGATCATGACGACGGAGGCCGCCATGATGTTGCCGACGTCGACCGCGACGTCGGTGGCCGGGATCTCCAGGGCGTGTACGTCGTCACGGCCGAGGTCGCCCTGGAACACGGTGCTGTTGACGAGGACGACGCTTCCCGGCCGGAGGCGCTCTTCCACGAACGACCAGTAGTCGTGGTGCATCACGATCGCCGCCCACGCCGTCGGCACGGTGGGTGGCGCGAGCACCGGTCCGTCGCCGATCACGACGGTCGCGTCGGTGTTGCCGCCGCGCATCATCCCGCCGTAGCTGCCGAACAGCATCGCTTCGCGACCGTCGAGCACGGCCGCGCGGGCGACGATCTGGGCGGCGAGCTGCACGCCCTGGCCGCCGATCCCGGTGAGGAGGAGCTCCCGTTCCATCAGGTCTCCTCGATGACCTCGATGGCGTTGCCGTCGGGATCGTTGAGCACGACGAGCCGCACACCCGGGCCGAGGTCCCTGGGGCCGATCACCACTGATCCTCCGTGCGTGGTCGCCCGAGCCACCACACCGTCGAGGTCGGTCACCCGCACCGTGATGTAGCGCAGGCCCGCGATCGCGTGGAACTGCTCGGCTGCAGGCGGAGCGGCGGGGGGCTCGGCCGGGACCATCACCTTGATCAACCCGCTCGGCCCCTGGACCCGGTGCACGGTCCCCTGAGGGAACACGAGCGGTGCGAGCTCCGTGAGGTCGAACACCACGGCCAGGAAGTCCACGAGGGACCGATCGGTGCTCACGAAGCCGACATCGACGCTCTTCACGGTCATCCCCGCACGATACGGTGCCCCCGGCAGGCGCGACAGAGGGGAGCGGAGATGCCGATCGATCTGCGGGGTGTCGCGTACCTGGGGCTGTGGGTCCCCGGCGTCGACGCGTGGAACGATTTCGCGACCGGGGTCGTCGGGTTGATGCCCGCACCCGGGGCACCGGATGCCGACGGGGTCGCGTACCTGAAGGCGGACGATCGGCTCTGGCGGGTCGCACTCCATGAAGGCGACTCGCCGGGCATCGCGTACGCGGGCTTCGAGGTGGGAAGCGAAGCGGACTTCGTCGACGCCGTGGCGCACGTCCGGGCCGAGGGCGCCGACCCCGTCCCGGGCACGCCGGAAGACATCGCGGCGCGGTCGGTACGGGACCTCGTGTGGGTACGGGACCCATCGGGCGTGCGGGTGGAGATCGCCTGGGGGCCGACGCGCGACGGAGGGTTCCGCTCACCTGCGGGAGTCCCGGGGTTCGTCACCGGCGCGTTGGGGCTGGGCCACTACGTCCTGCTGGTGTCCGATCTCGAGGGCTCGATGGACTTCTACCAGCGGGTGCTCGGTCTCCGGCTGACCGACTTCGTGATCCTCGGTCCCGACATGTCCGTGCAGTTCCTGCGCTGCACGGCGCGTCACCATTCCGTCGCGCTGACAGCCGTGGGGCCGATCGACGCGCTTCACCACATCGCCTTCGAGGTCGCCGACGTCGATCAGGTCGGGCTCGCTCTCGACCGCGCGCAACGCGCGGGAATGCCCATCACCGCGTCGCTCGGCCGACACAAGAATGACCAGATGCTCTCCTTCTACATGCGCAGCCCGGCGGGTTTCGAGGTCGAGATCGGCTGCGGCGGAGTGCGGGTGGACGACGCGACTTGGGTGGTGAACCACTTCACCGGCGGCGACGACTGGGGCCACCACGGCCTCACCGGGGACGCGATGGCGGCAGTCGGCGAAGCGACGGGGGGCGAGTGACGGTGGACTTCGATCCCTACGGCGAGCAGGCGATGACCGACCCGCGTCCGCTCTACGACGCGATGGTCGCCGAGGCACCGCTGCACCCCATCGGGCAGTACGACGCGTGGGCCGCGGTCGGATTCGACGCGGTGTGGGACATCTGCCTCGATACGAAGCACTTCACCTGCACGCGCGGCCAGACCCCGAACCAGGTGCTGATCGGGGAGCCGACCGGGCACACCTTCCCGGAGCTCGACCCGCCCGAGCACCGGCTGCGACGGCGCGTCCTCGCGCCCGAGTACACGAGGGAGGCGGCGCTGGTCGACTCCATCTGGATCCGTGACCTCGCCCGCGAGGTGCTCGACCCGCTGCTCGCGAACGGCTCGACGGAGATCGACGTGTACGCCGACTACGCCGCGCGGGTGACCGCGCGGGTGGCGGCGCGCAAGGCCGGCGTGCCCGATGCCGACGCGGAGCGGATCCGGCGGCGGATGGACGACATGTTCGCCCGCGAACCGGGCCAACGCGGGTCGTCGCCCGCGAACCTCGAGGCCATCGGCGAGGTGTTCGGTGACCTCATGGGCTTCGTCGCCGCCGGGCGGAGCGATCCCGGATCGGCCACCGGTCATCTCGCGACGATGCTCACGGCCGTCGTCGACGGCGTCCCGCTCACCGATGAGGAGATCGCGGCCGAGCTGCACACGGTGATGGTCACCGGCTCCGAGACCACCGAGCTCGCCGTCGCGGCGACCCTCTTCCACCTCGCCGAGCGCCCCGACCAGCTCGCCGCGGTGCGGGCCGACCGCACGCTCGTGCCGCACGCGTTCGCCGAGGCGATCCGCTTCGACCATCCGACGCACGTGCTCTGCCGGGCGGTCGGCGAGGACGTCACGATCGGGGGGACGCCGATGACCGCGGGGCAGGGCGTGCTCCTCGTGTGGGCCGCGGCCAACCGCGATCCCTCGGTCATCGAGCGCCCCGACGAGTTCGACGTGCACCGCCAGGGCGACCGCGACCTGCGGTTCGGCCACGGGCAGCACAAGTGCCTCGGTGAGCACCTGGCCATGCGGATGGGAACGATCCTCCTCGAGGAGTTCTTCGCCCGGGTGGCCGAGTACGAGATCACCCACGACGGGGTCGAACGGATCTACGGCGAGTTCCTCAAGGGCTTCTGCCGACTCCCGATGCGGGTGGTGCCGACCCGCTGACCCGGTTCAGTCCGAGGCGGTCGAGGAGCTCTCGGCCTCGGCCGCCTCCGCGGCTTCGGCCGCCTCGAGGAGTTCCACGTACGCGTCGGTGCCCGGCACGGTCGGGACGAACCCGCCCATCCACTCCAGCTCGAGGTCCGGGTCGGCGGAGAAGCGCTCCGCGAGGGGCACGAACGTCTCCGGCCACTCGGCTTCCGGCGCGGCCTCGACGAACCAGAGCTGGTGGAACCGGGTCTCGGGATCGGGGTCGACGGGCAGATCGGCCGGGCGGTCGCCGGTGAACGGGCGCACGGTGAACGTGAGCACGCTGGCGATCGGGGATCCCGAGAGGACCTCGGGGAGGAAGCGCGTGCGCAGCACGTCTAGCACCTCGGCGCGCGTGGTGCCGCCGGCCCCGCGCCCGACGACGGTGACCAGCCCGGGGTAGCGGTGGTCGATGGTCTGCAGCGCGGGCACGGGATCGTCGTCGCGGTACACCGCGAACCGGTAGTCGAAGAAGCGGGTGAGCACGTGGTCACGCTCGGGCCAGAGCCGGCCCGCCACGGCGAGGGCCTGCACCGCGTCGCTCGCGGCGAGGTCCCAGTCATCCACGCGCTCGGCATCGACGTAGTACGCGGTGAGGAACGAGCCCCGGGCCGGATCGGGGACCACGGCGGACGACGTGGGCAGCCGGAGCTCCTTCAGGGCCGGGGTCGCGACCCAGCGCTGCCCGCTGAGGGTGCCCGGGAGCGTGAGCACCCCGGAGTAGAAGTGGTCGCGCTCGTACCAGCGGTTGTAGGCGCGGTGGCGACCGGAGTGGGGCTCGATGAGCGTGTACAGCATCATGCCGATGCGGACGGGCGGTTCCTGCATGACGCGTGTGCTATCACGTCGCCCGTGAGCGGGGGGAACCACGGCCCGGGGCCTGACGACGCGGTGTTCCGCGAGCGCCAGCGGTTCGGGCCGTGGTGGGTGTGGGTCCTGCTCGCGGCGG
>Ga0302322_100005876_pt1 | contig 10814 bp, 7 predicted proteins | sample Fen_T0_2_FD_203757 | JGI IMG/M metagenome (GOLD analysis project Ga0302322, IMG submission 203757) | Peat permafrost microbial communities from Stordalen Mire near Abisko, Sweden - Fen_T0_2 | ecosystem: Environmental > Terrestrial > Soil > Wetlands > Permafrost | place: Sweden: Abisko... | reverse complement strand
TAGGGCGAGCGCGCCCGCGTCAGCAAGGCGACCGGCGAGGTGCAGCTGCTGCCGGCCATCCGGGAAAACGGCTCGTGGTATGTCAGTTCGGTCGTGCCGCTGCCCGACGGCCGGATCGCGTTCGGGCTGGGCTATGTGGCGCGCGTCCTGATCTACGATCCGCAACTCGGCCGCGACGTCGCCGAATGGGCGCCCGACAGCTGGCGCCAGGACGGCTTCGTCATCACCATGCAGGCCGGGCCGACGGTGCTCTACGCCAGCCACTTTCCCAGCGGACGCCGCGGAGCCTTCGATATCGCCACCGGAAAATTTCTCGGCGACGCGCCCTGGCCCGCGTCGGGCGCGCTGCCGCCGTGGTCGGCGTGGACGCACAGCTCGGGCTACGGCAACTCCTTTGATTTCTACCTGCTGCCGGGCACCGACACGATCGCCGCGTGCGACGGACGGCGGGTGCACCTGTGGAGCCCGCGCGAGGGCGCCCGCGCGTTGCCGCTGGCCGATTTTCACCCCGCGCCGGACCTCGCCCTCGCGATGAGGTATGCGGTCACCACCGACCTGCGCGTCCTCGAATACGACGAGCACCGCACGCGGGTGGTTCGGCAGCGCGAGTTTCCCCAGCCACCCGCGGAGCGCGGTCTTTTTGGCCTCGGACCTGGCCCCGACGGATGCATCTACGGTGGGGCGTTTCAAAGCACCCATCTGTTCCGCTACGACCCGAAGACTGGCCAGCTCCGCGATCTCGGCGACCACAACCCCGGCTGGAGTGGCGAGACGTACAGCTTCTGTGTGCGGCGCGGCGAACTGGTGTGCGCGAGCTATGTAAACGGAGCGGTCGTGCTCTACGACCCGGCCAAGCCATGGAACTGCACCTACGAGCACCAGGGAAATCCCCGCTTCGTTGGTTGCCTCGGCCAGTTCACCTACCGCCCCTTCGCGTGCACCACGGATAGCGCGAGGCGCATCTGGGGAGCGGGCGAAGCCGGCTGGGGCGTCACCGGCGGCGGAGTCAGCTGGATTGATCCCGACACCGGGAAAACCGGCACCGCCCGGTTGACCGGCGCGCCCTACCTGATTGCCGAGCTGCAACCGGGTACGCTGCTCATGGCCGATGAGACCACCGTCCGCTGGTGGGACTCCGTCGCCAACACCGAGCGCGCGGCCTGCCCCTGGCCGCACGGGAGCACGCCGGCCGCCGTCGTGCTGCCGGGCGGTGCCGCGCCCCGGATCGCCTTCTGCGACGCCCAGGGACTGCACCTCGCGCGGCTGCCCGCGCCGGGAAAACTGGAAATTGAACAAAGTTTTCCTCTGCCCATCGACACCACGCGGCTCCTCTGGGACGGCCGGCGGCTGCTCGCGGGCGGCCGCGGCATCGCCGAGCTGGACCCGGCGACCGGCCAATGGACGAAACTTTGCGACACCGGCCCGGCCCAGCCCTCCGCGCTCGTGGCGACAACCGGCGCGGTTTATTTCACTCGCGGGCCACAGTTGCTCACCGTGCCCCGGCCGCAAAAGTAGGTTCCCCCGCCTGAACTTTCACCGCGGCAGCGGCGATTTCAGTTTCCCTCCGTGCGGTCGCGCGTCGTAGCGTGGCGCGACTTGAAGACTCCACCCGTCCCCGCCGACCTCGCTCCCCGCTACTATACGTTTTGGTCCATCAACGGCGCGCTCGACCAGCCGCGGCTGCAGCGGCAGCTCGTCGACTTCCGCGATGCGGGCCTGCACGGCGTCGTATTTCATCCGCGCTTTTATCCCGGCCAGCCGCCCTACATGAGCCCGGACTACCTGGCCGAGGTCTCCGCCTGCATCCTCCACGCAAAAAAACTCGGGCTGCGCTTCTGGCTCTACGACGAGAACGGCTGGCCCAGCGGCACCGGCGACGGCCAGGTGCTCGCCAAGTATCCCGACAGTGGCGCGATGCGGCTCGATCTCACGCCACAGGCGACACCCCAGTCGGTCGGATCGTTTGCCGTCGACGCCGCCAACCATGTTGTCCCGGCCGGCACGCCGGGCGCAAAGACGTGGCATCTCACGCCGCGGAAGCTCAACTACGTCGACTCGCTCAACCCGGCCGTGCTCGGCCACTTTCTCGAGCTGATCCACGAGCGCTACCGCACCGGGCTCGACCCGGAGGCCTTTGAATACGTCGAGGCGTTTTTTGCGGACGAACCCGAGTCGGGCATCATCAAGGACCCGTTCCCGGACCAGGCCGGCATCCCGTGGTCGCCGGTCATGCCGGCACGGCTGCGGGAGAAATTCGGCGCCGACTACGCCGCCAAGCTGCCGCTGCTCTTCGCCCGCGGTGATGGTTACCAGGAGGTGCGCACGACCTATTGGGAACTTGTCACCGACGTGCTGATCGACGGCTTCTTCGCGCCCTACCTCGCGTGGTGCCGGAAAAACGGCAAGCAGTTCATCGGCCACGTGAAGGGCGAGGAGCACCCGCTCTTCCAGCTGCCGATGGTCGGCTCGCTGCACCGCGTTTTCCGCCATTTGAGCATCCCGGGCATCGACTCGCTCGAGCGCTACCCCGCGCTGGATTTCTACCCGCGGCAGGCCGCCGCGGCCGCGCGCCAGTTCAGCAACGGCCGCAGCATGGTCGAGTGCTTCGGCGGCGCCGGCTGGGGCGCGTCGCCCGAGGACCTCGAGCGCTACCTGCTCTGGCTCGGCCGCAACGGGCTCACCGACTTCGTGTTTCATCTCAGCCAGTACCGCCTCGACACCCCGGCGCTGACCGACTGGCCGCCCTCCGAGCCGCTGCACCTGAGCTGGCGCGACGCGTTCCCGGAAATGCTCGCCCGCGTGACGCGCGAGTTGACCACCCGTCCGCCGGCCGTGCCCGACACGCTCGTCGTCGCACCCTACCGCGGCCTCATGACCGAGTATGAGCCATGGGAGCTGTTCCAGACCAACCAGCACGTCGCCACGACGTTTCCCGACACGCCGGCGAGCCGGATGAACACCACGTTCCTCGCCTCGCTCGAGAAACTGAAGCTCGCCGGCATCGCGTATGATCTCACCGACGAACGCACGCTGGAGACGGACGGCTCGCTGGAAAACGGCCGCGTGCGGCTCGGCCAGGCCACGTATGCGCACCTCGTCGTCGATCCCGCCGCGATCCTGCGCGGGCCGGCGTCCGAATGGTCTGGTAAGGTAGGGCGCGTTGTCCCTAACGCGCCGGGTTTGGATGTCGGAGCCGTTCGGCGCGTGACGGATAACTCGCCCTACTGCGAAATTCCTCTCGACTGGCAAATCCCGGCGTTGCCGGAAAACGCGTGGCTGATCGAGCCCCAGCGCATCGCCCCGCGGGAATTTGCCGCGACCTTCACCACCGCGTTCGGCGCCTCCAACCCGCCGGGCCTGCACCTGCACTTCGCCGACGACCTCGTCGAAGCGAGCCTCGACGGCCAGCCGCTCGCGCTGACCGCGGGCTACGACGGCGCCCTGGCCACCCCGCCCGCGCTCGGCGCCGGCGAGCACACGCTGCGTTTTCGCACCGTGCGCGAGTTTCCCGCCAAGCCCTACGTCTGGCTCAAGGGACCCTTTACCCTGCAGAGCCGCGCGCCCTACACCCCCGGACCCAGCGGCACCCTCCGCACCGCCGGCCCGTTCGTCGCCGGGACCGCAGCCTTCGCCGCCGCCGGCGAGCTGACCGCCGCCGGTTTCCCATTCCTCAACCAGCCGCTCGTGGCGGGCTGCACGTTCATTCTCCCCGCACCCGTCACCACGCTGCGCTTCGCCGGCGTACTGGGCGATGCGGCGCGCGCGACGATCGACGGACAGTCCGCGGGCTGGGCGTGGGGACCCGACTGGCAACTCGCGCTGGCCCAACCCCTCGCCGCCGGCACTCACCTTCTCCGCCTCGAATTGGTGCCCAGCACCTTCAATTTCTTCGGACCGCATCATTACTACCACGGTGACTGGCACGTGGTCAGCCCGGGCCAGATCATCGGCGAGAAGAACTTCGCCGACCTGCCCGACGCGCCGGCCCACACCCACGTCCCCGAATGGCACTTCAAGCCGCTGCGGCTGCCGACTCGCCTCGTGGCGTCGTGAGGACCAGGCCGCCGAGCTACGGCGAGGGTTTTTCCATCTCGGCCAGGCGTTCCTTGACGATGTAGTCGCGCAGGTCGCGCGGATTCTCCTTCAGAAATGTCCGGTAAAACTGCGCCGCCTGCGGACGGTCGCCCGTCAGCCGTGACAGCTCAGCGATTTGCACCAGCACGTCGCGGCGCAACGTCCAATCGATCCGTCCCAGTCGTTCAGCCGCGAGGAGGTGCGGCAGCGCGCCCGCGGCCGGCAGCCGGTAGAAAAAAACCGCATCCGCGATCGCGAGATGCACCTCGGTCTCCGCTGCGGGCGTGTGGGCGTAAGCCAGCAATTTTTCCGCCTCCGACAACCGGGCCGCGGGCGGCAAGGACGGGGCAAGCTCGTAGATCGTCAGCAGCACCAGCCGGCCCAGCGCGGACTGCGCCCACACCGAGTTTTCATGCCCGGCGATCAGTTGGCGGAACTGGCGGGCCGCCTCGGCGGGGTCCGACTGGGCCAAATGATGCTGCGCGATGCGCCCGAGAAAAAACCGCGCACCCTGAGCGGGATCGTCCGTGCCGCTGTCGGCCAGCGCGGTAAAAAGGCCGCGGGCTTCCTCCACCTGCGAGGCCGTCACGGGCTGCTTGTCCAGCAAGGCCACGCCCCGGCCGAACCGTGCCTCGCGCGCCACCGCGGGATCGGCCGACGCGAGCGCGCGGTCAAACACCTGCAACGCTTCCTTCGCCCGGTAATTCGTCAGCGCCTGCCAGCCAGCCGCGAGTTCGGAGCCGGCGGCGGTCACCGCGGCGAGAATCAGGCCGGCGGCCAGGAGCGCGGGCTTCATGGGTGCGTGCCCGCGGGGGCGGCGAGCGTGGCCCGGGATTGATAGACGTTGATTTCGTTGGGCAGCGAAACCAACCGGAGCGTTTCCGGCCGCCGGCCGGGCGGGGCCAGCTCGGCCAACGCGGCGCCGGCGCTGTCCTCCCGGCGGATATTACCCAACCCGGAGATCACATCGAGCCGCAGGCCATCCCGCACCTTGGCCTCCATGCCGTCGCGCAGGGCCTGGCGAAAGGCGTCCACGCTTCCGTCCTGGCTCCACAGGGTGTAGAGCACGCTCAGCACCAGATTCTGGGGGTCACCGTGGTTACCAGGACCCAAAAAGCCCCAATACCAATTGTAACCGTCGGGCTGGAGCTGGAACTTGGCAGAAAAATCCGACGGCTTCACCCCGATGACAATCGGCAGCCAGTCGCTCACGTTGGTGAAGATCGTGCTGCCTTCCTGGCTGCCCATGAAGCGGAGAAAATCCAGCGCCTCCGCCCGGTGCTTGGTCCAACGGTTCAGGTAAAAGGGCATCCCCGTCTGCAGCTGACCCTCGCTGAAGGGGCCCTTCGCGTAACGGCCGTAAACCGGATCGTCCTCCCGCGGGTAGGGAAACCGGAAGGCCCCGAGCGGAAAGGGGCAGAGCTGCCGCAGGCTGGTCGCCTCGTAAGCCGGCGCGACCACCATCACCGCGCGGGTGTTGAAGAAGTCCGTCAACGCCGTGTCGCGCTCGCGTTGCAGGAAGCCCGGGGTGCACACGGCGCCCAGCTCCTTCATTTCCTCGAAGCCCGCGACGAGCTCGGGCGAGTCATAGCTCCATTCGCCCCGCAGGTAGGCGATGGCGAGTTTCTCCGGCTGGAGCTTCAGGCAATGTTGATAATCGACGCGCTCGGCCAAACGGGTGCTCATGTTGCCGATGATTTCGTTGGTCATCGTGATGTGGGTGGTGCGCGAGTTGGCCAGCGGGGTCAGGTTCAACCCGTGTTCCTTCGCATAGGCGCGGATCCGCTCGCACATTGCCAGGAATTCCCGGTAGGTGCGTGGCGGTGTCTCGTTCCCCATGATCGCTTTGTACAGGGCCCGGTTGTAGACGATCCGGCTCATGCCCGTGGTCATCGAAACGCCGTAATACTGGCTGAGAGTCTGGACGTAGTTGTCCGGGCTCGTCATCCCGTCGATGAACGTGTCACGCCAGGGCACGCCCTCGAGCGGTGTGCCGCGGTTGTACGGGTTGGGCTGCATCACCTCCGCGGAGATCGGCGAAAAATTCCGAACCGTGTCCGGCCACGGCCAGGAATATTCCGCGATGTCCGGCCCGGTCCCGCCCACCATCTGCGTCTGGATCCAGGGCATGTACACCCGGTCGGGGGCGGCAATCTGGATGACGTGCACCCGCGGGTTCAGCTCCTCGTAGCGGCGGATGATGGCATCCATCGCCGCGCGCACTCCTCCTTCCAGCTGCCATTGGGCCACCCGGATGGTCACGCGGTCCGAGCGGACCTCCTCCACGTGCCGACGGAACACCAGGAACGCCGAGGCGGCGTAAGCGGTGCCCAGCAGGAGCAAGGCGATAGTTTTTCCGGAAAACTTCATGAGTGCCTGCGCGGTGTAGACCAAACCGGCACGTTCGCCAAGCGGTCGCTGTATGATTGTTTTGTAGGGCGGGGTCGCTGACCCCGCCATCTCAGTCCAAGGCCGGCGGGTCAGCGACCCCGCCCTGCATTTCCCACACCGTCACGGCGCCGGCTTCGCCCCGTCCAGCGCGGCCAGCCGCTGGCGCACGGGATACTGGCGGGCGTCGCGCGGATATTCGGCGAGGAATGCCTGGTAATGGCGCGCCGCCTGCGCCGGGTTGCCCGTGAGCCGCGCGATCTCGCCGATCTGCACCAGCACATCCGCGCGCGTCGCGGCATCCAGCACCCCGGCCTGCTCGGCCGCCAGCAGGTGCGGCAGCGCCCCCGCATCCGGCAGCCGGTAGTGAAAGATCGCGTCGGCGATGATCAGGTGCAGCTCCACCGCCTCCGACGGCTGGCGGGCCGATGCGATCAACGGCTCCACCGCGGCCACCCGCTTGGCCGGATCCGCCGGGCCGGCGGGGGTGTAGAGCAGCAGGATGGCCAGGCGCGGCAATGCCGCCTGGCCCCAGACCGATTCGCCGTGCTCGGCGATCAGCTGCTGGAAAATCACCGCGGCCTTCATCGGGTCCGGCGGGGCGGATTGAAACTCCGCCAGCCGGGCGAGATAGAACCGCGCCCCGAGGGCCAGGTCGTCCGTGCCGTCGCCGGCCAGCACCGCCAGCAGCGCCCGCGCTTTTTCGACGCGATTCGGCAGGTCGATCGGCTGGGCGAGCAGGCTGAGGGCGGTGCCGAACCGTACGGCGCGCGGGTCCCTCCGCCCTTGGGCGCCAAGCCGTTCAAACTGCGGCAAGGCGAGGTCGGGCCGGCTGCCGGCCAATGCCTGCCAGGCCTCCGCCAGCGCGTCCACCGGCCGCTGCGGCACGGGGTCCGCGGCCCCGGCGGCCGGCAGCAGCAAGAGGAGGATGAGGATCGCCGGCTTCATGCGGTGGCTAGGGTTGGGGCGCGCCTTTCGCTTCACGCACAATGTCGATCATCTGCAAGGTCCGTCCCTCGAGTCGCGCCGGCAGGAGGGGCAGCGGGCCGGTCCCGGCCAGGAGGTGCTGCGCCGCCGCCGCCGCGTCATCCCGCGTGATCGCCTCCACACTGATCCGGATTTCGCGCGTGAGGTCGGACAGCACGCTTTCCTTCAGCCCGGCGTCGAGATGGGCGGCGTACTTCTCCGGGCCGCCATTCGGCCCCCACATCAGGTAGTAACTGCTGCGGAGCAGCCGCACCGCATCGTTGCCGGTCAGGTTGAAGAATCCCCCGTCCAAACTCCAGATGTAGCCGTCGTAGAACGGCAGGAACTGGCGCGAGTACGCCGAGGTCTTTACGTCCGCGATCGCGGGCAGCCAGGTGCTGACATCGGTGAAGATTTGGCTGCCTTCCACGCTGGTGATGAAGTGCAGGAAATCCAGCGCCTCGCGGCGGTGGCGGGTGGCCCGGTTGAGGTACAGCCCCAGGGTGGTTCCGAGCCGGCCGTCGGAATACGGGCCGAGCATCAGCCGGCCGTAGACCGGGTCGTCCTGCATCGGCACCGGATAGCGGAAGGCGCCCAGCGCAAAGGGGCACAGTTCCTTGAGGCTGCTCGCCTCCCAGCTCGGCGCCACGACCATCAGCGCCCGCTGGCGCACAAAGTCCATCAGCGGCGACTCGCGCGTCAGCTGGAGAAAGCCCGGCACGCTGTTGTCGCCGAGATCCCGGAGCAGCTCGAAGCCCGGGCGCAGCGCGGGGTCGCGAAAATTCCACTCGCCGCGCAGGTAATGGAGCCCCAGTTCCCGGCTGGTGAAGCCCAGGGTGTGCCGCTGGTCGAGCCGGGACGACAGGCCGCTGGCCGCCGACTCGAAGATGTAGCCGGCGAGCCCGATGATCGTCTCCCCGGAGTTCGCAATCGGCGCGAGGTCGAGGTGATGCTCGCGGGCGTAGTCGCGGACCCGTGCGCAAAGGGCGAGGAACTCCCGGTAATTGCGCGGCGGCTCCTCCCCGCCGGTGATCGCGCGCAGCATCGGCCGGTTGAACATTAGGCGCATGCTGACCTGGGTGAGGGTCGCGGCGTAATACTGGTTGAGCTGGGCGTTGAAGCCGTCGGGGTTGGCCATCGCGTCGAGAAACGTGTCGCGCCACGGCACCCCCTCGAGCGGCGTGCCGCGGTTGTACGGGTTGGGCTGCAAGACCTCGTCCGAGATCGGTGAGAAGAAGCGCTCCACCCCCAGGAAATCCTTGTTATATTCGACGATGTCGGGGGCGGTGCCACCGACCAGCTGGGTCCGTGCCCACTGCCGGTAGATCGTGTCGGGCACCGAGATGGGGATGACGTGCACCCGCGGGTTGAGCTCCTCGTAGCGGCGGATCAGCGCGGCGAAGGCCTGGCGCACCCCTCCTTCCAGCTGCCACTGGCTCACCCGGATCGTCACCCGGTCCACCCGTTGCTCCTCCGCCGCATGCCGGAGCATCAGCCCCAGCGAGACGGCGTAGGCCGTCCCCATCAGGAGAAAACCCATGAATTTGCCGGAAAGCTTCATGGACGCCCTGCGGTGTAGCCGAAGCGGACCGGTTCGCCAAGCAGCGGCTGCGGGATCTTTCGTAACGGCGCGGCGCCGCTGAACCGGCTTGCGGCGCGCCTGATTTCGCCGGGCCCGGGTCCGCCGGCATCCGGGCGGCCGGCGGTCAGCTCAGTCCCAGATGTTCCGCCAGTTCATCGGGTAGCTCGTGAGCTCGTTGAGCGACGTCATTTCGGCTGCGTTCAGGCGGTAGCCGGCGGCGCCGAGCGAATCGCCCAGCTGCGCGGGGGTGTTCGCGCCGATGATGGCGGCGGTGACCACGGGGTTGGTCAGCAGCCAGGCGAGCGCGGTCTGGGCCACCGTCTTGCCGTGGGTCCGGCCGATGGCGTCGAGCTGCTCGATCACCGCGAACCCACGGTCGTTGGCATATTTTTTCCCGATGTCGGCCGCGCGCACGCTCCCGACGCTGGCGCCGCGACGGTATTTGCCCGTGAGAAAACCGCCGGCGAGCGGCGAATAGGGAATGACGCCCAGCCCGTAGTTCCGGCAGAGCGGGCGCGGCTCGATCTCGAACAGCGACCGCTCCATCAGCGAATACTCGGGCTGGTAGGAGTTGAACCGCGCATAGCCGTGTTGCTCGCTCTGGCCCAGCGCCTCCATCAGCCGCCACGCGGGATAGTTCGACGCCCCGATCACCCGCACCTTGCCCTGACGCACGAGCTGGTCGAGCGCAGCAAGCGTCTCCTCGACCGGCACGGCCAGATCTGCCGAATGGCACTGGTAAAGGTCGATGCAGTCCGTCTGCAGCCGGCGCAGCGAATCCTCGCAGCAGCGGATCACCCGGTCGCGCGCGAGGCCCTCGCCGCCGGGACCCTCGGTCATCCGGCCGCGGACCTTGGTCGCGATGATGACATTCTTCCGGTTGCCGCGCGCCTTCATCCACCGACCGATGATTTCCTCGGACCGCCCGCCGCCGGCCAGGCCGAGTTGACCCCACGTCGTGTAGATGTCCGCCGTGTCGATGAAGTTGCCGCCGGCCGCGGCGAAGGCATCCATGATGGCAAACGACGCAGCCTCGTCCGCCGTCCACCCAAACTGCATGGAACCGAGGCAGAGTTCGGAGACCTTCAATTCGCTGCGGCCCAGTTGGCGGAGGTGCATGGCGGGATACGAAGGGCGCCCGGCGCGCAAAACTCAACCGGGTTCTGGCGTACCGGGTGGGCTGCCGGTCGGATCATCTCTGCAGCAGCACCACGCAGGCGGACCATTCGCCCGCGGGCCGCCAGCGGAGTTCGCCCGTCGCCAGCGTGACTCCCCGGCGATCCGTGTGCAGCTCGTTCGCCACGTGCCAGCGGCCCGGCGGCAGCGGCACGCGGATGATGGTGACGCCCGGGCGGGCAAACACATGGCCGACCACCAGCGCCTGCCGGCCGGTGGCGCCGACGCGCACCACGGCCTGCCAGCCCTCCGGGTGCCGGTAGGCCAGGACCTCGGGCCCGTAGCGACGCGACCGGCCGCGGCGGATGACCGGCACCGCCTGCGCATAAAGCGCGAGCGCCCGGTCGACCAGCGCGCGTTGCTCCGGCCGCAGCGTCGGAAAGTCCCCCGAAAGGCACAGCCGCCCGAGAAACCCGGCCGCGAGGAGGTAGACAATCCGCCGCACGCCCGACGCGGCGCGCAACACCGCCCACACCTGGCACTGCCGCGGCAGGATCAGCCGCTGGAGGTTGGCCGCGATGACCGGGATCTCCCGGCACTCGTGCGCGTCCGAGAAACTGCTCATCGCCGTCAGGCCGATCATCGACGGCTCGAGCCGGTGTCCGCCCGATGAGCAGCACACCATGAC
>Ga0302322_100005874_pt1 | contig 10815 bp, 8 predicted proteins | sample Fen_T0_2_FD_203757 | JGI IMG/M metagenome (GOLD analysis project Ga0302322, IMG submission 203757) | Peat permafrost microbial communities from Stordalen Mire near Abisko, Sweden - Fen_T0_2 | ecosystem: Environmental > Terrestrial > Soil > Wetlands > Permafrost | place: Sweden: Abisko... | reverse complement strand
GGCGGTTGTTCTCCTGCCGGATAGCAATTTCCTTATCAAAGCGGCGTTCCTGTTCTTTCACGTCACTGAGTTCATAGTAGCCATTACCCAGCTCAATACCATTGATGAACAATTCAACCCGATCCGTCACCAACGCGTTGGTTTCGTTTATCCGGGCTAAGGACGACATACAAGCAGGATAGCCATAGACCATACACAAGGCATTGTTGCCCAGATGGGGCTGGATTTGATGGCTAAACATAAAATCCAACCAAAGCGCGTGGTTTTGCCCACAAATAGTTACTGCATCATGTAAATCGTATTCCTCTGCATACTTGGCGTAATCTCGATAAGAAAACACCAATGGATTCAAGCCGGTGTACTGCTCGAATAGATTTTGATAGCCGATTCGTACAGTGGCTTTCAGCGCAAAGTTTCCTGTAAACAAAAATGCAATCAACTCATCCACTTCATCCATCAATCCGGCCAGGTTATAACCGACGCGATACCACTCAAGCAGGATAAACTCAGGATTATGGTGTCGCCCCGATTCACCATTCCTAAAGGCTTTGCAAATCTGGTAAATCGACCCGCTACCTGCGGCAAGCAAGCGTTTCATGGCGAATTCCGGCGAAGTCTGCAGAAAGAAGGTTTTTTGCTTTGTCGGCACGCCATAACCAGTCATAAAGAAATCCAGATTCGGATCAGTGCCGATAGCACTGCCCAACAACGGCGTTTCCACTTCCAGCACTGACCGATCGGCGAAAAACTGGCGTATCTTCTGGAACATTTGCGCCCGTAAGCGCAACAATTCCAAGGAACAGCTGGGTTGCCAATCCACCCGAAAAAACCAATGACTATGCTAACTCACAGCCAAAATGACTATTCTTTGACTCGTGAGATATATTCACCGGTTCGGGTGTCAACTTTAATGGTTTCGCCTTGTTGAACAAACAACGGTACCCGCACCACCGCGCCGGTATCCAATTTCGCGGGTTTACCGCCGCCGCCTGATGTATCACCACGGACACCCGGATCGGTTTCGACAATAACTAATTCAACAAAATTGGCCGGAGTCACTGCCAATGGCGCGTCATTCCACAGTGTGACCGTACAAGAATCTTGATCCTTTAACCATTTCGCCGCATCGCCGACAATTTTTTCGTCGGCTTGGTACTGTTCAAACGTATCTGGCTTCATGAAGTGGCGATATTCGCCATCGCTGTACAGATATTGCATATCCACATCAACCACATCCGCGCCTTCCAAGGATTCGCCGGACTTAAATGTCCGCTCGATAACCCGCCCCGTTTTTAAGTTCCTGATTTTGACCCGATTGAACGCTTGTCCCTTACCCGGCTTTACAAACTCATTTTCGATAATTGCGCATGGGTCGTTGTCCAACATGACCTTTAACCCAGCCTTAAACTCACTTGTGCTATAAACAGCCATTCTATCCTCGAATCGAACCAATAAAGTAAATGGCGGCATTATATAATAGACACCGACCCCGCAAGAAACCTAAATGCACCTTAGATGCCGAAACAACAACTGGAAACGCTTCATTTCGCCCTTAACTGGCAACAACAACTTTCCCAAGCCTTCACATCAATCGACGACTTATGCGGCTATTTGCAGCTTGCCACCAGCGCTTTGCCTATTTCAATTACTGCCAATAAGCTGTTTCCATTGCGTGTTCCGTTGAGTTTTGCTGCCAGCATGACAAAAGGCAATCCCGACGACCCCTTATTGCGACAAGTCTTCCCCATTTCTGACGAACTGGTTGATTACCCACTGTTTAGCAACGATCCGGTCGGCGACATCCAAGCCGCCGTGCACCCCGGCTTATTGCACAAATATCACGGACGGGTTTTACTGATCAATACTGGGAGTTGCGCCATCAATTGCCGCTATTGTTTCCGCCGTAACTTTCCTTATGGCGATTTGCAGCTTAGCAAACAGCAAGAAAGTGGAGTTATCGATTACATCAAAGGCGACCCAACGATTTCCGAGGTCATTCTCAGCGGTGGCGATCCTTTAGTGTTAAGCGATGCCAGATTAGCACACCTGTTTCGACAGTTCGAAACCATACCCCATATCAAACGAATCAGGATACATAGCCGACTGCCTGTCGTATTGCCTGCGCGGATTACTGAAGCATTTGTCCAAATATTGGTAAATAGCAGCAAACAAGTCGTGGTTGTTGTCCATTGCAATCACGCCAATGAAATCAATGAACGCGTCATAACCGCATTCACCTCATTAAAAAACAAAGGGATTACTTTATTTAACCAAGCGGTCTTGTTAAAAGACATAAACGATAATGCCCAAACCCTATGCGAATTGAGCGAGACCCTTTTCACGCACGGTGTTATCCCCTACTACCTGCATTTGTTGGATAAAGCCAAGGGAACCGGACACTTTGAAGTTTCCGAAGCTACGGCGAAGATATTGATCAAAGAAATACAAAATACCTTGCCAGGCTATCTGGTGCCGAAGTTAGTCAAGGAAATCGCAGGGGCTGACTCTAAGCAGTACGTTTGATAACAACACATTGTTGTTCCAACGACGCTTAATGGGGTTGAAAACATTGCGCTTCAGGATAAAAAACCTAATATATGCGTGCCGCCAATCAAATTCAAGACGAGCTTAGCTGAGTGACCAAACACGAATATATTGATGGCTATATTTATGCAATAACTGCCACAACCAAAAGCTATGGGCGACTCATGAGCAACAATACCCAGAAAAAAATTCCCACCTGAAGGGTGAACGACTAAACCTTTTGTTTCCGACCTTACAATCAAAATCACTCAAGCCATTTTTTACCTTGATGTCGCCGTTGTGTTCGATGACGCTAGCGATAACAACTATATTACCGAAAGCCCCGTTATTATTGTTGAAGACTTACCCCTAGAATGGCTGAAAGGATCTAGAAATGGCTTAACGTTAAACCAAGATCAATTTGCCAGGATATCCTATAAAGTAATCGCCATCGGTTTAATGTGTTCCTTTTTTAAACTCGGTAACGCTGCAACTGCTTCCCGCAATTTGTTTTCCCAACTACGCCGTAATTGGAGGAGATAGTCGTTGTCGTCGTCAAAACAGTAATATTCGTCGAAACTAAAACTGTCTTTGCGGTAGATGAGCATTTCGACCGGCGGTCCAACACTTGCGTTACTTCGGATGGTAGAATCCATGGAAACCAGGCAACACCGCGCCGCTTCATCTATCGACGTATTCAATTTAAGGAAGCGATCCAATATCGGCTTACCGTATTTGCTCTCGCCAATTTGCAAGAACGGCGTGTTGGCGGACGTGGTTATGCTGTTGCCTTCGGCGTAAACCATGTAAGCGCCGTGCGGCTCGGCACCAATTTGTCCCGCCAAAATAAAAGTGGCAGATGGATTAAACGCAGATTGCCCTTCGGGATTCAAATGTTGTTTTTGTTTTTCCAGGCTGACATGGCCTAAATAAGCGGCTGCCTCCGACAAACATTCGACATTATTTAAGTTGGTTTGGGCGTTTTTGATTTTGTCGCGGTGCAACTGTTCCAGCACGGCTTGTGTAGTCGCTAGATTCCCCGCGCACAACAATACGATTTTACGGTCGTTAGTAGTCGCAAACGGGTGCATTTTGCCATGGGTACTGACATTATCAATACCTGCATTGGTTCGTGAGTCTGAAACCAGGATAAGTCCTTCGTTGATAGAAGCAGCGATACAATAAGTCATGAAGGTTTAGCCGTGTTTACATATAAATGCCGCAATTATCCAACAAATCGACTTCAACGTCCATTTTGTTCAAAATACAGCCTGAACCAAATTGATGGAAGATGGAGACATCCGACGCATCGCGCCCGAATGCAATAATCACCCTGCCGCCTGTCAAGATGTGCTGCGTCGGGTCGAAGCTGTACCAGCGGTTGCCAACATAGGCCTCAAACCAAGCGTGTAAATCCATCGGTTGCAGATTATAGAGATAACCGACCACCAGCCGTGCGGGTATGCTAATGCTGCGGCAAAGCGCAATGCAGAGTTGGGCAAGATCCCTGCAAACGCCATAACCTCGGTTATGGATTTCAACAGCTGATAACGGGAAATCGCTGGAGCCAGGCAAATATTCTATGGTATTGCGTACCCAGTCCGTTATTTTGCTGACTTGGTCGTAGCCAGGCATGGTATCAAACGTGACCTCCCTGGCAAGATCGCCGAAGCGGTCGGATTCGCAATAACGGCTAGGCAACAAATAGGGTAACGTATAATTCGGAAGATGCTGGATTTCAATAAAATAAGCCCCAGGAGCACTATCAACATTTTCAGTGACCAAGACTTCAGACGACGTATGGATGTAAAAATCACCGACAGGTGCAAGTATCCGCTGATACGAATTGCCAAAGCTGTCGGTGCTTTCAACCATTGGAATTGCTGCAGGGTTAATCGTGAAGGCTTCCCGATTGATCCATTGCTGGATACCTCGGAAGGGGCGCAGCATCAAGATTAAAGCCGTCTCCTCGATGACATGGAAATGGAGGTCACAACTCACGCTTAGCTTCATAAGGTTATACATATCGAATATGAACCAGTGGTTTTTTGATACGGAATCAACTCATTTCAGTTTGTCTTTATGCCCATTCTTTTCGCAGGAGAAATTGAGAATTTCCTTAAACAATCAAACCCCAACAAAACCGATTTCGTTATAGGCATGGTTTAGCCAAATCTTAACTCGCTGTCTTTCCAGTAACCCTAAGGGGTTAAGGCTGTCGGTATCTTTGTTTTTTGCCGCCCAAAAACTGGAGCTATTGCTATCGATCTTGGTCATGACCGGCGTATGAAGCCGCTTTAGGTTGATAATCCGTGCATTCAAGGCTAATGCCCGCTCTTTAACGCCGGACAACTCCAAGATATTGAAGTTGTCATCACGAAGCTGGTTTTGCACCAAGACATAATTGAGCCGGTTTCCGAACTGGTCAAGCAGTTTGTCCAGCAAATCCACACAATCCTTCCCGGAATCCATGACATTCCAGTAATAAATGGCGATTCCCAGATCTTCCGCCAACTCCAACACGCCGGAGTCTTCAATCCACAACGCCAAGGGATGATGGGTTTGGGCGGCAAGGTCAACCAGAATCCGTTGCTCCGGTTGTTCCGATGCAGTTTCGAGAAGGGTATCGAGGCTTTCGTAACTGTCGACAACTGTAGGCGAAGCATAGTCACTATAAAAACGTAGTAATGCGCCGTGCGACCTGTCGGTATCAAAACCGACAAAAGGTATTTCATGATCGATCATGTATTGCGCCAGTAACCGCGCCACCACGGATTTTCCTACCCCGCCTTTTTCACCGCCGACCAAATGAATAGTTGCCATGCCTTCTCCAAAAAGTAAAAAAATGATTTGAAATTGTGGCCTTAGCAGCCAATAGTTGAGTTTATTTATTCCAGCCTTAACACATCCACCGATACCGACAGCGTATGCTGGCCACCGCCGTAAGCAATCCCTTTAAGCGGCGTAACATCGGAATAATCACGCCCCCAGGCCACGGTGATATGCTGGTCAAGCGGCACTTTATTATTGGTCGGATCAAAATCCAACCAGCCGCTACCGGGAATATAGACTGAAAACCAGGCATGAGAGGCATCGGCTCCGACCAACCGCGGTGTGCCCGGTTCCGGCGTCGTTTCAACGTAACCGCTGATATACCTTGCGGGGATGCCATAGGCGCGCAAACAACCTATTGCCAGATGGGCGAAGTCCTGACAAACACCGCGACGAAAGTTAAGGACATCCGACAAGGGAGTTGCTATTGTGGTAAAGGTCGGGTCGTAAGTAAATTCCCGATAGATTCGTCCCATCATATCATTGACGACATCCACCAATGGCCGATTAGGTTGGAAAGAAGCCTGCGCATAATCCCCAAGTTCCTGGGTAACGGTTATCATGGGAGAGTCGAACAGGTACTGCCTGGCATCCATCAATTCGGGCGAGTAGTCCCGGGTTTGAAATTGAAGCTGGCCTTGTTGGCTTTGCAATTGCCCCTGTGACAGGGTTGATAACGAGGATTCTTGCAGCATGCCGCGCACCTGCTCCCAGGATAACTGGTTAAATAAATCAAGCGTATTTTGCTTTGGGAATACAACCACTTCACTGATTGCGGTCACGGTGAGCTGGGTGTGGGGTTGTTGGATCGCAAAATAGGTCACCCGATTGCCGAAAAAATCCAAGCGCTCATGAAAATCAAGCGGTGTTGGGTAAATCTCAAATCGGCTATTTTCGCAATTTTGTCGCCAGAAATTACGCGGCTGCAACCGTGCTTCGTTTTGGCATAAACCAACCGGTTGGCTATAGGAGTAGACGGTGGTATGGGTAATTCTATATTTCACAGCTCGTCCTCCCGAGTGTTCACCATCATAAGCTGAGACGTTTGTGAATGGCTAAAATAAGCTTCTGCGATGACTTCTGCGATACGCCATAACAGCGTGGCCGTATTCGACAACACGGCTTCCAAATTAAAATAAATGCCTCCGCTTTTACTGGACTGGGTTAATTCCAGTACATTACACAGCCGTAAGTCGGTATATACCTTCAAAATTAAACGCTCTTCTTCACTCAAGTGGTTTTTATCGTTGCCACGCGGCAAAGTATTGATGTGGGCCGAAAGCTGGTGCAATTGGTAGGCGACTGAGCGCGGATGGGTTTCATCCAGCAACAATAATTCCAACACCATGGGAAGTTGGATAAACGAACGGTAACGGCGTTGATATATCGTTAAACTGTCGGTAGAAACCAAGACAGCTTCGAGTGCTTGATTTTGTAGGGCATCATCATGCTGTATCACAACGGTCGAACGTAGCAATGCAATAAGTCCTAATGCACGCTCCAACCTCCGACCACCGTCCAGCATCAGCCAGGCCGCTTCACGCGTCATGCTCTCACTCGTCAAGCCGGAAAATGCGACGATACCGGTAATCAGCTCATCGAGATGATTTTGCAATTGTTCGGTATTAATTTCAGTATTGATTACTTTTTGGTTCCAGCGACGTTGAATATTATCGACACAGCGCCAGGTATCTTGCGACCACAAATCACGTATGTTAAAGGCTGCTTGCACAAAGGCCTGGATATTCGCCGTTAACGTGCCTTTGCGGACACTGTTTTTTGTGACGGCCAATACTTCGTTTTCAGGTGATTTCAGTGTTTGCGCATCGCATTTTACGAATCCAGGATAAGTGCCCGTTACTTGCGTCAACGCCGGTAGCAAAACCTTGAGGCAATCACTGTCAAGCTGATCCTTTTGTTCTAGCGTTTCCCTTAGTTTTAACAATACAGTTCGCAACAACCGGGCTGATGTTTCAATCCGTTCAAGATGCCGTCCCACCCAAAACAGGTTATCGGCAGCGCGGCTGGTCAGCGGTTCGATGACGGCATCAATCAACTGGTTTCGATTCGGCTGAGTCCACAAACTCACCGGTTTGTCAGGCTCTGCGGCTAATACCCAGGTATCTTTACTGATTCCGCCCGCTTGGTTGGAAACAACAAAATCATCTTTTTGACGCGCAATGCGGGTAAGTCCGCCAGGCATCACAACATAGTCATCGTCGCTTGCGACCACAAAATTCCGTAACACGGCGTTGCGTGGTTCGATTCGATGATCGATAAACGCAGGCAACGTTGAAAAACCGACCTGTTCCTGCCCAATGAACAAATGCGGTTTGGCCAAGATTTGGCTGCGCAGAAGCTCCTTTTCATTGCTGCTTAAGCCGCCGGCAAATACGGCATGATGACCAAAGCTGCGATTAATGTGTTTTATTACAAGGTCGTCAAGGTTTTGCAGCACAAAATCCCGTTCACGCCGCTGACCACACCACCACGTTGCAACGGAAGGAAGCCTAAGTTCTTCATTCAAAAAATGGCGGGCTAATCTTGGCAAAAATGCCAACAAGCCTGGATTTTCCAAGATACTGCTGCCCAAAGGATTGGCAATGGCAACATTCCCGCGCCGGACAACTTCCAATAACCCTGCAACCCCAAGTTGAGAGTTGCTACGCAATTCAAGTGGGTCGCAAAAAGAGTCGTCAACACGCCGTAGAATGACATCAACGGGTTGCAATCCAGACAATGATTTCAGCCATAACTTACCGTCTCGTACGGTCAAATCGCCGCCCTGAACCAAAGTAAATCCCAGATAAGCGGCTAAATAAGCATGTTCGAAATAGGTTTCATTGAGCGGACCAGGGGTAAGAACGACAGTGCGAGGAGATTCCTTATTATGGGGCGCAATCCCGACAAGCCCTTTGTGCAGCGCCTTAAAAAAGCCCGATAAGCGGTGGACTTTAGTTTCACGCAATATATCCGGCAGTACCCGCGTCATAACCGTGCGGTTTTCCAAGGCATAGCCGGAACCCGAAGGTGCTTGGGTGCGGTCGTCTAAGACCCACATCCGCCCTTTTGGGTCGCGGGCAAGATTTGCTGAATATAGGGTCAGGTGGCGTTGTCGGGCATGTAACGCATCGACACAGGGTCGCAAAAAGCCTTCATGTCCATAGATAAGTTCAATTGGCAGAAGGCCTTTTTTCAATAGATTCTGCTGGCCGTAAATATCCTTCAGGATTAGGTTGAGCAGTTCAGCGCGTTGCTTAAGCCCTGCTTCAATAACCGCCCATTCTTCACTGCTAATTAACAGCGGGACCGGATCGAGCTTCCACGGGCGGGTTAAATTTTGTGAGTCGCCATAGACATTGTAAGTAACACCGTTTTCGCGCAATAAGCGTTGGGCTTCGCGCCGACGAAGCTCAAGTTTTTCAGTACCCATCGTTTCGAGTGCCGCCATAAAACGCTCCCAGTAGGGGAACGCTTTATTGTCTGTCGCATACATCTCATCGTAGATGCCAAGCTGCGTCGGATAATATTGGGTGCCAATATCTATGGCAGTATGCTCGGCATTCGACATGGTTATGCCAACTGTTTATTTTTCATCATGGTTTGCTGATTAAATATTACGTCTCAGAGAGATAATAGAAACCGCAACCCTTACTAAAGTGTTATTACTCATCCTCTATGGCCAATGTCTTGATAGTGGCGTAACGGCTCACCGACATAAACTTGGCGTGGACGGTATATGGTTACATTGCCGCCGTGAATCATTTCGCGCCAATGCGCCAGCCATCCAGGCATACGTCCAATAGCAAATAAAACTGTAAACATATTGGTAGGTATCCCGGCCGCGCGAAGTATCAAGCCTGAATAAAAATCGACGTTGGGATACAGCTTTCTGGAAATAAAGTAATCATCTTTCAGGGCAATTTCTTCAAGCTTCCTTGCAATATCAAATAAAGGATCGTTCATGCCCGGTTTGTTTAATAACTTATCGCAATGTTTTTTCAAAACCATGGCACGGGGATCGAAATTTTTATATACCCGGTGACCAAAGCCCATGAGCCGGTTTGGCGAATTTTTGTCTTTAGCTTGGTTAATAAACTCGGTGCCGTCACCGCCTTCGGCGTGTATATGCTCAAGCATGGTGATGACCTCTTGATTGGCACCGCCGTGGCGTGGCCCCCAAAGGGCCGAAATACCCGCTGAGGCGACCGCATAAACGTTTGCCAAGCTAGAGCCAGCGGTACGCACGGAAGAGGTGCTGCAATTTTGTTCATGATCGGCGTGGAGGATCAGGAACATATCAATCGCCCGCACAATATCATCATCCAGTTGATAATCACGTACCGGGGAAGCAAACATCATCGTAAGAAAGTTACGCACATATTTAAGCTTGTAAGAAGGATAAACCAGCGGCTCACCGATGGATTTCTTATAGGAAAATGCTGCGATAGTCCTGACTTGAGATATCAGGTTAGCGACGATTTGAACTTCAGTGGCGGCATCAAGCTGGTCGGGTACCGGATAGAAAGTGGACAAAGAGGCTACCATGGTGGCAAGGATACCCATTGGATGGGAGCCGCGAGGGAAGCCATTGAAGAAATGGTGCATGTCTTCATGAATGATGGATGATTCATTCAATTGGGTAGAAAACTGGAGCAATTGTGCTTCGTTTGGCAATTCACCATGCAATAGCAAATAAGCGACTTCTGTGAACCGTGAGTTTTCAGCCAATTCTTCGATGGGGTAACCCCGATAACGCAAGATACCTTTTTCCCCATCGATATAGGTGATGGCACTTTCGCAAGCGCCGGTATTACCATAACCGTCGTCCAGTGTGATATAGCCGGTTTGGCTGCGCAGCTTTGTTATATCAATCGCCTTCTCACCTTCAACGCCCTGATAAGTGGGCAATGAATAGGTCTGGTCACCCAGGGTTAACGTTGCCGGAGTCAGCGTTTTTAATTTATCGGTCATTCTGTTGTATCTCCAAAATATAATGGGCGGCGATTATTCAGCTAAAAAATTTTACGGGTTACTTTATAAAGCCATGGGATAGATGTCTACCGGAAATTAACGATTGCGATGTCGTAAATCCAGGGTAAATGGATATTCTTCACTTAATTCTTCAACAGGCGGCGACATGGCCTTGGGCACTCCGTCTGCGACGCTAAACCGTGACAGTAGCGGTTTATCTGAGGCCGCAACGGGTGTCATCGCTAGTGGTGGGCGAATAATTACCCCTGGCGTATGACCGTAATCCCAAAAACGCGTCATCCGACGGGTTTCCGCAGCGTAAGCATTAACTGGGAAATCATCATAGCTGCGGCCACCGGGATGGGCAACATAATAGGTACACCCCCCTACTGAATGACCGTTCCAGGTATCGATGACATCAAATACGAGCGGGGTATGCGGTGCAATCGTCGGGTGCAACGCTGAAGGCGGTTGCCAAGCCCGATA
>Ga0302322_100005873_pt1 | contig 10816 bp, 8 predicted proteins | sample Fen_T0_2_FD_203757 | JGI IMG/M metagenome (GOLD analysis project Ga0302322, IMG submission 203757) | Peat permafrost microbial communities from Stordalen Mire near Abisko, Sweden - Fen_T0_2 | ecosystem: Environmental > Terrestrial > Soil > Wetlands > Permafrost | place: Sweden: Abisko... | reverse complement strand
TGCTGCACACCATCCTCGGCGCGGAATCCGACGCGACCTTCCGCGCGGTCCTCGACCGTTATCTGGCCGGCGACCGCGACCTTGCCCGCCAAACTGCCCTGGCCCTGCACCAGGCGGGGCGCACGGACGAGGCCATCGAGGCCCTGGCGCGCCTGGCCGTGGACGAACCCGCCAACTTCGACGTAGCCCTCGACCTGGCCAAGCTGCTGACCTCGACCGGGCGTACCGGCGAGGCCCTGGCCCTGCTCGGCAGCCTGCCGCCGGAGGCGCGACGCGGCGAGGCCATCGCCAGCCTGCTCGTGCATCTGGAATTGATCGAAGCGTCGAAGCAGGCGAATGAAGGCCTGACTGCCGACGAGCCGGCGGCAAGGCTCGCGCGCGCAGCGCACGCGCTGGTGGACGACGACGACCTGGAAGGCGCCCTGCAGGAGCTGCTGGAATTGACGCGGGATGCGCCGGCGTTTCGCGACGGCATCGGCCGCCGCGCGCTGCTGGCCCTCTTCGGACTGCTCGGCGCCGAACACCCGCTCACCCGGCGCTATCGCTCGGCGCTGGCCGCGCTCCACGCATGAGCACCGGCTGGCGAGCGGACTTCCCCGCCGCGCCGCCGTTCGCGCCGTTTGCCGGCTGGGCCGAGAGGCTGGGCGGAAATGAATGGCCCACGCTTGCTGACCTCAACGTCCTGGCGGACGAACGTGCGCTGACGAACGCGGCCGGCCTGCCGCTGCGTTTCACGACCCAGACCCTGCGTTGTGGCCAGCTCGACTACGAACAATCCGCCTTGACCGATGGCCGGCTGCCCACTCGCGAGCGCAACTGGCACGACCTCTTCAATGCCCTGGTCTGGCTGACCTGGCCGCGCACCAAGGCGGCACTCAATGCCGTGCAGTGCGGGGAGTTGCGAGCAGGGGCGAGGCGCAGTCCGGTCTCGGATGCGGCCACCCTGTTCGACGAGAGTGGCATGGTGCTGGTGGGCGCGACCGACGATCTGGTCGAACTGTTGCGCACACACCGCTGGCAGGAGGCCTGGGTCGAGCGCCGCGCCGAATGGGCGGGGGTGTGCGCCTATGTCATCGGCCATGCCGTGCTGGAGAAACTGCTGTCTCCCTGGCCCGGCATCACTGCCAAGTGCATGCACCTCGATATACCGGCGCAGAGCACGGTAGAGGTAGTGGATGCGGCCCTGTCCAGGACCTGGCAAGCCAGTGTAATCAAGGGTCCTTCGGCCCTGTTCCCGCTGCCGGTGCTGGGCATGCCCGGCTGGTGGCCCGCCAACGCGGTTCCATCCTTCTACTCGGAAGCCCGCTATTTCAGGCCGTCATGTCCGTCCGGGTGAGTCGGGTGGTGTGATGGCATCCAAGGTGCATAAGTTATCCGCAAGCGGTCGCATGGTTGATAATCACGGCCGAACTTGGCGCCGTCATTCCAGACATTGCTGCGTTTGCCCTCGATCCGGGCGAACAACTATCGGAGAAACCATGTATCGCCTGCTTGCCGTTCTTCTGCTGGCCGTCGCCAGCCACACCGCCAACGCCTTTCCTTCCTACGCCAGCGGCGGTTTCCGCGGCGCCGATCTGATGAGTTCCGACGAGGTCAAGGCGCACATCGCCAGGCTGATGTCGCTGCAGACCTTTACCGAGTGCGAGTCCTACATGGACGCACACGAGGAGGATCTGCAGAAACGCGCCTCGGCAAAGCAGGTCACGTTGCCCGCGAAGGGCGGCGATCCGTGCAAGGTGATGCGCTTCTTCGGCCGCATCCACTGACCGATCCGCGGTCCGGACCGGCCGGTCCGGCGTCGTTCAGAGCTCCCGCTCGATATAGCGCACGCCATCGTCCTCGGGGTGAGGCTCGACGCTGAAACCGAGCGCCTCGGCCAGCTTGAGCATGCGCCGGTTGGTCTTGAGCACCTCGCCGTCCATCCGCTTCAGACCCTTGGAACGGGCCACGCTCATGAGCTTGTCCATGAGTTTGTGGCCGAGGCCCTGTTTCTGCCATTCGTCGCTGATCACCACGGCGAATTCACAGGAACTGCCGTCGGTATTGGCGGCATAACGCGCGACGCCCAGTTCCACCTCCTGGCCGTCGACCTGGGTGACGGCCAGGAGGGCCATCTCGCGGTCGTAGTCGATCTGCGTCAGCCGCACCAGCATCGCCGGCGAGAGTTCCTGCACCGCGTCCATGTAGCGGAAGTACTTGGTCTCGGCCGACAGGCTGCGCACAAAGGTCTGGGTCATGTCTGCATCTTCCGGCCGGATCGGCCGGATGACGACGTCGGCGCCGTTGGGCAGCTGCCAGTGCGTAACCAGATGCGTGGGGTAAGGATGGATGGCCATGTGGCCATAGCGGTCGGCGCTCGGTACTCGCGGCGCGATGACGATGCGCGCGTCCAGGGCCAGCGCGCCGTGCGAATCGACCAGCAGCGGGTTGATATCCATCTCGTCGATCCAGGGCAGTTCGCAGACCATCTCCGAGACCCGCAGCAGGATGTTCTCCAGTGCGTGCATGTCGGCCGGCGGATGGTTGCGGAATTCGCCCAGCAGCTTGGCGGCGCGGGTGCGCGCGATCAGGTCCTTGGCCAGGACCCGGTTGAGCGGCGGCAGGGCGACGGCGCGGTCCTGGATCGCCTCGACCTCGGTGCCGCCGCTGCCGAACACGATCACCGGCCCGAGCACCGGGTCGGAGATCATGCCGAGCAGGACTTCGCGGGCATGCGGCCGCGACACCATCGGTTCGACCACCACGCCGTCCAGTCTGGCCTCCGGCCGCAGGCGATGGATCTCGGTGAGCATGCCGCCATAGGCCGAGCGCACCGCCTGGCCGCTGGTCAGGCCGAGCCGCACGCCGCCGACATCGGACTTGTGGGTGATGTCCGGCGAGTTGACCTTCATCGCCACCGGGAAACCGATCTGCTGCGCCATCAGCATCGCCTCGGTGGGATCGCGGGCGATGGTGGTCTGCGCCACCGGGATGCGGAAGGCGGACAGCAGGGCCTTGGACTCGACCTCGTTGAGCAGGTGGCGCCCCTGCGCCAGGGCGGACTCGATGATCAGGCGCGCGCCCTCGACATCGGGACCGACCGCCTCGTCGAGCGGCTCCGGGGTCTGCATCAGCAGCCGCTGGTTCTCGTAGAAGGCGGACAGAAAGGAGAACGACTCCACCGCCGGTTCGGGGGTGGTGAAATAGGGGATGCCGGCCGCCTTGAAGCGCTGCCGGCCCTCGGCCACCTGCGCCTCGCCCATCCAGCAGGCGATCACCGGCTTGGTCGACTGTTTCGCCACCTCCACCACCGCCTCTGCCGACTCGGTCGGATGGGTCATGGCCTGCGGCGTGAGCATGACCAGCACGCCGTCGACGTTGTCGCACTCCAGGCAGGTCTTCACGGCGGCCCGGTAACGCTCGGCGGTGGCATCGCCGATGATGTCGATGGGATTGCCGTGCGACCAGTTGGGGGGCAGCACCTGGTTGAGCTTCTCGATGCTCGCCGGGACCAGTTCCGCCAGTTGCACGCCCAGGTCGACGGCGCGGTCGGTGGCCATCACGCCGGGCCCGCCGCCGTTGGTGACGATCACCAGCCGGTTGCCGGTGGGCTTGATGTGCGTCGACAGGGCACGGGCCGAGGCGAACAACTGCGTGATGCTGTTGACGCGCACCACGCCGGCACGCCGCACCAGGGCGTCGAACACCGCGTCGGACCCGACCAGGGCGCCGGTGTGCGAGGCGACCGCCTTGGAGCCGGCCTCGTGGCGGCCGACCTTTATCAGCACCACCGGTTTCAGACGTGCCGTGGCGCGCAGGGCGCTCATGAAACGGCGTGCGTCGCGGATGCCCTCGATGTAAAGGAGGATGCCTTTGGTGGCCGTGTCATAGGCCAGATAGTCGAGGATCTCGCCGAAGTCGATGTCGGCCGAGGCGCCGGTGGAGATGACGCTGGAGAAGCCGATGCCGTTGGTTTCGGCCCAGTCGAGCATGGCGGTGCACAGTGCGCCGGACTGCGAGACCAGCGCCAGGTCGCCAGCCACGGTCGCGCCCTGGCTGAAGGTGGCGTTGAGGCCGATGCCCGGCCGCTGGATGCCCAGGCAGTTGGGGCCGATGAAGCGGATGCCGTACTTGTGGGCCGCATGCAGGACCTGTTCCTCCAGTGCCACGCCCTTGGGTCCCACCTCGCGAAAACCGGCAGTCAGGACGATGGCCTGGCGGATGCCGCGCTGGCCGCATTCCTCCAGGATCATGGGCACGGTGTGGGCGGGGGTGGCGATCAGTGCCAGGTCGGGTGTCTGCGGCAGGGCATCGGTGCCCGGGTAGCAGCGTTCACCGAACAATGTCTCGTGCTTGGGGTTGATGGCATAGACTTCGCCGTGGAATCCGGATCGGCGCAGGTTGCGGTATAGCGTGCCGCCGACCGAGTCTTCGCGTTCGCTGGCGCCGAATACGGCGACCGAGCGGGGATTGAGCAGGGGATGCAGGTAGTGGTGCGACATGGCGTGGTCCAGTTCTGGTCTTGTATAAGGTTGAACCTATATCGGCCGGATGACCGGCCGCTGAAGCAGGGCGTATAGTGTATAAAAGCTCATTATATTGCAGCGCACAAAATGCACACTGCCTATATCTCCCACCCGCAATGCCACAAGCATGACATGGGGCATCAGCATCCGGAATGCCCCGCGCGGCTGGGCGCCATCGAGGACCGCCTGCATGCCGCCAACCTGTTCGATTATCTGATCCATCAAAAGGCGCCGCTGGTGCATCGCGATCACCTGCTAAGGGTACACGATGCGGCCTATGTCGACGCCATCGAGGCTGCCTCGCCCTACGAAGGCATCGTCCATCTCGACGGCGACACGGCCATGAATGCGCACAGCCTGGAGGCGGCCTACCATGCGGCTGGCGGCGCGGTGATGGCGGTGGACCGGGTGCTGCGCGGCGAGATGGAAAACGCCTTCGTCGCCTGCCGCCCACCCGGTCACCACGCCACGCGCAACCAGGCCATGGGCTTTTGCTTCTTCAACAACGTCGCCGTGGCCGCCGCCCACGCCCTCGACCATCACGGCCTGGAACGGGTGGCGATCGTCGATTTCGACGTTCACCATGGCAATGGCACCGAGGACATCTTCCGCGACGACCCCCGCGTGTTTTTCGTCTCCAGTTTTCAGCATCCTTTCTATCCCTATTGCGGATCCGACACGATCAGCGACCACATCCTCAACCTGCCGCTGCCGGCCGGCACCACCGGCAAGACCTACCGGCCGCTGTTCGAGGCACGCGCCCTGCCCGCGCTGGAGGCCTTCGCGCCGGAGATGATCTTCATCTCGGCAGGCTTCGACGGCCACCGCGAGGACGACATGGGTCAGTTCGGCCTGGTCGAGTCCGACTACGTCTGGATCACCGAACGACTTGCCGATATCGCCTCCCGTCATGCCGGCAACCGCATCGTCTCGGTGCTCGAGGGCGGCTACGACCTTTCTTCGCTGGGAAGAAGCGTGGCGGCACATATCAAGGTGCTGGCACAGCTTTAGCACCGGCTGGGCACGGCGCAGGAAGCGATAGCCGTCGACCGGCTGATATACGTCAAGGCTGGCCTTGCTACCGCCTGCGAGCATGCGCCGATTGTCATCCGGGCTGCCCGCATGCTGATCGCCCTGGTCGCCGCTACCCTGATCGCCCTCCTCGTCGGGCAGGCCTTGCCCAGGGCCGTCGATGCCGCGCCGGCGATGTGGGCGCATATCCCGCTGGCCCTTGGCGCCCTGCCGCTGATCGTCGCCGCCATGCAGCATTTCGTGCCGGTCCTGACCCGAAGCGGCGCGACCGCGGCGTGGCTGAAAGGGCTGCCGCTGCTGCTGATGGCTTCGGGCGCGCTGGCGGTGAGCGTGTTCGCCGGCTGGCTCGATTACGGCTGGATCACTGCGGCCGCGCTGACCGGCCTGGCCGGCGCGACCGCGATGCTGGCCTGGATGCGGCAGCGCAGCCGCCGGGCGCTGGGTGGCCCGCATCCTGGCCTGGCCTGGTATCTCGCGGCCATCGGCTGTCTGATGGCCGGGCTGGCTGCGGCTGCACTGATCACTTGCTTGCCGCAATGGCACGCCGAATTGCGCGAGTTTCACCTGCACATCAACCTTTATGGCTTCATCGCCCTGACCGCGGTCGGCACCCTGCAGGTGCTGATGCCGACCGCCGCGCGGCAAACAGATCCCGCCGTCACTTCACGTCTGCGCACCGACCTGAAATGGGCGCTGGCCGGCAGCCTGCTGGTGGCCACGGGCCGGGCCGTGATGCTGCCGCTGGCCTGGCTCGGCGCGCTGCTCTGGGCCTGGGTGCTGGGACGCATGCTGTGGTCGTGGTGGCGCTTGCATCGAGCTTCGTTGTTCGCATTGCATGGCGCGCCGCCGGTGCTGGCGGTCTCCGCGCTCGGTCTGGCGGCGGCCCTGTTTGCCGATGTGGCAGACCGTCCGCACATCGCTCTGCTGACCTTGTTCCTGCCCGGATTCCTGATGCCCCTGGTCACCGGCGCCGCCGGCGTGCTCGCCCCTGTCTGGCTGCATCCCGGCAAGCCGGCGGCCGTGCATATGGCCGGCCAGCTTCGCCTCAACCGCTGGACGGGTCTGCGTGCCCTGCTGTTTCTCACTGCCGTCCTGCTGCCGCTGTTCGGTTTCAGGTGTTCGGGCATGCCGGCGTATACTGCCTTGGTCTGGTTCGGTCTGCTGTTCGTTGTCTGGCTGTGGCGCGATGAGGCGTGAGACGGGCGGGTAGAATCCCTCCATGTCGACGATCCGCCTGCTGCCCGACCTCCTGATCTCGCAGATCGCCGCGGGCGAGGTGGTGGAGCGGCCCGCCTCGGCGCTCAAGGAGATGATCGAGAACAGCCTCGATGCCGGCGCGCGCGACATCCGCGTCGATCTGGAGGAGGGCGGCATCCGCCTGATCCGGGTCGCGGATGACGGCGACGGCATCCCCGCCGACGACCTGGGTCTGGCGCTGGCCCGTCACGCAACCAGCAAGATCGCCAGCCTCGACGATCTGGAACGGGTCGCCAGCCTGGGCTTTCGCGGCGAGGCCCTGGCCAGTATCGCCGCCGTCGCGCGCCTGCAGATGACCAGCCGGGTGGCAGCGGCTCGGCATGCCTGGCGGACCGCCGCGCTCGACGGCCGGGTTGGCACACCGGAGCCGGCCGTCCTCGCGCAGGGCACCGTGGCCGAGGTGCGCGACCTGTTCATCAATACCCCGGCCAGACGCAAGTTCCTCAAGACCCCTGCCACCGAATATGCCCATTGCGAAGGCGTGGTCAGCCGGCTGGCCCTGTCGCATGCCGGCGTGGCCTTCACGCTCGTCCACAACGGGCGGGTGACGAAACGCCTGCCGGGAAGCGACTGGCAGGCGCGCGTGCTGGCGGTGATGGGCGCGGAGTTCGCCGCCGCCGCCCGCACCCTCGACGAAGCCGCCGGAGATCTGCGTCTGTATGGCCTGGCGGGCCTGCCGGCCTGCTCTCGGGCCGGGCGCGATGCCCAGTACCTGTTCGTCAACGGCCGCTTCGTGCGCGACAAGCTGCTCTCGCATGCCATCCGCGAAGCCTATCGTGACGTGCTGCACCACGACCGCCATCCTGCCTTTGCGCTGTTCCTTGAACTGCCGCCGCAGGTCGTCGACGTGAACGTGCACCCGGCCAAGACCGAGGTGCGCTTCAGGGATGCTCGCAGCGTGCACCAGTTTGTCTTCCATGTTCTGGAGCGGGCGCTGGGGGGGCAGGGATCAGGGATCAGGGATCAGGCATCAGAGAGCTTTGATCCCCTCACCCGGCGGGAGAGGGGTGAGGGACAAGGTTCTGGGGCGCAGTTCCGCCAAACCTCGATGCCGCTGGCCGCCGAACCAACCGCCTACTACGGCATGGTCACCGAGGCACTCTCTCAAGCCTCTCCCCCCTTTCCCAAAGAGGGGCCGGGGGGGATTCCTGCCTGGACTCAGGCGGCCGATGCGCCTCTGCTCGGCTACGCCATCGCCCAGCTTGCCGGCATCTACGTGCTGGCGCAAAACCAGCATGGCCTGGTGGTGGTGGACATGCACGCCGCCCACGAACGCATCCTCTACGAGCGCATGAAGGCCGCGCTGGATGCCCGTCGTGTGCAGAGCCAGCCCCTGCTGATCCCGCTGGTGTTCCAGGCCAGCGGGCTGGAAATGGCCACGATCGAGATTGCCGCAAAGGCTTTGGCGGAGATCGGTTTCGAAATAGCCGCGGTATCTCCCACCCATCTGGCCGTGCGTGCCTTACCGGCCATGCTGAAGGACGCGGATGCCGAGACCCTGGCGCGCGAGGTGTTGAAGGATATTCAGGAATTCGGTATCACGGCGGTGTTGTCGGCGCGGCGCAACGAGTTGCTGGCGACGATGGCCTGCCACGGTGCGGTGCGCGCCCATCGTCAGTTGACCGTCCCCGAGATGAACGGCCTGCTGCGCGACATGGAAGCAACCGAGCGCGCCGACCAGTGCAACCATGGCCGCCCGACCTGGTTCCAGCTCACCCTGTCCGAACTCGATCGGATGTTCATGCGAGGTAAATGATGGCGCAGAAACCCTTCCCCATCCCGGTCAAGCCCGCTGCTGTTGCGTCTGTGGCGGTGCCCGCCGATCCTGGCCTGGAAGCCAGCGCCTGCGCCAGCGGTGAACCCTATGCGCTGATGGTGCTGGGCGATTCCATGCAGCCCGAGTTCGAGGCAGGCGAGATCATCGTCGTCGAGCCGGAAGGCCTGGCCAGGGACGGTTCCTACGTGGTCGCGTATGCCAACGACGAGTACATCTTCCGCCAGCTGGTGAAGCAAAACGAAGCCTGGATGCTCAAACCGCTGAATGACGCCTATCCCGACATCCCCATCGCCGACCTGGCGCCTGTCAAGGGAGTGGTGATCCTGAAGAAGAAACCCGGCCGGCGCCGGGCGATGAAAGAGTACGTCTGAAGATCCCAGGGCGGATTAGCGTAGCGTAATCCGCTGAATGGCAATCAGCGCCCGAGGATCACTTCCAGCACGAACTTGGTGCCGACGTAGGCCAGCATCAGCGAGACGAAACCGGCCAGGGTCCAGTAGATGGCGGTGCGTCCGCGCCAGCCGCGAACATGCCGGCCGATCAGCAGGGCGCCGAAGATCAGCCAGGAGGCGACGCCGAACACGGTCTTGTGGTTGAAGGTCAGTGCCTTGCCGAAGATGTCCTCGGAGAACACGATGCCCGAGATCAGCGTCAGGGTGAGCAGGCCGAAGCCGACCTGGATCATCCGGAACAACAGCTTCTCCAGCGTCAGCAAGGGGGGCAGACCGGCGACGATGGAAGGCGGCACCGCGCGATGCAGGTGTTTTTCCGCCAGGGCGATGAGCAGGGCGTGCAGGGCGGCGATGGTGAACAGGCTGTAGGCGGAGAAGGCCACCAGCAGGTGCGCCTTGAACAAGGGCGATGCGCTGTACATGGCGGCATGGGGGATCGGCGAGATGGATTCGATCGCCACGGTCACGGCGGCGAAGGCGAGGACGAAGCCCTGCAGGCCGGCCAGGTGATAACGCCAGCTTGCCCCGGCATAGGTGAGCACGGTCAGCGCGGCGATACCGGAGAGGGAGGTGGAGAAGCCGAGATGGATGCCGCCGCCGCCGAAGGCCTCGGCCTGCAACAGGTAAATATGCAGCGACAACGGCACCAGCGGCAGCAGGCGAACCGTCAGGTCGGTCCGGCAGCAGCCCGGGCGGCCCGGCCACAGCCACGCGGCCAGGCCGGCGTAACCGAGGGTGCACAGGATGTAGAGCGGGATGTCCGGCATGAAGCTGAGCGATCAGGTTTGTTAGACTCCGCAAGTCTATCCCAACCTATCCCAACTCGCTCCCCATCATGCTCGATACCCTGACCGATCGCCTCTCCCGTGTCGTCAAAAATCTGCGCGGCCAGGGGCGGCTGACCGAGGCCAACATCCAGGATGCCCTGCGCGAGGTGCGCGTCGCCCTGCTGGAAGCCGACGTCGCCTTGCCGGTGGTGAAGGACTTCATCGCCAAGGTGAAGGAAAAGGCACTCGGGCATGAGGTGCTCGACAGCCTGACGCCAGGCCAGCAACTGATCGGCGTGGTGCACCGGGAACTCACCGCGCTGATGGGCGAACAGGCCGCGCCGCTGAACTTCTCCACCCAGCCGCCGGCGGTATTCCTCCTCGCCGGCCTGCAGGGCGCCGGCAAGACCACCTCCACCGGCAAGCTGGTGCGCGTGATCCGCGAGGCCGGCAGGAAACGCATCCTGGTGGTGAGCTGCGACGTCTATCGTCCCGCCGCCATCGAGCAGTTGAGGACCGTCACGGCGCAGGCGGAGGCCGACTTCTTCCCGTCGTCGCCGGACCAGAAGCCCGAGGACATCGCCCGCGCCGCGCTGGATCACGCCCGCCGCCACCTCTACGACGTACTCATGGTCGATACCGCCGGCCGGCTGCACGTCGACGCGGCGATGATGGACGAGATCAAGGTCCTGCACGCCCTGCTCGAACCGATCGAGACCCTGTTCGTGGTCGATGCCATGCAGGGCCAGGACGCGGTCAACACCGCCAAGGCCTTCAACGACGCCCTGCCGCTGACCGGCGTCATCCTCACCAAGCTGGACGGCGATGCGCGCGGCGGCGCGGCCCTGTCGGTGCGGCACATCACCGGCAAGCCGGTGAAGCTGGTCGGGGTCGGCGAGAAGCTGTCCGGTATCGAGGTCTTCCATCCCGAGCGCATGGCCAGCCGCATCCTCGGCATGGGCGACGTGCTGTCGCTGATCGAGGAGGCGCACCGCTCGGTCGACCACGCCGAGGCCCTCAAGACGG
>Ga0302322_100005872_pt1 | contig 10816 bp, 11 predicted proteins | sample Fen_T0_2_FD_203757 | JGI IMG/M metagenome (GOLD analysis project Ga0302322, IMG submission 203757) | Peat permafrost microbial communities from Stordalen Mire near Abisko, Sweden - Fen_T0_2 | ecosystem: Environmental > Terrestrial > Soil > Wetlands > Permafrost | place: Sweden: Abisko... | reverse complement strand
CGGACTGAAAGGCTTGGTGACGTAATCGTCTGCGCCGCGCTCGAGTCCGCGCACACGGTCATCTTCCTCGCCTTTGGCTGTCAGCATAATGACAGGCACATTGGTGATCTCGCGGATGGTTTCAAGCACCTCAAAACCATCCAGGTCGGGCATCATGATGTCGAGCAAAATAAGATCGGGGGTGACATCGCGCAGTTTTTGAATGGCTTGCTTGCCATTAAAGGCTTCGCTCACCTGAAAGCCATCATGCTCGAGATTCATGCGGATGAAGCGCACCATGCGTTCTTCATCATCCACAACGAGAATGCGGCGGCGTTCTACAGATTCGGGCATTCCTACTTCTCCCTCACAAAGCCAATGATCTTTTCTTCATCGTTGCCTTCGAGGATTTCGATGAAACTCACTTTAGCCAGGGGCCAGATGACTTTGACGACGTTATTATCAATGTAGTGCAAATCCTTGCCGTCGCGCTGGCGGGGATTCGAGATCAGAATGATATTATCTGTAGGCTTGGGCAATTCTTCTATTTCACCTGTAACGGCTGTTTCGCCCGCAATATGTAAAATGACAGAATATGGCATGGTTGTCTCTCTTTTCCTATGCGTTCTTGAGTAAAATTTGCAACTTTAATTTTCCAAGCGCAATGATGTCGCCGTGGTTAAGCGTTTGCTCAACATTGGGAGTAAGACGCTTTCCGTTAATGTATGTACCGTTGGCAGAGCCAAGGTCAATAAAAATGATGCGACCGCCATCCCGCTTAATAACCGCATGAAGGCGCGACACACCCGCGGCATAGGCTTGATAGGGTGAAAGGTCAACATCAGGCATGATAGGCTGACCTTCGCTGACGCGCCCAATGGTAAATTCGTTTCTCACCGAAAGCGGAAGCACCTGCCCGGTATCCAACAGATGCAAGCTTCCCCATGCATCACTGCCGTCAAACGGCTGGTACATGTCATTTTTAGCTACCCGCTCATCAACTCCAGGAAATTGCTGTGTGGAGATATTTTGGGTGGTGAGGGTATCCCTGCCAATCAATTGAGCGCCGCACTCGGCGCAAAACATGGCACCAGCCATGTTGGAATGTTTACAGTTGGAACAAACGATCATTTTTCCTTCTCCTTCGGGCCACCCAATAACAGCGCGCGCGTGCTGTATTTAACATCTTTGTTGCCGCTTGCGCTCCAGGCATGCATTTTTTCTAGGTTGTTGGATTCAAACAGGGCTGTTTTGGCAAGTACATGCTCGCCTTTTGAGAGCAGGTGAGTTGCGAGGTATTGTAATTGACGCGCCGCTTCATCAAATTGACCAGCGTCTGCCGCGACATGTGCGCGCTCTTGCATTCGATAGAGAGACAAACGTGAAAGCGCACTCAGGATGCGGGTTGGAGGCGGCTCAGGAGAGGGGTCAGAATGGACCTCGCGCCTGAGATTTAATCGAATGGGGGGAACAGGTGTCGGGCGCGCTGTTACGGCAATTTTCAGGGAGCCGCTCAAAATCGTGGCTATATCCTCGTTCAAAGCAGGGGGATTAACGAGAAACTCAAACAGCACATGCAGGGGGGCATCCCGCAAGATCGGACCAAGCCGCATTTGAGGACCAACTTCAAGAGAACTGCCATCTGGCTGCAAGCGAAATGCGTAATTCAGTTTTACATGTTCCTGCTCTTGAAATTCAAGGACGACCTCGTCTGCATATGTGCTGATAAGCGCGTTGAATTTATCCACCAGCAGGCGTTGAATATCCTTGGGATTGGAGATATATGCGGAAGAACCGCCCGTTTTGTTGGCGAGCGCGTCGAGGAAAATATCGTTCCACTCGTTGCCAATTCCCATACCGCTGATGCCGATATTTTGGGTGGCGGCTTGTTCTGCAAGTTCCAGGCAGGCTTGTTCATCCCCGTACGTTTGTCCATCGGTTAGCAATATGATGTGATTAACGCGCGCGGGGTCAACTGTGCGGCGTACTTCCTGCACGCCGGCTTTCAAGCCATTAAAGATTTCAGTCGCCCCCGTTGTTTGCATCATTTGAATGCGGCTTTCCTGTTTCTTTTTGTCTGCATTAAACGCGGCCGGAATGATGACTTCGGCATAATCGCTAAAGGCGACCACGCTGAATACATCTTCTGCACGTAAACTGCGCAGCAATTGGATGGCTGTGGCTTTCACCATATCCATCTTATCGCCCTGCATGGATGTGGAACGGTCCAGCACAAGGCAGATATTCAGCGGGGGAGACGGGAGGGTTTCTTTTTCTTCGCGCGGACTTATTTCAAGAAGCATGTAGATCAATTGCGGCTCGCCTAGTTTCACAAGGTTTGGGCGGCTGAATAACGCTTCATATTTTACAACAGAGTTAACATCGATCTCCGGGGGCAGTGTGGCATCATATAAATTACGACGCTTGGGATTCGAGAGAATTTCATAGGCTTGTTGTATCCCAAGGAATAATTCGGTCTCACCGGCGGCGACATTTTTGTCCGGATGCAATCGCTGAGCCGCCTCAAAATAGGCGTGCTTGATCTCCTCCTGCGAGGCATCGCGAAAGACACCAAGAGCGGCGTAATAATCCGGGGTTGACGGCATGAGTTATCCGATCATCTGTGCGAGAACGACTGTAATATTATCAGGACCACCAGCCGCGTTTGCGGCTTCAACCATGCTTTGACATGCGCGGTGTAAATTGGGCGCTTCAATAATAATGCGGGAAATATCCTTATCGCTAATAACACCCCACAGACCGTCACTGCATATCATGAGCCAGCCAGTTTGCGGGAAGGGGACGGTAAATATATCTGCTTCGAGCGCTTCGCCCTGGCCCAATGCGCGGATCAATACGTTACGGTGCGGAAAATTCGCGGCTTCGTCTTTGCTGAGGTGTCCGAGTTCCTCAAGTCGCTTGACCAGTGAATGGTCACGGGTGATCGTCTCTATCCTTCCATCAGGATAAACGGAATAAGCGCGGCTATCACCCACGTGCGCAATCGTCATCTGTTGTCCCAAAACAAGCGCGGCTGTGACAGTGGTGCCGCTGCCGGGCGCTTCCCGCTGAACATATTGATGCGCTTCCATGATCGAGACTTCCATCACCTCTTGCAGGGATTCTTGAAGAATTTGTGTCGGCAAATTATAAAGATAGGAATGGAATTTTTTGGTAATGTTGCCGCCCATGATACGCACGGCGGCGTTGCTTGCCACTTCGCCAAATTGGTGCCCGCCCATGCCATCAGCGACAATATACAGACCGAAGGGAATGCTATCCGCGCCTCCGGAAATGGTGGTGGTAAGCGCCAGCAGGCTGTCTTCGTTGTGTTCGCGTTGCTTCCCAACGGACTGCCCCACAGCGGCTACAAGTTGTTTCATTTCATATTTCATGGTCTGGTTCGACAGGATGGAACTGATCTGTTGGTCTGAAAGCGGCGCGGTAACAGCCAAATCAATCGGCTTCTTTTGCACAGGTTGCTCTTTTATTTTCGGTTCTGTTTTTGTTCCAAATAGTTGTTGTAATAGTTTTTGAAGAAAGTCAGCCACGAGAACTCCTTTTAGGCGAATAAAGCATAAACGTGATGGTCGGTTGAGCCAAAATAAACAATATCGTCAAGCACCACTGGCGAGCCTGCAATCGCGGCTTTCGATTCAAACTTCCAACGCAGGCGACCTGTGCGGTATTCGAGACAATACATGCTACCATCTACAGAACCGCAATAAATGGAATCCTTGTAAATGACAGGGGAACTGCTCACTTGATTTTCAGTCTTGAAACGCCAGACTTCCTTTGCATTACGCATATCTACACAATAAATGAAACCATCCGCCGCGCCGACAAAAATATAATCATCTGCGAACACAGGGGATGAAACAGAACCCTTGCCCAGACGGAATTTCCAAATAGCCCAGCCATTTGCCATATCCAGGGAATAAAGAGAGCCGTCTACCGATGAAAAATAAACAGCCTGCCCTTTTTGGATCGGCGAAGAAGTTACTGCGCGCTTGGACTGAAAACGCCACTTCGATTCACCGCGAAAATCAATAGCGTAAAATCCACCCGATTCGTTACCGAAGAAGATCAATTCATTCGCAACCAGCGGCGAGGAATGGATCGGCGCGTCTGTGGAGAATTTCCAAATCGCGCGCCCGCTGGTCACGTTGACGGCGTGCAGGTCCTGGTCATCTGACCCAAAGAAGATGTGTCCATCTGCAATGCGCGGCGAGGAATATATTTTTCCTTCCGTGTAATACGTCCACACTACTTTACCAGCGCGTACGCTAACCACATGCAGGCGTTTATCTTCCGAGCCGAATATTACATTGTTATCATAAACAATGGGTTTCGTCACAATACCGCCCTCTGCGGCATACTTCCATTTAAATTCTCCATCCGCAGCATTGAGAGCATATAAATTATTATCGTAACATCCAATAAACAACATACCCTGATTTAATATGGGTGTGCCGCGAATCTCATCTTCACACTTGAAAGACCAAAGTGGCTTAATTCCACCGCCAACACTGCCGCCGCTGGCAATCGGCAAAGCTGAGGCAATTTTAGTGAGCATACCTGTCTTGCGCGCCACATTCATCAACGCGTCTCTCATGGTCTCCGCATTAGGGAAACGGTCTGCAGGGGTATATTGCAAAGCGGTATTAATGACCGCTTCGAACTCAGGCGAAACATTGGAATTGATGCGGCGCACAGGGCGCTCTGCAAAAGAGAACGGCGGCTCGAGGCGCGGATCACGCCGCGTGATGGAATGGTGCAAAGCGGCGCCCAGGGAATATATATCTGCCAGTGGAGTGGCTTCGCCGCGATACTGCTCGGGAGGGGAATATCCCTCCGTGCCGATCATCGTCCCTTTTTGTCCGCTTTGGAATGTCTTCGCGATACCAAAGTCCACAAGCACAACATCCCCATTGTGATTGATCATCACATTGGAAGGCTTCATATCGCGAAAGACAATCGGGTCTGGTTTATGGGCATGCAAATAAGACAACACATCGCAAAGCTGTATCCCCCAGCTAATGACTTGATCTTCAGGCAAAAATCCGTTTGCATCTGCGATCACTGTTTCAAGGTCTTTACCGTGGATGAATTCCAAAACAAGGTATGAATGATCGTCCTGGGTAAAGTAATCATAAATACGCGGAATGGCGGGATGATTGAGCGTGGCAAGCATATTTGCCTCGCGCTCAAAATTTTGGACGATCATCTGGCGCACAAGTGGGTCGGGAGCGGCGTTAATCATCTCCTTCACAGCCACTAACTTCACGACATTGGGGAAATGCAAATCGCGGGCGCGGTAAACCGATCCCATGCCGCCGATCCCGATTACATCCTGAACGTTGTATCGGTTGACCAGCGTGACACCAGATTGAAGCTGTTGGCGGGGGCGAGAGTTATCCTCTGAGCCTGGACCTATGGGTGAGGTAATGTTTCTTGTTTCCAGAGCGGACTCCTACACAATAAAACGAATTCGTTGAATTATAGTGTGCAGTGTGAGATTTGCAAATACCCTACAATTGCAGATTTAGGGCAAACCGACTTGCAGATAATTGACTTCTACGGCAAAATGAAAGAACTGTGAAAATTCTTGCCGTTAGCGACGAGATCGTCAATCGTATCTACACCCTCACATCCAGTGGTCATTTTCAGGATGTGGAACTCATCATTGGCTGCGGTGACATGCCCTATGAATATTTGGAATATCTGGTCACGGTATTGAACGTGCCGATGTTTTACGTGCCGGGCAACCACGACCCGCGATTTGACCTGAATTTCGATCAAGCCCACGCTGAAGGCGGAATCAACCTGGATCTGAAAACTGTGCGCCACAAAAAATTCCTGATCGGCGGCTTTGGTGGCTCCATTCGATATCGTCCCGACGGCATCAACCAATATTCTCAATTCGAAGCCTACCTGCGAGCCTTCAAAATGCTCCCTTCCCTGATCCGCAACCGCATCCAATACGGGCGTGCACTGGACGTTCTCATCAGTCATTCACCACCCTTTGGTATACATGACAAAGAAGATACTGCCCACGAAGGATTGAAGGCATTAAATTGGCTGATCCGTATTGCCCAGCCGCGCTACCTTTTTCACGGTCACATACATGTTTACAGAAGAAATCTTGAACATACAGAAACAACCATAGGCCTGACAAAAATCATTAATGTTTATCCGTACAAATCAATGGAAGTGAGTCACTAAAATGTCAAATGAATTAGATACCCGAGTACGCGCAGATTTTAGCAAAGCACGCTTCAAGTCCTTTATCAAACAAGCCATGGCTGTCCTCTCAGGACAAAGCCCCACCACCTTGCTATCCTACGATGAGATCAAGGAAAAACTGCATGTTGGCGGTCCCATTTATCGGGGCGTAAAAACCGTTCGCGTGGACCAGATTGTGGGGAGTCTGAACCGCTATTATGAGTTTGACCGCGCCTTCCTGCCGAAGGATGATCAACTCGCCGCACGCTGGCAACAAGTCAATCGCGCTTTTTATCAGGATATTCACCTGCCGCCTGTTGTGCTTTATAAAGTAGGTGAGGTGTATTTCGTTGTGGATGGTCACCATCGTGTTTCTGTTGCCCGCGAACAAGGGCAAATTTTTATAGACGCAGAGATCCGCGAATGTGCCACCCGCGTTAATATCACACCCAACATCAAACCCGAAGACCTTGAAATTCTCGGCACAAAAGTTAACTTCCTTGAACGAACCGCGCTGGACAACATCCGCCCGGAAGCCAACATCAAGCTCACCATCCCCGATGGCTTTGAACGCATGTTGGAACACATCGCTGTGCATCGTTATTTTATGGGTCTCGACATGCGGCGCGACATCACCGAACAGGAAGCCGTGGCACACTGGTACGACAAGGTGTACCTGCCCATTATTGAAGTTATCCGCAGAAGCGACATCTTGAAAGATTTTCCTGATAAAACCGAAGGCGACGTTTATATGTGGACGCTTGACCATCAGCATTATTTATCCAAGGAAAAGGGCAAACCGCTCCAGCCCCCGCACGAAGCCGCGCGAAAGTTTGTCAAGAAGGGGAAAAAGCCCCTTGTCTGATTTGCATCCACTGGCTGGAGTCTACGCTGCGGCAGTGACTCCGCTTCGCGAAGCATCCCTGGGGGACAAGCACGATTCAAGTCTGGACCTTGAAACTGTTCCTGTTTACCTGCGCTTTCTCGCCGCCCGAGGATGTCACGGCGCGCTCCTCTTTGGCACCACTGGCGAGGGACCGTCATTTTCTCTGAAGGAACGTGAAACCTTGTTGAGGTCTGTGCGGGTATATCGCCAACAAATCCCTGGATTTAAATTGCTCGCAGGGACAGGAACCCCCAGCCTATCAGAAACCATTGACCTAACCAAACTCGCCTTTGATATTGGCTATGATGGCGTAGTGGTTCTGCCACCGTATTATTTCCGCAAAGCAACTGACGAAGGTTTATTCAACTGGTTCAGCGAGTTGATCTCAAAAGCCGTACCAGCCAATAAATATCTGCTCGGATATCACATTCCCAGCACAGCAGGCGTTGGCTTTTCATTGGATTTGATCACGCGATTGAAAAATGCTTTTCCCATTCAATTCGCAGGCATCAAAGACTCATCGCACGACGAAGCATTCACAGCAGCAGTCGGTCAACGCTTTGGCAGGGACTTGCTCGTCCTCAACGGCACGGACTCACATTTTCACCACGCGCTAAAAAACAACGCCCAGGGAGCCATCACTGCACTCGCGAATTTGATCTCCGATGACCTGCGCGAAATCTGGGATTTGCATCAGGATGGCAAAGATCCAACTGAAATTCAGGCGCGTGTTTCAGAAAAAAGACACATCCTTGAAAAATATATGCCATTTCCACCGACACTGAAAGTGCTCCTGCATCGCTTGCACGATCTGCCGCGCTGGTCGGTCAAGCCGCCGTTGGAAGATCTGGACGAGAAAAAATTGGAAGAAGTTATAAAAGAATTTTCAAGGATTTCATAATCATCATAAAGGGACACAGCGGCGCTGTGTCCCTACTTTTTCATCAGGTAAAATATCTTCATGACTAACTGGCGACTTTTATACACTCCCCCATCCAACGGCGCATGGAACATGGCTGTCGATGAATCCATCCTTGAGCATATCCATCGCGGCGAGGCATCGCCTACTTTGCGGTTGTACTCGTGGAATCCGCCGTGCCTGTCTTTGGGTCACGCGCAATCTTTTTCGGATGTGGACATGGAACGAGTCAAAGCCAATGACTGGGAAGTTGTCCGCCGTGTGACGGGGGGACGGGCGATTCTGCACACCGACGAATTAACCTACTCTGTGACAGGCAGCGCTGAGGAACCTGTCCTCGCTGGCGGGATTTTGGAATCGTACAACCGTCTGGCGCAGGCTTTGATGTTTGCAATCCGCGAGTTGGGATTGCCAGTGGAAATGAAAGAACATGCCGATCAGCCTGCCACAAAAAACTTAAACCCTGTCTGCTTTGAAGTCCCATCGACGTACGAAATCACAGTCAATGGGAAAAAGCTGATCGGCTCGGCACAGGCACGGAAGAAGGAAGGTGTGCTGCAACATGGCTCACTTCCGCTAATTGGCGACTTGACTCGCATTTGCCAGGCATTGGTATTCAAGGATGAAGCCGCGAGGGAAGTTGCGGCGCAAAGATTATTGACACGCGCGACGACGGTTCAATCAATTATCGGCGTGGGAACTGATTGGGAAACAGCAGCCCAGGCTTTTGTCCACGGGTTTGAAGCGCAGTTGGGAATCCGCTTTCAACGTGGCGAAATGTCCCGATCCGAATCCGAAAGAGCGGAAGAACTCGTCAAAGAAAAATATGCAAACCCAGCATGGACAGAGCGATCATGAAAAATTTTCTTGTTTATGGTTCGTATGGTTATACGGGAAGTTTGATCGTCGAACAGGCAGTGAAGCTGGGATTGCGACCACTGCTCGCAGGGCGTGATGAAAATCAATTGCGTGCGCAGGCTGAAAAATTTGGTTTGGAATATCGCGCATTTTCAATCGAAGACAGTGCCGCGCTTGACTCGGCTTTACTCGAAGTGGATGCGGTCTTGCATTGCGCGGGTCCGTTCGTGCTGACGTTTCGGCAGATGGCGGAGGCGTGCATCCGCACCAAACGGCATTACGTGGACATCAGCGGCGAGATCGAAGGCTTTGAAGCGCTGGCGGCGATGGATGAAGAAGCGAAGCGCGCGGGCATCATGCTCCTGCCAGGCGGTGGATTTGACGTGGTGCCATCGGATTGTTTGAGCGCATATGTTGCGGCAAAACTTCCGAGTGCAACGCATCTTGAACTTTACATAAAAAGTGTCGGCAGTGGAGTCTCACGTGGCACGGCACGCTCTGGAATTGAAAACAGTCACAGGCAGGGGCGCATTCGCCGCGACGGGAAAATTGTCAGCGTGCCGAATGTGTGGGGCGTGAAGGATGTAGATTTCGGGCGCGGACCAACGCATTTGGTGACAATGGGTTGGGGCGATGTCAGCACGGCATATCACAGCACGGGCATTCCAAACGTGACAGTGTACATGGGCTTCCCCGCTGCGATGGTCAGCATGATGCGCCTGACTCGTTTTGTGGGTCCGCTGCTTTACACACGCGCCGCAAGAGACTTTATAAAATGGGTCATCGGAAAATTCTTCGCGCCTGGTCCATCCCGCAAACAAAATGAAAACGGGTTTAGTTTGCTGATCGCCGAAGTGACCGATGGCAAACAGACTGTCCGCGCGAAATTGCGGACTCCCGAAGCATATTACCTGACCTCGCTCACGTCTGTGGAAATCATGAAACGCATTTTGGACGACAATTACAAAACAGGTTTCCAAACCCCAAGCAAAGCTTACGGCGCGGATTTTATTTTGCAATTTGCGAGAGTATCCCGAGGAAATAATTTATAAAGAGGTATATTATGAAACGTTTTGTTCTATTTTTTGCGCTTGTATTAATGGTGGTTGCCTGCGCGCCGCCACCAACCTTGCAGCCTACATCCACCGCAGTTCCAGCAACGGCAACTCCCGTCCCGTCAACGACAACTCCAATTCCAGCAACGTTCACTCCAACTCTACCAACGGCAACTCGAGTTTCAGGAACTTTAGGCCCATTTACTTTCTCAAGTCCTGCTTTTGCCGAAGGAAAAACCATTCCTGTGGACTATACCTGTAAAGGCACTGATATTTCCCCCGCCCTGACATGGACAGAGCCGCCCGCTGGTACGCAAAGTTTTGCAGTTATTATGTATGACCCGGAAGCAACATGGACACACTGGGTTTTGTATAACATTCCGGCTTCAACCCGTGACCTGAAAGAGGGCCTGCCAAAAGACTCAAAACTCAGTGATGGAAGTTTGCAGGCAATGACTGCTTTTATGGCACCTGGTTATTGGGGACCATGTCCATCTTACACACATACGTACGAATTTACCTTATATGCTTTGGATACCATGCTTTCGATATCTACCTCAGCATTTAGAGATTCAATACTTGCGGCAATGAAAGAACATGTCCTTGCCAGTGTGAAATTGACGGGAACATTTCCTTAAATTAATCCAAACCGCCAAATTGCGAACATCAAAACCCATTATTATCAATCAGAAAGTTAACATGACAGTGGAATTGATGGGAAAGTTCAGCCATTAAGATATTTGGAAAACAAAAAGACCCTAAAGGCTTTGAACCTTTTGGGTCTTTTTTGTTTTGTCGTTTCTGTCCTTGGACCAGGCTTGGGACAGTTTTATCGTCTATTTCTCAGGAAGGTTGGGACATCCAGATCGTCGCTGTTGATGGAGGGTTGTGATA
>Ga0302322_100005865_pt1 | contig 10822 bp, 6 predicted proteins | sample Fen_T0_2_FD_203757 | JGI IMG/M metagenome (GOLD analysis project Ga0302322, IMG submission 203757) | Peat permafrost microbial communities from Stordalen Mire near Abisko, Sweden - Fen_T0_2 | ecosystem: Environmental > Terrestrial > Soil > Wetlands > Permafrost | place: Sweden: Abisko... | reverse complement strand
GCTTTCGCCGCCGTGGCGGGCGGGCCGATCCGGGCCCGCCTCGCCAACCAGATCGACGGATACGACACGCTGAACCGGTCCACCGACGGCCGACCGTATCGGGTCACGCCGCAGCGCATCGAATTGCCCCCCGGCCAGCGGCTGATCAGGGTGGTCGCGACCACCGCTCCGGGCGGTCGGGTACGGCTGGACGCCGTGGACTGCTTCGCGCTGACCGGCGGGCTACCCGACACGATGGCGACGCTGAAGCGAACGCTCGACGAGCGGGGCCGGCGTCGGTTCCACCAGCTACGCAAGCACCCCGACACGGTGCTCGAGTTCGCGTTCGAGGGAGCCACGGTAACCGGCGAGGACATCTTCCACGACCGGGTGACCGCCGCACTGGACCTGATGACCGCCGACGGATACCGCCGTTACCACGTGCTCACCACCCACCGCGGGTAGAACGTCAGCAGAGCCCTTCGCACCCGCCTCCGCCGGGCGGCTTGCCCGCGTCCCTGGGGCTGGGCAGCCCGGGGTGGCCCTCCGGCTGGGCCTGGGTGACCAGGTTGGGCTCGGTCAGCACGAAGAGCTCACCCACGGTGCCGTCGATCAGCATGATCGTGGACAGCTTGAGGGGCGCCGTCGGCTGTTCCCCCATGCCGGGGGCGCTCCATCCCGGGACCACGTTGACCGCCGCGCCACGCAGGCGCAGCACGCCGTCGACCGTCTCCTGCGTCACCATCGAGTTGTACGCCTGCTCGGGATCGGCATACTTCTTGGTGTCGGTGGTGGAGGTGCACTGCTTCCCGGTGGAGTCGCAGACCGTGGTGGTGGTGGTCGTGGAGGTTGCGCCGCTGGAGGATGTGTGCTCCGTCGTGGTGGTGGCGGTCGAGCCGACGAGCTTGCCGTCCCCGTCGCGGATGTACTGCGTTTCGACGGTGACCTCCGTCGACGATCCGTTCTTCTCCTTGCGGTACTCCATACTCTTTGACCCGATCAGGTTGCCGTCGCTGTCCAGGAATTTCTCGTCGAGGTTGACGACCTCGGTGGTGCCCTCCATGTGGCTGCCGCCCTCGCTGGTCCTGGTCCCAGCGTTGTTCCCCTCCGAGTCGGTGATCTCGGTGCTGGTGCCGTGACTGGTGTGCGTGACGGTCTCCCGGGAGCCGTCGCCGTAGACGCGCACGTCCTTGCCCGTCCAGGTCGTGTAGCGATCGACGACCCCGCCGCCGAACACGTGGTTTCTGGGATCCTTCGCATCCTCGCTGATCAGGCTGGCCTCGATGCCGCCGATCCGGAAGTCCGCCAGCTTCCCGTTCCCGTCCGGTTCGATCCCCTCCAGGCCGAGCGAGAAGCCGCTGTGATCGGGCGAGATGCCGAACTTGCTCAACTGGTCGGCGGAGATGCCCATCCGGGTCAGCGCGTCGGCGCGCTCGTTGACCGGGAACGCCCCCAGCGGGTCCACGCCCAGCGTTTCGCGCGCCTTGATGATCTCGGCGGGGATCGCCAGCATGGAGGCGAAGCCGTACTCGAACGACGGCAGCTTACGATCGATGAGCAGGTCGATGATCAGCTTCAGGCCCGGCCGGCTGGCCGCGTCGTACGGGTCGGAGCCGGCCTGCAGCTCGTCGGCGTCGCAGACCCCGTCGTGGTCGGAGTCGACCACCGACCAGGCGACGTAGCAGGCGGTCGGGTCGCACAGCCGCAGCGTGCTGTAGTACTTGGTCGGCTTCTCGACGGCGCCGGCCGGAGTGCCAACGCCTGCTGTCAGGGCGACGAACACACCGGTCACGAGACCGGCACCGAACAGTCTTCGCATCATGCGCGAACGATCCCATCCGGCTCGGCCAAACGGCGCACTCTGTCCACAACGTGCCACATGGTCGATGGGATCACTTGCTACTTCGTACGGCATCCCGGTCAGGTAAGGAGCAGCGTCCTGCCAACCGCCGGTGGTGGCCAGTGCCCGGATCGCGGCGGTCGAGCCACCCATATCAATGGCGTACCGCAACGGCGTCTCCCCGTACCGGTTCCGGGCGTCGATGTCGAGGCCGGCGGCGAGCAACCGCTCGAGCAGGGGCGCCGGCTCGGGCAGCCAGACGATGAGGTGCAGCATGGTGTGACCGTGCTCCGTGCGCAGGTGCGGGTCGAGGCCGGCGTCGAGCCAGGCGGTCAGTGCCGGACCGTCGCCGTGGCGAGCCTGCTCCTGCACTGCCGAACGGCGCCGGCGCGGCACGTCCGGCAGGGCCACCGACGGGTTGCGCCAGCCGACGTGCACGGCGAAGCGCCGCACACGCTGCCACCCCTGCAACACGGAAGCGTCAGCACTCATCGAGCAAGCCTAAGAGGTCAGCGATGCCGAGATGGCACGACGGGCAGAGATGCAAGTTGAGGCACTGTTGGCAAGGCCGGAGTTCCGGTCGGTCCGGCCGCCGCCGCGACCGCATCCGGCACGGCTGTCGCTGCCGGGCAAACGCTCCATGGCGCTCGCGATCAGCGACGACGGCGCCTGGTAGGATTCGGCGCCGCAACCGAATCGTTCCTGGAGGCGACGCGTGTCCAGTCAGCCGGTTATCCTCATCACTGGCACGTCGTCCGGCATCGGTCTGGCTGTCGCGGTGGCCGCGGCCCGGGCCGGATGGTTCAGCGTGGCCACGATGCGTGACACCGCCCGGGCCTCGAGACTTCTTGAGGCCGCGGAGGCGGCGGGGGTCGCCGGTCGCGTCGAGGTGCGGCAGCTCGACGTCACCGACGCGAGCCAGATCGCCGACTGTCTGAGTGCGGTCGTAGCCGACCACGGCCGGCTCGACGCTGTGATCAACAACGCCGGTGCCGGGCATCTGGGCACGGTCGAGCTCGAGCCGGTCGAGGAGATTCGTTCGGTGATGGAGGTCAACTTCTTCGGGGTGGTGCAGGTGACCCGCGCGGCGATGCCGTACCTGCGCGCCTCGGGTGGACGGCTGATGACCGTGACGAGTGTCGGCGGAGTTGTCGGGCAGCCGTTCAACGAGGCCTACTGCGCGGCCAAGTTCGCGGTCGAGGGGTTCATGGAGGCACTCGCTCCGGTGGCTGCGACGGTCGGTGTCAACGTGTGCGTCATCGAGCCCGGCGCCGTGGCGAGCGACTTCGTCGCCAACGTCGGCGTCGACCCGGAGACGATGCTCGCGGCTGCCGGCCCGTATGCGGGCGCGCTCGGCGCATACCTCGCGCGCACCCGTAGCCAGTTCGCCAACGCGGCGCAGAGCCCTGACGAGGCAGCCGAACGGATCGTCGAGGCGCTCACCGCCGACAAGCCGGCGTTGCGGGTGCAGACGTCCGGCGCGGCCCGGCAGTTCGTCGGCCTGAAGCTGGCTGATCTGGACGGCTCCGCGGTGCAGGCGGTCACCAGCGGCTGGGTCGGGTGAGCAACGGCCGGTTCGTCCCACCTGCGGCGGTGTGACCACACGGCCGACGGGCCGAAGGGGCGCCGCCCGACCAGCCACCGATCCCAATGGCCGCGATGGGGATACGCGGCGCAGTTCCTCGCTGTCGACCCCGAAGCCGGGCGAGTTCGTCGAGGACGTCCTGCGGTGAACGGGATGCGAACGCCCGCTCCGGCCGCTCGAACTCGGCCAGCAGCTGCCGTTGCTGCTCCGCGTGGCCGTCGACGCCGCCCTGCTGTTGCTGGACCGTCTCGGCGTCTCCCCCGCCGACCTGCACCAGGCCGCACGCGACCGCCAGCCGCTACCCACGTACTTCTGCGCAGCATGGGTCACGTCCTCGGTGCGGGGAGCTGTCCCCCCACAGGGCGTGACAGCTCGTTGCATGGACCGCGGTGAGGCCGCCGCCCGCGCGCGATGCGGCGCGGGCGGCGAGTGGTGTCTCAGTCCGGCTGCGGCCCCTCCCCCGGCACGATGCAGGAGCACTGGCAGGGGCAGGCGCAGACACTGCTGGAGAGCACGTACTCCGGGAGGCCGTGGCCATCGAGCAGTGACTCGACGGTAAGTCCGGTGTCCTCCAGGTTGAACACGTCCAGTGGCAGGTCGCTCAGGTCGAAGTCGAGCTTCTCAGAGACATCCATCATTCGCCCAGTATCACGGGACCGCCGCGCGGCCACGTCCACCGGCGCGGGGGCATTTCGGCCGCGCCGGCCCAGCCGGAAATAGTCCGCACCGGCCCAGCGGACCATCGTGCTTCGATGGAACGAGATGGAACGCCGACACGCGTGAAGGATTGCCGAAGAAGGGATTCCACCGCGTGCACACCGACCTCGTACTCCCCGGTGGGGCCAGGGTCGCGTCACCACCGGTGGTACGCGTGGCCGGGGTACCCGCGCAGGCCCTGACCCGCCTGCGGTTCGGCGCCTCGTACGCGCTCGCGGCCGCGGCTGGCCGGCTGCGGGAGCGGCTCACCGCCGAGGGTGCGGACCTCTCCGACCGGCTCCACGCCCGCATCGGCGCACTGGTCGACCACGAGCAGCGGGGCGCCCTGCTCGCCTTGCGCCGCAAGGTGTATCAGGGGCGAAGGCCGGCCGCCCGGGACTGGAACGGGAAGGTGGCCGCCGCCCTCGACGAGACCGACCTCGTCCGGGAGGTCGACGCGTTCGTCGCGCGGCTGGATCGGCACGACGCGATGGTGGCGCGGTTGCCCGGAGTGCTGGCCGCCGAGACCGGACAGCGGCAGGACGTGCTCCGGGACATCGTGCGCCGGCCACTGTTCTCGCGCGGGCTGTCGTACGCCAGCCCGGACCTGTACGCGGAGGCGGTCCGGTGGACGCTCGGGGACGGCCGCGGGCCGCGCAAGCAGACGCTGGCCCGGCTGGCCCAGTACGCCGCGCGGGCGGCCGCGAAGACGAGCCCGTTCAGCGGCTTCACCAGCAGCGGTACCGGTGCCTGGGTGGGCGGCGGGCCACCGGTCCACCTCCGGCTGCCCGCACCGGTCCACGGTGTGCTGGAACTCCACGGGTTCCAGACCCGGCGGCTGGTGACGTTGTTCAGCGACGACCCCCGGCTGGCCGGGAGCCGGCGACTGCGGGTCAACCCGAGCGCCACGCTTGACGGCGACACTGTGCGCTTTCTGGGCCGGCCACCGGGCGAGCCGATCCTGGCCGTACCCGCGACGCCGTCGGTCCGCGCCTGCCTGCGCGCCCTCACCGAACTGGCCAACGCGGGGCCGGCCCACGCGGGGCACGCCGGCGGGGAGCTCCGCGCCGGGGGCGACGGTGTGACGGTCGAGGCGATCAGGGGCCGGCTCGACAGCACGGCTCAACCGGCGGGGCGCATCGACCTGTTCCTCGCCGGGCTCGTGGAGTTGGGTCTGCTGGAGTTCGTGGCGCCGGTCGCCGACCTCGCTGCCGATCCGATCGGCGAGCTGGCCGACTGGCTGACCACCCACAGCGCCCAGCACAGCACCGAACACGCGCTCCTGGACCGGTTGCGCCGGCTGTCCCGCGATCCGTCACCGGACGACCAGCCCGACCGGCAGCGGGAACTCGACGCGACCATCCGCGCGCTGCTGGACAATGCCCCAACCCGGCCCGCGCCCACCCCGGACCCGGCGCGCGGCGGGTGGACCGCGCACGAGAGCACCGTCTACGTCGAGCCGATCGCCGAGCTGTCCGCGGCCTGGTGGACCCCGGCCCTGGCCGACCTGGACACGGTTCGGCGGGCGCTGGCCATCATCGATCCGGCGCTGCCCTACCGGCTGGCGCTCGGTGAGTACTGCGCCGAGCGGTTCGGCCCCGGGACGGCGGTACCGCTGCTCACGCTGCACGAAGCGGTCGCCCGGGAGCTGGCCGGGACCCGGCACGATGGCGCCGCCCAGGATCTGGCCACCTTCGGCGGGCTTGCCCCGGCGCCGGATCGCGCGCTGGCCGGCGCCCGGCTACCCCTGCTGCGCGAGCTGGCCGCGCTGCGCGGCGACCTGAACCAGTTGCTGCGCCGGGCGCCCGGCGCGGACGGTGTCACGCACGTCGACCCGGCCGTGGTCGAGCGGATGGCCGCCGGTTGGCCGGCCTGCATCGAGCCGCCACCGTCGGTCGCTTTCTACGTCCAGGCGGTGCCGGATGCCGGCCTGGTGGTGAACCTGGCCCACGGTGGGCACGGGCGGGGTCGTAGCCGCGTCCTGCACCTGATCCAGCGAGCCGGCGGCCCCCTAGCCGGCGCCCCCGCACCCGGGACGCAAGCGACGGAAGCCGGCGGGACGAGGGGCGCCGAACTCGGCGGGCTCTTCGGGTTCGCCCCCAACGTGCGGCTGGCCACCGCGCCGTACGAAATCGACTATCCCTTCACCACGAGCCGGCGGCCAGCCGCCGAGCGCATCCCGTTGAACGACCTCGTCGTCGTCGCCGACCCGGCCACCGGGCTGGCCCGGCTGCGCTGCACCCGGCTGGGCACCCGCGTCAGGGCCCTGCACCTGGGCCTGATGGCCGAGTCGCTGCTCCCGCCGGCCGCGCGCCTGCTGGCCGTCGCCTTCGGCGCCAGCCACTACCTGCACCCGAGCCTGCCCGTGCCGCCGCCCGAGCCGACCGACCTCACCGGGCCGGTGACGGTCCTTCCCCGGGTCGCGGTGGGGCGGGTGGTGCTGCGGCGGTCCCGGTGGATCGTGCCGGCCGGGCGGGTACCGGTGCGGGCCGCCGCCGAGACCGACGCCGGGTACCTGCTCCGTCTCGTCGGGTGGCAGCGCGGGCTGGGTCTGCCGACCGCGTGTTTCGTGCGCGTGGTCACCCGGGGCGACGCGATGGCCTGGCTGCTCAGCCAGGACCACAAGCCGTTGTATGTCGATTTCGCGAACTGGTACCTGACGCTGGCGTTCGAGCGGCTGGTGCGGCGGGCCGGACCGGTGGTGATTTTCGAGGAGGCCCTGCCGGCCCTCGACGACGCGGCCGGTCCGTCCCCGGACACGGCGCGGGCCACCGAATTCATCGTCGAGATCTCCGGCCCCGGCCGGGACGGGACCAGTCAAGACGAACGAAACCACTGAAGACGAAACCGCCGGCGACAAGAGGAGCTGACGGTGAGAGGAGCTGGCGCAGTGGACTGGCAGAGCATCCACGTGTACTACTACGAGCCCGACAAGGACGCACTGATCCTGGAGGCGGCCCGCCCGCTGTTCCAGCGGCTGGCCGCGGCCCCGGGCGGGCCGGTGACCTCGATGTCGTTCACCCGGCACTGGCTGCAGGGGCCGCACCTGCGGCTGAACGTCCGCGCCGACGACGCCGCCATCGAGGAGGTGGTCAGGCCCGCGGTCGACGAGATCGTCGGCGGGTTCCTGACCCGGCGGCCGTCGACCCGGATGCTCGACCCCGAGCGGGAACTCCCGGCCCACCAGCGCCTCGCCCAACTGGAGCGGGAGCCCAGCCCGCTGATGCCGTGGTACCCCGACAACTCGATCCGGTTCGCCCCCTACCGGCACCGTGAGGACATCATCGGGACCCGGGCCGCCGCCGAACTGCTCGCCGAGTTCTACGCCGACAGTACCGACTTCGCCTTCCAGGTCATCGAGTCGGGCCGCGGCCCGGCCCGGCTCGGGCTGGCCTTCGATCTGCTGATCGCCACCATCTCGGCGTCGTCCAGTTTCGACGTCCAGCGGACGTTCGTGTCGCTGCGCTCGCACGCCGAGGGCTTCCTGTGCGGCTTCCCCGAGGGCGAGGGCCTGCGCCCCGGCTGGGACCGGCACTACCGGACGAACGCCGAGGTGCTGGTCCGCCGGGCGGGCACGGTGATGGCGACGCTGGGCCGCGACCCGGCCGGCCCAGCGCACTCAACGGTACCGTTCGTGGCCGACTGGATCGCCCTGCTTCGGCGGTTCCGGGACCAGGCCGTCGAACTGGTCCGGGACGGCAGCATCGCCTTCCCGTCCATCGACACCGACACGGTCGACGAGCAGGGCTGGTCGTCCAGCCCGTTCCACCACCGGCTCTTCTCGAACCCGCGCTGGCCGCAGACGCAGCGGTCGGAGGAATTCCTGCTGTACCGGCTCCTGCTCAACCTGACCTACCTGAGCCTGACCCGGATCGGCATCCCGCCGGTCGAGCGGTTCCTGCTCTGCCACCTGGCCGCCAACACGATCGAGGACACCTATGGCGTTTCGGCCTTCGATCTTGTCGGCTGACGACCCCGGATACTCGGAGCGGTACGCACTGCGTCCGGGCGCCCAGCTCGCCGTCGGCGGCCGGTCCCTGTTCCTGCTGCGGCGGGAACTGGCCGGTCGCAGCACGGATCTCGGCGCCCCCGACGCCCTCAAGAAGGAAGTGCTACGCCGGCTCGCCACGGGCGGGGGTACCGCAGCCGAACTCGGCCTCGAGCATCCCGCCGGGGCGCTCGCCTTCCTCGACGTCCTGCGGGCCGGTGGCTGGCTCACGACGACCGTGAGCCAGGGCGGGCACGACCTGTACACGCTGCAGCCGACCCGGCCGCCCCGGCCGCGCGACCGGGCCGGTGCCCCGGTCCTCTCCCGCTTCGCCGTGTCGTACCGGGAATCGGAGCACATCGTGCTGGAGTCGCCGCTGGCCGAGGCCCGGCTGGTCGTCCACGATCCGAGCCTCCTCGCGATCGTCGGCGTCCTGGCCCGCCCGCTGCCGGCCGGCGCCGCCCCGGACCCGCTGCGCGACCGGCTGGTCGAGGACCTGCGCCGGGTCGGGCTCGTCGTGACCGAGTCCAGCGAGTCCGGGCTGGACCAGCGGCAGTGGCGCCCCGGCGAGCTGTGGCTGCACGGCCGGATCCGGCTCGGCAACGGCGGTTACGCCGGCGCCGGGTTCGGCCGCACGTTCTGGGCCCGCTCCGGCTACGAGCCGCTGCCGGCCGGCCGCCCGGCCGAGACGGAGCCGGGTGACTCGGCGCCGGCTGGCCCGGGGCCGGGCGTCGACCTCTACCGGCCCGATATCGGTGCGCTGCGCGCGTCCGACCGCACGCTCACTGAGGCCATGGAGGACCGGCGGTCGGTCCGCGCCCACGACGACGCCACCCCGATCACCGCCACCCAACTGGGCGAGCTGCTGTACCGCTGTGCCCGGGTGCGCCAGCGGTACGAGCGCGACGGGCACGAGTACGAGAACCGGCCGTACCCGTCGGGCGGCTCCGTCTACGAGCTGGAGCTGTACCCGGTCGTCCGGCTGGTGGCCGGCCTCGACCCCGGCCTGTACCGCTACGACCCGTACGAGCACCGGCTGCGTCTCGTCCAGCCCCCCGGAGTGCCCGTCGACCGCCTGCTGCACACCGCGATGGTGGCCGGGACGATGGCGGCCCAGCCCCAGGTGGTCATTGTGCTCGCGGCGCGCTTCGGCCGGCTGATGTACAGCTACGAGGAGCTGCCCTACTCGCTGATCCTCAAGCACGTCGGCGTGCTGTACCAGAGCATGTATCTGGTGGCCACGGCCATGGGGTTGGCCGCGTGCGCCCTGGGAGCCGGCGATGCCCAGGCGTTCCTCGACGCGACCGGGCTGGACTTCACGACGGAGAGCAGCGTCGGCGAGTTCCTGCTCGGCAGCCGCGCCCCCATCGCCCGTTAGAGGATCTATCGTTGCGAAACTCTGACGTACAGAGCTGAGATCAGCGCTCATGGGCCTCGTGCCGCCGGTCGGTGCACTCAAGCCACCGGAGGCACGCGGCGCACTCTGTCCAGGCCCGGCATCGTCCAGGCGGGAGTGCTTCGCCGCCCCACCACGGACGGACGTAGTCCGAAACAGACTAGTGCGGACCATCAAACGGTGGCTCACCTCTCGTTCGCCGGGGACGATGCGATCACACCGTCCCCCTTGGGATGCTGATGCGCCGTCACTTGTCATGCACGGCTTCGCCGGAACAGGGAGGGAGTGCGCCGGATGGGCAGGAGCGACGACGCCGGGTCGGCAACACCGGAGGCTGGCGATGCTCGGTTGCTGGCCGACATCGTCGAGGCGGTGCTCGCGCGATCGGCCCGTGGCACCTGGACGGTCGAGCCCGGCGCGTTCTGGTGCATGCTGACGCCTCCGCAAGGCCTGCAGCGCGACCAGGGTTGGAAGCTGCACGTGTCGGCCACCGAGCTGTCCGCGCCGATCGTGCTGTCACGCGTCGCGGCGGTATTGATCGGCGACGCGTGCGCCTTCAAGTTCACCCGCGGGCTGGCCGAGCTCGCCTCGCTGCTGACGAACCAATGTGACCGTGGCAGCGGCGGAAAGTTCATCACCGCGTATCCGGAGGACACCGCGCAGTTCCGCCGGCTGGCGACGAAGCTGGATCTGGCGACCGACGGACTGCCCGGCCCGGTTATCCTGTCCGACCGCCCGCTGCGGCCGAACAGCCTCGTACACTATCGGTTCGGGGTTTTCAACGCCCGGCCGGTGCTCGGCAATGACGGCACCTACGAATCGTTGCTGACCGGGCCGGACGGGCAGCTGACGAAGGACGAGCGCCGGGCCTGGTTCAGCCCACCGCCCTGGGCCGTCCCACCGTTGCCTGATGACGCTTCGGCCGCCGTGCCGGACCGCTCCGCCGGACCGCCCACGCCGGTGCTGATCGGCGACCGGTTCGTCGTCGGCAGGGCCGTCCGGCACTCCTACCGCGGCGGGGTGTACCAGGCCACCGATCGCGTCAGCGGCGTCGACGTCATCCTGAAGCAGGCCCGGCCACACACGATGAGCGGGCTCACCGGCACGGACGCTCGTGACGCGTTGCGTCACGAGGCGGAGATCCTGGAACTGCTCGGCCCGCTCGGCCTGACGCCCCGCAAGGTAGCGCTGATCTCCCACCAGGACCACCTATTCCTCGCCGAGGAGCTGATACCCGGCGTGCAGCTGCGCCGGTGGGCCGCCGACCGCGCCGTCGAGCGGTCCGACGGCCGGGGCGCACCGCTGGCCGAGGTCGTCGCCATGGCCCGGCGGCTGGCC
>Ga0302322_100005864_pt1 | contig 10822 bp, 5 predicted proteins | sample Fen_T0_2_FD_203757 | JGI IMG/M metagenome (GOLD analysis project Ga0302322, IMG submission 203757) | Peat permafrost microbial communities from Stordalen Mire near Abisko, Sweden - Fen_T0_2 | ecosystem: Environmental > Terrestrial > Soil > Wetlands > Permafrost | place: Sweden: Abisko... | reverse complement strand
GGGCGCGCGTCTCGAGCCGCGCAGCCTGGTGGGGCCTGACGGCCCCGGCACGGTCGGCAGCCTGGAGTGACCGCCATGCCGCGAGTGCAACCCAAGGGCGCACTCGACGGTCTGCTGGACCTCGTCTTCCCGCGCCGCTGCGTCGTCTGCCGCACGCCCGGCGCCTGGCTCTGCGACGAGTGCGCGGGCGAGCTGCACCCGCTGCCCGGAGACCGCTGCCGCCGCTGCGGCGCGCCCCTGCGGCGGGCCGGCAGGCCTGCCCGCCCGGCGCGCCCCGACGGCGTCGCGCGCGGCATGCCGGCCTGTCGCGAGTGCGCCGGCCGCGACCTCGCCTTCTCCACCGCCTCGGCGGCGTTCTGCTACGACGGTCCGGCCCGCGCGCTGGTCACCGCCTGCAAGTTCCGCGCCCTCCGGGCTTTGGCCGACGAGCTGGCCGTGCGGGCGGCGCCGGCGTTCGCGGACGCCGCCGCCCGCGCCGGCGCCGGGGCCGTGGTCACCTCCGTGCCGGCCCACCGCGACCACCGGCTCGACCGCGGCTTCGACCTCGCCGAGTCCCTCGCCCGCCGGCTTGCGCGCGACGGCGGGCTCACCTATGCTCCGCTGCTCCACCGCGTGCGCCACGGCTCTCGCCAGAGCGGGCTCGACAGGGCCTCGCGCGCGGCCAATGTCCATCACGCGTTCGCGTTGCGCGAGGGCGGTTTACGGGTAGGTATCAGACTCAAGCGAGTGATCATTGTTGACGACGTCTACACCACAGGTGAAACGTTGAACCAGTGCGCTGAAGCGCTCGCCCACGCAGCTCTCGACCCCCACGTCTTTACCTTCGCACGTACAGTTCGTGCGACGCCTGCCCCAGCATCGCGAGACCACGCCGTCCCGAAGGAGCGATGTCTATGAAAACCCAGATCAAGGGCCGCAACGTCACCGTGACGCCCGCCCTGCAGGACTACGCCAACGAGAAGATCGAGCACGTCCACAAGCTCCTCCTGCAGCGGAAGATCGACGAAGTGACGAGGGTAGAGCTCGAGCTCAAGGTCGAGAAGAACCCGAGCATCCCCGAGCCGTGCATCGCCGAGGCGACGGTGTTCACCCGCGGTCCTGTGATCAGAGCGCGCGAGTCCTCCACCGACATGTACGCGGCTATAGATCTGGTCAGCGACAAGCTCGTGCGTCGCGTCAAGAAGTACCACGACAAGATCCACGGCAAGACGAGGCACGGGCACGACAAGATCGTGGCTCCGGTGGAGCCGTCGCCCGAGCTGGCGCCGGTGGCCGCCGAGGCGACGCTTGCGGATGAGATCGCCGTCGACGCCGGGCACGCGGGTGACAACGGCCGCATCGTCAAGACCAAGCAGTTCGCGCTCAAACCCATGTCGATCCACGAGGCGACGCTGCAGATGGAGCTCGTGGGTCACGACTTCTTCGTCTTCACGAACGCCGAGTCCAACCGTACCAACGTGGTGTACCGCCGCAACGACGGGCACTACGGACTCATCGAGCCGGCGGAGAATTGACGACGAAGCGGATCAATCGAGGGGTGCGCCGGAGGTGCACCCCTCTGGTGACGGAAGAGGGCTAATCGAGCGGTGCGCCGAAGGAACACCGCTCAGTTGACGACGAAGCGGATCAATCGAGGGGTGCGCCGTAATGAGCACCACTCTCTTGGTGACGCATGAGGGCTAGTCGAGCGGTGCGCCGCAAGGAGCACACCTCGAGCAGTGACGCAAGAGGGCTAGTCGAGCGGCCGGGTCAGGCCGCGCGCCCGGCGGCCGCTCCGCGCGCCGGGCGCGCCGTGCGACGCGGGCGCGCGCGCTGTGCGACAATAGGCGTAGACCTCATCTCCGAGATTCCGGGAGCAGTGCCCACGTGATCAAGATCGTCGACAAGCTGCTGCACGCCGGCGAGGGCCGGCGCCTCAAGACACTCCAGGAGCAGACCCAGCGGGTCACCGTGCTGGAGCCCACCGTCGCCGGCCTCAGCGACGAGCAGTTGCGCGGCAAGACGGCCGAGTTCCGCCAGCGCCACGAGAACGGCGAGCTGCTCGACGACCTGCTGTTCGAGGCGTTCGCCGTCGCCCGCGAGGCGGCCAAGCGGTCCCTCGGCATGCGGCCGTTCGACGTCCAGGTGCTCGGCGGCATCGTGCTTCACGACGGCGACATCGCCGAGATGAAGACCGGCGAGGGCAAGACGCTGGTCGCGACCATGCCGATGTACCTCAACGGGCTCGCCGGCAAGGGCGCGCACCTTGTCACTGTCAACGACTACCTGGCCAAGCGAGACGCCGAGTGGATGGGCCAGGTGTACCGCTTCCTCGGCCTCGAGGTCGGCGTCATCCAGGCCAACATGACCCCCGAGGAGCGCCGCGCGCAGTACAACGCCGACGTCACCTACGGCACCAACTCCGAGTTCGGCTTCGACTACCTGCGCGACAACATGACTATGCGCCGCGAGCACATGGTCCAGCGCGGCCACACCTACTGCATCGTGGACGAGGTCGACTCGATCCTCATCGACGAGGCGCGCACGCCGCTCATCATCAGCGGCGCGCCCGAGACGGCCGCCGACACGTACCGCCAGTTCGCGCGCGTCGTCCCGCGGCTCATCCCCGGCGAGGACTACGAGGTCGACGAGAAGCAGCGCACTGTGGCCGTCACCGAGGAGGGCGTCGCCAAGGTCGAGAAGGCGCTCGACATCGACAACCTCTACAAGGATACCAACGGCGGCCTGGTCAACCACTTCATCCAGGCGCTGCGCGCCGAAGCGCTGTACGCCAAGGACGTCGAGTACGTCGTCCAGAACGGCGAGGTCCTCATCGTCGACGAGTTCACCGGCCGCATCCTGGACGGCAGGCGCTACTCCGAGGGTCTGCACCAGGCCATCGAGGCCAAGGAGAAGGTGCCGATCCGCGAGGAGAACCAAACGCTCGCGACCATCACCCTGCAGAACTACTTCCGCATGTACGACGTGCTCGCCGGCATGACCGGTACCGCCAAGACCGAGGAAGACGAGTTCCGCCAGATCTACACCCTCGAGGTCGTGCAGATCCCGACCAACGCGGACATGGTCCGGCTGGACGAGAACGACTACATCTTCACGACCGCCAAGGAGAAGTACCAGGCGGTCGTCGACGACGTGGTCGAGCGGTACGCAAAGGGCCAGCCGGTGCTGGTCGGTACGGTCTCGGTCGAGGTCAGCGAGATGCTCTCGCGCCTGCTCGAGCGGCACGGCGTGCCGCACAACGTGTTGAACGCCAAGCAGCACGAGCGCGAGGCGCACATCATCGAGAACGCCGGCCAGTCCGGCTCGATCACGATCGCGACCAACATGGCCGGCCGCGGCGTCGACATCAAGCTCGGCGAGGGCGTGATCGAGGCCGGCGGCCTGTACGTGCTCGGCACCGAACGCCACGAGAGCCGCCGCATCGACAACCAGCTCCGCGGCCGCTCGGGCCGCCAGGGCGACCCCGGCGAGAGTCGGTTCTACCTCTCCGCCGAGGACGAGCTCATCCGCCTGTTCGCCGGCGACCGCATGTACCGCATCCTCAGCCGGCTGGGGCCGGCCGAGGGCCAGCCGCTCGAGGCCAAGATGCTCAGCGGCGTGGTCGAGAAGGCGCAGGTCAAGGTCGAAGAGCTCAACTTCATGCGCCGCAAGAACGTCCTCAAGTACGACGAGGTCATGAACGAGCAGCGCCGCGTCATCTACGACCAGCGGCAGCGTATCCTCATGGGCGAGGACTTCGGCGAGCAGGTCCGCGAGATGGTCGCCGAGCTCGTGGAAGGCGCGGTCCGCGGCGCGCTCGAGGGCGAGCAGTTCTCGGAGGACTGGGACCTCGATTCCCTGTTCATCGGCCTTAAGCAGATCTACGACCCCGCGCTCAAGAAGTCGGACATCGATGTGGAGAGCGCCACCGTCGACGAGGTCGTCGACCTCGCGGTGGATGACGCGCTCGAGCAGTACGACGAGCGCGAGCGCCTCATCGGCGACGAGCAGATGCGCAGCGTGGAGCGCGCCGTCATGCTCCAGGTCATCGACGGCCGCTGGAAGGACCACCTGCTCGACATGGACTACCTGCAAGAGGGCATCCACCTGCGGGCGCTCGGTCAGCGCGACCCGCTCGTCGAGTACAAGGGAGAGGGGTTCGAGCTGTTCAACGACATGCTCGAGAGCGTCAAGACGAGCACGGTGACCACGCTGATGAAGAACTCGCCCGAGGACCTCGCGATGTTCACCGCGATCATGCTCGACGAGCCCGTTGTGGCGCTCAACTACACGAGCGGTGACGACCTGATCAACCAGACCTCGTTCACCGGCGCCGCGATGGCCGCCGGGGACTTCCCGACGGACGAGGGTCTTGCCGACCAGCCGCTGCCCAACGTGGCGGCCGGAGGCGGCGGGCGCGGCGCGACGACGACGAGCACGGCTCCCGTGCAGGTGCAGCAGCGGGTCGTCTTCGACAAGGTCGGGCGCAACGACCCGTGCCCGTGCGGGAGCGGGAAGAAGTACAAGAAGTGTCACGGCGCGTAGCCGGTCGCAGCAAGCTGCGATCCCCGCGCCGTGCAACGCCGTAGGCTGCGCGCGCTCGTTTCACGGGGCCTGAGCGGCCGAAGGCCGCTCGGCGTCCCTACCGCCTGATCTTCCGCGCTTCCAGCAGGGCGGCGCACTCCTCGGGCGGGAGCGGCCGGCTGTAGAGGAACCCCTGGATCGTGTCGCAGCCCTCGTCGCGGAGGACGCTGCGCTCGCCGATGGTCTCGACGCCCTCGGCGACCACCGTCAGTCCCAGGCGATGGCCGAGGGCGATCACCGAGGCGGCCACGGCGGCGTGCTCGGGGACGGTCAGCAGGTCGCGAACGAACGAGCGGTCGATCTTCACCGTGGAGATCGGCAGACGCACGAGGTGGCTCAGGGACGAGTAGCCCGTGCCGAAGTCGTCGAGCGCGACGCGCACGCCCATCGCGCGCAGTGCGCCCAGGATCTGGGCCGTGTGGCGCGCGTCCCGCATCGCCGCCGTCTCCGTGATCTCGAGCTCGAGCGAGCGGGGGTCAAAGCCGGTCGCGCGCAGCGTGCGTCGCACCGTGTCGACGAGCGTCTCCTCGTGCAACTGGCGGGCACTGATGTTGACGCACATGCGCAGCTGGGTGCCGAACCGGCGCTGCCAGGCCCGGCCTTGCCGACAGGCCTCCGAGAGGATCCAGGCGCCCATGGGGATGAGGACGCCGCTGTCTTCGGCCACGGGGATGAAGTCGAGGGGCTGCACGACGCCACGCTCGGGGTGCCGCCAGCGCACGAGCGCCTCCACGGCGACGATCTCCTCCGAGGCCGTGGAGACGACCGGCTGGTACTCGAGGAAGAACTGGCCGGCGTCCAGCGCCCGGTGCAGCTCCGCGTCGAGTGCGAGCCGGTCCCTGCGCTCGGCGTTCATCCCTGAATGGAAGAACTCCCAGCGGTCGCCGCCCTCATCCGCGGCGCGGCGCATTGCGGCATCGGCGTTGCGCAGAAGCTCGGCCGCCGTCGCACCGTCGCTCGGGTAGATGGCGATGCCCATGCTCAGGGAGAGGAAGAGCTCGTGGTCGGCGACGGTGAAAGGCTCCGAGACGGCGGCGAGGATGGCGCCCACGGCCGCGGCAGCCTCGGCCGGGCCCGCGGCCCCCGGCAGAAGCGCCGCGAGCGAGCCGGCGCCGAGGTGCGCCAGCGTGTCTTCGGCGCGGCCGGCATGCTGCAGCCGTCGTCCCAGCTCCTTGAGGAGGCGGTCGGTCTCTTCGTGTCCCAGCGACGAGTCGACGGTGTCGAAGCGGTCGATGCGGCAGACGGCGACGGAGAAGGCCAGCCGCTTGCGCGCGGCGTGCTTGACCGCCTGACCCGTGCGGTCTTCGAGGAGCGCCCGGTTGGCGAGGCCGGTCGCCGGGTCGTGCAGCAGCAGGTGGCGCACCTTCTCCTCGCTGTCCCTCTCCTTGGTGCGGTCGACGATGACGCCCGTCGCCCCGACGACCTCGCCGTCACCGTCGTATCGCGGCGCCACCTTGAGCATCAGCCAGAGGCGCCGTCCTGTGCTCGCCGTGTACGGCCCCTCGAAGAGGCCCTCCTGGCCGTTGACGGCGCCTTCCATCGCCTCCCTGAACTCCAAGCCGCTGCTGAACGAGGGGATCGGCTTGCCCCGGTAGTGCTCGGCCGGGGCGCCGAGGATCTCCTCGAACGCTGCGTTGCAGTCGACGAAGACGAGGTCGCGGTCGAAGACGAACACACCCACGGGCGAACCCTCGTAGAGCTCCCGGTAGCGCTGCTCGGATTCGCGCAGCGCGCGCTCCACCTCGGCGCGAGCCGTCTCCTGGTACTGCCGCTCGCGCCACTCGTGAAGCACCGGAGCCGTGGAGGCGGCGATGCTCTCGAGGAGGCGCACGTCCTCGTCGCCGAAGTCGGTGTCGCGTTCGGCGACCATGAACAAGCCGATCGTCTCTTCGCCGAACACGATCGGCGTCGCCAGCGCGCGGCTGATGGGTACATGACCATCGGGCACGGTGCCGCGGCTTGAGAGCAGCTGCGTGCGGCCGCTGCGGATGGCCCGGGACCAAGTGTTGTCGCGCCAGGTCTCCGGCGTGAGCCGCTGCGACCGCTCGACGGCGCCGGAGGCAGCCACCATGCCGACATCGAGCGACGGCGCGACCAGCGCCCCCTCCTGGTCGAGGTAGCCAAAGAATCCCCAGCGTGCGCCCACCGCTTCGCGCACCGCGCCGAGGATCTCGGTGAACATCGCGTCGGCCGCTGTGGTGAGGAAGGTGGTCGCGATGCGGGCGTGGAGCTCGAGCTCCCGTCGCGAGGCCTTAAGCTCGTCCTGGATGAGATGCTGCTCGGTGATGTCGAGCAGGATGCCCTCCTGGGCGACGGGCTCGCCGCGCTCGTCCCTGAAGAGCGTGAAGCGGTCGAGCAGCCAGCGTTCGCCGCCGTCCTTGGCCCGGATGCGGTATTCCGTTGCGCCGCGTCCGCTCTCGAGCGCCGCCGCGGTCGCCGCGGTAAGCAGGCGGACGTCCTCGGGCTCCATGATGTCGGCCCAGCGGAAGTCGGGGTGGGTGAGCTCCTCGACAGAGTAGCCGGTGACGCTGATGTCGCCGCCGGCGATGAGTTCGTCGCTCCACGGCGCCTGCGCCTGGGATCGGTAGACCATGCCCGGGATGTTGCCGATGGTCGTGCGCAGACGGCGCTCGCTCTCGGCCTGGGCGTCCAGTGCGGTGTGCAGGCCGCTCAGATCGATGAGCAGGCCGATCATGCCTTCGGGCCGGCCGTCCTCCCCGGGGATGAAGACGGCCCGGTCCAGCACCCAGCGCGTCTGGCCGCTCGCGGTCATGATGCGGTATTCGGATGCCGTGTCCGGCAGGCCGGCCTCGAGGTCGCGCTCGAGCTCGGCGACGATCCGCTCGAGGTCGTCGGGATGGACGATGTCCGCCCAAGCACGGCCACGCTCGACGAAGTCCGCGGGATCGTGGCCGAGCAGCGTGCGGAAGCCCTCGCTCAAGAACGACGTGTGCCACGGCTCGCGCAGGTCGCTGCGGTAGGCCGCGCCGGGGAGGCTCTCGACCAGGCCGCTGAGCATCTGTTCGCGTTCGCGAAGGGCCTGCTCGGCGCGGCGCAGCTCCGTGATGTCGCTGACGAAGCCTTCCAGGTGTTGCGGCTCACCGTCTTCGCTGAAGATCCCCACGCCGCGCTCCCACACCCACTTGCGTACTCCTTCGCGGGTTGTGATGGGATACGTGACCGTCCACGGCCGGCGCTCGGCCACCGCAGCCTCCACCGTCTTCCTCAGCTCCGCGCGGTCCGTCGGGTCGAGCAGGCCTCCGTAGGTCACGCCGTCCGCCCCGACCAGCTCCTCGGCGTCGTAACCGGTGAGCTCGCGGCAGCCCTCGCTGAGGAGCGCCGTCGTCCAGTCGGCGTCGTTTGCACAGCGGTAGGCCATGCCTGGGACGTTGGCGAGCAGCGTCTGCATTGTCCGGTCGCGCTCGGCGAGCTCCCGCGCTGCGCGCCGCTGCTCCGTCACGTCGACGAGGACGGACAGGGAGCGGATCATGCTGCCGGAGCTGTCGCGCTCCGAGGTGGCCGAGAGCAGGACGTCGACCAGGGAGCCGTCCTTGGCGACCATCTCGTAGGGCACGTCTTCGCAGGAGCCGGTCGCGAAGAACGCCGGCAGGATTTTCTCGCGCGCGAACCGCTGCGACTCTTCGCTGAGGAACTCGGTGGACGGATGCCCGAGCACTTCGTCGGCGGTGTAGCCGAGGCGCTGCAGCCAGCGGTCGCTCACACTGAGCAGGCGGCCGTCGGCGTCGATCGAGTGGAGCATCACCGGCGTGCGCAGGTACAGCGTCCTGTACTTCTCCTCGCTCTGGCGAAGGGCCTCCGCCGCACGGCGGCTCTCGGTGATGTCGCGCACGATGAGGAGGAGGGTCCCGCTTTCACGCGGCACGTGGCGGACCTCGTCGTAGCGGATGGTCGTCGGAGTGACGGTGGCGATCTCCGCCGTCACCGGCTTGTCCGTGGCGCGCGCGAGGGCGACGGCCTTGCGGATCCTCGCCGCCGCGTCCTCCGACAAGCTCTCCCAGACCGGCGCGCCGACTCCTTCGCCGGTGAGAAGCCCTGGGACGCCCGGGCCGGGGTGGCGCTCGCCGATGATCCGTTGCACCATGTCGTCGGCGTCGATGTAGAGATAGGTGTCGGGCAGCGTCGCGACGAGTTCGTTGAGTTCGGAGAGTGCGTCGCGCAGCGCGTCCCGCGCCGCCTTGAGGTGCGTGACGTCGACCAGAGTGAGGACGACGGCTTCAAGCTCTCCCGTGGGGGAGAGGAGGGGCTCCGCCGAGACGCGGACCCAGAGCGAGGGGCGCTGGCCGGGCTCGCCGAGGCCCACGACCTCGCTCTCGACGCGCTGCCCCGAGAAGGCGCGCCGGACGCCGGCCGACGCGCCGGGCTCGATCTCCTCACCCGATTCGTCCACCCACGTGCCGGCCCACTGCCGGACCTCGCGCATCGGTCTGCCCAGGGCCGCCGCGGGGTCGATGCCCAGCAGGTCGGCTGCCGGACGGTTGATGTCGACGATCGTGCCGTCCGGGGCGCACACCAGGACGGCTGCGGCGACGACGTCCATGCCGACGGCGGGGAGTTCGGGAACGCGCACGCGCGGCAGCGCCGTGTCCGCGCCGGCGCGATCTCCAGCGGCGCGACTGCCAGGCTGCCCTTTCGCCCTGTGTTCCGCTTTGCCCGCCATCCGTCTCCTGGTGGCTCGTCGTGACTACTGTGCCCGCCTCCGCACGGATGAGTCGCGTTCGGAGAGCGGACCGAGGAAGCCTCGTGCGAAGTATCGGTGCGCCGGGCACGCGGCTGAAGCCATTCGTGGATTCGGGTACACTACCTCGACCATGACGACCAACGCCTCAGAAGCACTCGTCCACCTGGATTCGCTCCGCGAGCGGTTGAAGGAAGCCTCCGGGCGCCTCGGCTGGCTGCGGAGCTATCTTTGACCCCCCCAGGCTGACAGATCAGATCGAAGCGCTCGAAGAACGCATGCGCGCCGGCGACTTCTGGGACGACCAGGAGCAGGCCTCCAGGGTCTCCGCCGAGTACAGCCGCGCCAAGCGCCGGCTCGAGGACTTCGCCGCGCTCGAAGCCCGCTTCGCCGATCTCGAGACCACCGAGGAGCTCGTGCGCGAGGAGCTGAGCGGCGACTCCGTCGACGACGAGCTCCTGGATGAGCTCGTGAGCGGCGTCGCCTCCCTCGAAGCCGACCTGCAGCGCGGCGAGGAGCTGCGTTTCTTCAGCGGCAAGTACGACGAGGGCGGCGCGATCCTCACCATCCATCCCGGCGCCGGCGGCACCGAGTCGCAGGACTGGGCCGAGATGCTGCTGCGCATGTACCTGCGCTGGTTCGAGCAGCGCGGCTTCAAGGTCGAGATGAACGACCTGCAGGACGGCGACGAGGCCGGCCTCAAGAGCGCCACGCTCACCGTCGAGGGTGAGAACGTCTACGGGCTCATCCAGGCCGAGCGCGGTGTACATCGGCTCGTGCGCATGAGCCCGTTCGACTCCGCCAACCGCCGTCACACCAGCTTCGTCTCCGTCGACGCGTCCCCGCTGGTCAGCGACGACGTCGACGTGGAGATCAACGACGACGACCTGCGCATCGACACCTATCGCTCCAGCGGCGCGGGCGGCCAGCACGTCAACAAGACCAGCTCGGCAATCCGCATCACGCACCTGCCGACCAACATCGTGGTCCAGTGCCAGAACGAGCGCTCCCAGCTGCAGAACAAGACGGTCGCCATGCACATGCTCAAGTCCAAGCTGGTGGAGCTCGAGGAGCGCAAGCTGGCCGAGGAGCTGGCGCGCGAGCGCGGCGAAGTGGTCAACGTGGACTTCGGCAGCCAGATCCGCAGCTACGTCCTGCAGCCGTACCAGATGGTGAAGGACACGCGCACCGGCTACGAGGTCGGCAACGCCCAGAGCGTGCTCGACGGCGACCTCGACGGCTTCGTCCATTCGTACCTCGTGTGGCGCGCCGGAGGCAGCGAGAAGCGCAAGTAGGCGGCGCCGTGTCCGTCAGGACCTGACGGCGCCCATCACGAGGTCCTGGAGGCGGGGCTCGACGTCGGCCAGCCCCTTCTGCGGCGTGAACACGAGCCAGTCGAGCGCTGCCGTGGCCACCATGCCGAAGATCGCCGAGGCGGCGGTCTGCGGATCGATGCCGGCGCGGAACGTGCCGTCCTGGACGCCGTCCTCGAGGCACTGCGCGATCACCGAGACGTACTCTTCGCGCAGCACGCGCAGCCCCTCCTGCCAATCGCGGTCCACG
>Ga0302322_100005860_pt1 | contig 10824 bp, 6 predicted proteins | sample Fen_T0_2_FD_203757 | JGI IMG/M metagenome (GOLD analysis project Ga0302322, IMG submission 203757) | Peat permafrost microbial communities from Stordalen Mire near Abisko, Sweden - Fen_T0_2 | ecosystem: Environmental > Terrestrial > Soil > Wetlands > Permafrost | place: Sweden: Abisko... | reverse complement strand
CCTCAGAATCGAACCGATCGCACGCGGTGACGGTTTTGCATTCGTCGACGATATTTACGGCGGGTCGATTCCGACCCAGTTTGTGCCGGCGGTGGAAAAGGGGGTGCGCGATGTCCTGGTGGCGGGACCGTTGGCAGGATTTCCGGTGCACGACGTGCGCGTGATCGTTTACGACGGCAAGAGCCATCCGGTCGATTCCAAGGAAATCGCCTTCGCTACCGCCGGCCGCAAAGCCTTCATCGACGCCATTCTCAAGGCGCGGCCGATGGTGCTGGAGCCTATCGTCAACGTCGAAATCGTTGTGCCGGAACGGGCGATCGGCGATATCACCGGCGACATCTCGTCGCGGCGCGGCCACATCACCGGCACCCACGGCCTCTCGGCCGGGATTTCGGCGGTGCAGGCCGCCGTTCCGCTATCGGAGTTGAAGGACTACCCGGCCCGCCTCAAGTCGATGACCGGCGGCCAGGGCAGCTATTCGATCGAACTCTCGCACTACGAACCGGTGCCGCCGCACGTGCAAGCGGAGCTGGAGCGCCATCACAAGGCCCACGCCAAAGTAGAGGAAGATTAGTCCGCCACTTTGGGCAGGCGGCCCGCCGCTTGCCTTGCCTCGTACGTTTTTAAATGCGTGTACGCCACGCCCAGCAAAGTGTCGTCGGTGCCGTGGTGACGCGCCCGGCCGAGCATGAAGCCGACGATATGGTCGGCTTCGATGGCTCCGCCGTTTTCCAGGTCGCGCAGCATCGAGGCGGTCAGCGGAGAGCCGGTCGTGTTGAGGAGATTGCGAAAGCGTTCGATCACCGGCGGCCTGGGAGCAAAGCCTTCGCGTTCGGCGATGGCGATATTGCCCGCGACGAATCGCTCCATCAGCGCTTTTCCGTCCGGTGTGGACAAGATCTCGCCGATGCTGCCGCGCATCAGGCAGGTCATGCCGGCCAGTGTCGACAGGAACACGACCTTCTCCCACATTTCCTGCTCGATGTTATCCGACACCTTCCAGTCGACAATAGTCTTCGCAAACGCCTCACCCAGTGCGCTGGCCAACGGCTGCTGTGAGGTTTCGCGGGCGCCCCAGACGATCAGGTGTACATCGGCCAGCGACTTGACGTGCCCGGCCGGCGTCAGGGTTGCGGCGATTTGCGCAACGCCACCCATCACCCGCTGGCGCCCAAAGGTCAAGTCGAGCGCCGCCATATGCGTCATGCCGTTGAGCAGCGGCACGATGCAGGCGTGCGGACCCATTGCCGGTGCAATGGCCGCAATGGCACTGTCCAGGTCGTAGGCCTTGCACGACAGGATGATCAGGTCGTACTCCGGTTTGACGTCCTTCGCGAGTACGGACGCCACGCGCAACGTGATCTTGTCGTGCGGGCTTTCGATGATGAGCCCGTCGCGCGCCAGTTGTGCGGCACGCTTTTCGCGCACCAGAAAGGTGACATTGCTGCCGGCCTGCGCCAGGCGCCCGCCGAAATAGCCGCCGGTCCCGCCGGCTCCCAACACCAGGATCTTCATCGCTTTGCTTTCATGCCAATGATGATCTACTTGCCGGTTGTGGTTGGTGCAGAGAGCGCCTTGGAAGCGGTCTGTTGCTTCAGGAAAGCCTCTGCTGCTTCCAAGGTTCGATCGCGGTTCGAAACGATGTCTTCCCGCGTCAGCGGCACTTCGATATTCGGAATCACTCCCTCGCCCTCGATTTTGCGTCCCTTCGAGGTCAGATAACCCAATTCGCTGTAGGCGAGTTGGCCGCCTCCCGGCAGGTCCTGGTAGCCAAGGAAACCGAGCAGGCAGCCGCAGCTGCGCTGTCCGATCACCGTGGCGCGTTCGCCGTCCTGCAGGGTACCCGCGACCACCTCCGAGGCGCTGGCGCTGCCTAGGTTGGTGAGTATGACCAACGGTTTCGTGTAGGCCCGCGCGCCGGTGCCCTTTAATTCCGGTTCCGTTGGAATGACCTCGATAAAAAACAGCGACACGCCCTTGCCGGTGCGGGTGGGAACCTTGACGCCTTTCTGGTTTTTTTCGAAAAAACGCTCCATCACGCTGGCGGCGAGAGCGGCCGAGCCGCCGCCGTTATTGCGCAGGTCGACGATCATGCCCGGCGTGTCCTTCAACAGTTCAACGCCTTCGATGATGCGTCCTTCCAGGCTGTCGACAAAATTGGAAAAACGCAGGTAGCCGAATCCCGATGGCAGCACGCGTTGCGAGAAGTCCACGGGTGTGACGAATTTGCGGCGCGCAAGGGTTGCAATAATCTCGCTGCCGTCGCTGCGAACGAACGTCATGGCAAGTTTGCTGCCGACATCGCCCACCGTGAGCTTGCGCAGCGCGCCCCGCGTGCGTGCCCAGGGGGTGGAGGTATTGCGCGATTCATCAAGCGCGCGGTGATAGACGCCCTGCGCAGGCTGGCCGTCAATGGTCTTGATGACCATGCCGGCGCGTGCGCCTGCCCAGTAGGCGTCGGAATCCGGGTGTACCGAGGTCAGCACCAATTGGCCGTCCAGTTCGATGAAGCCGATGCCCAGCGAATGCGACTCGTTGTTGCGCATGCGCGCCACATCCTTGGGGGAGTGAACGCGGGTATGCGCGTCGTGCAGCTCGCCGGTCATCTTGTCGAGCCGCTCCCAGAATTCGTCGTCGCTGGTTGCGGCGAGGATTTTCGGCTCCTCCTGTGTTCGAACCGAGCGCCAGTCGACACCGTTGAATTTCGGATCGTAGTAGCGGTCGTTAACGGTATTCCAGACCGCATCGATGGCGGCCGCCTTCCAGGAATCGTCGACGCTCGCTACCGGCACGATTTGCACGGTGGAGCCTGGCCCGCGGCTCATCAGGCGATAGGGATCGACGGCGGAACATCCGGCAACGACGATGGCAACAGCGACCAGGAGCAAGGTTTTCATCGGGAAATTAGGCGTAAATGCGGGGTGGCAGGCGGGCCCCGCTACGCCGCAAAATTGGCTTTGACGGATTTCCGGCCCGAAGGTGCCATTTTATCGCGCCGCGTCAACCCCTCCCAACAGTCCGACAAAGCTGCCGCCAATCGAAAATACCAGCGATTCTTGTGAAGGACAACGGCACTTTCAGCTATACTTGCGCCCGCCTTCGGAGAGGGACACAATCCCTCAAAGAAATGGCATTGCGCCTGCCCGCCGGCACGCATTACGCCCCAAGACACAATTTTGAGGAGTTTCGATGTCTGCCGTTGCACCCTCTGGGTCTGCTAGCCCTGCTGTTGCGCCCATGCCGGCGCGTCCCGCCTCCTCCGCATCATCCACCGTTACCCTCGACGACAAATACCTGCTGAATCACGGCCGTGTCTACCTGACCGGCACGCAGGCGCTTGTGCGCCTGCCGATGATCCAGCGTGCCCGTGATCTAGCCGCCGGGCTCAATACGGCTGGGTTCATTTCCGGCTATCGCGGCTCGCCGCTGGGCGGCTACGACCAGGCGCTGTGGAAGGCCAAGAAATTCCTGCAAGAAAACCATATTTTCTTTACACCGGGCGTGAACGAAGAGCTGGCCGCCACTGCCGTCTGGGGCTCGCAACAGGTCGGACTCTTTCCCGGCGCCAAGTACGACGGCGTGTTCGGCCTCTGGTACGGTAAAGGCCCCGGCGTGGATCGCTCGGGCGACGTGTTCAAGCACGCCAATGCGGCGGGTTCGTCCAAGAACGGCGGTGTACTGCTGATCGCCGGCGACGACCACGCCTGCAAGTCTTCGACTTTGCCGCACCAGTCCGAGCACATCTTCGATGCCGCCATGATCCCGGTGCTGTATCCCACCGGCGTGCAGGAAATCATTGACCTCGGCTTGCACGGCATCGCCATGTCGCGCTACTCGGGCCTCTATACGGCATTCAAGTGCGTGTCCGACACAGTGGACGCCTCGGCCTCGATCAATATCGACATCGACAGTCCGAAAATCATCCTGCCGGAAGATTTTGCCCTGCCCGCCAACGGTGTTTCGATCCGCTGGCCGGATGCGCCGCTGGACCAGGAACTGCGCCTGCAGCACGACAAGATTTACGCTGCGCTCGCCTATTGCCGTGCCAACAAGCTCAATCGCGTCACCATTGATGCGCCCAATCCAAGACTCGGCATCATCGCCTCCGGCAAGAGCTATCTCGACGTGCTGCAGGCGCTGGAAGACCTGGGTATCGACGAGCGCCACGCCGCCGAGATCGGCATCCGCCTGATGAAGGTCGGCATGCCCTGGCCCCTGGAGCCGACTTCACTGCGTGAATTTGCCTCGGGCTTGGATGAAATACTGGTGGTAGAGGAAAAGCGTCAGTTGATCGAATACCAGATGAAGGAGCAACTTTACAACTGGCGCGACGACGTGCGCCCGCGCGTGATCGGCAAGTACGACGAGCACGGCGAATGGGAAATGGCGCGCACCGAATGGCTGCTGCCGGCTGCCGGCGAATTGACGCCGGCCATGATCGCGCGCGTGATCGCCAAGCGCATCGGCAAGTTCTACACCTCCAAGATCGTCGAAGCCCGCCTCAAGTTTATCGAGGACAAGGAAGCCTCGCTGGAACGCCCGCGCGCCAAGGTGGCGCGCATCCCGATGTTCTGCTCCGGCTGCCCGCACAACACCTCCACCAAGGTGCCGGAAGGTTCGAAGGCGCTGGCCGGCATCGGCTGCCACTACATGGCGACCTGGATTCGCCCCGAAGAAACGATGACCTTCACGCAAATGGGCGGGGAGGGCGCGCCCTGGATTGGTATCCAGCCGTTCACCGATACCAAGCACGTCTTCGCCAACCTGGGTGACGGCACCTACTACCACTCGGGATTGCTGGCGATTCGCGCCGCCATCGGCGCCGGGGTCAATATCACCTACAAAATTCTGTTCAACGACGCAGTCGCCATGACCGGCGGCCAGCCGGTCGACGGCCCCATCAGCGTGCCGATGATTACCCACCAAGTGCATTCCGAGGGGGTGAAAAAAGTGGTGGTGGTGACGGATGAGCCGGAAAAATATTCCGACGCCGACATCCAGGCTTCACTGGCACCGGGTGTCACCGTGCACCACCGCGACGAACTCGATTCCGTGCAGCGCATGCTTCGCGAGATCGACGGCACCACCGTGATGATCTACGACCAGACCTGCGCCGCTGAAAAGCGCCGCCGCAGGAAGCGCGGTACCTTCCCCGATCCTGCCAAGCGCGTCATCATCAACGAGCTGGTGTGCGAAGGCTGCGGCGACTGCGGCAAGAAATCCAATTGCGTATCCATTCTGCCGCTGGAAACCGAATTCGGCCGCAAGCGCATCATCGACCAGTCGTCCTGCAACAAGGATATTTCCTGCGTGAAGGGCTTTTGCCCGAGCTTCGTCACTGTCGAAGGCGGGCAGCTTCGCAAGAAGAAGGCTGTGGTGCAGGAAGTCCTGTCCACGCTGCCTGAACCTACGTTACCGTCACTCGACCAGCCGTGGGGCATCCTCGTCACCGGCGTGGGCGGCACCGGCGTGGTCACCATCGGCGCATTGCTCGGCATGGCGGCACACCTGGAAGGCAAGGGCGTTGCAGTGCTCGACATGACCGGCCTCGCGCAAAAGGGCGGCAGCGTCTATACGCACGTGCGTATTGCCAATGCGCCTGAGCAGATCCACGCCGTGCGTATCGCCGCCGGCGAAGCCGATGCTTTGCTGGGTTGCGACATGATCGTCTCGACTTCCGATGAGGCGCTGGCCAAAATGCAAAAGGGCATCACCAGTGGGGTCGTCAACGGCGACGTTTCGCCGACCGGAGACTTCACCAAGAATCCCGATCTGCAAATCCCCGTCGCCGGCATGGAAGACGTACTGCGCGAAGCGATGAAGTCGGTCGATTTCGTCGACGCCACCAGCCTTACACTGGCCCTTATCGGCGACGCCATCTACACCAACCCTTTCGTGATGGGCTACGGATTTCAGAAGGGCCTGATTCCCCTCAAGCTGGAATCCATCCTGCGCGCCATAGAACTGAACGGCGCCTCGGTGGACAAGAATAAGCAGGCCTTCGACTGGGGCCGCCGCGCCGCCGTCGATCTGCATTCGGTGCAGAAGATGGCGACTCCCCCGGAGGCCAAGCCCGACTCGCAGCGCATGTCGGAGTCGATCGAGGAGATGGTTTCGCGTCGCAAGGCATTTCTGACCGATTATCAAAACGTCGCCTACGCGGAGAAATACGCGGGTCTGGTGGCTGCGGTGCAGAAAGTCGAAGCCGACAAATTCCCAGGCAAGAAAGCCCTATCCGCCGCTGTTGCACGCTACGCCTTCAAGCTGATGGCTTACAAGGATGAATACGAAGTCGCACGCCTCTACAGCCAGACCGATTTCCGCAAACGCATCGCCGACCAATTCGAAGGCGACTACAAACTCACTTTCAATCTCGCCCCGCCGATCATGAACAAGCCCGACCCCGCCACGGGCGAGGCGACCAAGAGCGTGTTCGGGCCGTGGGTGATGTCGCTGTTCTCGGTGCTCTCCCGTTTCAAGGGCCTGCGCGGCGGCCCTCTGGATGTGTTCGGTTATTCGGCGGAACGCAAGATGGAGCGTCAGTTGATCGCCGATTACGAGAAGACGCTACAGGAGTTGTTAGCCAAGCTGACCGTAGACAACTACGACGTGGCCGTGGACATTGCCTCGATTCCAGAGCATATTCGTGGTTATGGACATGTTAAGCACGCACACTTTGTGGAAGCTAAGAAACGCGAGTGGGAACTGCTGGAGAAATTCCGCAATCCGGTGGCGGGGGCAAAGGAGATCCGCATCAAAGCTGCGGCCTGAGTCGGCATTGGAAAAGAAATAAGGGCGCCTGGGGCGCCCTTATTTTTTGCTTTGCAACCTTGGCAGTTGCCTACAACTTGCCTAACTGTGCGCGCAATTCGACCAACTTGGCCGACTTCTCCGCCAGGCGTTGCTTTTCCTGCGCCACGACCGCAGCCGGCGCCCGGTCGACGAAGCTCGCATTGCCCAGCTTGGTACTTGCACTGGCGATCTCAGCTTCCAGACGGGCGATCTCCTTGCCCAGCCTTGCCCGCTCGGCTTCCACATCGATCTTGATGTCGAGCATCCATTTGCCGCTGGATGTGACGGCCACAGGTGCATTGGTTTCCGGCAGATCCTTTACCAATTGCGCTTCAGAAATCTTTGCCAATGCGCTCAGATACGGGAGCTGGGATTGCACCGCATCATTTGCGACACTCGGCAGTACGTAAAGCGGAACGCGAAGTGCGGGAGAGACATTCATTTCGCCGCGCAAGTTACGGACGGCATCGATCGACTCCTTGAGGGTGGCGACCAACGCTTCCGCTGCTATATCTATTTTCTCCGGTTGCGAAACCGGGTAGGGCGCCAGCATGATGGTGTCGCCGGTTTTGCCGGCCAGAGGCGCAACTTTTTGCCACAACTCTTCAGTGATGAAGGGAATGATGGGGTGGGCCAGGCGTAGCGTCGTTTCCAAAACGCGGATCAAGGTCCGGCGGGTGGCACGCTGCTGCGCGTCATTGCCCGCCTGCAACTGCACCTTGGCCAGTTCCACGTACCAGTCGCAATACTCGTCCCAGACAAACTGGTAGATGGCACTGGAGGCATTGTCGAAGCGGTATTCCTCGAAAGCCTGTGCCACGTCGGCTTCGGTGCGCTGCAGCCGGCTCACGATCCATTGGTCGACGTAGGACATTTCTACCGGGAGCGGGGTAGTCAAATGCGCGTCGAGTCCAACGTCGTGCCCTTCGCAGTTCATCAGCACGTAGCGCGTCGCGTTCCAGAGTTTGTTGCAGAAGTTGCGATAGCCTTCGCAGCGGCTCAGGTCGAAGTTGAGCGTGAGCGACAGCGGTGCCAACGAGGTAAAGGTAAAGCGTAGCGCATCGGTGCCGTAGGCGGGGATGCCGTTGGGGAAGTTCTTCTTTACGTACTTGGCGGCTTTTTCCTGGTGCGCAGCCAGCATCAGGCCTGCGACCGATTTGTCCAGCAATGCCTCGTGGGTGATGCCGTCGATCAGGTCGAGGGGGTCCAGGGTGTTGCCCTTGGACTTGGACATTTTCTGGCCCTCGGCATCGCGCACCATCGCATTGATGTACACGTGCTTGAAGGGCACCTTCCCTTTGGGAAATTCCTTGTCCGCGGTGAAGTGCAGCGTCATCATGATCATCCGCGCCACCCAGAAGAAAATGATGTCGTTGCCGGTCACCAGTACCTGCGAAGGCAGGAAGGCCTTCATGTCGGGCGTATCGGCGGGCCATCCCAGCGAGGAGAAAGGCACCAGTGCGGAAGAGAACCAGGTATCGAGCACGTCGGGGTCGCGCGCCAGCGCCTTGCCGCCTGCCTTGGCCTTTGCTTCCGATTCATTACGTGCGACGTAAATGTTGCCTGCGTCGTCATACCAGGCAGGAATCTGATGCCCCCACCACAGCTGGCGCGAAATGCACCAGTCCTGGATGTTTTTCAGCCAATGGTTGTAGGTCGAGGCCCAGTGGTCGGGGAAGAACTTCACATCACCTGATTCGACGGCGGACAAGCCGCGTGCGGCAAGCCCTTCCATCTTCACGAACCATTGATCGGTGAGCATGGGTTCCACCACCACGCCGGTACGATCCGAGCGTGGCACATTGAGTTTGTGCTTCTTTTCCGAAACCAGCAGACCCTGTTCCTCAAGATCCTTCAGCACGCGCTTGCGCGCTTCGAAACGATCCAGGCCGCGATATTGTTCCGGCGCATTGTCGTTGATTTTGGCATCCAGCGTCAGTATGCTGATTTGCGGGAGGTTGTGGCGCTGGCCGATGGCGTAATCGTTCACATCGTGCGCGGGCGTAATCTTTACGCAGCCGGTACCGAAGGCCTTGTCTACATAAGCGTCCGCGATGACGGGAATGATGCGGCCCGAAAGAGGCAGCTTCAGGTTCTTGCCGATGAGCTTGGCGTAACGTTCGTCGTCCGGATGCACGGCAACGGCCACGTCGCCCAGCATGGTTTCTGGGCGCGTGGTGGCCACCACCAAGCCCCCGTCGCCGGATTCGAAGGGATAGCGGATTTCCCACAGCTTGCCATCCGCCTCCTCGTTGACCACTTCCAGATCGGAAACCGCCGTGCCCAACACCGGGTCCCAGTTCACCAGCCGCTTGCCGCGATAGATGAGTCCCTGTTCATGCAGGCGCACGAACACTTCCACCACGGCCGCCGACATTTTCGCGTCCATGGTGAAGTAACCGCCTTGATGGCCTTCCGTATCTGCATAGGACCAATTGGCCGAATCGCCGAGGCGGCGCATCTGCCGCGTGATGGTGGAGCCCGACTGCTGCTTCCATTGCCACACGCGCTCGACGAATTTCTCGCGCCCCAAGTCGTGGCGCGACTTACCCTCGGCCTGCAATTGGCGTTCGACGACGATCTGGGTCGCGATGCCGGCGTGATCGGTGCCGACAATCCAGTTGGCATTGTCGCCGCGCATGCGGTGGTAGCGGATCAGCGTATCCATGAGGGTCTGCTGAAAGGCGTGGCCCATGTGCAGGGTGCCGGTCACGTTGGGAGGCGGCAACTGGATGCAGTAGCTGGGCTTCTCGGAGTTCGCTTTGGCGGTGAAATAGCCGGCTTGCTCCCAGCGGGGATACCAGCGCGATTCGATATCGGCCGGGTCGAAGGATTTGGCGAGCGTCGGCTCGGGTTGCGGTTGGGGAGAATTCATCGGTGGGTTTTCAAGGATTCTTGTTTCTCAGCAAATCGGCCAGCACGGCGTTTACCGCGTCGCCGACTTCGTTGGCGATGTCCTGGCGCATATCGCCCAACACCTGCATTACGGCGGCATTGACCTGCGCGGAAAGCCGTTCGTTCAACTGACTCTCCAGTTTGCCGGCCAGACGGGCATCGATGCGGTCGAACACCCGCGCAAAGATTTCGTGCGAAAGGGCGTCGATGTCGCTGTCGTTCAGTTGTTGCAGCGTCTCGGCCAAATAGGGATCCGGATTCCAGTCCGGTGCCTCGACCAATTCGGTCAATACCGGCACATTGCGTGCGTCGGCCGCATCGCTGCGTCCGGCTTTTCCCAGCAAGGCATCGACCTTGCCGGCGAGCTCGTGCTCCTTATCCATTTTTGGCCTTCATGTCGAGGGTCTGAATCGCGAAGCCGCGAGACTGGTAAAACTTGTGTCGCGCTCGCGCCTTGAGCCGGTCGTCCTCGTCGATTCCCACCACCTCGCGCAATTGTTCGAAGCGGGTAAAAAAAGGCGGCGGGTCGTCGCCGAGATTCAGCAATGCGTCATGGTGTGGCAATTCAGAATCGTCGGCAGCGATGACGATCGGCGTTTCGGCGGTCAACGCATGCCCCGCGCGAACGTGCGGCACAAAGGAAAGTTGCGAAAACGTCCACAGCAGGCGGTCGAACTCGTCCGCGACACCGGGGTCGGGCGTGTAGACGATCAGCTTGCGGCCGCCCTCGAAGGCCTTCTTCGCGAGCTTGCAGGCGTAGCCGAGTTTGTGGTCCACATTGAAAAAAAACTTTACTTCGGTCATTTCATGGCCGTCGTTCCGGCCCTCATCGGTGGCCGCCCCGCCGCGCCGGCGAGAACCCAGTGTCTTTCATCGTGTATCGACAAACGCCGCTGGGTCCCCGCCTTTGCGGGGACGACATGGTTTTTAGAGTCCCGCGCGCTTGAACAGGAAATTCGCGAGCAACGGAACCGGACGTCCGGTGGAACCCTTGTCGGCGCCCGATTTCCAGGCGGTTCCGGCGATATCCATGTGCGCCCACTTGTAGCTCTTGGTGAAGCGGCCGAGGAAGCACGCTGCCGTGATCGAACCGCCGGCGCGTCCGCCGCTGATGTTTGGGATATCGGCAAAGTTCGA
>Ga0302322_100005859_pt1 | contig 10824 bp, 8 predicted proteins | sample Fen_T0_2_FD_203757 | JGI IMG/M metagenome (GOLD analysis project Ga0302322, IMG submission 203757) | Peat permafrost microbial communities from Stordalen Mire near Abisko, Sweden - Fen_T0_2 | ecosystem: Environmental > Terrestrial > Soil > Wetlands > Permafrost | place: Sweden: Abisko... | reverse complement strand
CGGATTGTATTATATCATCGGGCAGGGGTGTGTGTCTTTGTATGATCGGTATCAGGATCAGTTGTTTCCATGGAAGAGGGCAATGCTGATGGGAGCCGCGCTGGTTGCGCTTTTCTTCGGGTACCTCACGTATCAACGTATAGGCGTCTGGTACAATACGTCAGTTCTCTTGCAAGATGCGGCTGTGAAAACCAAAAATCCCGTAGAATCAGATTTTATTCATATGCTTGCCTATGAACATGAGGGTGCAGAAATGAATAGTATGAAGCAGTACACGGAGGCTCTTGAAAGATTCAACCAGGCGATAACACTCAATCCGCAATATTCTAAATTATATTATAATCGAGGGATTTCGAATTATTATTTGCACAAGTACGCCGATGCCATGAGGGATTATGGAAAAGCTATTGAACTCAATCCTTTATTTGCGCAGGCATATTTTAATCGCGCTGTCATATTTCTTTTATGGAACAAACAAGAGGAAGCGTGTGCAGATTTATGGAGTGCGTATAGACTTGGTCTGCATGATGCACTCAACATCATTCATACAAAGTGTTTTTGAAGTCAGGACATACTCTGCGAAAGCATCGTTTCAAGCTCGTACAATTCTTGTGAGCCATCAGAGCCGAAGTGCTCTCTCATTGCGGAGCCATTTCAAAAACAAGAGAGAGGCAGACGAATAAAAAACCCCTTCATTCTTTTCGCTGTTCGTACATCGAGATCCAAAATGGATGTGTCGGTTTCTTTGCGAGAAGAATCGGATCCGTAACAAGCAACGTATCCCGAATATTGAGATATTCAAAACGAACCGTGAGAGTATAGTGCGACTTTGTAAAATTAAAGAACCATGAATCTAATTTTTCCCACCCAACAGGTTTTTTATAAGATTCAGGTTGGAGATTGGTATAGACAAGAAGTCTGGGACGATATGATTCAACTTCATGGATCATTTCACGACGAAATTGTTCGGCGAGAGGCTGATCTTCACCAAGAGGATACGTGTACATAAAGGTTGTTGCTGATTTCCGTTGAGAATAAAATAAGAATTGCGGTTCATTCCCAATGATCGCTATTCGATCTTCCTTCGAGGTTTTTTCTTTTATTATTTCTGCGATTCTCACAGAATAAGGAAAAGGATAAATTTGATATACTGTTTCGGTTACTTGAGGAATTGAAAATTGAACGAGAACATCCCAGTGAGCGGCGAGAGTGCCAAGAAATGCGACAATCACAACAATCGTCGGCGGACCATAGCGTATCAGGGGAATCGAAGATGTTGAAAATAATCGAAACAGGGATCGAATCCCGATTCCAAAAAGCAACGCACTGACGGGCAGGAGGAACACAAAATAATGCGGCCTGAAATATAAACCTATGGAAAGAGCGATCCAACTGGCAATGAATAATCCGTAGGTGAGAAGACGTGATTGTTTGTTGTATTTGTAAAAAAACAAAGTGATAAAACCAACGCCGCCAATGATCCAGATAGGCGATGCAAAATAAAAGAGTGATTGGAAACCTCCGATAAAGTAGCTTTGAATGTCCGCCAAGGATGAGAGTGAACTATATTCTTTCGCGTAGACAAATGTCCAGAGATAGAATTTTGCAAGAACTCCTACATACATGAGATACAAAAAACATGCGAGCAAGGGAAGAAAGACCCCGCCGATAAAAACAACAATGGATTTCCAATAATATTTTTTGTCCAGGTGCATGTCCTGCGACAAAGAAAGCAGCATCGCCCCAAATCCGAAGAAGCCAAAAAAGGCGCCGTGCTGTTTCACAAGAGCAGCACAAGCAAACAGGATACCGCTGAAGAAAAAATACTGTAGACGGTTTTTCCGCAATGCCAACAATAACAGAAGGTTTGCTCCGATCACAAAGGGTAAAATAAAATGTTCTGTGTTTGCCCAAAATCCTTGGACATGATAACTCATACTTAATAGTGCAAATGCACCTGCCGCCGCTGCCGCTGTCCAATCGTCGAACGCGGCCCGGGCGAAAAAGAAAAGAAGGATAATCGTACCGAGGTTAACGAGGAGCAAACAAAAATGAATTGCGAAGTGTGTTTGCCCGAACAATAATAATATTCCCGCATAAATAAAGTAAATGCCGGGAAATTTCATATTAGATGCTTCGGTGTACGGGGGAGTCCCATCCAGAATAAGTTGACCTATGTACCCATATTCACCCTCATCACGTTCGAGAGGAACCTCGAGTAATCGCATTCTTAGAGTAATGGTGGAAAGAATAATGAGGAATAAACATATGAAGGGAAGAGTACTATGGTGAGTTTTCAGGTTCATATGGTTTGCTCTCACGCTCTGCCTGGCGGGCGTTTTTCCGGAAGCACTACTCTAGATTCCACAAAGGAAGCTTGTCCAACGAACATTCCTTGCGTGACCGCATGGTATTTCCGGTCACGTCCCATGACTTTGGTGTCTTCTCATTTTTCATCGAGTGAAAATAATTATTTCGCCTGGGATATGAGAGGTGGAAATATTCCTGATGATCAGAAAATTCTTCTCAGGAGATATTGCAATGCTGTTTGAACAGTCCCGATTCCATATCGTAGACTGCGAGAGAAATTGATGCTGGAAGCTTCCGCAAAATATCTCACCGGGACAGGAATTTCTCCGATGCGGAACCCGTGTTCCACAATTTGAAAAAGTACCTGGCTGTCGAAAACAAAATCATCCGAGTTTTTCATATAATCGATCGACTCCAGAACATGACGGCTGTATGCTCTCATGCCGGTGTGCCATTCAGAGAGGTTCTGTCCTGTGATGATATTTTCAAAGAGCGTCAACGCTCGATTGGAGAAATACTTATATCGCGGCATTCCTCCGGCTAATGATTCCTTTCGGGTACGTATTCGTGTGCCCAGCATGACATCGAAATAACCGTTTTCTATAAAATCAACAAAATGAGGAATGAGTTTTGGATCATATTGATAATCGGGATGCAACATCACGACGATATCTGCATTTCGACGAAGAGCTAATTGGTAGCATGTTTTTTGATTTCCGCCATACCCCAGATTTTTTGTATGCTGTTCGACGATAAGATTAAATTTCCTGGCGATCTCCACAGTGCGGTCATTGCTCATGTCGTCGACCAAAACAATTTCATCTACGACGGAAAGCGGAATATCGCGAACAGTCATTTCTAAGGTTTTCTCTGCCTGGTATGCAGGCAGCACGACAATAACTTTGGATTTTGGTTTCATGAGATGTCTAAACAAAATAATTGAAAAAAGAAAAATGGTTTATCGTCCAAAAAAACACAACAGAAAAGATGCCCAACGCAATAATGATCCTTCAAACGTAAGAAACCTACTGATAAAACAAATCCCAATCATCTCCGTTTTTGAAGATGATTGGGATGTATGAACGATCTAGAGGTAATGAAAGAGATTACTTGAATTCACCATTGAAGCTCGAGGAACCCATGGTGACCCTTCCATCGCTACCGACAATACCTTTAACCCAGTTGTCTGTGCTTGCAACGTTTGAGCCTTGAAGTGTAACGGCATCTGCGCCAATTGTTGCTGTATATGTTCCATTTTCATTCGAACTCATCTTTACAGGAATGGAAAAGTTTGTATATGCATTATTTCCACCACCCATTGAGGCTGGGCGAATTCTATATTGATATGCACTTGCCGCAATGTTGTTGATATCGTTAATGATTGCATCTTTGTTTGATTGAATGCTTTGTGCAGTGAATAGGCTCAATCCAACGGCGATGGCGATACCGACAATGATAACGCCCAAGATGATAAGTAACAATTGTTGCTGTCCCATGATGAATCCTCCAGTAAAAAGTTATTTATAAAGTGAGTTATTTGTTAATTTATTTCTTTATTCGTTGTCATTATAACTCCAAGTTTCGTACCAAATAAGTAAGGGCAAATGCTATCTACTCGAACCCATTTTTTTGCTTAAAAAGCTTCAGTGTTTTCTTTAAGAAGCGGAACAAATTACCTCGTACAGTCAAAATGACATAGGACGGAATTACCTTTATACAAAATTGCAATGAGATGCTTAATTTATTAAACAAAGATAGACAATTTTCTTCCCAAAAGCTTTTAAAGGAAAGGTTAATAATTTTAAGGAATATGATAAATAATTCCATTACGGCTTTAATATTTTGTATATCTGTCGTTTTCCTTTGGCAAGCTCGCATAATTACCACGCGCGTTATTGAACAGGAGAGGGCTTATCAGTGATCCATATTGGGATTTCGCCAATTAACTCAATAGTCTTCTGAGTGCACACGGTCAGTGATTGAGCTGGTTTGCTGGTGATACCTCCGTATGAGTTGAACACCCTCGTGGTCTTGCATATAATTATTTTCAATAAATAAATAGTCAACTTCAGGGAGATGACAACTCTTTAGTCCCATGCAATTCCTTAACGTGAGATGGTAAGAGTGTGCGGTCCCAATCAAGTATTTCACAAAACCAAATTATTGCATTTTTAACGAATGTACGGTATTTATCGTTTGTTGGAAGACCATGAAATTACAATTGCAAATATCGAAGACCATCCAATCTCTGAACACGAGGCAGATATATGTTATGATTGTATGTGTCGGGCTCATTCTGTATGGCAAGAGTATTTTTTTCGATTATACCCATATGGACGACACACATTTGCTTGTGGTGAATCAAGCCTTCATTGGAAAAATAGCGAATCTGCCGAAACTGTTTACGACAGATGTTTTTATATCTTTAGCAACTATTCATACCTATTATCGCCCTCTGATGAATGTTCTCTTTATGCTTGAAGCACAAGTTGCGCAAGATAATCCGCTGGTATATCATATGACCAATGTCCTCCTGCACATTGGCTGTTCTCTTCTCGTCTTTACACTTTTTCAGCAATTGCGATTATCCAAAACGCTCTCGGCACTTGCTGCGTTGGTGTTTTGTGTCCATCCACTTCACACCTCTGCCGTCGTGTGGATCCCGGGACGGAACGATACATTGCTGACTTTTTTTATTTTAAGCTCATTTATTTTCTTCCTTCGTGCGCAGGAAACAAAACGCCAAAGTGTATCTGTCCTTCATATCCTTTTTTTCTTCTTTGCGCTCTTAGTAAAAGAATCCGCTATCGTCCTGCCGTTGCTCTGCCTTGGTTATGTCTATTATGCCAAAGGGGAAAAGGTTCAACGATCCTCACTCATTTCATTGATTGCAGCGTATGTTTTTGTTCTTGTCGTGTGGATCGTAATGAGAACTATGGTGTACCATGGTTTTGAAGTACATAACGCCAGTTCATCATTGCTCGTAGGTTTCTTTAGCAATCTGCCGGCATATTTTCTCTATATCGGGAAAGTTTTTGTGCCGATGAACCTTTCTATTTTTCCCAACCTTGCCGATCATTCCCTGATTCCTGGAATATTCTGCGTTCTTTTATTCGCGGGATTATTATTTGTTGTTCAGCCGCCTTCATACAAATTTATTATTTGGGGGATTTTATGGTTTTTTCTGTTCCTTTCACCTTCGATGGTCGGCGAACCGGTCTTTTATGAACACCGGGCGTATTGCTCAATGATTGGGCTCCTGGTTTCCATTGTCTATCTTCCGGCAGTTGAGAAAATGGACTTCTCGCGGAGCATCAATGTTGCCGGTATCGTAGTGCTGCTGCTTATTCTTTCTCTTCTTACATTCTTTTACGAAAATAGTTTTCGTGACAGGCAACGGTATGCAGCCTCTGCATATGCGACTGCACCCAGTGCCGATAATTCTTCTACGTGTTTGGCCTCACTGTATTTAGACGAAAGGAAATATCCAGAAGCAGAAGAAGTGATTCTTGCCGAGATCAAACGAAAACCGCGTGTGGCAGCTGCACATAGAATACTTGGAGATATTTATGCGAAACGCCATGAGTATGATCTTGCCGCGCGAGAATATGAACTTTCTCTCCAATTCGAACCTCTCGGTATGATTACCTACGTGCGTTATGGTATGATGAATTTAGAGATCGGCCAGATCGATGCTGCAGCTCATCTATGGAAAACAACAATTCAGATTAATCCCGACTATCTTCTCGGGTACTACTATCTCGCAAATTTCTACATTCACACCAAGAACGACCCAGACTCTGCCATGATCTACGTGAAACAATTGCAGCAAAGGGGAGAAACAGTGCTTCCGGAACTCCTCAACGCTATTGAGACCCATCCCTTATATCTTAAGAAGAACCAATAAATATTTACTCGTTCCTGCTTTTTCCTGGGTTGAATGTCCGTCTCGTAAGTTGTTTTTCCATGCGACAGTAAGTATTCCTTCGGCATTCCTCGACATCTTCATTGTTCTTACGAAGAAAGAAGCTTGAGAAAGGAGGGGGTCATGACTAATAAAGAATCAGGTTTGCTTTCTATTCTCCTCCTTTGTATCTTGAAAATAATACGATAGAGTCCAAGATGTCTGTTAAAAGAAAAAAACATATACTCGTTATTGACGACGAGCCGGCATGGCAGAAGATTACGTCTCACATCCTGCGAACCCATGGCTACAATGTTCTCACGGCAGGAAGCGGGGCAGAAGCGTTGAAGGCATTGGCTACCTTTAAACCGGATCTAATATTTAGTGATGTGCGCATGCCGGATATGAACGGGTTCGATCTGGTCGATAATCTGAAACGCAATCCGGCTACTTCTTCAACTCCGGTGATTTTTTTCTCCGCCATCGATGATTATGATGCCCGCAAAGTGGCGCGCACTCTTGGTGCAGTGGATTATTTAATAAAGCCGTTCAATGAAGACGAAGTGAATTCCGTTCTCTCCAAGCATTTACCTGTTTAAGAAACCTTCCATCCTCTATTTTGTTAGGTCGGAAAGACATCATCATCCAGGCATAAAGATTTTATTCAACGTATGGCAAACTTCCGTAATATTCTAAAATTTCGCGCTTCACTTGGACCGGTGGAACAAGCGCAAATTGTCGTCTCGACAGCTGTTGTAGTAACTCTTGTTACCATTGTGGTTGTGCGAATCACGAGCGGCCATACGCTTGAATTATTGTTATTTGGGAGCGTTCTCACCGTTGGTGTATTTGGATTTATTATTGTGTTCTTCACCTTAAAGTATGGGCGTCAGCTTGAAGAACAAAAACAAGAATTACTTGCATTAAACGCATTCGCCGAGTCGGTCAATCGTGCCATTGGTGTTCAATTCCTCCTCCATGATGCTCTCCTCGAAATGAAACGTCTCCTGGGAGTAGAGTACGGGTGGATATTTAGTGTAGAAAATAATCAACTTGTGCTGAAAGCTCTTCGAGGATCTGAAGAATTAGATTTTTCTATCGTGGATACATCTCTGAGCATCAAGAACGAAAAAATGAGGTGGATTCATTCTCCTCGAATCATAATACGGCCAAAGAAATCTGAATCAAGCAAGAATTCTCCTTGGACGTTTGGTGTGATTGAATCCTTGGTGTCAGTGCCGATTATGATGAAGGACCAGCTGTCCGGGCTGATAGTGTTAGCAAGCCGGAATCGAAAAGCATTTTCCAGTAAACAATTTGCATTGATCATGGCATTCGCAAACCAAATCGGCATTGCGATGGAAAATGCAATGCTTTTCGAACGGGTCCGTAAATCAGAAGAGCGCTACATTGATCTGTTTGAAAATTCTCCCGATATGTCTCACATCTTTAACCACGCTGGCATTATCATCAGTTGTAACCAAACAGAAGCGACGCGGTTGGGATATAGGAAAGAGGAACTCATTGGCGGGTCTATTCTGAAGCTGTATCCTCCGGAATATTTAGTGGAAGCACAAAAAAATTTACATACGATCTTTGACCGGAACAGAGAAATCAAGGGGTTGGAAGAAAAATTTATTGCCAAAAACGGCGAATTCATTGATGTCAGCATCAACGCTTCTATCATGTTGGATGAGACCGGTCAGCCACTCGTGCGCGCAGTGGCACGCGACATTACCGAGCAAAAAAAATTCGAAGCAAAAATCATTCATGCTCAACGCATTGACAGCATTGGAAATCTTGCCGGCGGAATTGCGCATGACTTTAATAACATCCTCACTTCCATTCTTGGCTCCACTTCCATTATGAAGCGAAAGATGAAACAGGATGACCGCTGGTATCGTTTCGCCGACATCATCGAAACCGCTGCTCGGCGGGGTGCCAGTTTAACACGCCAGCTGTTGACGTTTGCACGCAAGAGCAATGTGCAATTCCGGCCAATCGTCGTGAACGATATTATCGAAGAAACACTCAGGCTGTTTGAGCGCAGTACGGATAAGACGATTCTCCTTGAGAAAAAATTAACGGATGAAGTATGCATCATTCATGGAGATGACGGACAACTTCAACAAGCGTTTCTCAACCTGCTGATCAATGCCCGGGACGCAATGCCGAATGGCGGAACAATTACTGTCCAGAGCAAACACAAACAGGTAGAAGAGGATACCACTGCCACTCCTGAGATTCGCAAAGGATTATATGTTGCTGTCTCCATTACCGACACCGGTATTGGGATGGATAAGAAAACCCAACAACATATTTTCGAACCATTTTTTACAACAAAAGATGTAGGAAAAGGGACAGGGTTGGGGCTTTCTGTGGTGTATGGTGTTGTCAATTCCCATAATGGCTTCGTGACTGTTCAGAGTGAAGTAGATCACGGCGCCGAATTCACCATGTATTTTCCGATAATCCCGGCAACAGAAAATTTGTACCATGCGGCGCGGCCATCCAAACTTGAGCAAGGGACAGAACAGGTATTGGTGGTGGATGACGAACAAGATGTTGCGGATGTTATATGCGGAATGTTGGAGAGCCTGGGATATCAAGTAACCCATGTCAACAGCGGACAAAAAGCAATCAATCTGTACAATAAGAAAAAACGGTTCAACGTTGTCGTTCTCGATCTCAATATGCCAAAGATGAGCGGAAAAGAAACGTTTATCAAGTTGAAGATCATCGACCCAGCGATCCGTGTCATTATTTCTACCGGCTATGGTGACCGGGTCATCGATGCTTCTTTGGGGAAGGCGGCAGGCGACACATTCCTTCAAAAACCGTATCAGATTGAAGAGCTTTCCAAAATCATGCGCATGACGTTAGACCGCGACAAAGGAAAAATTTCTCGTTGAATATGGTCACGGATGTTGTTTCATGGCATCCTCTGAATGTCGTCCGATCGTCACCATAGGAACCAGGCCAAAGGAAGACAAGACAATGGATTCACAGGAAATAAACTTCGGGGGGAGAGATTTCTTCCTCCGCGCCTGGCGACCCTACCTTTGGCTTGCACTGATCGCCTCGTTACCTTATGTGCACATTCTTTCCTTCTCTGAATACACATTTTATGACGATCACTTTCTCATCGTTGATAGCTTTTCCTCTATCGATGAGTGGTCGGATGCAGGGCATGCGTTTTTAGAGGATGTCAGTCACCAGGGGCAGGCTGGGAATCTCTATCGTCCTCTGTTAACCATCTCCCTTATTCTCAGTGCAAAAATCAGCGGAACACTTCCTCTCGGGTACCATGGAATGGACATTCTCTTGCACTGCATAAGTTGCTGCCTCCTTTTTTCTGTTCTTCAAAAACTCGGTTTTAAAAGACTGTACTCTTTCTTTGGCACCATGATATTTTGTGTCCATCCTGCATTCACGCAAGCGGTTGCATGGATAGCGGGAAGAAATGATTCTCTCTTAGCAATTTTTATCCTTCTCTCGTTCATTACGTTTGAAAAATATTATTCTACTTCTTCCATGAAGTGGTACGTTCTTCATCTTTTCTGCTTCGCATGTGCTCTGTTTACGAAAGAATCGGCACTTCTGCTTCCTCTTCTTGCAGTATGGTATTCCTTCCGTTTCAGAAAAGAGAAAACATTTTATGTTTCCACGCTCTTGTTTGTTGCAGGGTGGGGAATCGTTCTCGTCAACTGGAACATTTTACGATCGAATGCTATGATTGTACCCATCGGAGACAAGGTTCACGCGGCAGCGTTGGTGTTATCGAATCTGCCCATTGCACTTTCCTATTTGGGGAATATCTTTTGGCCATTCGATCTTGCATTTGGGCCGATCGCAAGCGATATCCACCTCACCGTCGGAAGTATTTGTTTGGGGCTTCTTCTCCTCGCCGTTCTTTTCTCCGAACGAAAAGACTGGAAGTGTATAGTCTTTGGTGTTGCGTGGTATATGGTTTTTCTTATTCCCACGCTCTACTATAATACCGGAGCACACACACCGCCAAAATTTTATGAGCATCGAATTTATCTTCCAAGCATGGGAATACTGTTTATCCTTCTTTCGCTTTCCTATACCAACAGATTACGGTATTTCAAAAAAATCTTTTTTCCCATACTATTTCTTGTTTTCATTTTTTTAGGCTGGTCGAGCTATACACGCACATTTCTATTTAAGAACTCTCTTACCCTTGGTGAATATGATGCTTCAACATCGCCGAATGATCCACGACGGTACAGCACGATAACGAGAATGGCTCTTCCTGAAAAGCTGAATCAGGAAATTAAAAAAAACAAAGACAGATCCCCGCTGCAAGAGGAGAGTGATACCTCGGTTTCGAAAGAGGAGTTATGGAAAATTATTGATGGACTGAATCAAGAATTGACCTCGAATCATCAAAATCCAGAACTGCATCATGCTCTCGCTATCGCCTGCTTTGCTCGAGGGTTATTTCTCTCCTCGGAAGAACATTTTCTTGCGGCGATTCATGAGAAGCCACAAGACGCAACGATTCCCTATAATCTTGGCATTCTTTATTACAGTGCGCAGCCAAAGAGTAAAGCGGAGAACGCATGGCTGGAAGCATTAAGAATAGA
>Ga0302322_100005858_pt1 | contig 10825 bp, 7 predicted proteins | sample Fen_T0_2_FD_203757 | JGI IMG/M metagenome (GOLD analysis project Ga0302322, IMG submission 203757) | Peat permafrost microbial communities from Stordalen Mire near Abisko, Sweden - Fen_T0_2 | ecosystem: Environmental > Terrestrial > Soil > Wetlands > Permafrost | place: Sweden: Abisko... | reverse complement strand
ATGGCCGTGTGCAACTTCAGTGGCGCTTCCCTATCGGCGCCCCGCTTCAGTCGCGAGTGCGGACAATTCGTGATCGCCATGACCCTGGGTCTCTATTTCACCCCCGCGGTCTTCGCTCTGGTGCTGACGCATTGGGGCGTGCTGGTTGCGGCATCCGCAGGCGCCATTGCCATGGGCCACGTGACCGGTCTGTTCCTTGCGCGGGCGGGAGGTGTGGACGGCAGCACCGCTTTTTTCGCCTGCATCCCGGGTGGCGCCATGGAAATGGCACGGCTTGGCGAGCGCTGGGACGCCGAGGTGGAAAAGATCGCCATCGCGCACGCCCTGCGACTGCTGCTGGTGGTCTGCATTTTTCCGGTGGGGATGACGCTGGCCGGCGCGCATGGTACCGACACCTATCACCCAGTTCTGATTCCATTCGACTGGTTGAAACTGGCCGAGCTCGCGGCCATCACCTCGCTGGGTGGCATTGCCTTCCAGGCGATGGGCTTTCCCAATCCCTGGATGATGGGACCGCTGATCGCGACCATCGCCTTGACGGCTTCGGGGGTCGAGTTTTCCTCGATGTCGCGGCCGCTGGTAAATGCCGCGCAAATCTCGCTCGGCTGTTCGCTGGGTTCGCGCTTCACCCGCCGCTCGCTGACGGGCGCGCCGCGCTACGTCTCTGCCGTGCTGGCGAGCCTTGCTCTGATCATGGTGCTGTCGGTTCTGTTCGGGTGGGGGCTGGCTGCCGTGACCGGGCTGTCGGTCGCCAGTGTCATCCTCGCCTGCGCGCCGGGCGGAATCGCAGAGATGTCGATCACCGCGCGCACCTTGCAACTCGGCGTGGCGCTGGTGACCGCCGCGCACGTCACCCGAGTGCTGGTGATTCTGACGAGCGCCGATACCGTGCACCGGTTCTTGTTTCCAAAAAAACGCCGGCACATCCCTAACCAGTAGCGCTTCCGCCGCCGGCCGGAAAGCGAATCCGGATCAGCGTGCCGCGCCCCGAGGAAGGTGTCAGGATTTCAATCTCGGCATTGTGGCGCTGGACGATTTCCTTGACGATCGCAAGGCCGATGCCCGTCCCCGATTCGGCGCTGTGCCCACCGCGGTAAAAGCGTTCGAACACCAATTGGCGCTCGCTTTCCGGGATGCCGCGCCCATCGTCCTCGATGTCGATCACCGGTGCTGCCGGTTGCGAATAGCGCACCGTCACGCGGCCGCCCGGCTCGCTGTAGCGAATGGCATTGTCGACCAGGTTGGAAAGCATTTCGGCAAACAGCAAGGGATGCGCCTGCACAGGGATCTTTCCGGCGGGCGCTTCCAGGCCCAGGTCGATCGATTTCGCGGCCGCACGCGAGTAGGCCTCGGCAATCACCGCACCAATGGCGGCGCCGAGGTCCACCGTCTCGAACTTGATCGTCTCGTTGCTGTCGGCTTCGGCGCGCGCCAGCATCAGCAGTTGGGTGATCAAGTGCGTGCTCTTCGCGGTGCCTTCGGCAATGCGCTGCAACGCAGCGCGGGTAGCGTCGTCGGTCCGGTCGCCATGCTGTCGCAAGGCAAGCTCGGTCTGGGTCTGGATGCCTGCCAGCGGCGTACGCAGTTGATGCGCGGCATTGGCGATGAAGCGCTTGTGGGCGGTGTTGCTGCGGTCGATTCTTTGCAGCAGCTCATTGAAGGCGTCGATCAGCGCCGCCACTTCGGCGGGCGCCTCGTGTGCGTCGAGCGGCCGCACATCGTCGAGCGCGCGCGCGGCGACTTGGCCGCGCAAGCGCTCCAACGGCGCCAGGCCGGTCTTGAGCCCGAGCCAGATCAGGACAATCGATAGCGGAATCACCAGCAACTGCGGCGCCACCACACCCTTGACGATTTCCTGCGACATGCTTTCGCGCCGTTCCAATGTCTCGGCGATCTGCAATACGGCGCGCGTCGGCGCGCCCTCTATGGTGCGAATCAGCATGGCGATCCGCACCGGCTTGCCCCTCAGGTTGCCGTTGCGAAACGTGACCGTGCTGGTTTCGTTGCCGATATCCACTCGCATGACGGGCAATTGTTCATCGCCCAGCGCCAACTGCCCGTCGGAGTCGTCAAGTCGGAATGAAATACGCGACAACTCGTCATCGGAAAGCAGGGTGCGCAAATCGGCCAACAGGGTAAAACGCGACATCGCCGGAGACCAGGCAATCTGCTCGCCCAACGCGCGCGCATCGCTGCCCAAGGCGCGGTCGAACGATTCATTGGCGAGTGCAACACCCTTCAAGTGGGCGATGCCGATCGCGGCAGGCCAGATCACCAATAACGGTACCAGCATCCATTCCAGGATTTTGGAAAACAGCGACGACCGGCGTGCCGGAATAACGTTAACCGCGCTGTTGCTCATCGGGTTTGTCGAGACAATAGCCAAGCCCGCGCACCGTGGACAGGCGAATATGCGCCGGCTCCAGCTTCTTGCGCAACCGGTGCACGTATACCTCGACGGCATTGGCGCTGACTTCGTCGCCCCATTGGCACAACAGGTCGATGATCTGATCCTTGCCGACCACGTGGCCGGCGCGTGCAAGGAAGATCTCCAGCAGCGCCACTTCGCGCGCGGACAGGTCCAGCGTCTCGCCGCGCAGTGTTGCGGTGCGCGAGACGCTGTCGAACATGAGTTCGCCGTGGTGCTGCTGCGAAGTCGCCTGGCCATGTGCGCGTCGCGTCAGCGCGCGCACCCGTGCCTCCAGTTCGGCCAGCTCGAAGGGTTTGACCAGGTAGTCGTCGGCGCCCAGGTCGAGTCCGCGCACGCGGTCGTCGACACCGTCGAGCGCCGTCAGGATCAAAACCGGAGTGGGCACTTTGCGCGCGCGCAGCCGTCGCAACACCTCGAAACCGTCGAGGCCGGGCAGGCCGATATCGAGGATCACCAGATCGAAGGCCTGCGTCGCAAGCGCGCTATCGGCGGCCACCCCCGAGCGCACGCAATCGACGGCGTAGTCGTTGCCGCGCAAGGCGCGGGTCAGGCCGTCGGCCAGCATTGGGTCGTCTTCTGCGATCAGGATTCTCATGGCCTACTAGTGTACCTAGAAGAGCGAATGCCCGATATTAATGCCCGAAATTCGGTCGCATACAAATGATTAGGCGCATAAAATTCCGTCCATGAACAATTTGCCGCCAACCAAGGAAATGTGGAAAGCCGTGGTCCAGCGCGACCGGGGCTACGAGGGGATATTCTTTCTCGGCGTGCGCACCACCGGGATTTTTTGCCGGCCAGGGTGCCCGGCGCGTACGCCTCGCCCGGAGAACGTCGAGTTTTTCCATGACCCCAGCGCCGCCATGCACGCCGGCTACCGCGCCTGCCAGCGCTGCAAGCCGCTGCACAGCGCCGGCAAGGTTCCCACTCATGTGGAGACCCTGCGCAAGATGGTGGAGGCCGACCCCTCGGCGCGGCTTTCCGAACAAAGCCTGCTCGACATGGGCATCGACCCCTCCACAGCCAGGCGGCAGTTCAAGCGCTATTTTGGAATGACATTTCACGCCTATCAACGCGCGAGGCGCATGGGTTCCGCGCTCGCCACCGTACGCAAAGGAGTCAACATGCTCGATACCCAACTCGACCACGGTTTCGAATCGTCCAGCGGTTTTCGCGAGGCCTTTGCCAAGCTGTTCGGCACCGCACCCAGTAAATCCAGCGGCGTCACTTGCCTCGTGTCCCGCTGGATCGAATCTCCGCTGGGACCAATGCTTGCCATCGCCGACGATCGCGGCCTGCACATCTTCGACTGGGTGGATCGCCGCGGGCTGGAGCGCGCCATCGGAGCACTGCGAAAAAAAGAGGCAGCCGTCATCGTGCCGGGTGAGCATCCGGTGCTGGATCAGATCGAGCGCGAAATCGGCGAGTACTTCACCGGGAAGCGCCGCAAATTCGACGTCAAGCTTGCCTCGCGCGGCACCGATTTTCAACGCGAGGTATGGGACCAGCTGCTGCGCATCCCACCGGGCGAGACCCGCAGCTATGCGGGTATTGCGGAGCAGATCGACCGGCCCACCGCCATGCGCGCCGTGGCTCGCGCCAACGGCGACAACTTCCGTGCCATTGTGATTCCTTGCCACAGAGTAATCGGCTCGGACGGCAGTTTGACAGGATATGGTGGCGGCTTGGCCCGCAAGCAATGGCTGCTCGACCACGAGCGCAAAGCAACGGCCTGATCAGCCTTTGGTCAGGATCGCCTTGCGCGCTTCTTCGGCGTTGGGGTAGCGGTCGTCCGGATTCTTGGCGAGCAGGCGGTCGATGATGCGCTGGCGCCCGGACAGGTGCCCGGGCAGCCGTGGAATTGGCGCTTTCAGGTGCTGCGCCAGCACTTCGGCGCCGGTCGGCGCGAGAAACGGCGGCTTGCCGGTCAGCATCTCGAAAAAAAGGCAGCCCAAGCCGTACAAGTCGCTGCGCGCGTCCACGGCGGTCGCGGTGGCCTGTTCCGGGCTCATGTAATACGGCGTGCCGATCGCGATGTCCTTTTGCGTGAGATGCAAATGGGAATGCAGTTGTTTGGCGATACCGAAATCCGCCAGCACCGCCTCCCCGGTCATGCGCATCAGGATGTTGGCCGGTTTCAGGTCGCGATGCACGATACCTGCCGCATGAATTGCGGAAAGGGCTGCCGCAATTTCGGCAGCGCGCTGTTGCGCTTGCAATTCGGTCATGCCGGCGGCGATATCGAGCCGCATGTCGCCTCCCGCCAGGTACTCCATGCCGATGTACAGAAAGCGTCCGCTCAAGCCGTGTTCGTAGACGCGCGCGACGTTGCGATGCGAGATGCGCGAAAGCATGTTGTATTCGGCGAGGAAGCGGTTGACGGTCTCGGTAGTCGGCACGCCGGTGCCAGCAAGCTTCACCAGCTTCAGCGCGTGGTGTTCCTTGGTGGCAAGGTGATCGGCGAGAAATACTTCCGAATCGGCGCCTTCGCCCAGTTTGCGGATGATCTGGTAGCCGGCAACTTCCGGCAGCGTGCCCTGTTGCGCGCTTTGTATCAGGTCCGCCGCCGAGCCTGCCGCCATCCGCGTGGCGCGCGATTCGATGCAAGTATTGATCGCCTCGGCGAGATCGCCGCTTTTGAACGGCTTTACCAGGAAATCGCAGCCGCCCAACTGCATGGCGCGGCGAAAAGTGGCGCGATCCTCGTGGCTAGACATGAAAATAATGTCCGGCCGCCCGCCTATGGCGGGGTCGCGCCGCAGGGCGCGCACGAATTCGAAGCCGTCGATGTCGGGCATGCGGATATCGGTAATGACGATGGCGGCGGGCTGCACCCGCAACATGTCGAGCGCTTCCTTGCCATCCGCTGCGGTACGCACTTCGTGTTTTTGTGCGGCGAGGCTGCGCGAGATCAGCGACGCCACCACCGGGTCATCTTCGACCACAAGTATCTGGCTCATGATTTCCTTGTCAGCAGACCCATAATTTGACCGATTGTAACTGCGCTGGCGAATGCACAAGCCCCGGCAATTCGACCAGGTCGCACGTAAATCCCTCCGCAAGCCATTTCTTTCGTCATAATTCGGATTCGCCGATTTCGTTCAAGGATTGTCATGCGCGCCCACATTCTTACCTTGCTGTTGTGCGGAACCACTTTTGCCGCCCTGGCCGCAGAGCCGGAGGCAACCGCCGCGAAAGCCGCCGACCTGCCCACCAGTTCCTTTCCCTACACACCGGGGCTCGATGTTTCGGCGATGGACAAGAGCGCCGACGCCTGCGTCGACTTCTACCAATATACCTGCGGCGGCTGGATGAAGAATAACCCGATTCCTTCCGACCAACCGCGCTGGAGCGTCTACGGCAAGCTCACCCAGGACAATCAGCGCTTCCTGTGGGGCATTCTTGAAGGCCTGGCAAAGCAAGGCAAAGGACGCAATCCGCGCCAGACGCAGATCGGCGATTACTTCGGCGCCTGCATGAATGAGGATGCCGCGGAAAAGCTCGGTGCCGACCCGCTGCGACCGCATCTGGCGATGATCGATGGCATGCACGCCAAATCGGACTTGCCGCGCGTGCTGGCATCACTGCATCCGGGTACCGGCAGCGCCGGTCTGTTTTTCGGCTTCGGCTCCAATCAGGATTTCGCCGATTCCTCCAAGGTCATCGCGTTTGCCACCTCCGGCGGCTTAGGTCTGCCCGATCGCGATTACTACTTGAAGCCGGAAGAGAAATCGAAGGTGCTCCGCGAGCAATACGTCGCGCACATCGGCAAGATGTTTGCGTTGCTGGGCGACACCGGTGATGTAGCCAAACGTCACGCCGACACGGTGATGGAGATGGAAACCGCACTCGCCAAGGCATCCCTGTCGCGTGTGGACAAGCGCGATCCCTACAAGTTGTTCCACAAGGTCGATGCCAAGGGCCTCTCCGATTTGACGCCGGGGTTCTCGTGGCCTGTGTACGTCAAAGCGCTGGGCATGCCGGCGCAAAAGACCTTCAACGTAACTGAACCGGAATTCTTCAAGGCACTGGATGCACTGCTGCAATCGTCGAGTCTCGACGACATCAAGACCTACCTGCGGTGGCACCTGGTCAACGCCAGCGCACCCTATCTGTCGCGCGCTTTCGTCGAGCAGGATTTCCAATTCTTCAGCAAGACCCTGCGCGGCGTGCCGGAAATGAAGCCGCGCTGGAAACGTTGTGTGGCGCTGGTGGACAACCAGCTCGGCGAGGCGCTAGGACAGGAATTTGTCAGCCGCGCTTTCAGCGCCGGTCTCAAGCGCGATTCGCTGCGCATGACCCGGCAAATCGAAAAGGCGATGGCGGACGACCTCGACCAGCTGCCGTGGATGAGCGCCGAGACCAAGAAAAAAGCCCTGGAGAAGCTGCATAGCGTGGTCAACAAGATCGGCTACCCCGACCAGTGGCGCGATTACTCGAAGATGGTGGTGAGGGCCAACGATTTCGCCGGCAACGTCTGGCGCGGCAATCTGTTCGAGTCGCGGCGCGACCTCAACAAGATCGGCAAGCCGCTCGACCGCAAGGAATGGAGCATGACGCCGCCGACGGTGAATGCGTACTACAACCCGCAGATGAACGACATCAATTTCCCTGCAGGCGTATTGCAGCCGCCGCTCTATGATCCGAAAATGGATGACGCTCCCAACTACGGTAACACCGGCGGCACCATCGGCCATGAGCTCACCCACGGCTTCGACGACGAAGGCCGCCAGTTCGACGCCAAAGGTAACCTCAAGGATTGGTGGACCGAGAAGGACGGCAAGGAATTCACCGATCGCGCCAATTGCATAGTCGACCAGTACGCGCAATACACCATCGTCGACGACATCAAGATCAACAGCAAACTCACGCTCGGTGAGGATATCGCCGACCTGGGTGGACTGGTGCTGGCATGGAGCGCGTGGAAGGCCGAAGTCGCCGGTAAGAAACTCGAAGCCCGCGACGGCTTCACGCCCGAGCAGCGCTTTTTCATCGGCTACGCGCAGTGGGCTTGCGAAAACGCCCGCCCGGAAGATTTGCGCAACCAGGCGCTCACCAACCCGCATTCGCCCGGCAAGTATCGCGTCAACGGCCTGGTGGTGAACATGCCCGAGTTCGAGCAGGCGTTTTCCTGCAAGCCGGGCCAGCCGATGGCAGCGGTAAAGCGCTGCCGGGTTTGGTAGCCGGATTGGCCTTAGCCGGTTTCGCCCGCAATCCCGAAAAAGGCCGGCAACCGCCGGCCTTTTTGCATCTGCGGCCGCGATGAGCCGATGCGCATCTGCCTCCTGACCAACCAGAACCTACTCGCCAATCCCTTTCCCAAGGGCGACTGGCCTTGCGATCCGCGGCCTTTTTTCCCCGATGCGCAATGGGAGGTGGAGTACCTGCGCTTTGGGGCGTCAGTCGCGCAAGTCGAGCGGCGCATCGCCGAGGGCTTCGACGTGTTTTTCAATCTCTGCGACGGTGCGGTCGGCCAGAAAACGCCCGGTATCGAAGTCGTCAGGACGCTGGAGGCCCACGGTGTTGCGTTCACCGGCGCCACGTCCGGATTCTACGAACCTTCGCGCGAACAAATGAAGCAAGCCTGCATGGCCGAGGGTATCGCCGTGCCGGCGTTTGTCATGGCGCGCGATGAGGCCGACGTCGAACGCGCGGCGGAATCGTTGCGCTTCCCTTTGTTCGTAAAGCACCACAACAGCTATTCCAGCGTGGACCTGTCGCGCCGCTCCTGCGTGCAAACCCCGGCGGGGCTACGCCGCCAGGCGCAAAAGATCATCCGCAAGCACGGCATGACATTGATCGAAGAATTCATCGAGGGTACCGAGTGCACGGTGCTGGTGGCGGAAAATCCGCAGGACCCAAGCCACCCCAAAACCTACACGCCCATGCAATATCGATTTCCCGAGGGCGATTCGTTCAAACATGCCAAGCTGAAATGGGTGGACTTCAAGGGCATGGAAACCTTCCCCGTCCAGGACGCCAAACTCGATGCGCGCCTGCGCGACGAATGCGCGCGCTTTTTTCTCGCACTGAAGGGCGTGAGCTTCGGCCGCTGCGATATTCGCGTGGACCACGCCGGCACACCCTATATGCTGGAGATCAATCCGAACTGCGGTATCTACTACCCGTCGCAGGATGCCGGCAGCGCCGACCTTTGCCTGTTGCATGACCCGGAAGGCCACGCGGGGTTCACCCGGCGGCTGATCGAAGCGGCGCTCGCTCGGCGAGACGGGTTGCGCTAGCGTTTGACGGTGCCGGCTAATATTTGTTGCGCCTTGAATTCATCATCTTGCGCTTTCGATAGCGCGCGCAGATTGGTTTCGTAGTTTTCCGCGTCCTCCGTGGTGGGGAACACCAGTACATCACTTTTCAGTTTTAATTTGCCGGCGTTCTTTTCCGCCAGGCTCAATATATTGGTCAGAGCGTCGAGCATGTTCCCTTGCGCGTTCGACAAAGCATCGAATGGCTTTCGCTGCAAATTTGTCCTCTCCCGCATTGCCGCCAAAAGACTCTTCTTTCCGGAGGCGCTGAGGTCCGAGGCGTTGATGGCGCGATCATCTTCTTCGATGAACTGCTGTAACAGGAATACCCTGCCCAAAACAAGCGAGGCGAATCTATCGACCATTTTGCGGGCGCGTGAAAGCCCGGCTGGTTGCACCAGGTTTTCCGGAGAGAGTACGCCGGTGAGATTGACGTCGGCATATTCTTTTTCCAACTCCGCCACGCGCTTGGCTTGACCCACCTCCATGGCGGTCATCTTCTTGTCCAATGCCGCCAACGCGGCTTGATCCGCGGGCGACAAGTCCGCGGATATCGGTTCCGCCGATTTGGCGGCGGCACTACCGGCTGCAGTCTCGGCGTTTGCATTCGTCGCAAACAGGGAGGGAACAATGGCGAAGAGGACGCCAACGATGAATGATGTACTGGTTATCTTGTCTTGCGAATTTTTCATCGCATCTCCCGGTGGGCGGGTTTCGCCGATCAGCGAAAGCATCGCTTTTTTCGCGGATGTTTGCAACTGCGAGTTCCGAACATCGCAAGCACCAAAAACAAAAAAGCCGGCTTGCGCCGGCTTCTCTGTTTTTCCTTCAAAAATCGTCTGGCTCCGCCAGCGAGTTTTACGGGACAAGGCCGGGCAAAAGTAGGTTTTTACTTTTGCCCGATCGAGCTTACATGTCCATGCCGCCCATGCCGCCCATTCCACCCATGCCGCCGCCCATGCCACCGGCGCCGCCGGCGTCATCCTTCGGCAGTTCAGCCACCATGGCGTCCGTCGTCAGCATCAACGAGGCAACCGAGGCAGCATTTTGCAGGGCAAAGCGCGTCACCTTGGTCGGGTCCAGCACGCCGAGTTCGACCAGGTCGCCGTATTCGCCGGTGGCGGCGTTGTAACCGAAGTTACCCTTGCCTTCCACGACTTTGTTGACGACCACGGATGGCTCGTCGCCGGCGTTTTGCGCGATCATGCGCAGCGGTTCTTCGATCGCACGCAGCACGATCTTGATGCCGGCTTCCTGCTCGGGGTTGTCGCCCTTGATCTTGCCGGCATTGGCGCGTGCGCGCAGGAATGCCACCCCGCCGCCCGCCACAATGCCTTCTTCGACCGCGGCGCGGGTCGCGTGCAATGCATCTTCCACGCGCGCTTTCTTTTCCTTCATTTCGACTTCGGTCGCGGCACCGACGCGGATCACGGCAACGCCGCCGGCGAGCTTCGCCACGCGTTCCTGCAGTTTTTCCTTGTCGTAGTCGGAAGTCGCTTCGTCGATTTGCTTACGCACCGTCGATACTCGTGCCTTGATGTCGTCTTCCTTGCCGGCGCCGTCGATGATGGTGGTGTTTTCCTTGGCGACTTCGATCTTCTTGGCGCGGCCCAGGTCCTTCAGGGTCACGTTTTCGAGTTTCAGGCCGAGTTCTTCCGCGATCACGGTACCGCCGGTGAGAATCGCGATGTCTTCCAGCATGGCTTTGCGACGGTCACCGAAGCCCGGCGCCTTGACGGCGGTGGTCTTGAGGATGCCGCGGATGTTGTTCACGACCAAGGTGGCCAGCGCTTCGCCGTCCACGTCTTCGGCGATGATCAAGAGCGGCTTGCCCGACTTGGCGACTTGTTCCAGCACCGGCAGCAGGTCGCGGATATTGGATACTTTCTTGTCGTGCAACAGGATGTACGGGTCATCGAGCAGCGCCACTTGCTTGTCGGCGTTGTTGATGAAATACGGCGACAGGTAGCCGCGGTCGAACTGCATGCCTTCGACCACTTCCAGTTCGTTTTCCAGCGATTTGCCGTCTTCGACGGTGATCACGCCTTCCTTGCCGACCTTTTCCATCGCATCCGAAATGATCTTGCCGATATCCGGGTCCGAGTTGGCCGAGATCGCGCCGACCTGGGCGATT
>Ga0302322_100005857_pt1 | contig 10825 bp, 7 predicted proteins | sample Fen_T0_2_FD_203757 | JGI IMG/M metagenome (GOLD analysis project Ga0302322, IMG submission 203757) | Peat permafrost microbial communities from Stordalen Mire near Abisko, Sweden - Fen_T0_2 | ecosystem: Environmental > Terrestrial > Soil > Wetlands > Permafrost | place: Sweden: Abisko... | reverse complement strand
CGTTTTCTGGTCCGACGATGCCGCGGTCTTCCATGATTTCCATGATGCGTGCGGCACGATTGTAGCCGATGCGGAGGCGACGCTGGAGCATGGAGGTGGAAGCGCGGCGGGTTGAGCGGAGTACGCCGATGGCTTCTTGGAACATTTCGTCGTCATTGCCCAAATCATCCTCTTCGCCGTCATCTTCATCGGCCTCAGGATCGCGGTCGATCTCGGCCTGAACGTCCTGTGCGTATTGCGGCGGGCCGTTTTTCTTGAGCGCTTCGATGATTGACTGGATTTCGTCGTCGGAGACGAAGGCGCCTTGGGCGCGAACCAAACGTGAAGAACCGGGAGGCGAGAAGAGCATGTCGCCACGACCGATAAGAGTGTCAGCACCTTTGGTATCGAGGATGGTTCGGGAATCGACTTGGGAAGCGACCTGGAAGGCGATACGCGAGGGCAAGTTGGCCTTGATCACGCCGGTGATGACGTTTACCGAGGGGCGCTGGGTGGCGATAATAAGATGAATACCGGCGGCGCGTGCGAGTTGGGCAAGGCGCGCGATAGAAGTTTCGATTTCTGCGGGAGCAACCATCATTAAATCGGCAAGTTCGTCGATGATCGCGATGATGTACGGGAGGCGGGGCGGAATCTCGATCGCTTCGTCGGCTGCGCCCGACTCGACGCCGGGAAGCGGAGTCTGGATTTCGGCGAGCTTGGGTTCGGCCTTGGCGGATTCTTTTTTCCGATTGTTGAAGGCGGTGATATTACGCACGCCGACTTTGGCGAAGATTTGGTAACGTTGCTCCATTTCGCGGAGGAGCCATTTGAGTGCGGAGGGCACTTTCTTGGGCTCGGTCACCACGGGAATGAGCATGTGCGGAAGGGTGTTGAAGATTTTTAGTTCAACAATCTTCGGATCGACCATCAGGAGGCGCACATCTTTCGGACTCTTAGAATAAAGGATCGATGCGATGATGGCGTTGATGCAGACGGATTTTCCCGAGCCCGTGGCGCCTGCGATGAGCAGATGAGGCATCTTGGTGAGATCCGAGACGAGCGGGGCGCCCGAGACGTCTTTGCCGAGGGCGATGGGGAGTTCGGCTTTGGCGTTAACCCAATCTTCTGACTCGAGAATTTCGCGGAGGCCGACGGCTGTGGCGTTTTGGTTAGGCACTTCAACGCCAACGGCAGCCTTGCCGGGTATAGGAGCTAGAATGCGTACGGATTGCGCGCGCATGCCAAGGGCGATGTTTTTGTCGAGACCGGCGATTTTTTCAACGCGTACACCAGGGGCAGGAACGACTTCGTAACGCGTGATGACGGGGCCGACGTGGATCTCGCCGAGGGAGACTTCGACACCGAATTCGCTCAAAATGCGAAGCAGGTTCTCGGCATTGCGGCGGTGCTCGTCTTCAGAGTTACCGGCGGAGGCTTTGATCTGATCTTTAAGGAGAGCGAGCGGAGGAAACTGATATTTCTCGTCAGATGAGGGGACTGGCGCCTTGGTGGCTTTTTTGGGTGCCTCGGGTTTAACGATGTTAAGCTCGATGCGGCCGGCTGCGTTCAGCGCGAATGGACTTTTGGAAGTGGTGGAAGAGGTCGCGTTAGCCAGCGGGGCGTTGTCGCCGAATGGGCTGACCGTACCAGTGCCAATGCCGCGTGATCCGTTGCGAGAGCCGTTGCTTTTGGTGGATATTTCAACCGGGGCCGCCGAAGAAGAAGTTTTCGCCTCGGCAATGGGTGGGGTGGTGGCGCCGTTTGCTTTAGGGGTGGCAAATGGAGGCGTGCTTCCTGTCCCCATCGGAGGGTTGGTGTTACGCGAAGCAATTGTGAGCTTACTAGTGGGAGGAGGGCCGACCGCGATAGGTGGAGGAACGTGTTTTTGGCGGGTTTTCGCGTCTTTCGTTTCCTGTTTGAGGGCTTGTTTCTCGGCCTTGCGTTTAGCGTTATTGGCGCGCCACTCGGCAAATCCTGAGCCCATCTTTTCAAATTCGGATGCGATGTCCTTTGTAAGGATAAACATCAGACCGATACAATAGATCATGCCGAGCAACAAGCCGGTGCCGAAGACACCGAGGGAGTCTTTCAGCAGGCTATGGTAGATGAGGTTGCCGACGATGCCGCCTAGGTCTGCGGAAAAATACTGAGTGTTTTTGAAGCCCTCGACCATTGCAGCGAGGCCCGAGAGCGAGATGATGCAAAGGACCATCGCGACGACGCGTGTGTTGGCGAGCCGGCGTGCATTACGCACCGCGATGTAGGACATCCAAAGGAGGAAGGCAGGGATCAGCCAGGCGCTGATGCCCACGACGTGGAGGGACCACCAGGAAACTTCCGCGCCGAAGAGGCCGACTTTATTTGTCGCCGTCGGGTTGGTTGAGACCATTCGGCTTTGCTCTGGAGCATAGTCGATGAGCGCTACTGTCAGCAGCACGCCGATTAGGAAGCAGACGCTAGCGATAGCCCAACGCGGCGGGTAGCGCGGAGGGTTGAGGGGGTTATTGTTTGAGTTTGAACTCGAGGTCTTTGCCATGTGATTTGTTTAACCGAGCTGACCTATGGCGATTCCCAGACTGCAGCGCGAGCCGGTCAAATGTATTAATCCTACGCCGCAAATTCACAAAATTCTTGCTAATGCTATGCAACAACTCCTGAGATTCCAACCTATTTATCAAGAAAGAGTTTGGGGTGGCCGCGAGCTAATTAAGGCTTTTTCGCGTGAACTTCCGGCTGGCGGACCTATCGGCGAAAGCTGGGAGATCGTGGACCGACCGGAGGCGCAATCGAGAGTTCTTGGGGGTGCGCTCGATGGTTGGACGTTACGTCGCGTCATCGAGCAGCACGGCGCCGAAGTGATGGGGCCGCGCTGGCCGAAGGACCGGCAGTTCCCGATTTTGGTGAAGTGGCTCGATTGTCGCGAGCGGCTGAGTTTGCAGGTGCATCCGCCGGCATCTGTTGCTGCCGAATTAAAAGGTGAGCCCAAGACGGAGAATTGGTTTATCGCAGCGGCGGGGCCAGGTTCGTCGTTGATCGTTGGCCTGAAACGCGGCGTGACGTGCGAGCAGTTTGAACAGGCGATTCATAACAACACTCTAGAAACATGTGTGCACCGGTTTCCCGTGGCTGCCGGTGACTCTATATTAGTGCACAGTGGTCAGGTGCACGCGATTGACGGAGGTAATCTGATCCTCGAGATCCAGCAAAACTCCGATACGACGTATCGCGTTTACGACTGGGGGCGTGTTGGCCTTGACGGTAAACCGCGGCAGATGCACGTAGCAGAGTCGTTGCGCTCGATCTGCTGGGACGATTTCGAACCAGCGCCGCTGCGGGCTGAAAACAAGCCCGCGGTCATTGCCGATGCGAAGGAGTTTCGCATCCGACGCGTACCGTTGGCACAGGGCGAAAGGTTAAAACTCGCTGCCCGTGAACAGCCTCGCATCGTGAGCGTGGTGAGCGGGCAACTGCGTTTGGTGATGGCAAATGGCGGGAGAATACCCGATTCTGACCTGAATGCCGGGACTAATGTTTTACTGCCTTTTGAAAGCGAGTTGGATTGCGAGGCGGCTGGGTCGGCGGTATTGCTGGTGACTGAAAACTTCTGCTAGATGAAAAATATGAACGCAAAAGAAACAGGCCCAACGATGGCCGGGACGCGCGGTGGAACATTGCTCAAGCTGCTGACCTCCCTGGTCATCTTCAGCTGTGTGGTGGCCGCGGCATGGATTTATTTCCTGCCTATGGTATTGACCAGTGCACTACAGAAACACACGGGCTTCGGGGTAAAAGTCACTGAGCTGCGCTTTAACCCATTCAATGCAAAGGTCGACCTAACCGGACTTATATTGACGAACCCCGAAAGTTTTCCACGGCGCGAATTCATGGAGGTGACCTCGTTTAGCGCGAACGCCAAGCTGTCGACGCTTTTCAGCAACCGTCCCGAGTTTGACTACGCACGTGTTGAAGTCGCTTACGTGGCACTCGTGCGCGATGCTGATGGCGTATTAAACGCCCAACTTTTTAACGACCGTCTGAATCCGCCACCGATCGATAAGGAATCTGCGGAAGCAAAAAAAGCGGCCGCCGCGGCCAAGCTGGAGCCCGCGAAAGATGTTAGTGCCACTCAAGGCGGGCCAGTGACGAAGCCGAAAGAGGACAAAAAGCCCGTTGCGAAAGATTCGAAAGCCAAAATGGCTGACGCTTCGGGCAAGGATAAAACAAGTAATGAGGTTCCAGTAAAGCCGCTTGAAAAACCGATGCGATTTATGATCCATCGACTTGAGCTACGTTTGGATAAGATGATCGTTGCTGACTACACCTCGGTTGCTCCCACCGTACATGAGTACAACTGCAAGCTCTACTACACCTTCAACGATGTCACTGACCCGAAGCAGCTCACGGCTCCGTTCGCGCTAAAGAGCCTTCAGTCAGTGGGTGCAGCGATCAAAGCTTTGATCCCTGGTGACGTGGGTAAAGCGGTTGACGCGGCCACTAAATCGGAGGAGCCGCTGCTTAAGCCTAAAGATGCCCAAAACGAGGACCCGCTAAAAACCGTTGTAGAGAAACTTGAAGAAACGCAGAAGCCATAGTTTACTCCGCGGTTCATCATGACCGCGTCTGAATCGTCCGAAACCTCGAACACTCATGGGGCCGCCCCGTCGGCCCAAGCTCACGCCGGAGAAAAACCGGTGCAAGAGCCTGTGGCTGAACAGGTACCCGTTTCCTCGAAAAACGAAGAAGCCCAGTCCGAGCCTAGCTTGGAGCAGCAGCTCGACGAAGCGAAGAAAGCTGCGTCGAAGAGCCACGACCATTACGTCAGGGCAATGGCTGACCTGGAAAACTTTCGGCGTCGTGCCGTCCGTGAAAAAGACGAACTGCGTCAGTTTGCTGCAGGTCGTGTGCTGGAGGACATGCTGCCCGTGCTCGATAACCTCGCGCTCGGCCTCGTTGCAGCCAAGGCGCCCAACGCAGATCTCAAAACTCTAGTCGGCGGTATCGAGATGGTTCTCGGGCAGTTAAAAACTTCCCTTGCGGGTCACGGGCTCAAGGAAATCAACCCGATAGGGGAAAAATTTGATCCTAATCAACATGAATCAATCGCCAGCCAGCCGAGCGCCGAAATACCTGAGGGTTCGGTTTTGCAGGTCGTACGCGTCGGCTACAGCCTTAATGGTCGCTTGCTCCGTCCTGCTTCGGTGGTGCTTTCTAGTGGCTTGGCAAAACCGGAGGCTAAGGCCTGAACAACGCCGCTAACAAGCGGTCTGGCATCCAGAAACAACCAACATGGCCAAAGAAGATTACTACGAATTGCTCGGTGTTGAAAAGAATGTGTCCGAGGACGACCTGAAAAAGGCTTACCGGAAAAAAGCTGTTCAATATCATCCCGACAAAAACCCAGGTAATAAAGAAGCTGAGGAGTCTTTCAAAAAAGTCTCCGAAGCCTACGAGGTCCTAAAAGACCCGCAGAAGCGCGCCGCCTACGATCGCTATGGCCACGCCGCTTTCCAGCAGGGTGGCGGTGCCAGCCCACGTGGACCTGGCGGCGCGGGCGGTGGTTTTCATGATCCGTTCGATATTTTCCGCGAAGTTTTCGGCGGCGGAGGTGGTGGCGGTAACGGCGGTATCTTCGAGGAATTCTTCGGGGGTGGTGGTGGCCGCGACGGTGGTCGCGATGGCGCTGACTTGCGCTACGACCTCGAGATTACGCTCGAAGAAGCGGCGCGTGGTTTTGAAAAGGAAATTTCGTTTCGGAAAGCCGTCACTTGTGAGCGGTGTGATGGTTCGGGTGCTGAACCTGGTTCGAAACGCGTGACTTGTCCGACCTGTCGTGGTGCTGGCCAAATCAGGCGTTCCGGTGGCATTATCACCTTTACGCAGACCTGCCCGACTTGCGGTGGCGCGGGTTCAAAAGTTGAAAAAGCCTGCACCGCCTGCCGTGGCGAAGGTCGTGTTGCCAAAACAACCAAGCTCAACGTCCGCATCCCCCCAGGCGTCGACACTGGCTCGCGGTTGCGATCCGTGGGCAATGGCGAAGCAGGCTCTGCCGGCGGTCAAGCGGGAGATCTTTACATTGTGCTTTCCGTGAAAGAGCACGAAATTTTCGAACGCCAGGGTGACGACCTGTTTTGCGAAATTCCGATCAAGTTTACTCTCGCGACGCTCGGCGGAACGATCGAAGTGCCTACGCTTTCTGGCAAAGCATCTTTGAAAATTCCTGCTGGCACGCAAAGTGGCACCACTTTCCGGCTCAAAGGCAAGGGGATGCCTAACCTGCGTGGAGGTGCCCACGGCGATCAGCTCGTGCGTGTACACGTCGAGGTACCGACAAGCCTCTCCGCGGAGCAGCGAAAGAAACTCGAGGAGTTCGCGCTCCTCAGCGGCGATGCCGACGAACCAATGGCCAGGAGTTTTTTTGAGAAAGCGAAAAAATTCTTCTGAACAATCGTTAATCTGGAACTCGGAAAATACCTTATCGCTCGAAACTCTCGCTGCATGTCGGTCTTTATATTTTGCTTTCGTTTCCGGCGTTCCTGAGTTCCAGATTAAGCTCAACGATGTCTGTCCTGCCCAATCCCAAGCTTTTTAGTTCACTTGAGACTGCTGTGGCTGCACGTGAAAAACTTCGCGCGTCCGGCAAGCGTGTGGTGTTGACCAACGGCGTCTTCGATCTTCTGCATGCGGGACATCTTTACTATCTCGAAAAAGCACGTGGCTTCGGCGACGCGCTTTTCATCGCGTTAAACGGTGACGCCAGTGTCCGCGAGCTCAAAGGCCCACTTCGTCCTGTGCAGTCCGAAGAGCACCGCGCTTACGCTCTTGCTGCGACGTGGTTTGTCGATGGCATCGTGGTCTTTCAGAATAAGCGTCTCACCGCTGAAATTCTGGCGCTGAAGCCTGATGTCTATTGTAAAGCCGGCGATTACACGCTGGAGAAACTCGATCCTGACGAACGCCGTGCGCTTGAGCAGGTCGGGGCGCAAATAAAATTCCTTCCATTTTTGTCGGGCTTCAGCACTACAAGCTTGATTGCCAAAATCAAAGCCGCTGGCGAAGTCTGATTCATCTTTTGCGTTTCATGAAAATCGTCATTTTGGGGTCTGGTCGTGGCAGTAATGCAGAGGCGATCCTGCGCGCGCGTGCCACTGGCCAGCTTGGCAAGGCAGAGGTGGTGCAGATTTATTCGGACAGACGCGAAGCCGGCATATTGGAGCATGGCCGGAGGTTCGGTGTGCCTGCTGCTTTTCTCGATCCAGGACCGTTCAAGACTAAATTCGACGAAGCGGGCGAGCTTCGCTACATTGAGGCGATATCCCGAAACGAGCCCGACTTGGTCGTGTTGGCGGGTTTCATGCGAATCCTCAGACCGCAGTTTATCGAGGCGTTTGCCGGCAGGATAATCAACCTCCATCCGAGTTTGTTGCCAAGTTTTCCGGGGCTCGACGGTATCGGGCAGGCGTGGAAGCGCGGTGTCAAAGTCACCGGCTGCACTGTGCATTACGTGACTGCAGAAGTGGATGGTGGCCCCATTATCGATCAGGCCACCGTTCGTATCGAATCATCTGATACGCTACAAACTCTGGAGGCTAAGGTCCACGCCGCCGAACATGCTCTTCTTCCTACTGTCATCGCGCGTTTAAGCTTGCTGGAGAGGTAGGCTGGTGGTCGCCGTTTGGATCGAGGTACGCGCGAAGCTTTTCGTAGTTTTTGCGAGCGTCGGCGTTATTGGGGTCGATTTGAAGGGCGGCGTGGAATGCCGTCTCGGAATTCTCAAGTTGTCCTTTTTGTCCATATAGTGCGCCCAGATTGTTGTAGAGCTGCGCATCAGGTTTTTCCTTGAGCAGCGATTCGCAAAGAGTGATGGCCTCATCTGTTTGGCCAGCTTGGGCCAGCGTGCGGCAAAGATTGATGCGTGCTTCATATGATTGCGGCTCGATTCGCACGGCTTCACGCAAATGGCGCAGCGCATCTTCGGTTTTGCCCTGCATCATATAGGCGATGCCGATGTTATTGTGTGTTTGATGGGAATTGGGCGCAAGTTCGAGGGCGCGCTGAAACCAAGCGATGGCTTCGTCAACCCGCCCGTTGCGGCGCACAAGCGCGCCCAGATTGTTAAGCACATCGATGTCGGTCGGTCGCGATTCGATCGCGGTTTTGAAATGCTGTTCGGCATCATCGTCTCTTCCGAGCGCCATCAGGCAATTGGCCAGATTGTAGTTTAGGCTGCTGTTGGTAGGGTTTGGTTTGAGTGCTTTGACGAAGCAAGTCAGCGCCGTTTCATAAAGGCCGGCATCCATGTAAACGCCACCTGCACCGGCGTTGAGATTGGGGTTGTCGGGGTCGTAGCTCAGGGATTTAGCAGCCATCGCGACACCTTCTTGTTGTTTGCCGAGTTTAACCAGTGCGCTTGCTTTCAGGATTAGGGCCTCAGGATAGTTCGGTCTGAGCTTTAGCGCCTGTTCGCAGTCCTCAAGGACTTGTGCGGGAATCTTTGTTTTATAAAGATGATTGGAGGCCAGCGCGACCCAGGCACGAGGATTGTCAGGGCGTTTCGATACGACATCTTTCCAAAGCGCAATCTCGTCTGTGTAGAGTTTGTTTCGGAAAAAGGTGGCGCCGGCTGCACCGAGGATCAAAGCAGCTAGGGCGATCCAGAAACATCGTTTGAGGAAGCTGTGCGCAAGTAGCGCCCCGCCGAGAACTATTGCCGCGAGCGATAAATAAATACGATGTTCGGCGATCGTTTGTGTGTTGACGGGAATGAAGCTGGAGCTTGGTGCGAGAATCGCGAAGAACCATGCGCCTAGGAAGCCGAGGGTTGGTTTTCGCACGAGAGCCCACGTAGTGGCCGCGAGCGTAAAAATGACAACCAGTCCACAGGTTATAATCGTTGGGAGATCGCGAATCACGAGCGCGCCGTAATCTAGTGTCAAACCGGCTGGCCAGAGCCCAAGCTGTATGTAGTGAACAATTGCATACGTTTGTGTGAGGAGATAACTCCAGTGCGTGATGACCTCGTCTGCGCCGACCGATCCTCCGCGCCCCTTGCTAGCGAGTACGAGATAACCGAGCATCAGCAGCGTCGAGGCATGGCAAAGGTGCAGTCGCCCGTGGCGTTTCCACGACATCCGAAAGGACCCGCTTATGAATGTGCGATCATAGAGAAAGATGACAAAAGGCGCGGTCGCCATGACTTCTTTTGAGCCCATACCGAGCAAGCAGGCCGAAAATGCCGCAGCGAACCAAATCCACCTGGGATTCGCAGTATAGCGAATAAAACAATAAAGCGTTAAAAGATAAAACAGCCCCACAAGCGATTCCGCCCTTTGTACCATGTAGGTGACGGATTCGGTCTGAAGTGGATGGACTGCCCAAAGAGCAGCGGTGAGCCAAGCCTGCCAATCCGCATCGCGTTCGAACCGCCCGGCTAAAATTGGCAGTAATAAGGTTCGCCGAACCACGCCCCAGAGGGTTAACGCGGCAAGGGCATGGATGAGAATGTTGCCCAAATGAACTCCTTCGCTCTGTGCTTTGTCGCATGCGTAGTTGATCGCGAAGCTGAGATTGAGAATCGGCCGTCCGCTTACGGTGATTCCGTTGGCCATAGGCGGATTGAGCGCCGTTTCGTACGAGCGAATGCTCACGTTGTTTGGAATCGAATCCTTGTCGTCGAAAATGTACGGAGCCTTTATGCCATTTATGAATACGGCGAACACGAGCAATGCCAGCAGTAGTGCGCCTGGAAGGCCATGTAGGTGACTCAAATCCAGTGAGGCGAATGGCTTGGAGGCGGCCAGTGCCGGCGAGATTGAGGTGGATTTGTCTGCGCGCACGAAAAGACGGGTGACGATTTTTCAGTCGATTGTAGAGGAGGAAAAGATCAACGCGCGGATTGGGGATTTTCAATCAGAGCGTTGGCCCGTGCGAGATTTTGTAGGGCTTCAACGTTGGTGGGATCGAGACGAAGCGCGGCAAGAAAAGAATCCCGCGCTTTCTGCGCGTGATGCGTCAGACGGCTGAGGTATTGTGGCGTGCGATCCGGGCATATTTTTACTGCAACCAGCTACGGACTGGGAGTCGAGCGCGCAGCGGCCATGGGTTTGTCGTTGCGGCATGAACTGCGGAGTCGTGTTTTGAAGGGAATGACTTTATTCGAATTCAAAATCGAAATTTCAACCGACGCCGTCGAGGCGATCGACACGCTTTTATTGGAGCGCGGCGTGGAAAACTGGAGCCTGCTCGAAGACGCGATTGCGCACCGCGCGTGGATCGTGGGTGTATTTGAAGGAGAGGTTGAAGCGCGGGCTGCGTGGGCTGAGCTGAAGCCACTCCTGCCCAGCGAGCCGATAGCGGAAAGCCAGCCGCGTGCGCTCGCCGATCAAGATTGGCGTGACAGTTACAAGGCGCATTTCAAGGCTTGGAAATTTGGACGTTTGCACTGGGTGCCGGTCTGGGAACGGGAAATTTTCGAACTGCCCACAGGTGACGCAGTGATTTGGCTCGATCCCGGCTTGGCCTTTGGCACCGGAAATCACGAAACTACACGGTTGTGCGTGGAACGTCTTGTGGAGCTGACTGGATGTTGCGGTCCTTTGGGCCGCGTGATTGATGCCGGCTGTGGCTCAGGCATTTTGGCATTATCAGCAATCCGACTCGGCTTTAGCGATGTTATTGGGTTCGACAACGATCCTGAAGCGGTGCGGGTCAGCGGTGAAAACGCCGCACTCAACGGCTTGGCTGACCAGATTAAATTTTTCACTGGCGATCTCGTAACAGGGCTAGCCGGCAAGAAGGCCGATGTTTTGCTGGCCAACATTCAAGTCGACGTGCTGATGCTTTTTGG
>Ga0302322_100005856_pt1 | contig 10826 bp, 7 predicted proteins | sample Fen_T0_2_FD_203757 | JGI IMG/M metagenome (GOLD analysis project Ga0302322, IMG submission 203757) | Peat permafrost microbial communities from Stordalen Mire near Abisko, Sweden - Fen_T0_2 | ecosystem: Environmental > Terrestrial > Soil > Wetlands > Permafrost | place: Sweden: Abisko... | reverse complement strand
CCGTCCCTAGGCTAGTACGCGCCCGCCATGATGCTTTTTCTCAAGAAGGCCAAGAAATTCCGCGACCGCACCCGTTGCAGCCGCAAGAACGCCAAACACCAGGCGAAGAATCGTACCCGGCGCGCTCGCGTCAACAACGATTACAAGTGAAATCCCACGGCTTGTGTCCCAGCTGACGCGTGTTTGCAGGCGTAGGTTGGGGCACGGCGTGTTAGCCATAGCGTAGTTGTCAGCCCACGTTTTTGCGGGGGTGGGCGCCTCGTCGTCTGGTGCTGCGTGGCAATCGTGTCGGGCACGACTATATTGATTGGCGTCGCATGCGGCGCCGTTGCTGCATTTGGAGGCATGATGGATAGCTCTCGCTTGATGTTGACGCGTCGTGACTTCGTCTCTGGAGTCGCAGCCCTATCGGGGGCAAGTGCGCTGGCGGGTTGGGCAAAGGTGGCGGATGCCGCGCAGCAGAACTCAGCGTTAATCGCTAAGCCACCCGCTGGGTTTTCGCCGCTGAGTCTACCGGGTCGCGTCGTGAAGGTGTCAGGCAAAGGCGACTTCGTTGGGCTGATGCATCGAAACCAGATTTGGCCGAAGCCCGACGTGGCCAAGCGCCTACTCGAGAAGGCGATGATGGAGCTAACGGGTGCATCCAACCTCGTCGAGTCGATGAAGCGCTTCGTGCACGCAGCGGACACGGTCGCGATCAAGCCGAATGGCATCGCTGGTGGCAGTATGGCGACGTCGTACGAATTTATCATGCCCGTCGTCGAAGCGTGTATCGCCGCTGGAGTTCCCGCGGAAAAGATTACGGTCTTCGAGCAATACTCGAGCTACCTCTTGTCGACGCGCTCGGGCGCGCCGAAGTTCGAATTGCCGAAGGGCGTCAAGGTCGCCTTCCACAACAACAAGGACCATGGGATGGAAGGCGTTCGGATCTACGAAGGGATCACGACCAAGTTCTGTCGCCAACTTATGGAAGCCTCTTGCGTGATCAACATGGGCCTGGTCAAGGATCACTCGATCTGCGGCTACACGGGGGCAATGAAGAACATCACGCACGGCACGATTCACAACCCAGAGGCCCACCACGCGCACTACGCCAATCCGCAGATTGCCATGCTCTATGCGCATCCGGTGGTAACCAGTCGCGTGCGCTTGCACATCACCGACGGGATGCGCCTTATGTACGACAAGGGGCCACTGCTCAAAGATCCGAACACCGTAATCGCGCACGGCTCGGTCTACGTGTCAACGGATCCGGTTGCGCTCGATACGATGGGCGCGCTTGCCGTCGACAATGCGCGCAAGCAGCACGGGGGCAGGACACTCGAGCAATCCGGGCGCGCACCCAAGTACATCCAGACCGCCAGCGAACTTGGGCTCGGCATTGCCGATATTAACCAGATCCGCCAAAAGAGCTTTGAGGTCTAGACTGCCTGCGGGCACGTTGCGGAATTGTCACGCGATGACCTGTAGTTGACTCAACCGCGCAATCTGCGCGGGCAGACGCGGGGTCATGTTATGCTTGGCCCTGATGTTGCGACCGCCGAGAGCTTTCTACTTTTCCTGGCGGTGGTTGGCGTTCGCATTGTTGGCTTGTTCCACAACCACGCCACCGGCAAGGCCCGCCTCCCAGGTCGTCGACGCCGGGCAAAAATCTTCCTCGGCGCAGGTGGGTACACCAGCCGTCGTGGATCCGATTGCAAAGCACCCGCTACCGTTGGCACCCGATCCGGCAGGTTGGGCCAATGTGAGTCGTCCGAGTCCGGCAAGCGTCAACATGGCGCGGCCCGGAGGGGACGCGAGTGATCCCGATGCCGCGGCTTTAGTTCGCCTGCTCGAAGAACCGCTCGGCGAGCTGCGCGATAAAGACAACCAAATTGGCTTACATTACCCGGATAGTCGGCATTGGAAGCGCGTGCGATATCGCCTGTTCGAGCACTTGGTTGGGTTTCGCTACAGTGACCGCTTCGACGCAACCGTTGTGGTCCTGGTCAATGACACCCGTGCCGGCAGGGACGCAGACAGTCGCGCTTGTATTCGACAAGCCGAAACCATCGCCCGACCGCGGCTTCGCGCGCTATCGGTCACGATTGGCCCAGTTTCCGAAACCGAGATCACTTGGCGCGACAAGCGCATTGTCGTGCACTCGGTGGATGGTGCGTTCCCCTGGGGTTTCAAACGCATCGAATTCTCCGCGGCTTGGGCTGCCTATCCCGCGTACGACAAGGCGTGTCTGCTCCATGGTTTTGGCGTCAAGCACGAAAATCGTGGAGATCTCGCGCGCCTCGTACGCGATCGATGGATTCGCGATGTGGCTGCCAAGGTCGATGCGCTTACGGTTCAGAAGGCGTTTCGACATTGAGCTCAAGGGCTGCTTTGCGGCGCCTTCGATCGCGCGAGCTCAAGCGTTACCTCGCCGCCAAGAACAAAAGTACGCTGTAGCAGACCACCAGTAAGCACCAAATTCCGGGGCGCCACTTCAGCCCAGCGCGCAAGCCGAAGTACGGCGCGAGCGGGAATGCGAGCAACCCGAGCCAGCCTTGAAGCGGTCCGAGACGTTGCCCAACGACGAAAGCGAGCGCCACGTGGAGGGTCGAGAGGCTGGCGAACGAGAGCCAGAGCAGAAATAGAAGCACAAAATCCACGGTATTTGCCTGCCGGGGCCCGGGCTGGAGCAGAGCGAGCGGCCGATGACCTCTTTCGGGGCCGATCCCCAGCTAGCATGCTTTGAAAGGCTGTTCTATTCTCTATGTCTCGTGCGTCCAGCCTGGTCCCTCATCGCCCTTGCCGTTCTTGGCCTCACAGGTCTTTGGCCGAACCACACCCCAAAGTTGCATGCCGAAGGAAAGCGTTCACGTAGCGACGTGATGCCGCTCTCGGCGATCCGTCCGAAGATGAAGGGCTACGGCCTGACCGTGTTCGAAGGAACCAAACCTGAACGGTTTGATATCGAGGTCATCGACGTGCTGCGGCGCTTCATGCCCAAGCAGGACTTAATCCTGATCAAGGCGCGGCATCCGCGGCTCGACGTGGCCAAGGTGGTTGCGGGAATGAGTGGTAGCCCGATTTACATCGACGGCAAGATGATCGGTGCCTACGCCTACGGATGGACGTTCGCACGCGAGCCCGTTGCCGGTGTGACGCCAATCGAGAATATGTTGGGCGAGATCGATCGCCCGCTTCCGCCAAGCATTTATGGCTGGCCTTTGGTTGCGCGCGGCGCGGCTTCGTCGCGGTCCGACGCAACTCGGCTTACTCGAAATCTAGGCGCGAACACTGGTGCGACTAGCGGAGATTCCGTGGTCACGGCGGGCAACCACGAAGCGAATCGGTTCGATGGTAGGCCGGAGCGATACAGTCTTCCAGAGCACGCCACGCAGCTCGAACGCGTGCGCGCGACTTCGGCCGACACACAGACGTTTCGACCGGTGTCGACGCCGCTCCTGCTCGGTGGGTTCTCGCCGCTTGGCAATCAGCTCGCCGAGAAATTGCTGACGCCTCTCGGTTTCGAACCGTACCAAGCCGGCGGTTCCGGCGAGGATGCTTCGGCGCCCACTAGTTACGAGGATGGCGGCGCGATTGGCGTGCAGCTCGTGCGCGGTGATACCAGCGCGATGGGGCTTGGTACGGTTACTCGCGTCGAAGGCGATCGGCTGGTGGCCTTCGGGCATCCGATGACACAAGCTGGCATTACCGCGCTGCCAACCGCCGTGGGCAAAGTGCTGTGGTTCTTGGCGAGTGAGCAGCGCAGTTTCAAGATTGGCATGCCTGTTCGTTCGATGGGCGCCCTCGTCGCCGACCGACAGGCTTCGATCGTGGTCTCGCAATCGGCGAAAGCCCCTGTCATTCCGGTGCGGCTCGACATTGACGGATTGGAGGGCATGCCGACCAACACCTGGCGCTTCGAGGTGGCTCACGACAAATTCATGACCCCCACCTTTTTGTCGATGGCCATCGGCAGCGCAATTCAGTCGACCACCTCCGAGAAACGCGACGTCAGTTGGACGCTGGACAGCGAGGTTGTGCTCGACGGCAAACCACCAATCACGATTGAGGACTTTGGCGTTGCTATTGGCGGCATGCCGTCCGCCGACGATATCGTGGGCATGAACGTCGTCGAGGCGGTGGGCGCCTTGATGAACAATCCGTGGCGTCCCGTGGTAATAAAATCGGTGCGCGCCAAGTTACGCCTTAGCTTCGCGCGTGAAATCTACCGTTTGCGTGGTGCCGAACTGCTCGACACCGAGATCGATGCTGGGCAACAGGCGCGCATTCGACTCCGGTTGGTACCTTACGAAGGCCCCGTCGAGCAGCGGATCCTGACCGTGCCAATACCGGTAAACCGCGCGGGCGAAAACGTTGCGCTCGAAATTGTACCTGGATACACAGAGAACCACGAAATGGCGCCAGCTGAGACGCTCGACGAACTCGTGCGCAATCTCGATGAACCGGTCTATCTGCCCAAATCGCTCGTCGTAAAGTTCTCCGGTGCAGGCAATACGCTGGCCTACCGCGGGCGGGTTGCGCCGCACTTGCCTCCCGGCGCCGTCGACGTGCTTTCACCTACTAACGCGCTACTTGCCCCGGCTGCCTTTGCAGCAACCACTCGAAGCGTCCACCCGCTTCCCTTCTACGTGCTCGGTCGGGAACGGGTGACTGTCTCGATTCGACCGGTTTTGCGGTGAACCATGAAGACACGCCAATTCGGTTCGACTATTCATCAGTGGCGGTTGTGGCCGGGGACTACGGCAGGCCTCGTTGCCCTCTCGCTCGCTTCATCTGCCAGTGCGGTCGGAACGCGCCGCTTCGTTCTTGAACAAGGTTCCGACTTCAAGGGCGGCGATCTCGCCGGCGTGGCTATCGATTCGAGCGGCCGAGTTCGAGCTGGGTTTGAACTCGGACACGTGACGTTGGACCAAGCGCCCGTCATTTGGTGCGCTTTGGCGCGCGATGATAAATCAATACTGCTTGGTACCGGCCAAGAGGGAAAGTTGCTCGAATACCGTGGCGATCATGTGGTCGCCACGCACGAGACAGGTGGCCTCGTGGTCACTTCTATTGTCGAGGCATGGGCGGGGACGGTTATCGTTGCCTCCTTGCCCCAAGGCAAGCTTTGGCGATTTGAGCGCGGTAAATTGAGCCTTTTCGTCCAACTCAAGGACATCGAGCATGTTTGGCAACTGGCTTTCGACAAGAAGAATGGTGCGCTCTACGCAGCCACAGGTCCTGACGGAAAATTGTTGAGGATCGAACGCGACGGGCGTTTCTCCGTGGTATTCGACGCGCCAGAGCCCCATCTCATCTCGCTTGGGCTCCTGCCCGACGGTGCGGTCGCGGTCGGTTCGAGCGAAAAGGCCAAGCTCTACCGCGTCGATGGCCCCAACCGCGTAAGCACCCTGTACGACTTTGGTCGCACTGAAGTGCGGGCGATTGCGGTTAGTGCGACAGGGGACATCTACGCGATTGCGAACGACATCAAGACGACTGGAGCTGCTACCTCAGCGCGGACTGGAACGAGCGAGGGCGTTACCATCCCGTCGTCGTCTAAGCTGAAGGGGCGAGGGATCCTGCTGCGGATTGCCAAAAACGGGGTTCCCGAGGTGTTGCTCGAGGATGACAGTGAGCATTTCACCAGTCTCGGCCTGGACAAAGACGGCCAACCGAACGTTGGCACGGGCGTCGAGGGTCGTCTTTACACCGTCAATGCGCAACGGCAGAGTGTACTGGTTGCTGATCTGGAAGCGCGGCAGATTACCGCCTTGGCGTTGACTGGCGCGGCGCCCGCACTGCTTTCGAGTGATCCTGCGGCAGTTCATGCGATTGAGGGACGCGGCGGCAAGCAGTCAATTTGGACGAGCAAAGTTTTGGATGCAGGCCTACGGGCAAGTTTTGGCCGAATCGATTGGGAGTCAACCGGATCGCTCGAGCTAATGACACGAAGTGGAAATACCAAGGAACCCGACGATACGTGGAGCGCTTGGAGTGCGGCGTTACGCGCGCCCGGAAGGCAAACTAGTCCGGCAGCGCGGTTTGTCCAGGTGCGGGCTCGGTGGGGGCTCGATTCGAATGCGGTGCTCACGCGAGTAGAGATCCCGTTCGTGACCGACAACCAACGTGCGGTCGTGACGCGCATCGACGTTGGCAGTGAGCATTCTGTGGGTGACGGAATGGTGGCTTCGGGTGGCCCTGTCACTGGGCGCAACAACCCAGAACTTAGCCTCGATTGGAACGTTGATAATCCAGACAAAGATACGCTCCGCTATCGAGTCTACTATCGGCTGGCGGGGGCCACTGTTTGGTACGACATGCTGCCGCAAGATGAGATTCTGACCAAGACCAGCTACAAGTGGGACACCTCAGCACTGCCCGAAGGGCGGTATCGCATTAAGGTTGTGGCATCCGACGAACCGGCAAACCCGCCCGATCGGGTTACGCGCCACGAATTTGAAAGTGGTGTCGTTATCATCGATAACACGCCGCCGACGCTGGTCGATCTCGAATTGGTGGGCAAGCGTCTGCGTGGTCGGGCCATTGATGGCGTCGGCCCCATCCAGCGCATCGAGGTAAGCGTGGCAGGGACGAATGAATGGGTTCCGATCGCCCCACTCGATTCCATCTTCGACGAGGCCGCGGAAGGTTTCGACGTGAGCCTGTCGGATTGGTTGCCAGCAGGACGACGGATCTTGGCGGTGCGTGCCTACGACGCGGCGAACAACTTTGTCGTACGCCACGTCACCCTTGGACTGTAACCGTCGGCATAGGCAAAATTGCTAGGAGGAACCGGCCAGTTTCCGCGGAAGTTCCGCTGAACGATTGGGCCGTGCAAGAAGCCCGCCGCATTGATTTTGGTACGTGCTATCTTGAGGCTTAGTTCTTGATTGCTTGGCAGAGCCAATGATTGTCGTGACCGTTCGCCGCAGCCTGCTCTTGGTGCTTTCCTGGCTTATCGTTGGGGGATGCTCCAAGTCGAGCGCTGGGGATGGCGCGATGTTCGGTGGTAACACTTGTGCTGCCGCGAATTGTCAGGCTGGTGCACATAACAAGGATGAGTACGAACTGACACTTGCTGCAGCCGGCGCTGGCGGTGCTGCCGCAGGCGGGGGCGCGGGTCTCTCCGCGCTTGATCTTGCCTATTGCGGAGTTCAGGTTCCAACCTGTGACCCCGACGACGTCAATTCATGTGGCTACGCGGCGCCAAGCGAGGGGCAGGGTGGAGCAACAAGCAATATTGCTTTGCCGTCCGATGGCACGTTACCTTCGGCGGGCGCGGCGGGCTTCGCTGCGGATGGAATCGGTCTTGGCATACTTGGTGGTGCGAGCAACGTTGGTAGCGCCAGCGATCTGACCCGTGCTGGTACTAGTGGCGTCAAGTTGGCTTGTCGAGTTACCGGCGACCAGTCTGTGAGTCGCACTACCTGTGAACCGGCGGGGCAGGGGACGCTTGGGGCACCTTGTGTCAGCAGAGCGAACTGCGCATCCGGTTTCGATTGCGCGGAAGAGAATGGCACCGCGCAATGCCGCCCCTATTGCTGTCATGGCGTGGGCGGTTGTCCGCTCAGAACCTATTGTGCGCAACGCTTCACCAAAGAGTTGGTTGCGACCACTGGGCGCCTTCTGGTCGCGGTTTGCATGCCTGCCGTCAGTTGCAGGTTCGACGATCCGTTTCCTTGTCCGGTCGACAAGGCTTGCTCGTGTCCATCGGGCAAGGCCTGCGGAGTCGTGCGTTCCGATGGCACGACTGCCTGTGTTGTCCCGGCCACCGGCGTTGAAGGTGAACCGTGTCCCTGTGCGGCTCAGCATGTGTGCTCGGATACGCTGGGGACGTGTTTCAAGGTTTGCAGTTTGACCAGTAACGACCCGACCTGCACTGGCGGATTCTGTCAATCGAGTACGAGTTTGCCTGTCGAATGGGGGCTCTGCGTTAACTCAACTTCGTTGCTGTGACGCGGTCCGAATGCCGATTGGCTCACGTTGAGCTGGGTTCAATTGTCGGCCGGCCCACGTCGAGCCTTGCGCGGCCGCGGTAGGTTGAGCGATTCGAGGCGATTGATCAGCGTCCGACGTGAAATCCCCAGCATTTCTGCGGCGCGAGTCTGATTGCCCGCGCAAGCTTGAAGGGCGCTGATGACTCGTTGTTGCTCCGTCGACATTTCACTCGAGATCCCCGATGCAGCACTTGGCATCGGCTCGAGCGAGTTGCTCGGAAGTGGTTCTTGCATCTGGATTGGCCGACCGTAGAAGGCAAATCGAGCGTTGGCGCCGAGCGTTGGGGCCTCCGCGGCAATCCCGCCTGAGAAATGGACATCAGTGGATTCTACGTCTGACAGATCTTCATTCGGGGGTGGCTCCTCGGGGAGATGCTGTGCGAGCAGTGGCCCGTCGGCACAGAGAAAAGACGCGCGCTCCATGGCGTTCTTGAGTTCGCGCACGTTGCCCCACCAGCCGTACTCGAGCATTCGTTGACGCGCCTCTGCCGTGATGGCCGGGACGGGGCGCTTGATGCGCTCACACGCTTGGCTGAGGAAATGACGCGCCAGCGGTTCAATTTCGTCTTTGCGGTCCCGAATTGGTGGCAGCGAGAAACTGGTTCCGTTGATTCGGAAATAGAGGTCCCCGCGAAATCTGCCGCGCGCGACCTCGCGCTTCAAATCTCGATTTGTTGCGGTGACGAACCGAACATCAATTGGCCTAGGACTATTGGAGCCGACGCGGCGCACGACGCGTTCGTCGAGGACACGCAACAGCTTGACTTGGAGCGCCAACGGCAGTTCGCCCACTTCGTCAAGCAACACGGTGCCACCATTCGTTGCTTCGAGCAGCCCCGGTTTGCTTTGGTGTGCTCCGGTGAAGGCACCGCGCTCGTGACCGAAGAGCTCGCTTTCGAGCAGCGACTCTGACAATGCGGCGCAGTTGAGCCGTAGGAACGGCCGCGCCGCTCGCGGACTTCGCCGGTGGATGAATTCAGCGAAAACTTCTTTGCCAACCCCGGTTTCGCCAAGGATAAGGACGGAGATGTCCGTTTGCGCCGCCATCGATGCGACGTCGTAGAGTCGCCGCATTGCGTCATTGACCAACACGGCCGGCATGAATACATCCTCACCGTCCGCGCAGGGCGCCGATTTCATGGGTCGGAGTGTTACTTGCAGTGTCGGGGCTTCTCGACGCTCGATGACGAGGACGGTGCTGCCGGCACGGATGAGGGCACCCACCGCAATGCATACGCGTTCACCGAGTGACAGCCGACGAAACGGCACGCTTGCCTGTGTGGAAGAATCAGTCGATGACCCTTGACTGTCGTCGATAGCGATGGAAGTGCCGTTGGCGCTGCCGAAATCTTCGATCTCGATTCGTTCCCCAACGACGAGGCAGAAGTGCTGCCGTGAAATCGATGGATCGTCGATCTGTACGTCACAGTGCGGCCCTCGACCGATGACGACTTGCCCGGCCGAAGGTAATGGAAATGCCCGCGAAGTTTGGCCGCAGTGGACGATCAACTCGATGGGGCCGACTTCTCCGGAAGATTCTGACGAGAGTATGGCGGACAAATTGCAGCGTTCAGATTACGACAGATTGCCCAAGTCGGGTAGCGACTTGCGGTGAAGACTCACGTCGCCATTTCGCAGCGACCAAGTACTGATTCAGCCGCACTTTCGGCAGATACGCACACCCGACTACCCGCATAGTCCTGCACGACTACTGCCTCAGGAAAGTGGGAGTCGGGAATGCTGCTGAGCCATCGCTCGGTGAAAGCCACTCCACGTAGGCGTCCAATCTCTTCTCGGTGGCGGCAACTAATTGCCTGCGGCACCGGCACTGGCACGTTTGCCGGCCGAATTGGCGCTTCCGGCCAAGCTGGTGGAGCCTCCATTATTGGGGCTTCCGGCGACAGCGGTACTACCTGCCGCTCCGATGACCTTGCCAGCGCTACCAGCACTCGACATCAAAGTGCTGCCGGCCGTCCCCGGACTACCAGCTCTCGAAACCGAAGTGCTGCCGGCCGTCCCCGGACCACCGGCGCTCGAAGTCGAAGTGCTGCCAGCCGAAGCTGGACTCCCAGCAGTGGAGGCCTTGCCCGCGGTTCCCGACGCCTTCACGACTGGATCGTTATCAGAAGCGCAGCCCAAGAGTGCAATGGCACACGAGCCAACTAGGAATCCGGCGACTGCGAAAGCATTTCTCATGTCTTGGTACCTCCAGCCGCCGAACCTAAGTCTATTTTATCCCACTTGCAAACACCTTGGCGCAGAAAGATTCCCCGCATGTGGTGTCAACACCCCGGACCGCGGGCGTGCTACCTTCGTCCCGACCATGCGCACCGGTAACGCCAAATCCCGGATCCTAGGGTATCTGGGCATTGCTTGGCTGACATCAGGTTGCTCTTTGCTCTATCAACCGCGAGAGCAATGCGAGGTGGACAGCGACTGCGTTCGGCTGGCTCGAACGGAAGCTTCGCTCGCGGGGAGTTACTGCCAAGACCATGCGTGCGTGCTGCCGCAGGTGCCTCGGCGTGATTGTACGACCAACCAGGAGTGTATCAAAGCGGCATATGGTGATGCAGCGATCTGTCGAGACAATCAATGTGTGTCGTTGCGCAGCGGGACTTGCGGTGAAGTGCTAAACGAGGATGTTCTTCGTGAGATCAACGACGTCGTGGTCCTCGGGGCGTTCGAGCGCCTTGACAAGGTCGACCGGTCTCAGCGAGCAGGCTTCGAAAGCTTCAAACTTGCGGCATTTCAGATGCAGGAACGGGTTCACGGTGCGATTGGGTTTGAATACGCAACTGTTCGCCGTCCGTATGTGTTCGTCGTGTGTGACAACACCCCTGGGGT
>Ga0302322_100005854_pt1 | contig 10827 bp, 7 predicted proteins | sample Fen_T0_2_FD_203757 | JGI IMG/M metagenome (GOLD analysis project Ga0302322, IMG submission 203757) | Peat permafrost microbial communities from Stordalen Mire near Abisko, Sweden - Fen_T0_2 | ecosystem: Environmental > Terrestrial > Soil > Wetlands > Permafrost | place: Sweden: Abisko... | reverse complement strand
CGCATTCGGTGAGGCCGACACGTATTGCGTGAAGCGCTGGAACGAGGCGGTCAAGGGCGGCATCAAGACCGCCGACGGCGTGACCCACCCCATCGAGATCATCGTCAGGGACTCGCAATCAGACTCCAACCGCGCCGCGACCGTCGCCGGCGACCTCATGACCAACGACGGCGTCGACGTCATGATGGTGACGTCCACCTCGGACACGGTGGTCCCGGTGGCCGATCAGGCGGAGGCGTTCGGTGTTCCCTGCGTCTCGAGCGACAGCCCGTGGCAGCCGTTCTACTTCGGCCGTGGTGCTACCCCGGAGAAGGCTTTCAAGTGGACCTACCACGCCTTCTGGGGCATCGAGACCAACGCAGCGTTCCAGCTCGACCTGTGGTCGAAGATCAAGAACAACAAGGTCATCGGCGCCATGTGGCCCAACGACGCCGACGGCTTGGCGCTGTCCGACCCGAAGACGGGTCAGCCGGCCGCCTGGAAGCCGGCCGGGTACAAGATCATCGACGGCGGGCGCTACCAGGACGGTAGCGAGGACTACAGCTCCGAGATCGCCAAGTTCAGGGCGGCCAATGCCGAGATCTGCTCCGGCGTCATGATTCCTCCGGACTTCGTCAACTTCTGGAAGCAGGTGCATCAGCAGGGGTACCAGCCGATCTTCGGGACGATGTCGAAGGCGCTGCTCTTCCCGTCTGAGCTCGAGGCAATGGGCAGCATCGGCTACGGGCTCACAGCTGAGGTCTGGTGGCATCCCACCTTCCCATACAAGTCCTCTTTCAACGGCGAGACCGCGCAGCAGTTCGCCGATGCGTGGGAGACTTCCACGGGCAAGCAGTGGACGCAGCCGCTCATGCACTACATCGTGTTCGAGATCGTCGCCGACGCGCTCAAGCGCACCGACAACGTGGACTCCAAGGAGTCCATCGTTGCGGCTGTGAAGGCGACCAATCTCGACACTCTGGCTGGCAATATCAACTTCACGGCTGGCGGTGCGAGCAATCCCGTGCCCAACGTCGCCACGACGCCTCTGGCCGGCGGTCAGTGGATCAAGGGCACGAAGTACCCGTTCGACCTGGTGATCGTGTCGAATGCCGTGGCCCCCGACGCGACGATCCAGCAGGACGTCACGCCGCTCGTCTGGAGCTGATCACAGCCGCGTTCTGGATACCGCAGTACCAGACGCCGGAGCAGGTCCAGTCTGCAAGGTGAGCCGCGGGTGAGGGTCATCGACGGTGGCGAGGCGGTCGGTCTCGCCGCCGTCGATCTGCCCGCGTGTCGCTACCAGCCCCGCTGGAGCGGCCGGCCCGATTCGCCGGAAGGAACAGAAGTGAAGCGAGACAACATGTCGACTCGTGAGCGGTGGGAGGCTCTCGTTCGCGGCGATGAACTCGACCGCGTCCCTTGCCTTCAGTTCATTCTCGGCCATACCGCTGTCGTCAACGGAAGACCGATCGCCAAGATCTACGACGACGCAGGAGCGAGCTTCGCCTGTCAGCGCCGCGCCATGGAGATGTATGGCTACGATGGCCTCATTCTCCACGGATGGGCGAACGCGGGGGGCGCCGAGTTCGGCGGCGACGTGGAGTACCCGTATCGCCCGTACACCGGCGCGCCTATGGTGACGAGGAGCCCTGTGCAGAGCGAGCAGGACGCGTGGGACTTGCGGGTTCCCGATGAGATCGCCTCTGTCGGCACGATCCCGGTGAGCCTCGAATTCTCGCGCCTGCAATTCGAGGCGGGCATGCCTTGTACGATCCAAGTGGGCTCGCCTCTCACATGGGCCGGGTCGGTCTGCGGCGAGGAGCGGCTCATGCGCTGGCTCATAAAGAAGCCCGACCTCGTTCACCACGTCCTGCGGGTAGTCACTGACTTCATCCTCAAGAAGGCCGAACTCTGGGTGCTGGAGTTCGGCCCAGAACGGATCATGGCCTTCGACCTCTGCATCGAGACGAACAGGCTGTACTCTCCGAGTCAGTTCGAGACCTTCGCCTTCCCATACCTGAGCGAGGTCCACGACAAGCTCACCGCCATGGGTGTGGCGATCTTCCTCAGCCATATTTGCGGAGAGCAGAACCGCAACCTGCCTCTGTGGTCACAGCTCTCTTTCGGCAGGCGCGGAATGGTGAGTGTCGGGCGAGAGATCGGGTTGTCGGCCGCCAGCGCCGCCTTCCCCAGTCAGGTGATCATGGGGAACGTAGACCCGGTCGCCATTCAGGAGGGCACGCCCGAGGATGCGCTGGCTCTCTGCAAAGCCTGCGTCACCGAGGGCAAGGACCATCCCGGGGGATTCGCCCTGATGTCCGGATGCGAGATCCCGCCTCTGGCGCCGCCGGTGAACGTGTTCCAGATGGTCAAAGCGTGCCGCGAGGCCGGTTGGTACTAGACTCAAGGGAGGCAGCGTGACGGGTGACCACGAGATCCTGGAGCTTCTGACGAAAGCCGTTGAGGACGGCGACGAGGAGGCGGCCGCCCGCGTCGCAAGCGAGGCTGTGGCCGCCGGCGTCGACCCGCAGAGAGCGATACTCCGCGGGCTGGTTCCCGGCATGGCTGAGTTGGGCCGCCTTTACGAAGAGGGCGCGTGCTTCGTCCCCGAATTGCTTGTGGGCGCCGAGGCCCTCTATGCGGGACTCGACGTGCTCCGGCCCTTGATCTCCGTATCCGCCGAGGAGAGCCGGGGCAACGGAGTCGTGGTCATCGGCGCTGTGCAGGGGGATGTCCACGACATCGGCAAGAACCTCGTGAAGATGATGCTCGAGGTCGCGGGGTTCGATGTCCACGACCTGGGTCGCGACGTGGAGATGGAGCGGTTCATCGAAGAGTCGAAGCGACTCGACGCCGATCTTCTCTGCCTGTCGGCGCTGATGACGACCACGATGGTCGCGATGAAGGACTACATGGCGAGATTCCAGGAAGAGCTGCCCAGGACGAAGATCATCATCGGCGGCGCTCCACTTTCGCAGCACCTGGCCGATCAGTGGGGCGCCGACGGGTACGGCGAGAACGCCATGGAAGCCGCCCGTGTGGCAGAGAGACTTGTCGGTGTCTCGGGCTAGATGAGCGCGCGACCCCTTGATCTCGTCATCATCGGAAACGGCGCCGCCGGAGTCGAGGCCGCGCTCGCGATCCGCGAGGCCGGCTTCATGGGGGATCTCGATCTCTTCGCCGATAACCGGCACCCTCCGTATAACCCGATGCTGGGCACCTACTATGCCTCCGGAGCGATCCCGAGCCGGCGGTGCTTCCCCTATGGAGGGGCGGAGTTCTACGACCGCCACGGCATCCGAGCCCATCTCGCCATGCGTGTCCAGCAGCTCGATCCGGGTGAGATGTCCTTCACCACCGCGGCCGGTGAGCGTCATACCTACCGCAAGTGCCTCGTGGCGTCGGGCGCCGCGACGGTCTTCCCTTCCGTCCCGGGACTCTCTCCCCCGGCGGTCCTCGGCCTGCGCTCCTTCGATGATGCGGGGAAGCTCAGGCAGGCGGCGGAATCGGCTGCCGCCCTCGCGGCAGCCGGTTCCCGTCGGGCACGTGCCCTGGTAGTTGGAGCCTCCTTTGCCGGCATCAGTGTGGCCACCCTCCTGCTCCGGGCGGGGATGGAGGTCGTCCTGGTCGAGCGCGAAGAGATGATCCTTCCTCTCGCTGCACACTTGGTCTGCGCACGAGCGATCGAGCGACATTTCCGCGAGCTAGGCCTCGCTCTGAGGCTGCGAACCTCAGTGGCAGCAGTAGAGGACGAAGGCAGCCGGCTTCGGGTCCGCCTCCGTTCTGAGTCTGGTGAGGGCCGCCGCGTGCGCAAGGCCCGCGAAGAGGAGCTGGATCTCGTGATCGTGTGTGCCGGCTCGCGGCCTAGCCTCGACTTCGTCAACAAGGGTGAGGTCGCGCTCGAGACCGGACTCGTGGTCGACGAGCACATGCGCACCAGCGCTGCCGACCTCTTCGCCGCCGGAGACGTGGCGCAGGCGCCCGACCCGGTGAACGGCGGACACAAAGTCGTTCCCTTGTGGTCTAATGCCCGCCGCCAGGGGCGAGTGGCCGGCCTCAACATGGTCGGCGTGCATGCCGAGTATGTCGCCGGCGTGCCGTGTAATGTCCAGCATGTCGGCGGGCTGCTGTTCGCCAGCGGTGGCTCCCTGGATGGGTGCGATACGTTCGACGTGACGTCGACGAGGCGAGGGCTCCGGGTGCTGGCCTACAGATCCGGCCGGCTGGCTGGGTTCAATCTGCTCGGTGACGTGCGACTCTCGGGCCCTCTCGTGCGAACGCTGGCCCGCGACGCCGGTCTACGCGACGATGACCCAGCCGAAGGATGGACGAGAGGGATCACATGGACGCGCGTGAACGCAAGCTGAGGGCGAAGATCCCCGGGTCCGATACCGGAATCGAGGTGTGCAAGTCGATCTGCGCCATCTGCGACCCGACCACACAGTGCGGTCTCGATTTGTCGATCCGTGACGGGCGCATCATCAAGGTCGAGGGCTCGAGGGAGAACCCGCACAACGGCGGTACCCTCTGCTGCAAGGGCGCAGCGACCCGCCAGTACGTCTACAACGAGGACCGGTTGCGTACCCCGCTGAGACGCACGGGGCCTCGTGGCTCAGGACGCTTCGAGTCCATCTCATGGGACGAAGCGCTCGACACCATCGTCGACAATCTCGAGCGTGTGAGGGCACGGAGCGGCCCCGAGGCCGCGGTGTTCTACGTTGGGTACCCGAAGCAGATGCGCCCGTTTGTGCAGCGGCTGGCGATGCAGTTCGGCTCTCCCAACTTCTGCACGGAGTCAAGCACGTGTTTCACCGCTACGGCCATGGCGTTCAAGCTGGTATATGGGCAGATGGCCGGGCCAGACGTGGCACACACGCGCTGTCTGCTGGCGTGGAGCGCCAACCCCTTCTACTCGAACACGCCAGCGGCTCGCGGTTTGCTTGACGCCATCGACCGCGGCATGAGGCTCATCGTCGTGGACCCGCGCTGCACGCCACTCGCCTCGCGCGCGGACATCCATCTGCAACTCGTACCCGGCAGTGACGGGGCGTTGGCGCTGGGCATGGCGCACGTCATCATCGAAGAAGGACTCTACGATCGCGAATTCGTGGCCGCCTTCGCACACGGGTTCGCCGACTTCCGCACCTATGTGGCCGGGTTCGATCCGCAGCGCGTGGAGCGGATCACCGGCGTGCCGGCGGAGAAGATCCGCGCGGCGGCGCGGCTCTACGCGACGGCCGCTCCAGCCGCGATCCTCCCCAGCGCCGCCCCTGTGGGCCACAACACCAACGGGGTGCAGAACTACCGTGCCGTCTTCTCCCTGATCGGTCTCACGGGCAACTTCGACGTGGAGGGCGGCAACCGAGTTACCCCGTACAGCTGGCTTGAGGTCGGCGGCGCCGGGTTCGTGACGCGACAGCACGAGTTCGAGATGCCCCGGCCCTGGAGCGATCTCGCTCCGCGGGTGGGCTCTGCCCGCTTTCCCGTCTGGGCGGACCTCGTGGACCAGGCCCAGGCGATGGATCTGCCGCGTCAGATTCGCACGGGTGATCCCTACCCCTTACGCGCTCTCGTTGCCTTTGGCCTCAACCACCGCATGTTCCCTGACTCCGCCGGGTTCCTGGAGTCCCTGCAGCAGCTGGAATTCATCTGCGACATCGATCTCTTCGCGACCGGCTCGTCGCGCTACGCGGACATCGTGCTGCCCGCCTGCAGTTCCGTCGAGCGGAGCGAGCTTCGGTGCTACCCGGAGCAGTACGTCGCGCTCTCTCAGCCGGCCATTGCGCCGATAGGCGAGTCTCGCTCCGACACGGATATCGTCTTCGACCTGGCTCGCCGTCTGGCTCTTGCCGATCCCCTTCTTAACCCGGGGCCGGGCGGCGAAGTCGAGCCGGCCGACGCGTTCGACGCGGCCCTGGACTGGATCCTGGCGCCGAGTGGCATGAGCGTGGCGGAGCTCAAGAAGCACCCAGGAGGCATGCCGGTGCCGAATCCGCTCAAGTATGTGGCGCGCAAGTACCGAGAGGTTGGATTCCCAACCCCCACCGGCAAGATGGAGTTTGCGTCGTCTTTGCTCGACAGGTACTCCACCGAGCTCGGGGTCGACGCCCTGCCGACGTACCGCCCGCCCAGGTATAGCGCCGAGGGCTCCCCCGACCTCGCTCGCGATTATCCGCTCATCCTGAACACGGGATCGCGCCTGCCGATGTTCGTACACTCACGCACCTACAGGCTTCCGTGGACCAACGGTCTGAGGCCGCGACCCACTGCCGACCTCAATCCCGCCGATGCGCGGCGACTCGGCATCGAAGAAGGAGACGAGATCGATTTGAGCACGCCGGCAGGTGCCATCCGAGTGCACGCCGGGCTGACCGAGCTCGCGCGGCCCGGCGTCGTGCACATGTATCACGGTCATCCCGAAGCTGATGTGAACCTGCTGCTCGAAGCCGACTACCTCGACCCCATCTCGGGGTTCCCTGGCTTCAAGGCGCTCTTGTGCCGCGTCGAGAAGGTGAGCAGCCGCCGAGACGCCGAGGAGTCACCCCTCGCGGACCATACCCACGAGAGAAGCGGAGCCGGCAATGAGTAGCTCGTTCCACCTTGATCTCGATCGCTGCTCCGGCTGCTTTGCCTGTACAGTCGCCTGTCTGGACCAGAACGACATCGAAGTGCACGACGAGCCGGCCGCCTGGCGACAGGTCTTCGCCGTGGAGAGCGGGGAGTACCCCGACGCGCACCTGCGCTACGTCTCGCTCGCCTGCATGCACTGCGAGGATGCGCCGTGCCTGCTCGCGTGTCCTACGGGAGCCGTGCGACGTGACGTCGCGACACAGGCCGTGCAGGTGGAAGCCGACCTGTGTATCGGCTGTCACAGCTGCTCGATCGCCTGTCCCTTCGGCGTGCCGCGGTTCGGCGTAGACGGCAAGATGGAGAAGTGCGACCTGTGCGGCGAGCGCTTGAAGTACGGTCTCGAGCCCGCGTGCGTGCGTGTGTGCCCGACGCGGGCGCTCGCCTGCGGCAGCCCCAACGAGCTCGGGGCGAGCGTGAGCCGCCGGGCCGCAAGGAGGCTCGCCGACGAGGGTGAGAAGTCATGAACCCCGACGTGCGGCGAGGCTGGAAGCGCACGCCGATCTGCAGGCATGAGGAGGCTGCGTCCAATGTGGCATGAAACGATGTCGAGCCCCGAGCGGATGGGCGCGCTCATGAGGGGAGAGCGTCCTGACCGCGTCCCGGTCATACCGTTCATCTTCGGACACACCGCGCTGATGTGTGGAGAGCCGCTTGCACGTGTCTTCGACGACGCCGAGCAGAGCTATCGCTGCCAGGTGCTTTGCCAGGAGATGTATGGGTATGACGGCGGACCTCTCTACGCCTACGCATCTGCGGGAGGCTGGGAGCTGGGGGGGGAGGTCGAGTTCCCCCACAAGAAGTACTCCGGAGCACCGGTCGTCACCAGACATCCGGTCGAGAGTGAGGAAGAAGCGCTGGCACTCGAAGTGCCCCGTGACGTCACTCAGGCGGGCGCTCTTCCTATCGCACTCGAAGTCGCCCGTCGGCAGGCGGAGCACGGGATGCCCGTGACCTTGCAGATCGGGTCTCCATTCACGTGGGCCGGCTCGGTCATCGGCGAAGAGCGCATGATGCTGTGGATGCTGAAGAAACCACGCCTCGTGCATCGCGTCCTCGAGACGGTCTGTGACTTCGTAGTCGCCGTGGCACAGCACTACGCGGAAGAATTCGGCGCCGAGAACCTCATGGCGTTCCACGGCGCCGCCACCGAGTCCAACAAGCTGATCTCGCCGCGGCAGTTCGAAACGTTCGTCCTCCCGTACTACCAGCGAGTGAACGAACGGGTGATCGACCTCGGCGTGTCCTCCATGTTCATCCACATCTGCGGCGAGCAGAACAAGAACCTCGAGTACTGGCAGCAGGTGCCTGTGCCCGACCACACGATCATCAGCGTCGGCAGGGAGATCGCCCTGGAGACCGCCATGGCGATGTTCCCGAGGCAGATCATCGCCGGGAACGTCGACCCGACGCTCATCCAGGAGGGCAGTCCCGAGGAGGTGCTGGAGCAGGCGCGGGAGTGCATCGAGACAGCCAGGGACCACCCCGGCGGCTACGTGCTCATGGCAGGATGCGATGTTCCTCCGCTCGCGCCGCCCGTGAACGTGTTCCAGCTGGTGAAGGCAGCGCGGGAGTTCGGTCGCTATTGAGCCGCGCGCACCTGCACAACGCCAACGCGTTATCGGCCACGCGCTTAGCGCGCCCGACAGTGACGAAGAGAGGACGACCACATGTTCACCAAGATCCTGAAGCCCGAGATCATGGGGACTCTGCTGCCGGAGGGCTTTCCGGCCGGCATGCTGAGCCGGCCCCAGTACAAAATGGTAGTCGAGAAGGATGTCTTCATCACTATGCGGGACGGCACTCGCGTCGCGGTCGACATCTTCCGGCCTGATGCGTCGGGCAAGTTCCCGGCCTTGTACGCCACGAGCGCCTATAACAAGGACCTCGCCTACCTGCCGCAGGTCCCCGCGTTTCACTTCCGCGAGACGAACGACATCGAGTACTTCGTCTCGCGCGGCTACGTGTATGTGCACCAGGACATCCGCGGCAGCGGCAAGTCCATCGAGGGCCAGTGGCAGTTCTTCAGCCGAGCCGAACAGGACGACTTCTACGACACCGTGGAGTGGATCGCGGCGCAGCCGTGGTGCAACGACAGCGTCGGGATGATCGGTGAGTCGTATCTGGCCTGGGTGCAGTGGTTCACGGCCGCCACGCAGCCGCCGCACCTCAAGTGCATCGTGCCCTTCGACGGCGGCGCCGACATGTACCGCGACGTCGCCTACCACGGCGGGATCATGTCGGTCGGGTTTCCCACGGCATGGCACATGTGGGAGATCCGCGCCAACTACCGGCTCGGCCGCCCCGGTCCGGACCCGCACCTGGGTGACTGGGACATGCCCTGGCACGTCATCAATCACCCGACGTGTGACGACTTCTGGAAGCTCCGTTCCGTCGACTTCTCCAGGATCCAGTGCCCCGTCTTCAGCATCGGGATCCTGCACAAGGTCGGCATCCACCTGCGCGGCAACATCCGCGGCTACGAGGAACTTACGACGCCCAAGAAGCTCCTGCTCTGCCACGGCGACTTCGAGGGCGACGAGATGGCGATCTTCAACTCCGACGAGATGCGCCTGCTGCTCCTGCGCTGGTACGACCATTGGCTGAAGGGCAACGACACCGGCCTCATGGACGAGGATCCGGTGACGCTGTTCGTGCGCGGCAAGGACGTGTACCGGGCGGAGAAGGACTGGCCGCTGCCGCAGACGGAGTACCGCAAGCTCTACCTTGGCGCGGGGCCGAGCGGCGCTGTCGGGTCGCTGAACGACGGCGCCCTCTCCTGGGACCCACCGGCCGAGGCCAGCAGCTCGTTCACCTACTCGTATCCCGATCCCGACTGGTCGCACTTCTCGGGCATCGGCACCGCGGTGATGGAGGACGGCGTCCCGAATCCCGTGCGCAAGATCCTGACCTTCACCTCACCGCCCCTCGAGGACGACCTCGAGGTCATCGGCAGTATGGTCCTTGCGCTCCACGCGTCATCGGATCAGACCGACACCGATTTCTTCATGCGTCTCACGGACCAGCTGCCGGACGCAGAGCAGGTGCCCGGGATGCCGCCGCGCGGGTTGATGCTGACGCGCGGCTGGCTCAAAGCGTCGCATGCCGCGACCAGGGACGAGGCGCTCAGCCGACCGCATCGCCCGTACTACCGTCACGACGCGCCACAGCCCATCGCCCCCGGCGAGATCTACGAGTTCGAGATCGAAGTGTGGGCGACGTCCTGTTGCTTCCGCAAGGGGCATCGCGTCCGCATCGACCTCGCCTGCTACGACTCCAACGCCTTCGACTTCGGCGGTCACTACTACGGATTGAAGGTGGGCAGCGACACCATCTATCACGACAGAGAGCACCCGTCGCACATCGTGCTGCCGGTGATCCCTTCCGCCTGACGTCGCCGCTGGGAACTCGTCACAAAGGAGCGACACGATGTACAGCAAGACGCTCGACCCGAAGATCATGGACACCATGCTGCCGCCGGACTTCCCGGCGGACAAGCTCAGCCAGCCGAAGTACAAGATGGTCGTCGAGAAGGACGTGCTGATCCCCATGCGTGACGGGGTGATGATCGCCGCCAACATCTACCGGCCGGACGCGCCCGGCACGTTCCCGGCGCTGCATGCCGCCGACTCCTACCAGAAGGACATGGTCGACCTCGTCCCGACGCTGCCCATCTTCCACTGCGTCGAGGTCAACGACATCGAGTACTTCGTCTCCCGCGGCTACGTGTTCGTGCACACGGACTCGCGCGGCACTGGCCACTCGCCCGAAGGCGAGTGGGCTTTCTGGAGCCAGGAAGAACAGACGGATCTCTACGACATGATCGAATGGATCGCCGAGCAGGACTGGTGCACCGGCAAGGTCGGCATGCTGGGCGAGTCGCTGCTCGCGTGGGTGCAGTGGTTCGCCGCCTGCCAGCAGCCTCCTCACCTGGCCTGCATCCTGCCATGGGACGCCGGCGCCGACATGTACCGCGACGTGGCGTGGCACGGCGGAATGATGGCCGTGGGGTTCCCCACCGCCTGGCACACGTGGGAGATCCGAGGGCACTACCGGCTCGGCCTGCCGGCACGCTTCGATACGGAGCCCGCTAACCCGGACTCGGGGCGCTGGGACCTCGTGTGGAACGTCATCAACCATCCGACGTACGACGACTTCTGGAAGCTCAGGAACCCCGACTTCTCCAGGATCGAGGTCCCGGTCTTCACCGTCGGTGCG